>ENA-UOWO01005438-UOWO01005438.1-activated-sludge-metagenome-genome-assembly--contig:-NODE-5438-length-13523-cov-6.447876_pt1 | contig 13523 bp, 8 predicted proteins | sample MGYA00238148_ERZ761564 | MGnify/ENA primary metagenome ERZ761564 (study PRJEB28885, sample SAMN05720194) | activated sludge metagenome | isolation source: Anaerobic digester | place: USA...
AACTATCACAAAAAGGGATAAATCCTAAACCAATTGAACAATATGAACACAAAGACAAGCAGCGTGTAAATAACCCACCTGTTGGACTGGTAGATGCACATACCGACAATGGCGGATATAAAAAGAAAACTTACCAATACGACCCACACCTTGACCCGCAATTGCAATGGGCAGGTAAAGCCGAACATACAAGTTTTGATGTGCCTACTGTGAGCTTGCATGTGCATGAACGCATAGACCCTCGACGCATTATTGAAACCGTAAAAAAGGAAGAGGAAGCACAACCGCAAATGAGTTTGTTTGAAGAACAAAAGAAACCATTGCGTGAAGCCATTGAATTTTATAAACACAAAGAAAACTGGAGCAACAGGCTTATTGCAGGTGATAGCTTGCTTGTGATGAATAGCCTTTTAGAAAAGGAAGGCATGGGTGGAAAAGTGCAAATGGTATATTTTGACCCACCTTATGGAATAAAATACAAAAGTAATTTTCAGCCTTTTACAAACAAAAAAGACGTTGATGCCACTAATAAGGATGAGGATTTAACATCTGAGCCGGAAATGATAAAAGCATTTCGTGACACATGGGAGTTAGGTATTCATTCTTATCTCACATATGTTAGAGATAGATTGCTTTTAGCAAAAGATATGTTGCATGAAAGTGGAAGTGTATTTATGCAAATTAGTGATGAAAATGTTCATCATGTAAGAGAGTTAATGGATGAGATATTCGAACCTGAAAATTTTGTGGCACAGATTATTTTTCAAAAAACAGGTGGATTTACTCCATCAACATTATCTACAATTGAAGATTATATTATATGGTTTGCGAAGGATAAAAACAAAATAAAGTTTAGACCATTATTCAATTATGAAGAATTTCCACCAATTAATGACCCTAATTACTCATGGTTAGAATTGGGGGATGGTTCTATTAGGAGAATGACAGCTGATGAAAAAAGTAGAAAAATAAATTTACCTCCAAAAGCAAGAATATTTAGGCATGGGCCTTTAAACTCTCAAGGTGCATCAAATACTCCACAAGAATTTGAATTTGAAGGAAAGATATATTTACCTGCAAAAAATAGACACTGGACAGTTTCGCCTGAAGACTTAAAAAAAGTTGCTAAGAAGAATTTAATTGTTAAATCTGGAAACGATTTAGCTTTCAAACTCTTTTGGGATTTTAATCCAGCCAAGATAATTTCTAATATTTGGCTTGATACACAATCTGGAGGATTTAATGACCCTAAAGTTTATGTTGTTCAAACTACTACTAAAACGATACAACGCTGCATATTAATGGCAACAGACCCAGGAGATTTAGTATTAGATATTACCTGTGGAAGTGGAACAAGTGCATATGTTGCTGAAAATTGGGGAAGAAGATGGATTACTTGCGATACATCAAGAGTAGCACTTACTCTAACCAAACAACGTTTGATGACTGCAAACTTTGATTATTTTCAATTAGCTCATCCAAGCGAAGGTGTAGGTAGTGGTTTCAATTATAAAAAAGTGCCTCACATAACATTGAAATCTGTTGCAAATAGTGACACTGCACCGCAAGAAAATTTAATTGACCAACCAGATTTTGACAATAAAAGAACAAGGGTAACTGGACCTTTCACGTTTGAAGCTGTTCCCTCTCCAGTAGCGAAATCATTTGAAGATGTTGAAGCGGACACGAATAATGAAGCGGATAGCTCTGTTTCCAGAAGTGGTGAAACACTAAGACAAAATAATTGGATAGACGAATTACTTAAGTCAGGTGTGAGAGGAAAAAGTGGTGGGCAGATATCATTTACAAGAATGGAATCTTTAAGTGGAACAAGATTTTTGCAAGCACATGGAGAAACAAAAGAAGACAATCCGAAAAGAGTGGTGGTTTGTTTTGGTCCTGAACATGCTCCGTTAGAACAACGCACTGTTGAATTGGCATTAGAGGAAGCAAGAACCTTAAAGCCAAAACCCGAAATTATTTTATTCTGTGCCTTTCATTTTGACTCCGAAGCAAGAAAAGATATTGAAGAAACTAACTGGCCGGGCATTACATTATTAGAAGCTCAAATGAATGCTGATATGTTAACCGACGACTTGAAAAAGAAACGCAGCAGCAATGAAAGTTTTTGGCTCATTGGTCAGCCTGATGTGCAAATAACAGAAATAAAAACAGGTGACGACAAAGGAAAACATACTGTTGAAGTGCATGGATTTGACTATTATAACCCCAAAACAGGAACAGTTGACAGTGGAGGTAAAGGAGATATTGCTATGTGGATGCTTGACAATGATTATGACGGTAGAAGTTTATTTCCGTCGCAAGTATTTTTCCCAATGGCAGGAGCAAAAGAAGGCTGGGCAACTTTAGCCAAAAACCTGAAAGCGGAAATAGACGAAGACAAAATAGAAGCCTTTGGTGGTACAGTTTCGCTTCCATTTACCGCAGGCAAAAATGTAGCTGTAAAAATAATTGACGCAAGAGGAATTGAATCTTTAAAAATTATCAGACTGTAATTTAATATGAAAAATATAGACAAACTGATAATTAATTCCCCTTATGTTGAGCCTCAACAATATTGGGAATATATAAGAGACACAAGAGAATTTGTTTTACAAACAGGTCGAAGACCGGCAGGTTATATCGTTGCTTCCGAAAGTTCAAAATCTTTTGATGATCCGGGAACATTTATTGAAATTGATTTAGTAAACACCATTCGACCAAGAATAAATAAATGGAGGGAAGCAGGTTATCCTGGTGTTACAGGTATCACCAAACGACTTTTACAGCATTGGCAAGACCCCGAAGAACGAAAAGACCGTAGATTTTTCTTTTGCCAGTTAGAAGCAATTGAAACATTAATTTGGTTAACCGAAGCACCTGAAGCAGATAAAACTGGAATTGAAATACCAAGTGATGGTGGTGAGTTTAGTCGTTGGTGTAATAAAATGGCTACTGGTTCAGGAAAAACCATTGTAATGGCACAACTTATTGCATGGAATATATTAAATAAAATTGCTAACGGAAAAGACACACGATTTTCAAAAAATGTTTTAATAGTTGCTCCGGGATTAACGGTTCGTAATCGACTTTCAGTTCTTAATCCAACTGATGCTGATAATTATTATGAAGAGTTCAATATTGTTCCTTCTGGCTTAATGGATTCATTACGACAAGGCAAAATAAAAATCATCAATTGGCATGGTTTGGCTTGGCAAACAGATGAGAAAATTGCAAAGAAAAAATCAGTAGACAAGAGAGGTGCAAAAAGCGATGAAGCATATGTAAAAGAAGTTTTAGGCGACATGGCAAACGCCACAAACATTATTGTTATAAATGATGAAGCGCATCATGCATGGCGGAAGAATCCTGAATTAAAAATTGCAAAAGAATTTAAAGAACAGGCTGAAGAAGCAACTGTCTGGGTGGGTGGTTTAGACCGTATCAACAGAGCAAGAGGTATCTTGCGTTGCTTTGATTTATCGGCAACACCATTTGCACCAAGTGGTAAAAAAGCAAGTGAAGATGCTCTGTTTCCTTGGATAGTTTCTGACTTTGGTTTGAATGATGCAATTGAAGGTGGGCTAGTAAAAACACCAAGAGTTGTAGTGCGTGATGATGGAGATGTAAACAAAGACCTGCGTTCACGTTTGTATCATATCTACATGGATGAAACCGTTAAAGATGATATTAACCAGAAAGTAGATGAATCAACTCCACTGCCAGACCTTATTAAAAATGCATATTTACTTTTAGGCAAAGACTGGCAAGCCACAAAAGACGATTGGGAAAAAGCAGGATATAAAATTCCACCTGTAATGATTACTGTTGCAAATACAACTGTTACATCAGCAAGAATAAAATACTCATTTGATAAAGATAGTTTTTTACTAAATGTTGCAGGTTTAGGTGATTTATGCAATGCAGAAAAAACATTACAAATTGATAGTAGCATTTTACAAAAAGCAGAAGCCGAAAGTGAAGAAGTTGAAATTGTTGAAGTAGAAGAAACGGAAGATGATAACACAGAAGATGCACCAAAAGAAAAGAAACTAACTAAAAAACAACAAGCGGAATTATTAAGAAGAACAGTTGACACAGTTGGAAAAATTGGAGAACCTGGAGAGCAGATTCAAAATGTAATTTCAGTTGGAATGTTGAGTGAAGGCTGGGACGCTAAAACTGTTACTCATATAATGGGTTTACGGGCATTCAGCAGTCAGTTGCTTTGCGAACAAGTTGTTGGTCGTGGATTGCGTAGAACTTCTTATGATGTTGGAGAAGATGGATTATTTGAAGCAGAATATGTAAATATTTTTGGTGTTCCATTTACATTCTTACCACATGAAGGAGGAACAGATGGTCCGCCGCCGCCGCCGCCAAAGCCAAAGACAGAAATTAAACCAGTTAAGGAGAAGTCGGAGCATGAAATATCCTTTCCAAATGTTATTAGGATTGACCATGTATATAAACCGAAATTGACTTTAAATATTGCTAAAGTTAAAACGCTTGAACTTGACCCATACGATTCAATAACAGAAGCGGAATTGGCTGCAATTATTGCAGGTAAACCCAATCCGGCAGCATTGTCAGAAATTGATTTAAAAGAGATAGCTGAAAAACTCCGTTTACAAACTATTATTTTCAAGATTGCTTCTTCTATTTACAATTCAGAGAAAAAACCTGATTGGAAAGGAAGCAAAGAAACATTCCTTATTCAACTGATTAGCATTATTGAGAATTTTATCTACTCAAATAAAATAGTAATAAAAAACCCAATATTTAATCAGAATGAATCAAAAAAACGGATTTTGATTATGCTGAATATGAACAAGGTTGTTCAGCATATTTGGAATGAAATTCGTGCAGTAAATACAGAAGCACTAACACCAGTATTCGATAAAGAAAATCCGATACGCTCAACGAATGATATTAGGACGTGGTGGACAAGCAAACCAAATGAAGCATTTGATAAAACACACATCAATTTTGTTGTTGTAGACAGTACATGGGAATATCAGGAAGCTAAAACTTTAAATCAATCAGAGTTTGTAAAATCATTTGTAAAGAATGACCATTTAAACTTTGTTGTGTATTACAATTATCAGGGTGTAGTTAGAAGGTATTTTCCAGACTTTATAATAAAACTAAATAATGGAGAAAATCTGATTTTAGAAACCAAAGGTCAGGATAACGAACAGAATAAAACCAAACGTGCATACCTTGATGAATGGTGCAGAGCAGTAAACCAGCACGGTGGTTTCGGTAGATGGAGTTGGGCAGTTTCATTTGACCCGAATGACCTTGACCTAATTCTAAAAAATTCAATTGAAGTTATTAATGGTCATATTTATATTGATACTTGGGATTTAGAAGTAGCAAATAAGATTTTTACTTCAATAGAAAACTTGCTAATAAATAATGGGTTTGATATTATTAAGGAAGGAGAAATCCAAAGAGGATCAATAATTAAAGATTTTTGGTTTAAAATTAAAAGTCCATTTAGAAGTAAAGAAGCTAAAGAGATTTTTGAAAAAACAAAAAAGGCAATTGAACTACAACAATTAGAATTACAGCAATCAGAAGTTAATAAGAATAATGCTCAAGCTGCTTCTGAAATATTAAATTCAATAAAAGAGATTCCATATTTTGCTACAAAATTGGGTTCATTAGTTATTGTCAAAATAACAAAAAATAATATTCCGCAAGTAGTAGTTAGAAATCTCACTATTGAAGAAGTTATTTTTTATGATAAGCATCCACAGCTTTTAAATAACCCTATTGAATTACTTGACAACTTAAACAATCAAGTTTATCTTAACGAAAGTAAACACCTTTTAGATGATAAACCTAAGAAACCAAAACAATTACCACCACATAAGTAAAATGAAATAAGTATTAAAATAAAACCATAGCATATAGATATAAAAATAAACTATGAAAGCAATTAATAAAGAAGATTTAGCTGCAGTTTTTAATGCAGAAGTAGATAAACATCCAGGAGCAATTTGCATAGCAAATTATAAAGGTGGCGTAGGTAAAACTACTATAACAACTCTTATTGGTTACTATTTAGCTAAGAAAGGGAAAAGAGTTCTGTTAATTGATATTGATGCGCAATGCAGCTTAACTTTAGCCGTAGGTTATGATTTAAATAATCTTCAAAATAAAGACAAAACAATATTTAATTTGGTTCTTCCAACCCAATGGACAAAAATCAGAAATGTAGAATTTAATCAATATATCTATCCAGTGCCGGATGCTTATGCACCGAGTACTTTAAAAATAATTAGAGGTTCTTTTGATGTAGATGAACTGGACATTACAATTTCACAATCCATCATTAATTCAAAACGTCACCTCAACGAACTTTATACCTACTGCCGTCAGATGCTCTATTCTCTTAAAGACCAATTTGACTATATCTTAATAGACTGCCCTCCAAATAAAATGTATTTAACTCAGGCAATGCTACGTGCTTGCCCTTATTATATTGCGGTCACTATTCCAGACAAGATTTCTACCTTTGGTGTTCCTCGTATGAAAAATTGGATTGATAAAATTGAGCCTGAAGTAAAACCTAAAATGTTAGGTTGCATTTTAAATGGTGTCAATAGGGCAGGTGGTTATGAAACAGGTACTGCAAATCAGAAAACAGCTGAAGCTGCCTTACGAAGAAGTATTACTAATTTATTGAATTTAGAAGAAAAAAAAGTAATTGGAACATCACCAGTATTAGCTCATATTCCAAAACTTGATGTAATATCAAGGTTTTTAAGTCAGGATGAAGCTAAAACAGCAAGATTTGATTTTTCAAAACAGCCAACTGGTCAGTCAAGTGTAGATACAATTATGATGAATCTAATTAGTAAAATTGAAACAACAATTAAAGGATATGCCAAACCATGATATATATTTAAAGCCTGGTGAAAAACTGCCGGAGCAGTTGGAAGGAGTATTGAAAAAACACTTCAATGAAAAGTCATTGACAAAGTTAGAAAGATATGGCGGTCGGATAAGAATATCTGTTACAGCTCCTTTTACAGACAGAAAATCTCAAATGTCAGTTGAAATCAATGAAGAGTTTTTAGAATCTTTACAAAAAGACCCTGATAAAGCATCAGATATTTTAAAGAATTTTACTATAAAGCAATTAAGAGAAGTAGGTAAGAAGTTAAACCTGACCATTGCTACGGCTTCCAAATCAAAAGAGATATTAAATACTATTGTTCAGTATCTGAAAGCACCTGACCAATGGAAAGGTATTATTAACAGTTAAAAACTAAATTATGGCAAAACACAATGTTTACGTAAGCTTGCCTTCGGCAGAATTGGGAAAGAAAGACGCATTCTTTGATATATATAAGGATGATAAGAAATTAGGCACAATCACTATATCAAAAGGATCGATAGAATGGTATCCAACTAATGCTAAAAAACCTTACAAAATAAGCTGGTCACATTTTGATAAAATGATAAAAGATTACCACGATTAATTTTAAAAAATGACAATAAAATGATATTAATAATTCTTACATTTTGGACTTGGTCATGCTGGCCAGCAATAGCCGCCATCTCAGCATTCTTATCTGTAATTGTTGCTGCTGCATATACTTGTTTTACTTACAGTCTGCTAAAGACAAGTTATGAGACTTTAAATACTAATAATAAATTAGCTGAATATCAAATATATAACGAAATAGCTAAAACATTATATCATTCCGATGTTCAAGATTATATTTTAAAAATAAAGAATGCTTCACCATTAATTACAAATGAATTGGATAGAAGATTTATTAGAAATAAAATTTTAAATAATATTGAAGATTTAGCAAAGTTTATGGAAGATGGATTGATAAGCATTGAAGGCATCAATACTGGCTTTGGTTCAATGATACTTCTGGTTGGTAATAACAATGAAATAAAAGATTTAATTAGGAATGAGAAACAATTATTTCCAGACGTTTTTATAGGTTTTATTGATTTATATAGTAAAATCTATATTGAAACAAGTGACCAAGAAAAAGCAAATTATACTTCTGTTGTATTGTAGAATGATTTAAATATGTTTTTTAAAATAGAAATCTAAAAAAAACTATGACGAAATTTATAACAGGCAACGAATTAGGAGAAGCGGTATATAATATTATATGGGATGCAAAAGATACGTTAATGATTGTATCACCATATATAAAACTCGATGATTACTTTAAGAAATTGTTTGATAAACATGCAAACAATCCAAAACTTAATTTAATAATTGTTTTTGGTAAAAATCAGAATGATGTTAAGAAGAGTATGAGTAAAGATGATTTTGACTATTTTAAAAAATTCTTAAACGTTAGTGTTATTTATGTTCCCACGTTACATGCAAAATATTATGGAAATGAAAGCAAAGGAGTAACAACATCAATTAATTTATACGATTACTCATTCAAGAATAATATTGAATTTGGCGTTTATTCAGAATACAAGCTGCTTGATAATTTTACAAATTCAGTAGATAATACTGCCTGGCAAACTTGCATGGAATTAGCCCATAACAATGAAGCGGTTTTTATAAAAAGACCTGTCTTTGAAAAGAAATTACTCAGTTCTCTATTAGGAAAAAATTATGTCAAATCTGATATACTTCATGATACTACTGATAGATTTTATTCAGGAGAATTTATTTATCGTTTAGCTGGAAAAACCACAGTTATTTCTGATTTTCCAGATGAAATAGAATTAGGAGCAGTATCATCAGTTAGACCGACACGAGATGAGGTATTGAAAAAGAGTCGTGATTCAAAATTTAATTCCGGTTATTGTATTAGAACAGGTAAGGTGATTCCATTTAATCCAAAGAAGCCATATAGTGAAGATGCTTATAAAAGCTGGTCACGATATGGAAATCCATTTTATCAGGAAAAATACTGCCACAAAACAGGAAAAAAATCCGATGGAAAAACTTGTATGAGCAATCCTATCTTGTAGTATGTAGTTAATTTTACGAATGTATAATTGAATGAAGAAGTACACGGCAAATTATACCTATACGAATCCAAACTTTGTAATTCAAAATTTGGTTGAAAATCCTATTAATTCAGATTTGCTTCCTCTCTTATATGTATTAAAGAATATTTTGCAACGTGGCTTTCCTACAACAATGTCAAAATATTTACAATCTGAATTAGGAGTAATTCATAAATTGGATAATTTTAATGATAGGTTTTTATTTGCGTCAAATCAAAAGGCTCTATGGTTAAATACAATTAAAGGCGATATAGATAATAACTATTACCCTGCTAAAAATTTTTTTGAAAATATTATTCCAAATGAATTTAATGAATATTCATTTGTACAGTCTCTTATTATTCCTGAAATTGAAATAAACGAAATTGTAGGAATAGAAAACAGAAGTTTTATCAATCAGCAAGTCGATTTTTATTTGCCACAAGCTAAACTCGTTATTGAAATTGATGGTCAACAACACAAGAGAGATGAAGTAACAAGAGTATCAGATACATCAAGAGATAATTATCTTCTTAGTCAGGGTATTACAACAATTAGAATTGACACAGAAGAACTAAGAAATGGTAATTATAAAGAAAAAGTAAAACTAATCTTAGAACATATTTCAAGATTTGACAAATTGCTTAATTATTATAAAGTCGCTTGTAAAAAGTTAGAATTTAACCAAATTAGTGAAGTTGAATTAAAAACAAAACTATTGCCTACTGCAATAATTCGGTTTCAGATATTACTTATTGAATTGCTAACTCATAATTATTTAACTCTTGATAAAGATTGGAAATTCAATATTTTATCTAATGAAGATTTAGGAGATTATCCTCAATTAGCTTTTAATGATTTACTTATTTGGATGGATAATCTATGTAAACTGAAATATAAGAAGGGCATTGACAAACCAAATTTTAAGATTTCTGTTACAAATAGCAAAAGTGAATTTGTTCCCACAACGAAAGCTATAAATATTGACTTCTCATTATTCAAGAGATATACAGACGAGGATAAACTAAATCCTGATATAATTTATGTAAGGACAGATTACTTTGATGCAGTAAAAGATAAGAATTATTTCAGAGTTAGTACAACTGAACCAATTAATTATAATATTACAGATGAGGATAAATTGACACTGGAGTTTTTCTTTCAGAATATTTTTAATAAAGCAGAATTCAGAGAAGGTCAATTAGCGATAATATCAAATGTGTTAAATAGAATGGATACAATTGGTTTATTGCCAACAGGTGGAGGTAAATCACTCTGTTATCAGCTTCCTTGTTTATTGCAACCAAGTATAAATTTTGTTGTTTGTCCGATTAAATCTTTAATGTATGACCAAAATGATAATTTGGTTAAAGCACTTGTAACTAACGTAAATTTCATTACAAGCGATTTAGAAGCAGATGAAAGACGGGAAATAGAAAGAAACTTTGAGCAAGGCAAATATTTGTTTGTTTGGATTTCACCTGAGAAATTTCAGATTCCTTCCTTTAGAGAAAAAATTAGTTCAATTATAGCTAATTATTCTATCGCCTACGCAGTCGTTGATGAAGTTCATTGCTTATCAGAATGGGGTCACGATTTCAGAACATCTTATTTGAATTTAGCAAAAACAATTGATAATCTGAGTCCAAAAGATGAAAATGGTGATGGTAAGATAAAATTTATTGGACTCACAGCAACAGCTTCCGTAAATGTATTAAAGGATATTAAAATTGAGTTTTCAAGAAGAAAACAAAGATTAGAAGATGAAAATATAAAATCTCTTTTAGATTATAGTCGTAAGGAATTACAGTTTGAAGTAATCAACGATAAGGGTAATAAAAGCGAGCAACTTAAAAAACTTTTATCGGAGTTAAAAGATACCGAAGATTTTATTGAAACTGATGAAAAGGCAGGTTTGGTTTTTACTCCAAATGTAAACGGTGCTTATGGTTGTTACCCAATATTTAAAACAATAAATTCATTTTACCAAAATAAAGTAAGTTGGTTTTCGGGTGATATTCCAGAAGTCAATGAGTATGATGAAAATGGGAATAGAACAGGGAGGAGAATTGATTTAATGTCAAGAAATGAGTTTAATAAACATAAAGTACAAGTTCAAAAAGATTTCAAAGAAAATAAGTATCAATTGTTAGTTGCAACCAAAGCATTTGGTATGGGCATTGATAAGCAAAATATATTTTATACATTTCACTATGGTTTACCAAGTTCAGTTGAGGCATTATACCAGGAAGCGGGCAGGGCAGGTCGTTGGGATAAGAACCTGCCGGAAAATGAGAATAAAATAGGTAAATGCTATGTAATTTATTCTCCTGAAACTTATGATAGCGACAGAGTAGAACGATTATTCCACAAAGACACTACATTCTCTGAAATGAAAGAAATTAGTGAAGAAGTTAAATGGAATGGTAAGGATATTTTCAAACAAGTATTTCTGTTTACGCAAGGTCAGAATGATATTGAGGAAGATTTTAGAATAATTATAGGTGTTGTTAATTATTATTTCAGTGAAGATACAAGAATAAAAATATTTTGGAATGATGCTTATTCAAAACTGAGAATTAACGATGCAACTTTACAAAAGGCAATTTACAGATTAAGTTTATTAGGTATTGTGTCTGATTGGACAACAAACTTTGTGGATCATTTCGATGTGCATTTTCAAAACAAGAATGATGCAAATATTATAAAAAGTGTTTCTGATTATATCGTAAAATATGAACCGAATACTGATGTAGAGAAAGAGATTGCAAAAGTTCAGAAACCAAATATCTTAGAAAAGGCAGTATGGTATTTATTAAATTGGACATTTGAAAATATTGCATACAATCGAAAACAATCATTAAAAACTTTGTCAGATTGGTGCAGTCAGTTTGAAGATAGTGATAGCTTTAAAAGTCGTATTGATAGCTATTTTATTTTTTCTGAAACAACTTTTATAATTCAACACATTGCAGAAAACCCAAAAGAATATGTGAAATGGTTTGATGTTCTATTAACAAATAGCCAATTTCCAAATGAAGTTGAATTTAAAAAGCTAAGAGATAGTATTAGTCGTTTCCTGGAAAGTTACCGTAATAATTTAGGGCTAAATTTCCTCAGTGGGTTTGTTCGTTTGGCACTCAATGAATATCAGGATAGCGATGGGAAAGGACGTTTTGAAAGTGCCTTGGAAACAATTAAAAATACTTTCTCAATAGATGATCAGGAAGATTTTCTTAATAGATTAATGGTTATTGGGAAAAACTTAAAGGAAGAGCATAAATTCCTACTCTGTCAATCAATATCAAAGTATTACCCGGATAAATTAGAAGAACTAGCAGAGTATTATGATTTGGCGTATTTATTGAATGATATTTATGCAGAAAAATTAATTACATTAAAGAAAATAAACATAAAGTTATATGAGCAACTTGCAGAAATTTAATTCAACCTTAGAGGATTTTGATAAAGAGGTAGGTAAGCTGAAAGAAGTATCAGCTGCATACCATAAATTGGATAGTCTTACAGCAACATATGATTCGATTGTCAAACAATTTGAACTAAATAGCAATACACTGGCTAAGATAAGCGAACTTCAAAAAGCTCAGCAAGAGAAACTTTCTAAAAATCTTAGTGATATTGAGAATGCAAATAAACTTCATAAGGGTGAAGTTTCTAAACTTGTAGAAGAAAAGACAGACCAGATAAGAAAAGAAAATAAGGAATTTTATAAAGACCTTGAAAGCACTATAAAAATTAAATTAGAAGAGAATAAATCTCAGATAAAGCAAATAATTGAAAATGAAAGAAGCCAGATAAAGGAGATATTTGAAATAGAGTTTGCTAAGAATACAAGAGAATTACGTCAGGCAATAGAAGCTGAAACAAATAAACAAACACAAATAATATTAGAAAATCAAAAGGTAATTAAGTTCTCAGTATGGATAATTGGAAGTGTATCTATTATTTTGGGTGCAATTATTCTATTTGTTTTAGTCTCACATTAATTTTGATAATCGTTTTTTAAAATATAAATTTTTAACTTGTTATTTAAAAAAAATGAACAAATCAGAAGTAGATTATTTAGATAGTGCAATTTTAAAAAGCCTAAGAGGTGATAAAGCTAGTGCAATAAACGATTTTAATAAAGCAATTGAAATTAATCCCAATAATTTTATAGCATATCTTCATAGGGGGATTGCAAAGTATTGTCTTGATGATTTTAATGGTGCTATTCTTGATTATAGTAAAGCTATTGAGCTTGAACCTAATGGGATAGACATATATAAACAAAGGGCTACTGTTTACAATGAACTAAAAGATTATCAGAATGCTATGCTTGATTATATCAAGGCTATAGAACTAATGCCGGATGGGTATAATTCCAATGCTATAGCTGACCTTTACTTGAAAATGGGAAATGCGAAACATGAGTTAGGAGATTTTAATGATGCTATTCAGGTCTATAATATTGCATTAGAGTTGACTCCTAATGATTATTTTGCATATAGAGATAGAGGCATCTCGAA
>ENA-UOWO01005439-UOWO01005439.1-activated-sludge-metagenome-genome-assembly--contig:-NODE-5439-length-13521-cov-7.732809_pt1 | contig 13521 bp, 11 predicted proteins | sample MGYA00238148_ERZ761564 | MGnify/ENA primary metagenome ERZ761564 (study PRJEB28885, sample SAMN05720194) | activated sludge metagenome | isolation source: Anaerobic digester | place: USA...
AAAGAATATAATAAAGATGCATAGATAAGATCAAATTACTGATTTTTTATATACCTGTTTGGATGCTTTTTTATGTCTTAAAAAATTAAACATCATCGGCATAGCTACTAATCCATCAATAGCAAAAAATATAACACCATAAGATACATATCAAAAATTTGTTATAACAGAACTATCAAATATTTTTAATATATTAATTTTAGTAAAACATAAATATGATAATACCAACATTAATATAATCAATAATATTGTTAAAATAAAATTTAATTTACTAGTATTTGCCATCTTTAAAAATAAAAATACATTTAATATCATCCATATAATTAAAAAAGTATAAGGTTTTATATTAATAAAATTATCTCCCATCAAAACTTGAATAAATTTATTTGCCAATAATAAATAAATTAATAAAGAAAAAGCGATCGAAAAAATACTAACAAAATTCAAAAATTTTTTAAAAATTTTCCCTAAATAAAAACCAGCATACCCAGGTAATTTCATTTCTTGATCCGTTTTTAAAATAATTTCTCCAAATATCAGATGTAATAAACACATTATTATACAAAGAAAAAATAATCAAAAATTAGTTGCTCAAATGCCTGATTTAATATTAACATACGGCAAAACAAAAATACCTCCACCAATAATGGTTCCCATTAATATTGCCATTGATTCAAAAATTAATGGCAATTCTTGCTTTTTTATCATTTTGACTTGTTTACTCTTATTTTAAATAAATTTTATCTCCAACTTTAGCTTTTGACATTAACTTAATCCCTATAATATCTCCTTTTTTAGCATTATCAATATTTTTATGCTCAATTTGTATTGAATCAACTGGCTGTTCAAAATCGGTAGCACTACCTTTAATATGAATAGTATCACCAACATTTAATTTATCGGTCAATTCCAATATGCCAACATCAATTTTATCAAAAATATGAGTAATTTTGCCTATTTCTTTTTCCATAATTAATATATTAAATAATTAAATTTTCGACCTTTATTATAAATTGTTTGATATTTGTGGAGGTATATAACTTTGGTCAGTTGGTAAGGTAAAATAAAAAGTACTTCCTCTTTTTTCTACCGATTCTACTCAAATTTCTCCTCCATGATTATTAACAATATTTTTAGCAATATATAGACCTAAACCAATTCCAACAGTATGAGTTTTTAAAACCGCTGGTGATCTATAAAACTTTTCAAACATATGCTCTATTTCTTTTTCATTAATACCAATGCCAGTGTCAGAAACAGAAATTTTAATAAATGGTTTTTCCTTTATTGGTTCTATTTTAATACCAACTTCACCATTAACTACATTATATTTTATAGCATTATCAAGCAAATTGTTCATCACCATTTTAACCTTCTCTTTATCCATAACAAATTTTGGTACCGAAAAATTAGGAGGATAAAAAACAAATTTGATATTTTTTTCTTGAGCCACACCAATTAAAGAAGATAATACTTCATTTATCAAAGCTATAATATCAACCAATTCGAATGTATAACCAAATTTACCTTCTTCAATACTAGCTGCCTTAAGTAAATCATTAATAGTTTTTGAAATATCTTTTAAAGCCCCTAAGCCTTGTTTAATTATTTTTTCTTGATTAGGATTTATGTCACCCATTTCTTTTTTATATAGCACTTCCATTCCTCATGTAATACCAGTTAATGGTGTACGTAATTGATGAGCAACAATAGTAATAAAATCTGATTTACTTTTCATAAGTTGATTTTCTCTAGTTCTATCTTTAATAATTTTAACAAAACCAAAAGTGTGATCATAAGTGTTTTCAATACGACTAGTAATTAATTCCAATATAAATTCTCTTGGTTTAAAAATTTTAATTAATATCTTCGAAGGATTAGTATTGGGTGACAGTCGTGTCATTTCTGATGCTAAAGATGGAAAAATAATCTTAGCCAAAATAGAATATTTATCAATATTATTAAATTCAGGAGTTATTGTTTTCCCTAATAAATCATTCTTTTTAACACCGCACAATTTTTCCATTGCTTCGTTTACTAAAGTAATTTTAAAATTAGTATCATATGCAATAACTGCATCGTTCATAGATGCCATCATACCATCAACTTGACTTTTTTCTAATTCAATCTTAGAAATACGAAAGATACTATCAACTAAAAATAATACTAAAAAGGGTATAATAAATACTATTAATATTGATAAATAGTCTCATCAAATTATTTCATTATTAATAAATTTTATTGCTAATGAAATTATTAAAATTAATTTTATAAATATTAAAGCTCAAAACGATCAAAATCGCATTGCTATTTTTATTCTTTGTATAAATTTTTGTATTTTTTTTATCATACTCCTTCAATTAATTTTTTAAATCTCCTCAATTGTCAGCTCTTGTTTTATCCACTTTAAGTAAAATATCAAAGTCATTTTCTTCCATCAACTTATCTATTATATTAAATATTTCTTCATTTTTCAAAGATTTTTTTACTTCAAAAATCAATTCATCATGTATTTGCAAAACCAATTTAATCTCATTTTCCAAATTATTATCTTTTAAATATTTATCAATTCTAATCATTGCTTTTTTAATAATATCGGCTGCTAACCCTTGTATTGGCATATTTATTGCTATTCTTTCTTCTAATGCTGCTTGGAAACCAAAACCACCAATAAACGACAAAAATCTTTTACGGCCATAAAGTGTTTCACAATATCCTTTTTCTTTTGCCATCATTTTTAAATTATCTAAAAAATTCCTTAAACCAAAATAAATTTCAAAATATTCTTCAGTAAAAGCCCTAGCCTCTTCTTTTGAAATTCCAGCTGATTGCGAAAAAGATTTAATCCCCATTCCATAAATAATACCAAAATTTAAAGCTTTTGCTTTATTTCTTTGTATATTTGTAACTTTATCATACTCGATATGATTAACTAAACTGGCAGTATAACGATGAAAATCTTTTCCTGTTTCAAATGCCTTAAGCATAACCTTATCATCGGCCAATTTAGCTGCGATTCTTAGTTCCATTTGTGAATAATCAAATGAAATTAAATCATAACCATCACTTGATTCAAAGGCCCTTCTTACTAATTTACCATAATCTCCTTTTGTTGGAATATTTTGCAAATTTGGAGTATCGGATGACATTCTTCCAGTAGCGGTTCCTGTTTGAACAAAGGTTGTATGAATTTTACTATTATTATCAATAAAATTTGGTAAAGTATCCAAAAATGAATTCTCTAATTTTTTAAGTTCTTTATATCTTAAAATTTTTGAAATAGCTGGATGGATATCAATGATTTTTTCTAATTCATCGCTATTGGTTGAAATATTTTTAGTTGTTGTTTTTGCCAAACCCTTGGAAGGTAATTTCAATTTAATAAATAAAACTTCTGATAATTGTTTAGGGGAATTAATATTAAATTTTTCTTTTGTTAATTCATATATTTCTTCTTCTAAATTTAATATTTCTAAATGTATCTTGTCCTTTATTTTCTTTAACTCTCTTGTATTTAAAGTAATTCCTCGTTTTTCCATTTTAACTAATATCAACGTCAAATAACTTTCAATTTCATCAAATACCCTATCTAGCTTTAAATTAATTATTCGACTATTTATAACTCCTAAAATATTACTAAACAAAACCATCCAATCTTCAATTTCATAATTTTGTATAAAACTTATTGCTTTGTTGCTTTTAATATTAAATTTTTTTACCAACGATTCAATAGAATAATCTTTTCTATCTGGATCTAAAAGCCAAAAAGCAATTTTTACATCATAAAACAAAACATCTTCGAAAACATCAAAATATTTATGGTACAAATTTTTACTATCATAAGTTATTAATCTAATATTTCCAATCGATATTTTATCTGCTTCTTTTCAATAATAAATATATCATTTATCTTCATGTTTATAAAAAAAGGTTAAGCCTTTGTCTAATATATTTAAATTTTCATTATCAAATACAAATAATTTATCTTGTTCTTTATTAAAATTATCAAGAAATATATTTCAGTCTTTGATTTCTTCTAAATTTAAATTGCTCTTCGTATTTTCTGGTTTTTCGATATTAGTTAAATTAACTTTTGGAATTAAAGAAGTAAAACCTTTGCTTTGAAAGAATTTTATTACTTTTTCTTTATTTTCTAAATTAAATTTACTATCGTCTAATTTTATGTCAATATCAACATCTTTTTTAATTAATGCTAAATGCCTGCTAAACATAGCCTCTTCTTCATTTTCTTTTAAAATTGTAAGTAATTTCTTATCCTTGTTATTAATTTTATTATCATTTAAATAATCATCAATATTCTGATATAAATTATCTAAACTAATATATTTTTTAAGAATTTCTATTGCTGTTTTTTCACCAATACCTTTAACTCCTGGAATATTGTCAGAAGGATCACCTTTCAAAGCTTTAAAATCAACAAATTGATCAACTTTTAATCCATATTTATCTTCAAAAGTTTTAATATCATATACTGTACTATTACTAATTCCCTTTTTCAATGTTCAAACATTTACCTGGTCGGTCAATAATTGTAATGTATCTAAATCTCCTGTAACCACAATAATATTCACATCCTCTTGTTTAAATTTTTCACACACTGTACCAATAATGTCATCAGCTTCAAATCCTTCTTTTTCTAAAACTACTACTCCAAAATTTTTTAAAAATTCCTTAACCATCGGTATTTGCTCATAAAAATTGTCAGGATTTTTCTTTCTTTGAGCTTTGTATTCTTCAAATTCTTCATGACGAAAAGTTTTACCTTTTACATCAAACGTAGCCACAATATAATCCGGTTTTACTTCTGAAATTGCTTTTAAAAAAATCAAACAAAAACCATATAAAGCATTTACTAAAACTCCTTTTGGATCAACTAAACCTGGCAAAGCATGGTATGCTCTATGAATCAATGCATTACTATCAATTACCATTAATGTTTTTTTACTCTCATCCATATAAATGCTTTATTTTATTACTTATAATATAGCATAAAACTGAATAAAAAAACAAGTTTCAAAACAATTATAATCCTAAAAATTTAAATATATAAAATACTAAAAATGCTGGTCAAAAAATCGCTTTTAAAATCCCTAATAATATACCTACAAAACCAGTAGCTGTTATTATGAAATAGATTAATGCACCGATAAAACCCATTCCGTACATAGTATCAACATGATTAACACTAAAAGAATGTTTACAACAATCATTTTTAAATGTTTTACAATTATCATTTTCCTCTCTAATTACTTTTACTTCTGCTGTTTTATTTTCTTCCATAACATATCTTTAATATTTAATAAATAAAATATATCAAATTTATAAATTTTATTCAAATAAAACCCAAGGCCCTAGTTGCAACTAGAACCTTGCCGATATCAGTTATGCTAAACGCATAAGGTTCATATCCTTAAAAAACCTTGTTTCTTAAGGATATCTTCTTTTTCATTATTTACGAAAAAGGCTAAAAGTGCAATTGCCATGAGTTTATTCTCACGACAATAAAATATATATCCTCAAATATATATTTAGGTTGTCGAAGCAATCAACACCAAAAAACATTATATTATCTATCAAAATCATCACCAGCCTCTTGGGCCAAGCAATTTTTCAAGATTTATTAATATATAACGACTCTAACATAGATTTTTTAATCTGTCAAATTTTAATTTTCTTCTAAAAATAAATCAGCCACATTCCACAAAACATTAATAGACCAACAATTAATTTATTTTGAATTACCTTTCAAGATATATCCTCTTTAATTATTTTAGGAAACATAGCGGCAAGTAATAATCCATATATTAAAACAAAAAACAGTTGAGTTGAACGAAGTATCTCGGCCAGAGCTACTAAAACGAATGTTTGAGCATAAAAATAAGAAAGTTTACCACCCATATCAACGATATCATCTATTAATAATAACAAACCTGCTTTTTTAAAATTTACTTTTTTAATTTTTGTTCTAACATTAGGAACACAGAATAAAATTAAACCAAATAATCCGCCTCCCAGTAAATTATAAGTCATACTTGTTCAAAATCCATAAATATTCGAAGAATCTTTCACTATAATTAATACTATACTTACCAAAAAACAAGACAATACCATAAGCCAAAAAGCCTTTCTAGGCTTTATTATTTTAAAAATTTGATTATTACCTAATAATAACCCCGCAAATACAACAATAATCAGTCCAATTACTTGTTTTATGGTTAAAAATTCTTTTAAAAAAATTACTCCTAATAAAAATGTAAAAACAACAATAAATTGAAATATTGGTACTACAAACGAAGCGTCTTCAAGTTTTAATGCTTCATAATAAGGCAAAGCATGCACTACCATTAAAGCACCTGAAATTATAAGCAATATTATTTTATCTCAAGTAATGATGTTCAAATTGTTAAAAAACAAAAATAAAAACAATCCTAGAAAGCCATTAATAAAACAGCTTAATGTCATCACTGTAGTGGTATCATTAATATGTTTTTCTAAAATATATTTTTCTATATAATTTGTTACGCCAAAAAGTGCTGGCGCCAACAAAGCAAAAAAATATCAAGGCATTAATAAATCTTTTAATATTAATGATACTTTACCATATTTATTATATTTTGCAAACCTTGATTTTTAAGTAAAAATATAGTAATATATTAAATATTCATTGCGGGATCGTCTAATGGTAGGACATCGGCCTTTGAAGCCGAGTATCTTGGTTCGAATCCAAGTCCCGCAGCCTTTTGTAAAACAAAAAATACCCTTATTAATAAGGGCATTTTTATTCTCAAAATTTTTTATTATTACTTTCAAATTCTTTTTTTATACATCTATAACACAAACATTTGTATTTATCTTCGGCCCCAACTTCTAACCGTTCATTTGAAGATTGAACAAATTTATGATTATACTTACCACTATTGCCACATTCTACACATACTCCATGCATTTTATTAACATTATCAGCTATTCCCATAAGATAAATTGTATTATAAAATGGTTCTCCCATAAAATCCATATCCAACCCAGAAGCGACAACTGTTTTACCTATATTTATTAAACGCTTTACAACAATACCCAAATTGTTATCAAAAAAATGAACTTCGTCAATACCAATAATATCAATACCATCAATATGTTTTAGAATTTCGTCTGATGTATTTACCATCATTGCTTGCATTGTCGTTCCGTCGTGAGTTTTTTCTATATCATTACCATCTCTAGTGTCAAAAGAATGTTTAAAAATAGCTGTTTTAAAACCAGCAATTTTAAATAATTCCAGGTCTTTTTTTAAAGCTGTCGTTTTCCCAGAAAACATACTCCCACAATAAATTGTAATTGTATTAATATTATTTTTCATAAAAATAATTATTATTTTTTATCATGATACCCTTCTGCTTGTAATTTAAATGCTTTAGCATATTTACCGTTTAATGCCAACAATTCTTCATGAGTTCCTTGCTCAGCAATATTCCCTTTATCAATAACAATAATTCTATCAGCATTTCTTACTGTTGAAAAACGATGCGAAATAATAATAACTGTTTTATTTTTAAAAAATTTATAAATATTATTAAATATTTTATATTCTGCCTCAGCATCAATTGACGCTGTAGGTTCATCAAATATTACCAATCATGGATTTCTATAAAACAATCTTGATATTGCAATTTTTTGTCATTGACCAGTACTTGGTCTAATACCACCACTATAACTTTCGCTCAATAATTGATCATATTTTTTAGGATATTCATTGATAAATTTATGGGCGTCTGCTTTTTTTGCCGCTTTTTTAATATTATCTTTTTGAACAGTCTTCATCACATCTCCTAATAAAATATTTTCTTCAGCCGTTAATACACTATACCCGCCAAAATCTTGTGCTAATACACCTACATTTTTATAATAAGTATCAATTTTTAAATCTTCAATATTATCTTTGTTAATAAAAATATTACCATTGTTGACTTGATAAAATCTAAGTAATAATTTAATCAAAGTTGTTTTACCAGCACCATTATGTCCAACTATAGCAATTTTTTCACCTGGTTTAATTTCCAAATTTAAATTTTTAAGAATTAATTTATTCGTATTTGGATATTTAAAACTCACATTATCACAAAATATTTTTGGTGGTTTTTTAAATGCTTTTAATTTAATTTTACCATCTGGAAAACTTGGTTTAAGATTAAAGAATTGATAAGTATCATCAATTCTTAAAGACATTTCATATAGAGTTGTAATTCCTGAAAACATACCATATACATTTCGTTCAAATCTTTCAGCCATGCTAATATAGAAATATAACTGACCAGCGGATAATTTTTTAACAATAATTCTATTAATAATGTTTATTACCACTCAAAAATAAAAAATAATATTAAGAAAATCAAAACTTCAAAGCCAAAAATACAATTTTTTTCTAATACCTATCCAACCTTTAAAATATACATCAACAAAATTATTATATTTCTCTTTTATATAATTTGTAGCATTATGAATAGTTAATTCAATTAAATTAGTTTTGTCTAAAAGATAAACCAATAGATGATGAAACAATCTTCTGCTCTCTGTATTTTTAAAACCATATTGGTACATTTCTTTAGTAAAATATATTGATGGTATATTTTTCAAAAGAATTCATACAATCATTACTCACAAAACTTTTGGCATAAAATAAAAAATAGCAACGCCAGAAATTATCACATTAATAAAATCAGCTATAACTGTAACAAATTCATGGAATAATCCAGGAATTGTTTGTTTTTCGCTCATGCCACGATTAATCAAATTATTTTTATCCGGATCTTCCATCACTGGAACACCTAAATCTTTATAATGTTCATATAAAAATAAGTCGGATTTATAATAAAACAATTGGCTCATTCTATTAGATAAATATCATCTAATCAAAGATATAGTAGAAGAAACAAAAGAAAACCCAGCTAAAATTAATACATAAGGTATTACATCTTTAATATCGCCTTGTTTTTGCAAAGTTTCTACCACCACATTAATAATTTTAGCAATAATTAAAAAATCAACCATTGCTGTTAAACGCAAAAGTATTTGAAAAATAAATAGAAAAATACCAGAAACTTTATCTGGCTTAACATACATCCTAAATGCAAATAAAGATACTTTTAACATTTGTCTAAAAGATATCTTCTTTTTTACAGAAGTATCGTCCATAAAAAATATTTTAATTTTTTATTCGTTTACTTTACCATTCAAATATTTGGCTACAGCAAATATAGCTGATACCACGCCAATTACAATACCAAAACTAATCTGTACTAATACTAAGATTAAAATATTGGAAAAGAAATATTTCGTAATACTAATATCTCCTAAAAAGAAGTCTATTTTTCTACCTAATGTTAATATTAACGGAATATAGCAAAGAGCAGAACACAACGCTGCAATAATTCCATAGAAACATCCCGCTAAAACAAATGGCCCCCGAACAAATCAATTGGTTGCTCCTACTAATTTCATGATATTTATTTCTTCTCTCATTGAATAAATAGCAATTCTAATAGTATTAAATGCTACAATAGTAGCTACTAATGTTAAAACTGCTGTTATTATCAAAGATCCAATTTGTATACTATTTATTAAATTAGTTGTTTTACTTAATAAATCGCGATTTTCCGTAAAATTAATATTTACCAATTTATCTTTAAAAACAGCTGTTTCAATATATGCTAATATTTTTTCATAATCTTTAGCATTTTTTATTTTAATATTTACTGATGCTGACAATGGATTCTCGCCTATTTCTTCTAAAGCTTTTAGCAATGTTTCATTATGACCGTATCTTTCTTTAAAAAAATCTAGTGCTTTATCACGTGAAATATATTCAGTTTTTACTACTCCTTCAATTTTTCCAATTTGTTCTTGAACTAATAAAATTTCACTTTCCTCTACTGATGCTTTAAAATAAATACTAATATCAATTTTATCTTTTAAGCTATCTACAAATTTATTAGAAGTATAATTCATAATTAATACTCCAGTAAAAACCAAAATACTTAAAAACATAGTAATAATTGTTGCTATTGTTAATCAACCATTACGTTTAAAAATTGATTTTCCCTTTTGAAATATTCGTTTTAAATTCGTACTAATTGGTGTATTCATAAAAAATTAATTTAGTATTTTATAGAATATATTTTCCCTTTTCCTCGTCACGAGTAATAATACCATTTTCTAAAGTTATAACTCTTCTTCCTAAGGTATTAACAATATCTTTATCATGAGTGGATAAAATTACAGCTGTTCCTAATTCATTAATCTTTAATAACAATCTAATAATTTCTCAAGTATTTATTGGATCTAAATTTCCAGTTGGTTCATCAGCTATTAATAAATCTGGCTTTTGAATTATAGCTCTCGCAATAGCAATTCTTTGTTTTTCTCCAATTGACATTTGGTGAGGAAAATTATTAGCTCGATCTTGTAATCCCACTAATTTTAAAACTTCTGGAACTTCTTCTTTAATTTTATTATCATCATATCCGGAAACTTCAAGGGCGAAAGCTACATTTTCATAAGCCGTTAATTTTGGTAATAATTTAAAATCTTGATAAACTACTCCTATCTTACGACGTAAAATAGCTATCTCATTAGAACTCATTTCCAATATATTTTGATCATTAAAACATACTGATCCTTTTGAAGGTTTTTCTTCTGCAAATAACAATTTAAGTAAAGTTGTTTTACCAACACCTGATTTACCAACTATAGAAACAAACTCATCGTCTACTATGTTAAAAGAAACATTATCTAAAACCAAACAATCATTATTATATATTTTTGTGACATTTTGATAGGAAACTAAAGCCATAAATATTTTTTATATTTTAACACATATATTTTAACAAATAAAAAAATAAAACGCAAGTACATATATTTATTTACTATTTCCTTTTTTTAAACAAATTTTGGGCACTAGCTACTTTAGGACCTTCCGATTTATGATATAATGATTTTTTTCTTTGGCTATAGGATGCCTCACAAGGAGACGACAACCACTCAACAGCGATCTGACAAATATACATATCTGGATATAACACTATTGGAATTTCAGCTTGATTACTAATTTCTAAAGTTAATGTTCCTTCAAAACCAGGATCAACAAAACCAGCAGTATGCACTAATAATCCCATTCTTGCTAAACTACTTTTTCCTTCTGCTCTCACCGCAATACGATTTGATAATTTCATAAATTCTTTAGAGCTTACCAAAACAAAACGATTAGGATGTAGAATAAATCCCTTTTTCTTATCTACAATTTCTGTATCCATAATTTTTGAAAAATCTACTCCTTTTTTTAAATCCAGAACTGATTCGCTTGTATGTTTAAAAGTTTTAAAAATTGGACCCAATTTTAAATCTATTGATGCGGCTTCAATCTGTTCTGGATTTAATTTTTCTCTAAAAAATAAATCCCCTTCTTCTATAGCTTTTTTAATATCTTTGTCACATAAAATCATAATATTATATTTAATATTTTGATTAAGATACTTTAATGTAACAATAAATTAAGTTTTATGCAATACATAAAAATCAAATAATATTTTTATGTTTTTGGCAAATAAAAAAGCTAAAATACTTTTCAAAATATTTTAGCTTAGTTATTAGATTAATTAGGTATTACCGGTACTACTTCTCTTCAACGAAATTCTCCAAAAAGTTTTAATAACAATATTTTTGTTTCTGTTACCCCCGTCACTGGGTCATTACAAGTTAAAGTAAATTCATAAGAACCTGGTTTTAAAGGATTCAAATCAAGAATAGCTGGATTATCACTATTACTAAATATATATCTGTTTTCAAATCCTTCAATTGGTATACCTTCTAAATTACCAAAAATCTCTACAGTTGAATTATTAGTTTTAATAAAATCATTAATATTAGGATTAAAACTTAACGTACAAGTTTCACAATTATCTGCATAATATTCAAGTCTAGGATTATCTAATATACCATTTTCTGGCATAGAAAATATTGAATAAATATCTTCAAAATATGTATGTTGAGATTTTTTAATATAGTCAAAACGAAGATAATCAATAGAACAAGCGAGAGGCAAAGGCACTGGATCTTTTCGTTCATAACAATCAGTATTATATACTACCGGTTCAGAGAAACATGTTACTCCCTTTTGTCATTCATATTTGCATGGAATTTCTTTTGGTTCCAAAAACAAACGATTATTTTCTGGATTACATGCTTTAAATGAACCATCTGGATTTTCCATCAACACGCAGCTTCCATATCCATTAGTTTTTTCATCTACCATATTGCAAAAATATCTTGTTCCGGAACTATCACTACCACCACCGCCACCATCGCCTGGTTCATATTTAGTTGTAGTTGTAGTTGGTGATTCACCACCTGGAAGAGTCGTTGTTGTCGTGGTAGTTGTAGTAGTAGTTGTGGTGGTCGTTGTTGTAGTTGTTGGAGTACATTCTTCACTCTTCATTACTTTCTTATCTAATTTATAAATATATGTTTCTTTGTTTTTTAAAACATCGCATTCATCCTTACCACAACTAGGATCTTGTTTACAAGTATAATATGTAACATCCCCCTCCTTTATACTAAAACATTTATTATGTGGAAATTTTTCTCCATCTTTACAACATTCAACCATATAATATTTATCATTAATTTTTATAGTAGAACCACATTCATCTTTACCGCAAGAAAAATCTAATTTACATTGTAAAGTAGACGTATCGCATATATAGTGTGGTTTTTTCTCACCGTCTTTACATCCTAAACATTCTGGATCACTGTCAGGACAACGCGTACAATCAGCATCAACAGTACATATTTGTAATCCATTTGATAATAAATATGCTTGTAATGTCTTATTGTAATTATCAGAATCTTCTTTTAAGGGTTTTATCACATTTGAATCTGAATTAGATACAATAAACGGTTCTCAAATTCCAAATACTTCTGGATATCCGTATCTAGACGAATCTGTTTTAGTTTCTTCCATCATAGGTAAATTTTTTATGCTATATGTTGGTGGTAAATACCAATTCATACATTGTCCAACACTATTGGATACAGATTTTGTCTTAACTATACCACTACATTTACCAAAATATGGATTAGTATTATACTCGCAATATTTTGCGCTAAATTGAGGACATATTTTAACATTACCACCCATACAACAACCTCCAAATAACTGTCTAAAAGTAATGGTGACTGTTCCTGATTTATTTACAAGACCAGGACATGTACCACAATAATCAGCACTAATTTCTTCTGGATCACCGGAATCTTTGTTAAAATCTATCACGTCACATACCTTATCACAATTGCTAGTTTCCCCCGCTTTAGCTCCATCTGAAATGCCAAAAGCATCTTTTGGCGTGCATAAGCCACCATCACTACCCTTTATATCTTCTGCAGTAATTTTTTTCTCTGCATCAGCAAAAGACCAAAAACTAATAAGTAACAAAGCACAAAAAGTTAAAT
>ENA-UOWO01005442-UOWO01005442.1-activated-sludge-metagenome-genome-assembly--contig:-NODE-5442-length-13517-cov-5.134378_pt1 | contig 13517 bp, 6 predicted proteins | sample MGYA00238148_ERZ761564 | MGnify/ENA primary metagenome ERZ761564 (study PRJEB28885, sample SAMN05720194) | activated sludge metagenome | isolation source: Anaerobic digester | place: USA...
CGGAATCGAGACGGTGTTCCAGACCCTGGCGCTGGCCGACGATCTGGACGTGCCGTCGAACCTGTTCCTGGGACGCGAGCTGTTCAAGTTCAAGCTGGGGCCGTTTTCCTGGCTGGACCGCAAGACGATGCGCGACCGGACGATGGAGGCTTTGGCCACCACGGCGGTCAAGATCCCCAACGTCGACAATCCGATCCGCAACATGTCGGGCGGGCAGCGGCAATGCGTGTCCATCGCGCGGACGGCGGCCTTCGCGTCAAAGCTGGTGATCATGGACGAACCCACGGCGGCGCTGGGGGTGCAAGAGACGGCTCAGGTGGAAAACATCATCCGGGGGCTGAAAGAGCGGGGCATCCCGATGATCCTGATCAGCCACAACCTGCGGCAGGTGTTCGATCTGGTGGACCGGATCGTCGTCTTCCGCCGTGGCCGGATCGTGGCAAGCCTCCGGAAGGACGAGACGGATGGCAACGACATCGTCAGCTACATCACCGGGGTCAAGGGCGCGTCCGATACGGCCTATGCCTGACCGCGTCAGGCGGTTGCCCGGCGGACTGGGCGGCCACTGTCGGTGCGCTTGCGGTCCAGTCCCTGAACCAGCCGGGTCGGAGCCACGCCGTATCGCGCGCGAAAGCTTTTCGAGAAATGCGACACGGTGGCAAAACCGCAGGCGATCGAAACCTCCAGCAGCGTCAGGTCGGTGGTGCCCAAGAGGTTGCGACCCCGGTCCAGCCGCAGCCCCCGATAGAAGTCACCCGGCGACGCGCCGACCGCGTCGCGAAACAGCCGCTCCAGGTGCCGACGCGAATAGCCGGCGGCGGCGGCCAGATCGTCCATCGACAGCGGGTCCTCGATGTGGCGGTTCATCAGCGTGACCGTCGCCACCAGCACCGGATTGCGCGATGACAACAGCGCCGCCAGCGAGCTGCGCTGTTCGGCGTTGATCCCGGGCAGCACGGTCCGCAGGCACATCTCGGACACCATGGCGGCAAAGGCGGTACCGTGATCCTCGGCGATGATCGCCAGCATCATGTCGGTCGAGGCCGCCCCCCCGCCGCAGGTCATCAGCCGGTCCTCGGTTTCAAAGCGGCTGGCGGTCGGGGAAAGCTGGGGGAAGGTCTCGACAAAGCCCGGCTGGTTTTCCCAGTGCAGGGTAAAGCGCCGCCCCTGCAGAAGGCCCGCCTTGGCCAGCGCGATCGCGCCGGTACAGATGCCGCCGACCCGGCCGCCAAAGCGGTGGTGGCGCTGGACGGCAGCGACAATGGCGGGATCGGCGGCGGCCATCTGCGGGTTTCCGGCGCAGACGATCAACCAGGTCGACTTGTCCAGAGGCTCCAGCCCGCCATCGACCCCGCAGGGAATTCCGGACGAACTGGCCACCGCCAGTCCAGAATCGGACAGGACGCGCCAGTGATACAAGGGGTGCTGGGACAGCTGGTTGGCGATCCGCAACGGTTCCACCGCCGACGCAAAGGCCAGAAGCGTGAACCCCGGAACCAGCACGAAGGCATAGTTTCGCGGTGCGCCGGGGGTCGGGACCGGCAGGAAAGCGGCGCCTTTCGGAACCAGAGGTTCGTCGTGCATCATCGGCATGCGCCTTGGGTCAGGGTCCCGCTATTTCAGCCCTTCACAGGATGCGGTCAAGGCGCATGTGGTCTTGCCCTGCAGACACGGCCCGAACCAGATACCGGGCGGTGCGGATGCCCCCCAAGCGAAAGGACCGGACACGGGTGACCGCGAACGCGGCATGCTGCTGTCGGAACGGGTCATACGGGCGATGCCTGACAACCTGTGTCGGACGCGTTGGCCCGCGACCGGTTGCCGGTTGGTCCCAGTCGCCCACGCCTCGGCCCTTGCCCGCATCCCGTGCTTGCGGGTCGTTCGGATCGCCGGGGGGGGGGCGCCGGCGTGGTCGCACGCGCCCCGGTGAAAGCTGAAAGAGGCCTACGTAAGCAAGCTTTCCCTCGTGAAAGAGGGCACGGCAAAGTATAGGGATACCGAGATCCGCGGCCCTGTGCTGATTGTAGGAAAGACGTCATGTGGCTGGTCCTACCAGAAAGATTTCGGCGGTCAGTCCCGCCAGATCCTCATCGGACGCTATCCTGCGATTTCGGCACAAGCCGCCCGAGAAACCGCGCTCGGGTTCATGGGATTGCCCGGCGTTCGTGGAGTGCTCATTTTGCACCTGACCGGTAAAACCGCGTCTGAAGTGGACTGGGCCGGGGTCTGAAAAGCCGCGACCGTCAGCTGTACATGTCGTTCGGATCGACCATCCGACACTTGTTCAGGACGACGCCAAGCACTTGTGTCCGCTTGGCAAGGTCTTTGCCGCATTGGTCGATCATGCTGGCTGAGGTCTCCTCGGCTGCGGCGACCATCAGGGCGCAGTCGACCTGATCAAGGAAGGCAAGCGTGTCGTCCCCTGCGCTCATCGGGGGCATGTCGAACAGCATGACATCCGGTCGATAAGCCGCTTCGATCCGATCAACGACATCGGCCGCGCAGACAGACGACAGCAGTTCTGCCGGGCTTTGGACCGGAGTGGTACTTAGCCCGAACGCCAGGTTGGTGCCGCAGCGAATCAGTTGCGCCTCGGGGGACTGAGCTTCGGTCAAAACCGCGGAAAAGTTCAAGGACCGGTCAAACCCAAGGGCGCGGAGCATTCCGGGTCGGCGGAAGTCAAGCTCAAGCACCATGACGCGCATGTCCGACATCCGGGCAAGGCTGAAGGCAAGGTTCAAGGTGACCGTGGTCTTGCCGCAGCTTGCGTCCGGCGAGGTTACGGCGACGCGGGTCCAGTTGTGGTGGTGCAAGTTGTGCAAAAGTGTGCTGCGCATCATGTCGAAGGCCGTCGCCGCACGGTCGGCGCGATGGGCGACGATGTGGTTCGTGTCGAACGCCTGGTCCGATATCTGGAATTCCGGCAGGTTTGCCCAGTTGGCAGTACCCGTCGACCGCTGTGTCGGGGTGGTCTGCACGGCCTGCCGGACGGGATCAGCGGATTCGCGGGACGCGCGGGCTTTGGCGATGGCAGAGTGAATACGGTCCATTGGCATCCTATTCAGATGAGCCCGGCAAGGTCGTCGCCCCGGCGTCGGCCATGCCAAGCATCTTGGTCAGCGCGGCGAACACGGCGTCCATCGGCATGACAAGAGTGACAAGCGCAAAAATACCCAGCGGCAGCACGACAAGAGCCCCGACAGCCGTCCAGATTTGCCAGCGACGACGGGTCTTCTTGGCAAGCTTGCTTTCATGGAACGGGATAGTGCCGAACGGCGTGATCCCCAGGGCGCGCACCATTTCGGAAGGTCGGCGAATGGTGCTGTTAAGCGCCTCCAACACCGTGATCATCAGCGCTGACAGCAAGGCACCGACGCCAAATCCGGTCAAAGCAAGCAGTTTTCTGTTGGGTTCGGACCGGTAGGCGGGCGGGACGGCCAGTTCGATGACGCTGATGCGCTGGCCGCGGTCGGTCATTTCGATCCGGTCGCCCATCCGGGCGTTGGCAAGGCTTGCAACCGCTTGATCATACTGCACGCGAAGGTTGTCGTAGTCGCTTGTCAACGTGCCCAACGTCATCGAGTTGCCGGGGGTGGCCTGGATCGAGGCTTCGATCTTGGCAAGGTCGGTCTCGATCTGCTGCTTCTGCTCTGCGAGGTATTCGATCTGGCCGTCAATATCGAGCATCTGCACGTCGAACGAAGACAAAGACCCGCCCCCGGCAGCGCCAAGTTGCTCTTTCACAGCTTCTTCCAGGGCGGCGACCTGGGTTTGCAGCGCCCGGACGCGCGGGTTGGTCGGAGAAAGAATGACCAGCGCCGAGGCAAGTTCCTGTCGCAGAAGTTCCAGCTGGGCCTGTTCGGGCGTGACATCGCCAATGGCGGTCGCCAGCCTGCCGGTCCGGTCGTAAAGATCGGCCAGCCGCTGTCGCCGATCGCGCAGGGATGCAAGCTCACGGTCGACCTGCAGCAGTCGTTCCTGCAGGGCCGTCTGCTGGCTCCGGCGATAGGACAGGCTTTCGGGCAGAGCATCGCGGTTCGCGGTTTCAAACTCAAGGATCCGGGCGTTCTGCGCCACCATTTCTTCGCTCAGGCGGCGAACCTCCTGCTCGAAGAACTCCAGGGTATTCCCGGACGCATCGGTGCGGATCTTCACGTTCTGCGCCAGGATCTGTTCGACGACCGCATTGGTCACGACGGCGGAAAGCTCGGGGTTCGGGGCCGAGAACGACACGGTGATGACGCCAGTCCCACCCTCGGGCCGGGGCATGTTGATGCCGATGCGATAGCGCATTTCCTCGACAATGACTTCGGGGGTGGCGTCCTTGGTTTCGGCGTAAATCTGAAAGTCTTCCGCCATCGCCAGCAGGTTTTCCCGCGTCAGAATTCGCTGCTGGATGGCAAGCAGGTTTTCATCGGCGGACGCCTCGACCGTGGAGGCCGCAAGCTCATCGGGAATCTGGGCGTTTTCGAACAGTAGCCGGGCTTCGGCGCGGAAGACCGGCGGAATCGCAAACGCAAAGACGATGCCAACCGTGGTGCAGGCAGCCGTGATCAGGATCACGTAAGGCAACCGACGCAGGAACAGATTGAGGTAGTGGCGCAAGTCGAGCGACATGGTCAGCTGTCCTTTGCTGGCAATGATTTCACCGCGAAGAACACGCCATCGTCCAGGACCTGCTGAACGGTCGCTGCGGTGACGGACTTCCGGCCCTTGCTGAAGGCATAGACCAGCGACAGATCGCAAAGCTGGTTCACAAGCCGTGGCACTCCGCCTGTCCGCTCATGGATCAGATCGACCGACGGGGTGGTGAAGACGCAATCCGCACAACCGGCGACCTTCAGCCGATGCGCGACGTAGGCCCGCACGGTGCGGCGGTCCATTGCGGTAAGGTGGAAGTTCGCGGCGATCCGCTGGGCGAACTGCCGCATGTTGGGCCGGTCGATGATGTCACGCAGTTCGGGCTGGCCGACCAGGATCAGCTGAAGCAGTTCGTCCTTTCCCGAGTTGATGTTCGTGAACATCCGCAACTCTTCCAGCGCTTCGACGCTAAGATTCTGCGCCTCGTCAAAGATCAGCATGACGCGACGCCCGGCAGCGTATTCGCTGATCAGCAGGTTTTGGAACGTGGCGAAGAGATCGACATAGCTTTGATCCGGCGCGACCGGATGCCCCAGGGCCATCAGCACCCAGCGCAGCAACTCTGCCCGGGCGCCGCTGGGGTTCGAGATCAGGCCAACGCAGATCTCCGGTCCAAGCGACCGCATCAGATGTAACAACAGCGTGGTCTTGCCCGCGCCGATGTCGCCAGTGATCAGCGTGATCGGCGAATGGGTCATCACCCCGTACTCCAGCATTGCGTAGGCACGCTGGTGGGCCGGGGGCCAGAACAGGAAGTCGGGATCGGGGGCCAGGGCGAAGGGCCGGATGGTCATCCCGAAATGTGCGGTATAGAGATCGGGCGATGCGGAACCAGAGCTTCGACTGTCCCCGCCAGGGCCGCGCGATTGCCGGTCCGAGTTCAGGGCCGGTGAACCCGACGCGCTATCTGTCGTAGGAATTGCGGCCTCCGAAGTGACATCGGAAACACCCTGAGTTGCAATTCCGAAACCAGAAAACAACCTGCGCGATCGGGCAGTCCGCATACGTCCTTCCTCAGGCAAGAATCACTCTGACGGCAATTAAGACCAGCACTGTAGGCATAGCCGATTCGAAGCATCAATGGCGTTGAAAAACTTGTTCCGGTTAGTAAACAAAGCGAGTGTTTGGACTAAGTATCTTTCCTTTCAACCCGAGAATCGGCAGCATGGCGGGATTCGCGAGTGCTTATCGGGATGATACATTAAGCTGCCGGGGAGCAATGCTGTTGGATGCGCAATCATAAGTTGCATCTACACGCCTGGATGCACGTCTTGGACCGGTCACCACAGATGGAGAACGCAGAGGAATGAGCGACGCATCCCCGATTGCGACTCTGGGTAGCGCCGATATCGCCATTGTCGGCATGGCAGCGCATCTGCCGGATGCCGCCGATATTGCCAGCTATTGGGACAACTTGCGCGCTGGCCGGTCCGCAGTCCGGCGGTTAAGCGAGGAAGAATTGCTGGCCGCAGGCGAAAGCGCCGCGATGTTGCGCAACCCTGCTTACGTTCCCCATGCGGCCCTGCTGGACGGGTTCGACCGGTTTGATGCCGATTTCTTCGGCTTCTCGCCGAAAGAGGCCGCGATTCTTGATCCGCAGCACCGGCAGTTCCTGGAAGTCGCCTGGGAGGCGCTGGAGGGGGCAGGCCATCCGCCCGAAGCGTTCAAGGGTAGGATCGGGGTCTTTGCCGGCTGCGGCATGGGCAGCTATTTCTACTTCAACCTGTGTTCCAACCCGGCGCTGGTCGACAGCACGGGGATGTTCCTGTTGCGCCATACCGGGAACGACAAGGATTTCCTGTCCACCCGCGTAAGCCACGTCTTCGACCTCAAGGGCCCAAGCCTGTCGCTGCAAACCGCCTGCTCCACCTCGTTGGTGGCGGTACATTACGCGGTGCAGGCGCTGTTGACCGGCGAGTGTGACATGGCCCTGGCCGGCGGTGCAACGATCGACCTGCCCCAGGGCCGCGGCTATCTTTACAAGGAGGGTGAGGTGCTGTCGCCGGACGGTGTCTGCCACGCCTTCGACCACAGGGCGCAGGGCACGGTCTTTGGATCGGGTGCGGGCGCGGTATTGCTGCGGCGGCTGGACGACGCCTTGGCCGATGGCGATCACATCTGGGCGGTTATCAAGGGCAGTGCAGTCAACAACGACGGCGCGGCGAAGGCGGGGTATCTTGCCCCTTCGGTCGAAGGGCAGGCCGACTGCATCGCCACGGCACTGGGCATCGCCGGAGTGACGGCCGAGTCGATCGACTACATCGAATGCCACGGCACCGGCACCTATCTTGGCGATCCCATCGAGGTGGCGGCGCTGACACAGGCTTTCCGAAAATCGACGCAGGTCAAGGGCTTTGCGCGGATCGGCAGCGTCAAGACCAACATCGGCCATCTGGACACTGCGGCGGGCGTGGCCAGTCTGATCAAGACGTCACTGGCCCTGCACCATCGCCAGATGCCGCCCAGTCTGAACTTCGAGACACCGAACCCGGTGATTGATTTCGAGGGCAGCCCGTTCCGGGTCAATGATCGGTTGACCGACTGGGCACGGCGGGGCGGGCCCCGGCGGGCCGGGGTGAACTCGTTGGGGGTTGGCGGCACGAATGCGCATGTCGTGCTGGAGGAAGCCCCCGATGCCGCCGCGTCGGATGCGTCGGATTGGCCGTTCCAGCTTTTGACGATCTCGGCCCGTAGTTCGGCGGCTTTGGGCGAGGCCTCGGTCCGGCTTGCCGCCCACCTTCGTGCGCATCCCGAGCAACCCCTGGCCGATGTGGCCTATACGCTGAAGGAGGGCCGCCGCGCATTCGAGCATCGGCGCGTTCTGGTGGCAGGCTCGCACGACGAGGCCGCCGCCCTGCTCGAGGCAGGCGACCCCCGCCGGGTGTTCACCCAGCGTCGCGTTGGCGACACGCCAGACGTCGTGTTCATGTTCCCGGGCGGAGGCGCGCAATACCCCGACATGGCGCGCGACCTGTACGAGACCGAGCCGGTGTTCGCAGAATGGATGGACCGCGGACTTGCAGCGCTGGGCCCCGCCGAAGACGAGATTCGCGCCCTTTGGCTGCCCGGCCCGGACGCCAAAGCGGCAGCGGCAGAGCGGCTGAGGCGGCCATCCTTGCAGCTCCCGTTGATCCTTGTCGTCGAAATTGCGCTGGCCCGGCTGTGGGAGAGTTGGGGGATAAAGCCCTCGGTTCTGATCGGTCACAGCATGGGAGAGAACGCCGCCGCCTGTCTGGCGGGGGTGATGAGCCTTGAAGAGGCGGTGGGTCTGGTGCGGCTTCGCGGCCAGCTTTTCGATACCGTTCCGGCCGGAGGCATGCTGTCGGTCCCGATGTCGGAAGCTGCGCTGCTGCCTTATCTGGCCGGACTTGACGTCGCATCCGTCAATGCCCCCGAGCTTACCGTCGTGTCTGGCGCTGACGCCGACCTTGCCGCCCTGACCGCCCGTCTGAAGGACGAGGATATCGACACCACCCGCATCGCCATCGACATCGCCGCGCACAGTCGGATGCTGGAGCCGATCCTGGAGCGGTTTCGGTCCCACTTGGCGGGGATGCGGCTGATGCCGCCGCAGATTCCGATCATCTCGAACCGGACCGGCCAGATACTGACCGCGTCCGACGCGACCAGCCCGGACTACTGGGTGGCGCACCTGCGCGGAACGGTTCGGTTTGCAGCGGGGATGCAGACGCTTCGGCAAAAGGCGGATCGTGTCTATCTCGAGGTCGGGCCAGGGCGCGCTCTGGCGACGCTGGCACAGGCCAACGGCGCGATGGGGGGGCAACCGGTTCCAGCAAGCTTGCGGCACCCGGAAGATCCCGTCTCGGACGACCGGCACTTCATGGCGACGTTGGGACGTTTGTGGGCCTGCGGCGCCGATCCTGACTGGAGCCAGATCTGGGGCGGGGCGCGGCGGCGGCGAGTGGTGCTGCCGACCTATCCATTCCAGCGTGCGCGCTATTTCGTCGAGCCCGGCAAGCCCGCAGCGGGCACAGACCTGGACCTGGTGCCCCAGCGCCACGACAAGGTGGCCGACTTCGGATATCAACTGAAATGGCGCGCGGCGCCTGCGGATTGTCCGCTGGACGTCGAGACAGAGCTTGGCACGCCGCAAACCTGGCTCATTTTTGCGGATGAGACCGGTCTGGCCCGGGCGGCTGTGCAAAGGTTGCGACTGGCCGGTCACCGGGTGATCACTGTCCATGCGGGCGACGCGTTCGCGCGGACCAATGAAGACAGCTACATCATCGCCCCTGAACACGGGCGAGAAGGCTATGATGCCCTGCTGGCCGACCTTGGCCAGCGCGGCCTGTCACCGGCGCGGATCGTGCATTTTTGGCTGGTGACATCGGATGAGACGTTCCGTCCCGGTGGCAGCTTCTTCCAGCGCAATCTGGAGCAGGGATTCTGGAGCCTGTTCTTCCTTGGGCAGGCCATCGGCGAAATCGGGTTGTCACCTTTGCCGCATCTGCTGGTCGTCACGTCCGGTGCCGCGCAAGTTCGGCAAGAACCGCTTGCCTATCCGGAAAAGGCGACGGTGGCCGGACCGATCAAGGTGATGCCGCGCGAATTGCCGGGATTGACTGGCGCGATGCTGGACGTGGCGCTTTCGGGCGTCCGCAAGGGAGTCCCGGACGAAACGCTGGTGCTGCTGCTAGAAGAGATGCTGGCCGTCCCCGCCAACACGGTGGCCGCCCTTCGCGGATCGCGGCGGCTAGAGGCGCGGCTGGCATCGGCTCCCCTGCCCGAAATGGAACGGATTCCCGAAGGTTCGGTCTGGGTCGTGACCGGCGGATTTGGTGGCATTGGCGTGACGGTTGCCGAGCGGTTGCTCCGCGACAGCCGGGCGAAAGTGGCACTGATCGGGCGGCACCTGCCCGAGCCGGGAAGCGTCCGGGCGGGCGTGTTGGCGCAATTGCAGCGTCTGGGCAAGGTGCTGGCGCTGGCAGCGGATGTCTGCAACCCCGAGGAAATGCGCGTCGCCCTGGACCGCGTCAGGCTGGAACTGGGGGCGGTCCACGGCGTGATCCATGCGGCAGGCACGGTCGAAGATGCGCCGCTGCTGGGCAAGGACCCGGGGGCCGCAGAGGCGGTCCTGTCGCCCAAGGTGCACGGGACGAAACTGCTGGGGACGTTGTTTCCCGACGGCAGCATTGCGCGGCTTGTCCTGTTTTCTTCGACCTCGACAGTGATCTCGCCAGCGGGGCAGGCGGATTATGTGGCGGCGAACGAGTATTTGAATGCCTTCGCCCGGTCGCGGGCAGGCGGCAAGACCAAGGTGACGGCGATCAACTGGGGGATCTGGTCCGGGATCGGCATGGCCGCAGACGCCGACGCGCGCCGTCAGGGTCAGGCCAGCATGACGGTGCCGCTGCCCGGAATGATGATCCTTGAGCGGATGATCAAAGCCGAGGAGGAGACCCGGTTTCTGTCCACTCTCAGCGCGGCTGATTGGGTGATGGATGATCACCGTTTGCGCGACGGGACGGCGGTTCTGCCTGGCGCGGCCTGGCCCGAAGTCGCCGCCGAGGCGCTTTCCGCGATCGGGGCAAAGCCCGGATTCACGCTGACCGACCTGACCGTCTTCCGGCCCTTCCGGCTGGAAGCGGACACGCCGCGTGATCTGCGTGTGTCTCTGACGCGGACGCGCGACGGCGGGCAAAGGATGCAGGCGCGCGCGCTGGAAACGGCGGGTTGGGTGCTGACCGCCGAGGCGGGGATTTCACTGCTGGAAAGATCGGCACCCAAGCTGGATCTGGCTGAAATCGGGGCGCGCTGCCCGCAGCGGCAAAGCGCGCAGGGCGGCGTGAATCTTCCCTCGGCGCAAGAGGATCGGTTGGCCTTCGGTCCACGCTGGCAGGTCTTGCGGGCCACGGCGCTAGGCTCGGGCGAGGGGCTTGCGACTCTGTCGCTTTCCGCCCAGGCTGCGCCCGATGTCGGGACCTGCGCGATCCATCCGGCGCTTTTCGACATCGGCACCGGCTGGGGGCTGGCCCTGTTGCCGCAAGCCCCCGAAGACGCGATTTGGGTGCCGGTGACCCTGGGCGAGGTGCGGGTCTTTGCGTCCTTGCCCGCAGACATCCGCAGTTGGGTCCGGCTGGCGGGACCTGCCGGTGCGGACGTGGCCGCGTTCGACGTGACCCTGACCGACGCTGCCGGGCAGGTCCTGGTGGAGGTGGAGCGGATCACCTTCCGTCTGATCTCGGCCAATGAGGTGCTGGCAAAACCGGCCCCGCCCGCGCCGCGTGACGTGATGGCGGATGACGTGCAGCGGTCGACCTCTCCGGCCGAGTTGCGGCTGGCACAGGCGCTTGCGGGCGGGATCCGTCCGGGAGAGGGGGCCGAGGCGTTCCTGCGCGCCCTTGCGGTCGATGCGCCGCAGGTTCTGGTCTCGTCGCTGGACCTGCAAGCCCTGCTGCGCCAAAGCGCAGCGCTGGATGTGCGGCCCGATGGGGATGGGTCGGGCTTTGCGCGTCCGGACCTGGAGACCGCCTATGTCGCCCCGCGCACGGGCGTAGAGCGGACGCTGGCTGGCTTCTGGGCCGACCTTCTGGGTGTCAGCGATGTGGGTGTGGAAGACGACTTCTTCACGCTGGGTGGACACTCGCTGATTGCTGTCCGGCTTTTTGCGATGATCCGTAGGCAGTGGAAGATCGATTTCCCCATTTCCGTGCTGTTCGAAGCGCCGACGATCGCGCGCTGTGCTGCCCTGATCACCGCCCGCATTGGGCCCGAGGATGAAACCGCTGCGGCGGCGGCAGCCAAGGCTGATCCGGCTGGCCCGAGCTTTACTCATCTTGTGGCCATGCACGCAGGCGAGGGCGGACCGGGAACACCCTTCTTCCTGGTGGCGGGGATGTTCGGAAACGTTCTGAATCTGCGGCATCTGGCGCACCTTCTGGGCAACGACCGGCCATTCTACGGCCTGCAGGCGCGCGGGCTGTTCGGCGATGCAGAGCCGCATCGCACCATCGAAGCGGCGGCGGCAGACTGCGTGGCTGAAATCAGGCAGGTGCAGCCGAAGGGCCCCTACCTGCTGGGCGGCTTCTCGGGGGGGGGACTGACGGCCTGGGAGATCGGCCAGCAACTTCGCGCGGCCGGCGAAGAGGTCGCCCTGATGGCACTTCTGGACACCCCGATGCCGGTAAGGCCGACCTTGACCGCCCCAGACAAGGCCATGATAAAGATGGCAGAACTGCGTCGTGGCGGCCCGAAGTTCCTGGCCGAATGGGCGCGGCGAAGGATCGAATGGGAACGATCCCGGCGGGCCATCGCGGCGCACGAGCCGGACCCCACGGTACCGTCCTTTCACAATGCCGAGATCGAGGCCGCGTTCCTGCAGGCTGTCGGCAGCTATCAGCTGAAACCCTGGGCGGATGGGCGGGTTGTCCTGTACCGGCCACCGCCGGACCGCCACTGGAAAGTCACCAAGGGGAACTGGGTCAGTTCGGCGCGGGAATATGTCTTCCCTGACAATCTCTGGACTCCGTTCGCGCCCAGACTGGACGTGGTCGAGGTGCCGGGAGACCACGACTCGATGGTGCTGGAGCCCAATGTGCGGGTCCTGTCCGCGCGGATGCGCAATGCCATCCTGGCGGCCGAGGCCAAGCCGGCGCCGGTCTTCGACCGCAGATTGGCCGCAGAATGAACGGAGCCAGAGCATGCCCCTGACAGCGCTATTGATCGGCAGCAACAGTCTGACCGTCGAATGCGGAAACCGCTGGCTGGAGCGGGGCCACAGTCTTGCGGCGGTGGTCACGCGGGAGGCAAAGGTGGCGGCTTGGGCAGCCGAACGGTCGCTGCGCATCGTGGCTCCCGGCCCGGGACTGGCCAACCGGCTTGCCGGGACTGACGTGGACTGGGTGCTTTCGGTGGCTAACCTGTCGCTGGTCCCCGACGCGGTGCTGGCGCTGGCGGGGCAGGGCGGGGTGAACTTTCACGATGGTCCGTTGCCAGGGTATGCCGGGCTGAACGCCCCGGTCTGGGCAATCCTGAACGGCGAGCCAACCCACGCGGTGACGTGGCATCTGCTGACTGCAGGGATCGACGACGGTGACGTGCTGGCCTGCCGGGACTTTCCGGTCGAACCCGACGATACGGCCTTTACCCTGAACACCCGTTGCTTTGCGGCAGGGTTGGACAGCTTTGCCGACGTGATGTCCGCGCTTGAGGCCGGGGGCCACCCCCGTCAGCCGCAGCCCGTCGGCCCGCGCCGCATGTGGCGCCGGGCAGATCGGCCCTGGGCGGCAGGGCGGCTGGACTTTGGCAAACCCGCTGCCGAAGTGGCGCGGACGGTCAGGGCGCTGGACCACAGTGGTTATCGAAATCCGATTGCCGTTCCCAAGATCGACGTCAGCGGAACGGTGTTTGCCGTGTCCGGCGCCGAAGCCGTGACCGGGTCTGGCACCGCAGGAGATGTCCTGGGCGCAACTGACGACACGCTGACCGTCGCGTGCGCTGAGGGTGCTGTTCGCTTGACGGGCCTGCGCAGAATGGACGGGGCGATGGTCGATCCATCGACGCTGCAGGTCGGCCGTCTTGAATCGCCTGACGCTGCAGAAGCGGCATGCATTTCGGCGGCGCTGGCACCTGTGGCAGAGGGCGAGGCGCGGCTGCGCGGCCGCTTGCTGACGCCGGATCCCGTAACGTTCGGAACGGTTTCGGATGCCGCAGCAGACTGGCAATCGGTGCCGTTGCCGGACGAGCCGATGGCGCGTCTCGCCCTTGCGGCGCTGCGGGCGCTTGGCCGTGGCCGGGGTGACCTGGCCTATTCTGACGGGAAAGATCCGGCGCCTGGCTATGTCTTGCCTTGGGTGCCCGTTCGGATTGACGCCTCGGGCGCGACCAAAGACGCAGAGGCGCTGGCGGAACAGGCA
>ENA-UOWO01005443-UOWO01005443.1-activated-sludge-metagenome-genome-assembly--contig:-NODE-5443-length-13513-cov-5.031951_pt1 | contig 13513 bp, 14 predicted proteins | sample MGYA00238148_ERZ761564 | MGnify/ENA primary metagenome ERZ761564 (study PRJEB28885, sample SAMN05720194) | activated sludge metagenome | isolation source: Anaerobic digester | place: USA...
TGACGAAGTCGCGCGGGTCAGCAGCTGGAAGGATGCGCTGGCCCTGATCACCGGCCATGCCGGGGCGCTGCGGACGGCGGGGCACCTGTTCCCGGTCCCCGCCCTGGTCGAAGCGTTGCGCCTGGCCGAGGGGCTGGCCCGTCTGCGCGGACGACCCGGCCCGCTGCGGCAGGACCTGCTTGACGCGGCCCGAAGTGCGCTGCTCAAGGGGGAGGCGTCCGATCGCGCGGTGTGGACCGGTGACTTTGCCCGGTATCTGCGCGGCACTCGTCTGGGCCAGGTTTGCCGCACGGCCGGAGTGCCGCCCCTGGTCGCCGATGCCCAGGCCCGTGCCACCGCGTTGCGCTTTGCCGTGACCGACAGCACGCCGCGTGACCGGCGGCTGGAAGTGCGCCGAAAGCCTGCGCACCGCGCCGCCTCGGCCTTTCTGCATGCGATGGCGGTGCTTGACACGGGCGTGGGGTCCATGACGGCCGGGCCGGACTATCAGGCCGGACCCGACCCGGTGCGGCTGCATGAACACTGGTCCGTCGCCTGGTCCGCGCGGGTGGAAGCCCGGCTGATCGAATGCGCGGCGCTGGGCGATACGCTGCCCACCGCCTGCGCGGCGCGGCTGATGCTGGACTATGACGCGCTGGAGGCCGAGGCCCGGCGCGGCGACCTGCCGCAGCGGTGTGGTCTGATGCTGCGCGGGCTTCTGGCCGGGCTGGGGGCAGAGCTTGCGCCGCTGGCCGGGCGTCTGGCGCACGACATTGCGGGGGCGGGTGATCTTGCCGCCCTGGCCGAGACGCTGCGCCAGTTGAACCTGGTTGTCGTGACCCGAGGGCCATTGCGGGCCCCCGCCGCGCTTGGTGCCGGGGCGCTGGTCGGTGCGGCCTTTGACCGGCTGGTCTGGCTGATCGACAGCCTGGCCGGTCTGCCCGCAGATGATCTGCCTGCGGCCATTGATGCGCTGCGGCTGGTCACGGCGCTGGTCGCCGGTCCGGGCGGCGAGGCGCTTGATGCGGGCCGGTTCGCCGCGGCCCTTGACCGGCTGGCCGAGTCCAATCCACCGCCCGCCTTGTTGGGCGCGGCACTGGGGCTTGGGGTGCAGGCCGGGCGGCGGGCAGAGCCAGAGGTGGCAGCGGCGGTGACGGGCGGCCTTTGCGGCATGGACCTTGGCGACGGGCGCAGCGCATTCCTGGCCGGACTGTTGCGCGCGGCTCCGGCGATCCTGTGCAGGAATGGCCCGGTGATGGATGCCGTTGACGCCTATCTTGGCCGGATCGACGAAGCCGCCTTTCTGGAACTGCTGCCAGAGCTGCGCCTGGCCTTCCTGTCCCTGACCGCGCAGGAGACCGAGCGTCTTGCCACCCATGTCGCGCGCCGGCACGCCCTGGGTCCCACCGAGACGGCGCTGGATGCAGGCGAGGTGGCGGCGTTGCAGACGGTGGTCGCTGGCCTTGCGACCCAGGGCCTTGGCGACTGGCTGGCGCTTGCCACGGGGGACCGGCCATGACCGACGCCGCCCGCCGCTGGCGCATGGCGCTTGGGCCCGCCGCCTCGGGCGCCTTGCCCGATCCCGAAGGCGAGGCCGCCAGGCAGGACGAGGCGCTGACCTGGCTTTACCAGGCGGCCCCGGCGGACGCGCGCAGGGGCCCGGGCGGCACCCAGCCGTCGCGTCCCGAGGCGCTTCACTGGCTGGGGCGCATCCGCAAGCTTTTTCCGAAATCGACCTGCCAGCGGATCGAGGCCGACGCGCTGAACCGCTTTCGCCTGGCCGATCTTCTGGCCGACCCCGAAGTGCTTGCGCGGGTTGATCCCAGCCCCGCCACGCTGCGGCTTTTGCTGTCGATGCGTGGCACCTTGCCCCCGGCATTGCTGGCGCTTTTGCGCGAAACGGTCCGCCGGGTCGTCGACGACATCACCGCGCGCCTGCGCCCCCGGATCGAACTTGCGCTTTCGGGTCGGCGCAACCGACAGGCCAGGGGTCGGCTGGCGCGCGCTGCCGATTTCGACGCGCGCACGACCCTGCGACGGAACCTTGCGCATATCGATCCCGAAACCGGGCGACTGATCCCCGAGCGGCTGTTCTTTCACGGCCGCCAGCGCCGCAGCCTGCCCTGGCAGGTGATCTTGTGTGTGGACCAGTCGGGGTCGATGACCGACAGCGTCATCCATTCGGCCGTGATGGCGGCGATCCTGTCGGGGCTGCCGGGCGTGCGGGTCCGTATGGTGCTGTTCGACACCCAGGTTGTCGATGTCAGCGACCGGCTGACCGATCCGTTGGAGACGCTGATGACCGTGCGCCTTGGCGGTGGCACCGATATCGGGGGGGCGATGCAGTATTGTGCGGGGCTGGTTGACGATCCGTCCCGCTGTGTTCTGGTCCTGATCAGCGACTTTTGCGAAGGGGGCTCTACCCGGCGGCTGGAGACGCAGGTCGCGCAACTGGTCGAGGCGCGGGTTCGGCTTCTGGGCCTTGCGGCTCTGGATGACCGGGGCGATCCGTTCCACGATCGTCGCGTGGCGGCGCGGCTGGCCGACCTGGGCATGCAGATCGGTGCGATGACCCCCGACCGGCTGGCCGGGTGGCTGGCAACGGTGATGGCATGACCGCGTCGCCGTGGTGGGAGGGCCTGGACGATCCGGCGCTGGCGGCGCTGGGGTCGACCGGGCTTTTGCGGCGGGCAAAGGCGGCGCGCATCGGGGCAGTCACGACCGGGGGGGCCACGACCGGGGGGGCCACGACCGGGTGGGCCACAGCCGAGGTCGAGGTTGACGGGCTAACCGTCACGCTGGGCGCAAAGGGGATCGCCAGCGCCCGCTGTCCCTGTCCGGCAACCGGCCTTTGCCTGCATGTGCTGGCCGCCATCCTGGCGCTGCGGTCCGGTGACCCGGCGTCCGGGGCAGACGTGGCCGCAGAGATCGCCGCGCTGTCCGAGGCCGAGGTCCTGGCCTTTGCCGGCAGCGACCTTGCCGCTGCGGTCCGTCTGATGCAGGGCGCAGCGCTGCCGGACCCGGGTGACGGGGCAACCAGCCTGACACTGACCCTGCCGGGGCTGCCCCATCCGGTGACCTTTCTCTCCGGGGCAGGCCTGCGCGGGGCCGTCTGGAAGGGTGCGGACGGTCGCCGTCGCCTGGCCGTCACGGCGGCGGCACTGGTGGTGCGGGGTGCCCGGGGTGTGGCGCTGCCGACGGGGCCAGAGCCGTCGGACACCGCAGAGGGCTTTGACCGAACTCTGCTGGACACCATTGGCCAAGAGATCGAAGCGGCCGTCGGGCCTGTCGTCCTGGGCTATGGTGGGCTTGCGGCGGACCGGCTGCTGGACCTGGCCTTGTCGGCGCGCATTGACGCAGCGCCGCGTCTGGCGGGCGTGTTGCGCGATCTGGTCGAACGGGCAATCGGGCTGGAGAACCGGGTGGACGGGGCCGATGCCCCGGCGTTTCTGATCGCGGCGGCGCGGGCGCAGGCGTTGGCACATGTGCTGGCCGGTCCGGACCCCGATCCCCGGCTGGCGGGCCTGCTGCGGCGGCAGTATCCCCCGCAGCCGCCCCTGTCGGTCTGGATGCTTGGCGCACGCCGCTGGCAGTCTGCATCGGGCGCGCGGGGCCTTCGCCTGTGGGGGTGGGACCCCCAGGGCCGGCGCTGGATCGCGACCGGGGCGGCGCGGCCGGACGGGCTGGACCCAAGCTTTGATCCCCAGGCTGCCTACCGTCGGCCGATGCTGGGTCTGCCCTCTGCAGCGCACGCCTTGGGCCAGGTTCTGCAGATCGAAGCGCCGCTTCTATCCGACGACCTGCGTCTTTCGGCGGACTGCGTCGCCCGTGTCCAGGCGGGCTTTGGCGCGACCCTGCCCGAGCACACCGACTGGCCGGTCCTGCGGCGTCAGCTTTGGGACGAGCTTGGCCCGGCCCTTCTGTGCGACGGACAGGTGCGACCGGCCATCCTTGCCCCGGCGGTCTGCGACGCGCCGGTCCAGACCGGATCGGGCGTGGTGCTGCAAATGCGCGATCGGGGCGGGCGGCCGCTGACCGTGGCCCTGGAGGGCTTGGCCGCGCCCGCCCTGACTGCGCTTACCCGTGTGCCGCGTGGTGCCCGGTTCCTGGTCGAAGCGCGCGAGATCATGGGGCGGTTGCGGTTCGATCTGGTGTCGGTTCTTCACGGGCCGAAGGGTGCGCTGGTCTGGAACCCGACGCTTGATCCACCGCCTGCCTGGCCCGAGGCTGGCTGGCTGGCGCAGGTCCGGCGCTGGTCCGGCAAGGGGCGCTTGGTCGAACCATCGCCGCCCGGGCGTCGGCTGAGCGAGGACCTGCTGCTGGCCGCGCTGGAACTGGGCCAGGGGCTGCCGCCGGACACCAAGCTTGCCGACCGGATTGCTGTCGCAAGGCTTGAGGCGGTCGACCGTCTGCTGTCTCCGCCATCGACTGCAGCCAATGCCTTGCGCCTGGCGTGGATCGCCGCCGACCTGCGCCGCACGGAACCCGGATGACCGGCTTTTGCGCCCGCTCCGCCCAAGCGACATTCCCTTGGGTCCGGGACAGTCCGACGCCCGGACATGGGCACTGGCTGCATCCGTTGCGTTGAGTGCCGTCCAACGGCCCGGAATGGCGACCCAGCCCGCCGACGGTTCGCGCACGGGGCCGGGGTCGGACATCCGCTGTCCTGACTGCAGTCCCTTGGGTGCAAAGCGTCCTGTCGGCACATCGTCAAGGGGCGGCGTTCGGGCCGTAGGCGTGGCGACGGAACCCTTGGGGCGTCACATCCGGCGCAGGCGTTGCCTCCAGGGAAAAGACCGGAATGAAGCTGGCCGGGGCGAGCGACCCCTCGATCACATCGCTGCCTGCGGTGGCAGGACGGATTGCCGGGCGATGCCTTGGCCAATGCTTTGCGCGTCGAGGAAGGTCTGCGCCGCGCCCTTACCGCCATCGACCGGCTGATGCTGCAGCGGATCAGCCTGATCGCCCGGCGCGACGCGCAACTGCACGAGGGTCTGGCGGCCGCAGCCGAACTGACAGAGATCGCCGAGACGCTGGTGGCGAATGCCGAAATGGGCACCTCGGCGATGATCTCCAGCCTGTATGGCATGGATGGAACGGACACCGCCGACCCGGCAACGCGACTTGCCACGCTGGACAGGCTGATCGAGGTCGCTCTGTTCCAGATGGGCCTGATGTTCGAACTCTGATCACATGCGTCCGAAGTGGGGCTGTTGCTCAACCGCGTGGTGGGGGTGCAGTCGCAGGCCGATCTGCAAGCGCTGCGCGATCAACTGGCGGCGCGGATCAGGGTCATCTCGCGTCGGCTTGAGCCCGTGCAGGGTCCGCGGCGGGCCGATCGGGTGCGCGTCCTTCTGCGGGTCGTGGGGGCCGCGCCATCGTCGCCACCCGAAACGGCAGCGATCTTCGAGACGGCTGGTCTGGTGCTGGATGTGCTGTCGTCACGGATGACACGGCTGGCCAATGGCGATCTGGGCGACGCGATCAACCCCTCGGGCGCTGACGAGATCGCGCGGATGGAGGGCGCGGCCGAGGTCTTCCGCCAGCAGGCCATTGCCAATGGGGACCTGGCAGCAGAGCGCGAGCGGCACCTGAAAGAGCTGCGCCGCCACCGGAGCGAACTGCAGGGCCTGGTGGACGAGCAGACCGAGGCCCTGCGCGGCGAGGTGGCGGCACATGACGCGGCGCGCGACCGGGCCGAGGCGGCGGGCCGGGCGAAGTCCGAGTTCCTGGCAATGATGAGCCACGAAATTCGCACGCCGATGAATGGCGTCCTGGAGATGCTGAGCAATCTGCCAAGGGGGGGGGACTGACCCCGGACCAGGTGGCGCGGCTGGATGCGGCCCGTGCGTCGGGCAAGGCGCTGATGGGACTTCTGAACAGCATCCTTGACTATTCGAAGCTGGAACAGGGCCAGACGGCCGGCGACACACTGGACTTCAATCTGGCCGAGGCGTTGGGCGACATAGCGCTTCTCATGGCACCGATGGCCGAGGAAAAGGGGCTGCGGCTGGTGATCGAGCTGCCAGAGGTTGCCTTGCCGCCGTTGCGCGGCGACATGGGCAAGCTGCGGCAGATCCTGTTCAACCTGGTCTCGAACGCGGTCAAGTTCACCGACCAGGGCGACGTGCGGATCGCCGTGACCGTGCAGGGGCCGGTCGATGCAGACCCCCTGAGGCTGCGCTTCACGGTCAGCGACACTGGCCGCGGGATCGCCCCCGATGCGCTGGAACGCAGTTTCGACGCGTTCCAGCAAGAGGACCCGCAGACCGCGCGGACGCATGGCGGGACCGGCCTGGGCCTGACGATCAGCCGACGCCTTGCCGGTCTGATGGGGGGTGTTCTGACCGTTGCAAGCCAACGGGGGCAGGGGGCGTCCTTCACCCTGCATGTCCCCTTCCAGCACGGAACGGCCCGCCCGGTCCGGCATCCACCGCCTGTCCCGGGCCTGCGTCCGCGTGCGGTGCTGGAGGTCAAGGATCACCCGGTGAACCAGGCGGTTGCCGATGGGTTCCTGACTGGGCTGGGCCACCATCCGGTCATTGCCGGAATCGGCGAAGCGGCGCTTGAACTGGCGGTTGCGCAGGATGCCCGGACTGGCCGCCTTGCCGATCACCGGCGTCTCGGCCCATGCGCAGGCGGCAGACATCAAGGCCTGCCGCGCGGCCGGGATGGACGCGGTGGTGGCCAAAGCCCCTCAGACCCAAGGCTGTGGCCGGTGTGCTGGGGCGGCTTTGCGGGGACAGCGTCGCCCCGGTGGCCAGCGCCACGCTGGAGGATCTTGGCCCGGCGATGACGCGCGATCTTGTCCGGCTGATGCTGGATCGCCAGGGCCCAGAGGTCACAGCGATTGCCAAGGCGGTCCGGTCGGGCGCGGCCGACAAGGTGGATCGCCGCGCGCATCAGCTGAAAGGGGCGGTCGGGAACTTTGCCCTGCCAGACCTAGTGGCCGTCCTTGCCGCGGTGTCGCGACGGGATGCGATCCAGGGACCTGACGCGCTGGCGCCGCTTCTGGCCGCGGCCTCTGCCGCCGGGCGCGACCTGACCCGGTCGCTGTGCGCGCTGGACGATCAGGCGGGCCTCAGAACAACGGCACAGTAAAGACGTAGCCCTCGCCATGTGACGTGCCGAAGAAGCGCGGCTGCTTCGGGCCATCGGTGAAATTGGCGCGCGGCGGTGTCGAAGGTGAACCCCGCGAAATGCACGACCCGGCGCGTCCGTTGCCGCATCGTCGCCGTGCGCCGCAACAGGTTCTTTACCCGCGCCAGCAGTTCGCGCCGGTTGAAGGGCTTGCAGACATTGTCGTCGGCCCCAACCTCCAGGCCCAGGCCCAGGATCCGGTCGACGTCGTCGGTGCGGCCAGACAGCAGGATGATCCCGATTTCCGACCGCGCCCGCTGTTCGCGGGTGACCTCCAGCCCGTCCTTGCCCGACAGGTTGATATCGACGATCAGCAGGTCCGGGCTTTCCTGGGCCAGCACCTTTTCGGCCGCCTCGGCCCCCGCGCAGGCGGTGATCCGGCACCCGAAGCCTTCCAGATAGCCCGTCAGCGCCGTGCGGATCACGGGGTCTTCCTCGATCACGACGATATGGGCGGCAGAGGTCATGCGGCTCCCGATGGCGGCGCAGTCCGGTTAACTTTTTGTAACACCTTTCTCTAGCCCGTTCGTGGCTGGGGTCTGCCACGTTCACATTGCTTGCATGGCGTTGCCTCTCAGGGAAGCGGTCGATTTTCCGGGGAAACGTCGCCGCCGCCCTTGGCGCGACATGAACAGGGATCGAAAACCATGGCCATGCGTCTGGGCGATGCCACGCTGGAGCTGGAAGTCTGGGAAGGGGCCTTTGGCGCGTCGTTCCGGGCGGCCGTCGAAAAGGGCGGCATCCATGACGTGACCAGCCACAATGCGGTCACCCGCGAGGATTGGTGGCATCCGATGTGGACCAAGAAGGCCTGCCCCGGCCTGCCGGACTGGCAGGCGCTGAACGCGTGCGCCGCCAAGTTCGCGACGCCTGAAACCGGCGACAAGGGCCGCTTCCTTGGCGGGCCGGTGGACTGGCTGAAGCACGACCAGAAAAAGGTCGATGCCTTGGGGATGAACTTTGTCGGGGTGAACGCAGGGTCTGCCGCCGCGCTTTGGGCCGAGATTGCTGCCGCCCAAACGGACAAGACCCCGCTCGTGCTGTTCAACTGGACCCCGAACTTTGCCGAAGCGGTCTGGCCGGGTGAATTCGTCAGTTTCCCCAAATGGGTCGAAGGCTACGACAAGGACCCGGCCGTCGGCACGATCCCGGACAAGACCTATGACTGCGGCAACCCGGCCAACGGCTATCTGAAGATCGCCGCCTGGGACGGGATGAAGGACAAGTGGCCCGCAGCTTATGGCACGTTGCAGAAGGTGACCTTCACCAACGCCCAGATCGCCGAAATGGCCAAGCTGGTCGACATCGACGGCATGGAACCCGAGGACGCTGCCACCGCCTGGATAGATGCGAACGAGGCGGTTTGGAAGCCCTGGACCGAATGACTATCGGCGTCATCCATTGGTGACTGACACCTTGCCTCCCGGACACTCCGGGTGGCCCTTTCCGATCAGGAGGCTGCCTTGCTCGGCTTCTCGACATCACGTCGGGCAGTGTCGAAGTGGAAGGCCGCGACATCGGCAGCTTCACCGAACCGCAGCTGATCGACCTCAGCCGCAAGTAGATGGGGATGGTGTTCCAAAGCTTTGGCCTGTTTCCCCACCGCACGGCGCTGGAGAACGTGGCCTTCCCGCTGGAGATGCGCGGACAGGACCGGGTTTCGCGCATTGCCCGGGCGCGCGAGATGCTGGCCCTGGTCGGCCTTGCGGGCCGCGACGGCTTTTTCCCGCGCGAACTGTCGGGCGGCCAGCAGTAGCGCGTGGGCATCGCCCGGTCTCTGGCGGTCGAGCCGGACATCTGGTTTCTGGACGAACCGTTCAGCGCATCGGACCCCCTGATCCTGCGCGAGATGCAGGACGAATTCCTGCGGCTGACGGGGGTGCTGGCCAAGACCATCGTCTTCATCACCCATGACTTCGACGAGGCTCTGCGCCTGGCCGACCGCATCGCGATCACGAAGGATGGCGCGGTCGAACAGGTGGACACGCCCGGCCGCATCGAGATGGCCCCTGCCACGCCCAATGTTGCGAAGTTCACCGAAAGCATCGACCGGGCGCGCGTGAACCTGCTGGCCGCGCTGGTGCCTGTCGTCTTCTGGGGCGTCTTGCCCGCAGGCCTGATCCGTCTGCCCGAAAGCATGGTCCTGCCGTTTGCCGACTGGATCAACGCCGTCTTCAACTTCGCCCGTGACGACCTGGGCCTGATGGCCGTCACCCGCGCGTTCTCCGCTATGGTCGAGTTCTGCCTGGATGTGACGGCGAACCTGCTTTACGACAAATCGCGCTGGCCGCAGATCGGCCCCATTCCCTGAGGGGTGATCGCCGCCACCGCCGCGACGGCGGGTTATGCGCTGGCGGGCTGGCGGCTGGCCGCGCTGGCGGGCGGGACCTTTGTCTGGATCGCCGTGATGGGCCAGTGGAAATGGGCGATGGAGATGCTGTCGGTCATCGTCATCGCCGTGCCCTTTTCGGTCGCCTTCGGCCCGGTGATGGGAACCCTTGCCTCGCGGTCGCGGCTGGCCGAGCGCATCCTGAACCCGGTCCTGAGCATCGCGCAATCCCTGCCGCATTTCGCCTACATGATCCCGGTCGTCGTCTTCATCGGCGTGGGGCCCAAGGCGGGGGCCATCGTCACGATCATCTTTTCGGTCCCGCCGATGATCCGGATGACCCTTCTTGGTCTGCGCGGCGTGTCGCCCAAGATCATCGAAAGCGGCAAGATGAGCGGCACGACCCGGCTGCAACTGATGACCCGCGTCCGCCTTCCTGCCGCCCGGACCGAAATCCTGATCGGGGTGTACCAGGTGATTATGCAAATCCTGGCGATGGTCGTGCTGGCCAGTTTCATCGGCATGCCGGGCTGGTGGGACCGGGCGATGATCACCGCCTACACCGTCTTCGTTTCGGTGACGCTGGCGATAGTGATCGGCGTTCCACTCGGCCTCATCGGGGCCGCAAACGAGACCCGCGCCCGGCGCTTCCTTCTGGTCCGCGATACGGCCCAGACCTTCCCCAGCTTCATCTACCTGATCCCGGTGATTATGCTGTTCGGGGTGATTGACGTCGCCGTCGTGGCCGCGGTCATGGTCTTCGCCACGGTCCCGATCATCCGCTACACGATCGAGGGCCTTCGGATGATCCCGCCCGAAATCGTGGAGTCGGCGCAGATGTCCGGGGCAAGTGCCGGACAGCTTCTGAGTCACGTGAAGCTGCCATTGGCCGTGCCGACCCTGGTCGTCGGGGCGCACCAGTCGATCATGTTCGCGCTGTTCAGGGTGATCATCGCCGCCTTCATCGGGACGCAGGACCTGGGCCAGGAAATGCAGCGGGCGCTGTCATCGAACCATGTCGGCAAGGGTCTGGTCCTGGGCTTTGCGGTCGCGTTCATGGGGTTGATGGCGGACCATCTGCTGCTGAAATGGGCGGGAAACCGGAAGATCTTCAAGCGGTCCGCCTAGCGCGCCAAGGCACGGCGGGGCGAACGCACCCTGATCGCGGGCCTGCTTGCTGGCGCGCGACAGGCCGTGACGTCCGGCAGGCGTCGTTCCGACGAAAGGTCGACCAACGGCGGACCTGCGCACTGTCAAGCAAGGTTGCGGCATCAAAAAGGCCGGGGCGGTGCGGCCCCCTGATCAGTAGCCGCTGACAGTCTCGGCGCGTGTGTCCCGGACCTCGGCCAGCGACTTTGCCAGCGCGTTGGTGAACAGGCGGACATCGGTCAGAAGCGACGCGAAGTGGAACCCCTTGTCAAGCATCGCCCTGACCATGGCGGGCGAGCCGGTGTGAACCCCGGCAACCCGACCCGCCGCGCGGGTCCGGGCTGCAATCCGGGCAATCGCGTCGATGACCTCGGGCGCGGTCGGGTCCAGTGTCGGTTCATGGCCAAGCGACAGGCCAAGGTCGGACGGGCCGACATAGACACCGTCGATGCCGTCCACCCCAAGGATCGCATCCAGATTGGACAGCGCTTCGCGGGTCTCGATCATCGCCAGCAGCAGAATCCTGTCGTTCGCGCCTTGGGCATAGGCGGCCCCATGCACCATGTTTGCCCGCGTGGGGCCGAACGAACGTCCGCCAAGCGGGGCATAGCGCGCGGCCTCGACCAGACTGCGCGCATCGTCCACCGTGTTGATCATCGGGCAGATCAGGCCGGAAAAGCCCGCGTCAAGGCATTTCATGATGATGCCGGGTTCGTTCCAGGGCACACGGCACAGGACCGGCGCGGGCAGGCCCTGCAGCACCTGGCACATGGTCAGCGCCATCTGATAGTCGATCAGGCCATGCTGCAGGTCCACCGTTACCATGTCGAACCCGGCGCGGCCCGTGATCTCGGCCGTCACAGGAGAGGGGATCGCGCACCAGCCGTTCACAGCGGTGCCTTCGGCGGCGAAGTGGGCTTTCAGATCGGTGATCGGCATGGGTCGGTCCTTCAGGCAAGCCAGGCGCGCAAGGCGCGGGCGGTGGCGTCGGGTTGCTCCAGCGGCGGCAGATGCGCCGCGTTGGCGATGATCTGCAGCCGCGACCGCGGCATCAGGTCGTGCATCAACTGGTGGCGATCCAGCGGGCACAACGTGTCTTCGGCCCCCATCAGGACAAGGGCCGGGCCGGTGAAGGCGGCAAGCGTCGCCTGCTGGTCGGGCCGGTCCCGCAGGGCGGCGGACTGGCGGGCAAAGACCTGCGGCCCAAGTGTGAGCGCCATGTCCATGCAGAGGTCCAGGATGGCGGGTTTGTTCGGGCTTTCGGCCAAGTAGTTCGGCTTCATGTCGTCGCGCATAACGCCTTCCAGATCACCCGTCAGGGCGCGGGTGACCTGAGCGGCGCGGCGGGATTGGGCGGCAGGCGTCTCGGCGCGGGGGTTGGTGTCCAGAAGCGCAAGGCGGGTGATACGGTCGGGGGCCTGACGCAAAAGCTCCATCGCCAGGATGCCGCCCATCGAAAGACCGGCGAGGGCAAACTGGCGCGGGGCGTCGGCCAGGAAGGTTGCGGCAAGGTCGGGCATGCTGGCGGCCCCGGTGGGGATGTGGTGGATCACCGGAACGCCAAGGTCACGGTCGATCCCGCCCCACATCCGGGCGTCGCACATCATGCCGGGGATCATGACAAGCGGGGTCATCCAACGCGCCGCGCGCCCTCTTTCAGCGTGGCCAGCTTGGCCCAGGCGATTTCAGGGGCCACCGCGCCGAAGCCCGCGAAGGTGCCAAAGCCGCAGTCCGACCCGGCGATCACGCGGTCGGTTCCCAGGATATTGGTAAAGCGTTCAAGGCGTTGCGCCACAAGGTCGGGGTGTTCGACAAAGTTCGTCGTGGTGTCCACCGCACCCGGGATCAGGACCTTGTCGTCGGGAATCTCGGCTGCGCGGTCGCGGAACACGGTCCATTCGTGGCCGTGCCGGGGGTTCGCCGTCTCAAACAGGACATAGCGGGCGGGGACGGTCATCAGCAGCGGAAAGACCTTGGCCATGTCGATGTCACAGACATGCGGGCCTTCATAATTGCCCCAGCAGATATGCAGCCGGATACGGTCCTGCGGCAGGCCTTGCAGCGCGTGGCGCAGGGCTTCGACATGGGTGGCGGCGGTCTTCAGGAATTCGTCATCCGAGAGGTGGGTGAAGAGCATGTGCCGCGACAGTGCGAGGTCGGGGCAATCCAGTTGCAAGTCCAGCCCAGCGTCCAGGATGGTGCGGTATTCGTCGCGCATCGCGTCGGCAAGGGCGTGAAGGTAGGCCTCGCGCGTCGGGTAATGGGCGTTCTGCAGGAACAGACTGATGACGCCGGGCGAGGCCGCGTTCATGAACCCCCGGTCCACCCCATGTGCGGCCATAGCAGCCTTGAGGTTGGCGATGTCCTTGCCAAGCTCGCCCTGGCCCTTGGGCGCCACCGGCCCCACGCATTGCGGGCGGGCGTATTTTGGCGTCCCCCCCTCGTTGGCCAGCCGGTCGAGGAAGGTCGGGAACAGCTTCAAGTCGGCAGGCGCATTGCGCGGGCTATCGCCGCCAAAGCCGGTGTAGCGGTCCTTGACATAGGTGGCGTAGCTGATCTTCGACGCCTCGCCGTCCGAGACGATGTCGATCCCGGCCTCCTTTTGCCGCCGGACGTTCTCCACCACCGCCGCGGCCATGCAGGCGTCGAAGGCGGCGGGGTCGTAAGCGTCGCCCTTCTCGCGGGCAAAGAGAAAGTCCACCACCTGTTGCGGGCGGGGCAGCGATCCGACATGCGTGGCGAGAAGGGTCATGGCGTTTGGTCCTTACAGCAGGCGGCCGGTCGGGCCGGCAGGATCGTCGGTGGCGACAACGCGGTAAAGGCTCGCCTCGCCGGTCATCGAGGGCGCAAGGCTGTGTTCCAGCCCCGGCGGGATCGCGGCGGTGTCGCCGGGGCTGGAACACAGCCTTGCGCCCT
>ENA-UOWO01005449-UOWO01005449.1-activated-sludge-metagenome-genome-assembly--contig:-NODE-5449-length-13503-cov-4.806440_pt1 | contig 13503 bp, 10 predicted proteins | sample MGYA00238148_ERZ761564 | MGnify/ENA primary metagenome ERZ761564 (study PRJEB28885, sample SAMN05720194) | activated sludge metagenome | isolation source: Anaerobic digester | place: USA...
AATTCATTTTATACCATCCAAGAATTTTATACAAATTTTGAAGAAAAAATACACCAGATTCCAGGAACCATTTTTGATCAAATTATCAATAAAAAAGACATCATTGCAAATAATGGTATAATTAATTTTAGATATCGCTTTCCAGAACTAAATGAAAATATTAAGGCAAAAGATGCCCACATCATTCTTTATTTTTCCAACATAGATGCCAATATTTACAATTACAGTATCAATGCAAGAAAAAATGGAGCAAGTGCAGAAAGCTCTTATACGCCGTTTTTCTTCCTGGAAGGAAATATAAAAGATAGTTATGGCGTTTTTGGGGGATATAGTGTGCAAACGGATACTATATTTTATGATGATGTTTTTTAGTCCTCGACAATTATTATTTTCTAAATAATTAAACCAAAAAAATCACACCATGTCTAAAGTAAACTTAATTATCCTACTTCTCCTTTTTATAATTCAGTCTTCATATAGGCAACAACAAGGCTTTGAGGATATTTGGATAGATCCTATAATCCTCGATGTTTCTCAAAGTTCAAGTGCATCTTTTGAAAAGTCCATAAATTTAGAACTTGATGGAAATAGGACAGACCAATATTTGGTAATAGATGACGATAAAATTATCCCTTATGCTCAGTTTATTTCTCGTCAAAAATCTGGTGAATACAATGATAAATGTATAACAAGTTTTATCCCAAAATCGGAGGATAGGCCCAGGAAAATTAAACTTATAATTTATGTAGATGAGTGTGCGGCTGACTAGATGCATTCTACGATTAACCAAGTAAAATTTGAATCAATTGTTTTTCAATAAAAGGATAAATTCTTAGAAAGTTTTAATAATCAGATTAAATAAACAAAAGAGATAATCCGACTCAATCGGAAATTGTCAGATGATTATGTATAGAATTATTGGTTCCAAAATTTGAATAATTGAGAATTATGCTATTATTTTATACGTTTTATACATATTCCTTTTTAACATGCGAAAGATTTACATCCACATCTATTGGCAAGGCATTGTCCATAAAAAGTTGCACTTAATTCAACGATCATCTACCTATTTTATACTTTTTATTTTATTGATGAGCTATTGTCAATTTTTACAAGGGCAAGTAGGTATAAATACCACATCACCAGAACTTTCTGCTGCATTAGATATAAATAGTAACAACAAAGGAATGCTCGTACCAAGGATGTTACAGTCTGAAAGAAGTGCCATAGGAAGTCCAGCACAGGGTTTAATCGTTTTTCAAACTGATCAAACTTCTGGTTTTTATTATTATAACAATGGTTGGATTTATATCAACTCAACAGGACCTCAAGGGCCAGCCGGCGCTAATGGTAGAAATTCAATGGCTTTAACTTCTGTAGAAAGTATGGGAGCCAATTGTGCAAACGGTGGTACCAGATTGCAGGTAGGTGTAGATGCAAATGGCAATAATATACTCGAATCAAACGAAATAAATAATTCACTTACAAGATACATTTGCAATGGTACAAATGGGCGAAATACAGTTGCCAAAACAACTACAGAACCTGCCGGGGCCAATTGTGCTAAAGGAGGTGTAAAACTCGAATTTGGTATTGATGCCAATGGTAATAACACCTTAGACGTATCTGAAATCAATGCAGCTTTAACAAAATACGTTTGTAATGGCAATACTCCAGGTAGCTTTGATCATTATATTGGCGAGGCTTTTGGAGGTGGTGTTATTTTTCATCTTTGGAAAGAAGGTACTGTGGAACATGGACTCATTGTATGCCAAACAGGCCTTGTAGGTAATGGTGGAATATGGAGTAATGTAAGTGCGAATGCTAATGCCTCTAGTTACTGGGACGGTCTCACCAATTGTCAAAATATAGTTGCTCAAGCTGGGCATACACAAAGTGCCGCAGCGCAAGCATTATCATTTGTTTCCAATGGTCAAAGCGATTGGTATTTACCTAGTTTTGCAGAAATGAATTTATTATGGGTAAATTATTTTAATGTAAGCAAAACAATCAGTATGATCGGTGCCACACAGGTACCTTTATTTACTTTTTGGACGAGCACCCTAGACGGCTCCGGCCAAGCTTTTGCATTTAATATGTTTACTGGGGTGCCGCAAGGACTTCCGACATCAACAACCTTGAATATTCTTGCCATAAGGAAGTTTTAGTTATTTGCAGGGACTGTGCAAATCCAAAAAGGGTTTGTTTGTGAAACAATTCAAGCCCTTATTTGGTGGAAACTCGTAACAAAAAAGCAAGCTTTTGAAATTGAAAATAACAATGAAAAAAGAGCTCTCGAAGCCCATAAAGTAAAAAATACATTGGTACTCAATCCTTCTTCGCTAAATCAATAATTATTGATAGCATTACTGCCCAGTCCAACTCCCGCCCGTATTAATCTGTATCGTAATCGCCGATGGTATTTCCAATGGAGACATGGTTGTAACATGTCCAAAAATATCAATGGTTTGTCCGGGATTTACCACTTCCATGGCGGCTGTCAAAGTGGAATAACAGGTTGTGCCAATGGCCACTGCACTGGTAGGTATGTTTAGTACGCCCATTTTCGGTAATTCATAATCACACGGAGCTGTGGGTGTCACCGTGTATGAATAATTTCCGTAATGGCTGGCGCTTCCAAATATGATGAGTGTATCATTCAAAAATATAGTAGAGATTCCACTGGGCAAACCAGTAACTTCGGGAGTGCCTCCCCCTCTGAGTTTATACTTGATGGGTGCTATTGAATTGAGACAAGTAACGGTTTGGCTGGTGTTGGTCGTTAATGCTCTGAAACTACACAAGGAAAAGCAGTCATTTCCGTCTATGATTTCATCTACCGTATTACAGCCTGTATTATTGTTAGAAATGCTGATGGTATTGCCAACTTTGGGTACAAAAACAAGAAAAAACAACCCGCAGCATTCACTGAGTTGAGGGTTGTTGGTTATGTATAAAGAACTATAAAGGCTATCCACATTACTCAGCAAAGCATTGTTTTCTATGATTAGGTCGTTGGCCACTATATTTAGATTTTGTAGTCCGTTTACATTGACCAACTTGTCATTGTTGTCGATATCCAGGGTAGCACCAATAAATTCCAATTGAGACAACGCTTCAATTTGTAATAATTCAAAGTTGGACCTCAGCAAAAATGTTCCACCTACCGTATCCAATGCATTTAATCCATTTAAGTTTACCAATGCCTCATTACTCCTAATGGTTAAGTTTGTATTCACTTTTGTTAATGCTTCCAAGCCATCGAGCGAAGTCAATGCCAAGTTGTTAAAGATTGAAAGTAAATTGGCTGTTTTTAAATTTGAAAACCCCGAAATATTATTCAAACTGTCGTTGTTGCTGATGCTGATGCTATTATTTGCAATCGATATCTGACCAAAAGCAAGTTGCGCCTTTAAAGCATCATTCAGACTGATTGTCAAATTGCCAAATAAGGTATCCAAATTGTCAAAACCAAAAAGGCTGTCAAGTTTCGGATTATTGGAAATATCCGTCGCTCCACCAATGGAATCTACAGACTGGAAAGCATTGATCTTTTTTAATACCGCGTTGTAATCCACAGTAACATTACCAGCAATTTTTGTCAAACTTGAAAAACCTTCTAATAGAATTAAAGAGTCATTTCTGGATATATCTAATGAGCCATTAATGTTGATTAAATTGTTGAAGTGATTTAAACTTGCGAGTTTATCATTGAGGGTAATGCTCAAATTGCCCCCAACATTGGTCATGGCATCGAAATAATTGATATCTGTCAGCAAATCATTTCCACTAATCAAAAAATTTCTACCAACGTTGGTCATGTTCTGCATTCCTAGAAAACTGACCAAGCTATCACAATTCTGAATGATGAGGTCTCTACCAAGTGCCGTCAATGTAGATAAGGGTTGTAAGTCAACAATCTTGTCACCTACCGTAGCACCATCATTTAACCTCAGTGATCCGGCATAGGTCGTACATCCGTTTAAAGTGGCTGTCAATAAATTATTGACTTCTGTTTGAGTATTGAGAGTAATGGTTGTAGTGTTGGCGCATTGACCTATAATAAAATTGGCATTAAACAAGGAAAAAAAGATTGTTATGAAAGCTGTGTATTTAGGGTGCATGACATGCGATTTTTCAATAGTAAAAATAGTAAATATTCTTTGGGCTTTAAGTTTTTTGAGCTTAGTTTTTTGAAAGATGTGAGCTGAATGATTTGAGAACCGCTAGTTTAAAAAGGGCTTGACCCTACAATTTACCTATTGCTAGGACTCATCTTTTTTATAATCTGCGGTCTTAATTTACTTTGGCGAAATACCTTTAATAAAACACACCAAAAAAGCATAATGAGGCAATTCATTTGAAAAAGGGCACTATTCATCGTTTTTGGGTCCTGAGTTACTCGATCAGTTTTGTATCGGCCTTATTTTTTTTAGCTCGCGATCTTCAAAAATACGTTAAGTGCAAAAAACTGTTCGAACTATAAGTGACCTCAAACCAATGAATCGGTGCAGATGCAGCAAAAAAACATTGAAGCAAAGCCAAAAGTGAGTTTTTTTTGCATAGTACTTTTGAAGTGAGGGAGCGTTAAGAAAAAATTCAGCCATGATTTTTTTTGCTACTTTTTGTTCCTACACAGTGTAGGAACAAAAAAGTAGAAGAAATATCTTTTCTTGCTCCAATTTTTATTAACAACACATATTCTATTTTTAGATGTGTCCTAATCTGGGGCTACTAGGCTATAATGAAAAAAGAGCTATTAAAGCATATAAAGTAAAAAATGCATCGGTGGCAAATTCTATAATCGAGATTACGTATCGTTTATTTTTCAATTGTTTCACTCAATTTAACATGCCTTTCAATCTCTGGTCTCCACTCTGCCTGTCTTGACATTGTATCGCATATTTTTTCATGAAAGTACACTTGATACCATGTTTTCTTTTGAAAATCACATATATTTTCATAAACTTTTTCAGAATGAATCATTAACTTCAATATAAATTCATCGGGTGGATCTCTGTGGTTATTTATAACTTGACTTAGTTTGGCTGGAGTAATGTCAATATCTTTTGCAAAGATGCTTCTCTTAGAATAGATCGCGTCTACATATGACTCCAGAAATCCTGAAAAGTAATTGCGATTATCATAAATAGTCTGTTTAAGATAATCTTCCATCTTTAATTTTAACTGCATGAGCTTAGCGTGGATGATTTGTTCCTTGGATAAATTTTTCATCCTCTTCAAGCGTGCTTCCATCAAGGCTGTAGCTTCTGATTGATATTCTTTTTTTGATTGATACCTAGAATCTAAACCAAACTCCGAATCAATAATTTCTTCTATATTTTTCTTGCTAGTCATGGTCAAATTGATTTATTAAAAATAATATTTCAGGCACTTCTATGCTTAAAGTCAATCCTGTCGCTGTCATATTGTATTTTTCGATATAATGGCTTGCCAATGCTGTTTTTGGTCTTAAAGAAACGCAAGCTAGTTCGGCATAATCGGACACTGCAATTTTGGAAGCATGTGCAATGAGGTTTCCTGCTATGTTGTCGTAAACTTTATTCTTTCCATGATTTTCGAAAGAAACTGTAAGTAATCTGATGTGTACTCTCCATTCGTCAGGAATTCTTTCTAAAGAAATAAGACCTAAGATTTCACTTGAACCTACTATATATAATTTATAAACTTCAAAATCCTGCTCTTCTTTCCAATTAAAGAAATATCGCTTTTTGCCTAATGCTTTATAGTCTTCGCTATCAACAAGGGATATTTCTACCCGATGCCTATTTCCAGTTGAAGTTTCGACAATAACCATACAATAAATATACGTAAAATGTTTCCTAATGTTGTAAATAAACCACAAAATGTTTACGCAGGAGTAAACTTTCGAAAAAACTGAATCTATGTTGTTACCTTCCCTTTCCTGGAATCCCTATTTTTCTTCTCCTCTCCACTATTTTTTCTCTATTAGCGTTTTACTTCATTACTTTTGCGGTTTTTAAGTACTACCACTTTCTAAAATAAATTTATGAGCAATATAAGGGTAAGATTTGCACCTAGTCCTACAGGGCCACTCCACATTGGCGGTGTGCGTACGGCTTTATACAATTATTTATACGCCAAAAAACATGGGGGTACTTTTATCCTCAGGATAGAAGATACCGACCAAACCAGATACGTACCGGGTGCAGAACAATACATCATTGATTCCCTCCAATGGCTGGGGCTTACACCAGAGGAAGGACCAGGTATGGGTGGAAATTACGGCCCATACAGGCAATCTGAGCGCAAGGCTATTTTTGCGGGATACGCACAAGAATTGATAGATAAAGGTTTGGCTTATTATGCTTTTGATACTGCAGAGGAACTAGATGCGAAAAGGGCAGAATCGGAAAATGACTCTTTTAAATATGGGCCAGCTACCAGATTATCACTCAAAAACAGCTTGAGTGTTTCTGCGGAGGAAACAGCTAAATACATCGCTTCTGGTGAATACACCATCCGATTGTTGATTCCTGCTGATCAAAAAATAGAAATAGAAGATGAGATCAGGGGCTTGGTCACTTTTGACTCCAATGAACTGGATGACAAAATCATGCTCAAAGGCGATGGCATGCCGACTTACCATCTGGCAAATATTGTGGATGATCACCTTATGGAAATTACCCACGTAATCAGAGGAGAAGAGTGGCTCAGCAGCACGGCTCACCACGTTTTATTGTACGATTATTTTGGCTGGCATGCTCCAAAATTTGCACATCTCCCACTCATCCTCAAGCCTACCGGTCAGGGAAAACTCAGCAAAAGAGATGGTGCCAAGTTTGGCTTCCCCGTTTTTCCATTGGATTGGCAAGATGAAGAAGGGAAATTTCCAGGTTTTAAAGAAGCTGGTTTTTTACCCGAACCATTACTCAACTTCCTTTCTCTTTTGGGTTGGAGCCCAGGCAATGATCTCGAGGTCATGACCGTAAATGATATGGTCGAACATTTCTACCTCGATAAAATTGTAAAATCTGGTGCTCGTTTTGATTTTGAAAAAGCTCAATGGTTCAATCAGCAATACATCATTCAAATGCCAGCAACGGAAATTGCAGCGATGATTTGCCCACAAGCGGAAGCATTGGGTTATACCACTGATACAGATAAGTTGACGCACTGCGCTTTGATGATGAAGGAAAGAGTTACTACTTTGCCACAAATTTTGGTTGACGCTGCTTTTTTATTCGAAAAGCCAAAAACTTTTGATAAAGAAACCTGGACCAAAAAATACAAACCAGAAAATAAAGATCATTTTATCCAATTGGCTCAGGTGATCGAGAATACAGGATCTGATGCCAAAGAACACCTGGATTTTATTGTAAAAGATTACATCAACAGCAATGGTTTGAAGATGGGAGAGGTCATGCCCATCCTGAGATTGGCACTTACAGGAACCATGCAAGGACCAGATCTGTTTGATACAATGAGCTTCCTTGGGAAAAAGGAAAGTGCAACAAGAATAATTGATGCATTAAACAATATCTAGATGGTAAAAAAGGTTAAAAAGACAGAAATTGCAGAAGTGCATAAGGAGTTGAAAGGTTTTTCTGTAGAAATCAACTCTTTTGGAGAGATAGAAACGAGTTATAGCATAGAACAATTGAATGATTTTCTCAATAAACACTCCGATTCGTCTGAAAAACAGGAAGAAGAGTAAATATTAGAGATCTAAAGTGATTTATAATCATTGCATTGTCTATTTTTGCAGTCCAATTGAAAAATTGGAAATAAAACATTTAACATTACCATTTTAGGAAGTCAGAAAAGCTGGCTTTTTGAAAGTTTTTTAAAATAAGAGGATAGTAAACTAACAATGAAATTTTTCAACCTTTTCACCCAAGAACTGGCCGTTGACTTAGGTACGGCAAATACCCTCATCATCCAAAACGACAAAGTTGTCATAGACGAACCTTCCATAGTTGCCATCAACAGATCTACCAACGAAATCATGGCTGTGGGTTATAGAGCCATGCAAATGCATGAAAAGACTCACGAAAATATCAAAACCATCAGACCTCTAAAAGATGGTGTTATCGCTGATTTTCAAGCTGCTGAAGCGCTGATACAAGGTTTGATCAATATGATCGGTGAAAAAAGAAGATTTTTTACGCACCTCAAAATGGTTATTTGTATTCCAAGTGGCATCACTGAGGTAGAAAAAAGAGCCGTTTTTGATTCTGCAGATCACGTCGATTCAAAAGAAACTTATTTGATACATGAACCAATGGCTGCTGCCTTGGGTATTGGCCTTGATGTAGAAGAGCCTATTGGCAACATGATCATTGACATAGGAGGTGGTACCACAGAAATTGCTGTGATTGCCCTTTCTGGAATTGTAACTGACCAATCAATCAGAGTAGCAGGAGATGAGTTTACCAACGACATCATCGACTACATGAAAAGAAAACACAACATCCTCATTGGTGAAAGAACTGCTGAGCAAATCAAAATCAATGTGGGTTCTGCTATCGTTGATTTGGATGATGCACCACCCAAATACGCAGTGAATGGTAGAGACATGTTGACTGGTATTCCAAAACAAGTTTTTACCAATCACTCAGAAGTTGCCGAAGCAATAGATAAATCCATTTCCAAAATAGAAGAAGCCGTACTCAAAGCGTTGGAAGATACACCACCTGAATTGGCATCTGATATTTACCGTACAGGTATTTACCTCACAGGCGGTGGAGCTTTGTTGAGAGGCCTTGCAAAAAGGATAGCCGCAAAAACTAAATTGGCCGTTCACGTAGCTGACGATCCATTGAGGGCAGTTGTAAGAGGCACAGGCATGGCTTTAAAAAATTCGCACAGATATTCTTTTCTAATAGATAGAAGAAGTATTTAAAAATATATTCTAAGCCTTCATTAGTAACTAATGGAGGCTTTTTTATTTTAAAAATACTTTTTTAAATTACCTCAACAGGTCGTTGTATGAAAAACTTCTTCCAGTTTCTTTTACTATTGATCTTTGCAAGTTTACAATTCTGGGCATGCAAAGTGGACAATGACAAAGCCCTTGAAAATTTGGAAAACACCACGGTTGTGGTAGAAGAAGATACGGCAGTAAACAACAAAGTTTCCAAGAGTCCATACGAAGCACCAAAAGGGTGGTCGGAACTTTCCGTTGAAAATGGTTTCATCATTGACATCAAGTACGCCACGGAAGATAATTTCACCAAAAAGCAAATTTACGATTGTCCTAAATGCCTGCTCAGAGCCGACGTAGCAGAAGCACTCCAATTGTTACAAGACCATCTCAAGGCAAACTTCAATCTGCGCATCAAAATGTTTGATTGTTATCGGCCTGCGCCTTATCAACAACGTCTATGGGATGCTGTCCCAAATGCTTCTTATGTGACTCCTCCTACAAAAGGTTCCATGCATTCAAGGGGAATGGCGGTGGACCTCACTTTGGTAGATAGTTTGGGCAACGAGTTGGACATGGGCACAGAATATGATTACTTTGGAAAGGAAGCACACATAGACCACAAAGATTTACCTGAGCAGGTTTTGGCCAACAGGCAATTTCTTCAAGAGAAAATGAAAGCCTATGGATTTGAAGGCATCAGAACCGAATGGTGGCATTTTGCGTTTACCAAAAGGTATTTTAATTTAGAAAAGTTTGTGTGGCCTTGTGAATAACAATAGATAATTATGAATGCAACAATCGTTACAGTAGGTGATGAAATCCTAATCGGGCAAGTTGTCGATACAAATTCTGCATGGTTGGGAAGCCAATTGGTGAGTTTGGGTATTGACGTTGCTGAAATTCGGTCCATCAGCGACAAAGAGGAGCCCATATTAGAAGCTATTGGCACCGCCTTTCAACAATCAGATCTTGTATTCATGACAGGAGGATTGGGCCCAACCAAGGACGACATCACAAAAAAAGCTATTGCGAAGTATTTCAATGCATCCATGGTTTTTCACGAAGCCACATTCGAAGTCATCAAAGCCATGTTTATCAGATTTAACCGCTCGATGTCTGAATCGCACATGGAACAATGTTATATGCCAGATAATGCGGTCATTTTGCCCAATAACATGGGAACTGCTCCGGGAATGTTGTTTCACCAAGGCGAAAAAATGTTGTTTTCCATGCCAGGTGTACCTTTTGAGATGAAAGCAATTTTTGAAGACAATATCAAGGAAATCCTCATTCAAAAAACGGGTAATAGTGCTTTCATTCACCACCGCACTTTGATGACAGTTGGTCAAGGCGAAACTGCATTGGCTGATAAAATTCAATACATTGTCGACACTTTTCCTCCGCAAATTTCTATGGCCTATTTGCCTTCACTCGGCAGCGTGCGTTTGCGAATTACGGGTAAAAGTACGTCTCCTTCCATCAAAGAAGAAGTAGAACATTATGCTGCTTTGGTTGAAAAAGAAGTAGATTATTATGTATACGGTTATGACAACGAGACATTGGAAGCAGCCGTAAAAAGAATGATTGATCAAAAAAAATGGACTTTGGCTACAGCCGAAAGTTGTACAGGTGGTTATTTGGCTCACCGCTTGACCTCTATTCCAGGAAGTAGTTCTTACTTCCAAGGCAGCATCGTTTCTTATAGTAATACCGTAAAGCAAAACTTACTTGGTGTAAAGGCTGAAACACTGGCAACTTTTGGTGCCGTCAGCGAAGAAACAGTACTTGAGATGGCTGAAGGTTGTAAAAATAGACTCAATGTAGATATCGCTATTTCTATTTCTGGAATTGCAGGTCCAGATGGAGGAAGTCCAGAAAAACCCGTTGGTACCGTATGGTTTGCCATTGCTTATCCTGGAGAAAATACCAAAGCTTATAAAATCACCGCCTCAAAGGACAGACTCAAAAATATAGAATATGCTGCCAATGTCATCATGGGAAAACTCCTGAGGAAATTGGCAGCAAAAGAATTTAGTTATCGACTTTCGTAAATCTTCCTGTTAAAATATTTTGTTCGATTGCTACTTGGATAAAATATTGTCCGGTAGCTATTTGACTCACATTGACTTTATTGAGACCGTCAACGCTATTGCCCTTCATTACCATTTTACCATTCAAGTCATAAATGATATATCTGCCCTTTGCAGAGATAACATCTGGCACAACGAAGGTAATTTCTTCATCAGCAGGAACAGGATAAACGGTCAATCTTGACTGGAACAAGTCATCTTTGGTGCTTACAGTTGTATTTTCTATCAAAATATTGAAGTCTATGACTCCTGCCCAACCACCAACACCATTTTCAACGATGATTTTCAAAACATCGGTGGCATTTTCTGATGGCCCAAGTTCTGGTCCTACGTTTTGATACACAATTATTCCTGCGTTGACATCCGCTTGACTAAAGGTTTCTCCCACAGAAAGTAAATTTCCACTTTTGGTGATCATACCAAAACTTACATCATTTACAATTTTATAAACCAGATTTTCTGGCGTAGTATTGCCATTCAAAGCTTCAAGAAAACTTTTGGAAATCGACCCGGTTTTTTGATATTCTACTTTTAAAGTATTCGTACTGACAGTTGGATTGTCAACTTCCAAGTTTCCACAAAGCTCTATTTCCAGACCTTTCAATGAACCACCATTACCCGCAACAAGATCTTCAACCTTCAATGTCCAAGTTCCATTTGAAGCAGTATTGTTGAATGTATCCAATGATTCTACAGCCTTATACTGCGCATTTGCAGTGGTCGCACATGTGAAAATTGAGGGTGCATCATTATCAAAACCAAAATTGATATTCATTCTGCGCGGACACTGATTGTTCCAAAGAATGACTGCTATATTGGTTGGCGAAATTAAGGTTCCTTTCAAATCTTTGAAATTGTCATGATCTATATTCACACTTTTGACATTCAGGTCTGTAATATTGAAATTATCACCAATCAAGATTTTGGACTCTATCGTTGGTCTTCCCGATTGAGAAAGGTTTTGAGGAAGATCAGAAGCCGCGTAGGTTTTACAAGCCAATACCTCCGTACCAAAAGCAAAAACTTCACTATTTACTGAGCCACAGCTATTACTCGCTTTGACTCTCCAATAATATATTTCAGCTTTATCCAAAGTTTTATTGGCTAGTTTGACCGTATCGGGTGTAGCGATAGAAATCTCAATTTGGTCTTGCAAAAAGCGCGGATCTTTGCTTACTTCCAAAGTATAAGTGTCCGCATTGAAAGCAGAAGTCCAAGTAAATGTTGGCAGTCCTTCAAAGTTTTTGGTTCCAGTTTCTGGACCAACCAAACTTAAGTCATCAAAATTGGTAGATGTTACTTCATATGTGATCGTTTGGAAAGTTGTATCATTTTCAGAATCAATCGCATATAATACAATTTCGTAAAGCCCAGATGAAACATCATTACTAAATGTAAGCTGTAGAACATTGTCAATTCCAACTTTTTCTGTAGATTTCAAAAAATTAGATTGTATACCTTCAGGAAGAGCTTTTATGGCAAAACTAACATCACCAGAATAAGCACCTACACTCTTTGTTGACAGTCCAATATTTGAAGTATTAGGTAAACATAATTTAGTTTCATTTACTGTCGCCAATAAAAGAGCTCCTTGTTTCTCAGTAGGTGTAATTGTTAAATTGACATTGTTAATATCAAAAAAGAAATTGTCAGAAGCCTTCACCATAATTCTTGCATTGGAGGTAGTTACGTCGGGAAGAAAAATTGTTGCTTCACCATCATTAGCCGTTTTTGATGAAATCAAAATCATCTTTTCATTTTCAGGGTCCAAAACGCCATCTAAAGATAGATAGATGTCAACGTTTTTACAGCTAACTGGGCTTAAATTAGTGTTAGCAACATCCCACGAAATAATTAAAGGCTCACCTGCTTTTATTGTCATTGGTGCGTTTGGAGATAAAACAGTAAACGGACCTGCTTGATCTGTCACATCCATCTTTACAAACTCCCAAGTTGCAAGTCCTGTTTCTGAATTATTGTCTCTTACACTTAAAGCAAAGTTTAGAGACCTTTTATATGTTGGTAATATCTCATTAATCGAGTTTACGTTTGAAATCACATTACTAGCACTTGGAAAAACCCTATAGTTATTACCATTGGGTGGAAAAGATCTAAATATTGGTGCGTTATCTGTTGGGCTTCCTAAGGGTGTCGATTTCAGATTGGCGTCTTTCTGTTCCCAACAATATGTAAGTGTATCCTCTTTCGCATCTATGGCTGTTCCCTGTAAAATAAACGGTGTTTTAAAGGGTATTGTGCGCCCAGATTCTGGCATTTTAGTAATCTTTGGCGGTTCATTATTACTGACTATTGCATTTGCACAGCTAAAACCAGTTGACGCAGGGTCTCGCATGTAATTGTAAATTTCTATTAATGATGCATTGTGATAATAAGCATCACTTTGAGTCACCACATTGTTACTTCCACAAAGACCACCATAGGACATAATGGTACTTCCACTTCCAGGTTCAAAATCATTACCTGCTGCAATATTTTCACCAC
>ENA-UOWO01005451-UOWO01005451.1-activated-sludge-metagenome-genome-assembly--contig:-NODE-5451-length-13499-cov-9.402708_pt1 | contig 13499 bp, 12 predicted proteins | sample MGYA00238148_ERZ761564 | MGnify/ENA primary metagenome ERZ761564 (study PRJEB28885, sample SAMN05720194) | activated sludge metagenome | isolation source: Anaerobic digester | place: USA...
GTGTGCACCTGGTGCCGGCTGACATCATTCCGGCGAATGAGCGGCCCGATGCCGACTTCCCGTTTGTGCTGATCACTGGCCGCCAACTGGAGCACTGGCACACCGGCAGCATGACACGCCGTGCCACCGTGCTTGATGCCATTGAGCCGATGGCGACCGCCTCTATGTGCGGTGCTGATTTGCAGACGCTTGGCCTGCAGGCGGGTGATGTGATCACCGTTCAGTCTCGCCGGGGTGAAGTTGCGATCCACGTCCGGCGTGACGATGGCACCCCCAAAGGGGCTGTGTTTGTGCCGTTCGCTTACTACGAAGCTGCAGCCAATTTGATGACCAATGCAGCTCTGGACCCGGTTGGAAAAATTCCTGAGTTCAAATACTGTGCTGTCGCCATTCGGCGAGGCGGTGTTCCTGCGGCGGTGAGCGGCTACTGATCGAAGCCCAGGGGCTACAAAAGGTCATTGGGGGCGTTCCTGCCGTCGATCCGTTACATTGCGGGTTGCCATGCATTCTCAACGTCCCCACATCAAGGTTGCAGTTGTCATGCGCCGTGAGCGCATCGATGGCCCTATGAGTCGTTGGCAGAGTTGGCGCTGGGTGCTCGAAGATGTGGTCATGCAGGAGGAAGGCTTTGGCTCTTTGCCTCGCCTCCTGCTCAAAAACACCAATTGTGAGCGCTGGCTCCACCCGGACTTTTCGGTGGAGTTGTTCAAAGACGATGCGGAAGGGTATTACCTCAATGCCACCACGGCGGCCCCTTGCTGGTTTGTTTTGTGGCGCATGGAGGAAGAGGCTGCCGCTGTTGAAGAGCCCGCGGCCCGCCCGGTGATGGTGAGCCTGAGCTATTACGACGCTGGCCGCTGGCTGGACGCGCAGGAAACCGTCGAGCAAGTTGCTCTCCCGAATGACGTTGTCGCCTGGCTCAAGGCCTTTGTGGATGAACACCATGTGCTGGAGCCCCGCCATCGCAAACGTCCAGAGAGTTTTCGGTCACTGACAGACCGGTTTGGGAATCCGGCGTCTATTTCAACCGAAAAGCCCGGGGGTCGGGGCCATGGCTGACGGATTCCTGGGGCGTTGGTCGCAACGCAAACAGGCGGTACGCGAGGGCAAGCCACCGGTAGAGCCTGCATTAACTGAATCTGCTCCTGAAGCAAAGTTGCCGGAAAAGGCGGCAGATGTCGCTGTGGTTGGCAACGCGGAAGTCCCCGAGGTTGTTGCGAAAGCACCCCCCCCAACCCTGAATGAGGCAAATCAGCTGCACGCCGATTCTGACTTCCGGCCTTTCATTGCACGGGATGTTGCTCCCGAAGTCCGCAATGCAGCCATGAAGAAACTGTTTGCTGATCCACATTACAACGTGATGGACCGGCTGGACACCTATATCGACGATTACTCTCAGCCCGATCCTTTGCCGCTGAGCATGCTTCGGCAAATGGCGAGCGCAAAGTTTTTGAACCTGTTTGAAGACGAACCGGAAACTTCACCCCCCCGCGAAGACCCTGACGATCCCCTGATGCAATCCGTGGCACAGTCAGTCCCGGACCCCATGCCCCAAGGCATTTCCCCCGAGCCCACAATTGAACATGACAACACTGATCTGCGATTGCAACCAAACGATGCCGCTCGATCCCCAAGCGCTGGGAGCGGCGCTGAATGAAAAGTTACACCTGCATTCTGCGTTGTGCCGCCGCGAGGTAAGCGCCTACCTGAAAGCCATTGAATCTGGCGACGATGTGGTGGTGGCCTGCACCCAGGAAAAACGCTTGTTTTCAGAGCTGGCGGAACATTCTCAGAGTGCTGTTTCGCCTATTCGCTTTGTGAATATTCGTGAAGTGGGTGGGTGGAGCAAGGATGCCCGCGCGGCCAGCCCCAAGCTGGCCGCGTTGCTGGCTGTTGCCCACTTGCCAGAACCCGAACCGGTTTCCACTGTCACTTACAAGAGCAATGGACGTGTGTTGATCATCGGCGAAATGGACGCCGCCGAACGGGCCGCCGGCATGTTGGGGGAGGACCTGGACATCACTATTTTTTCGCTTGGTGCCGGCGAAGAAGGTGCCTCGCAGGAACGCCGCTATCCTGTGCTCGGTGGCAGCATTCAATCGCTCACGGGATGGCTGGGCGCATTCGAGTTTCGCTGGGTGCGTGACAACCCGATCGATCTGGACCTGTGCACTCGTTGCAACGCCTGTGTGGTTGCGTGCCCCGAAAGTGCCATTGGTCTGGACTACCAGATCGATATGAAGGCTTGCCAGTCGCATCGTGCCTGTGTGAATGTGTGCAAGGTTGCTGGCGCAATTGATTTCGGGCGTACTGCCGAGGCAGCCAGCGAGAATTTCGATTTGGTGCTGGATTTGCGCTTGGAACCGGCCTTTTCGCAACATGCCTTGCCTCAGGGTTACGTGCGCTGGGATGGCCTTAGCCCCAAACCGCTAATGCTTTTGCAGAGTCTGGTGGGTGAGTTTGAAAAGCCCAGGTTCTTCCATTACAAGCAAAAGCTCTGCGCCCATAGCCGCAATGAAAAGACTGGCTGCAGCGCATGCATCGACGTGTGCTCGGCTTCGGCCATCACTAGCGACCGGAAACGTCAGCAAATTGTGGTGAACCCGAACCTGTGCGTAGGTTGTGGAACCTGTAGTACGGTGTGCCCGACCGGAGCGATGAGTTTTGGATACCCTCGTGCTAGCGAGCAGGGGGTCAAGATCAAGACCCTGCTGTCCACATACACCCGCAATGGTGGCAAGAATGCGGCGCTGCTCTTTCACAGCCAGGGCGCGGGCGAGCGGCTGGTCGGTGATCTGGGGCGTGCTGCCAGACTGATGGGCGAAATTCAAGGCGTTCCGGCGCGTGTACTGCCCGTGTCACTTTGGCACACCGCGTCATTGGGACTGGACCTGTGGCTATCCGCATTTTGCTATGGTGCATCGCAAGTCTGGGTATTGATGACAGACGAAGAGGCGCCCCAATATTTCGATGCTGTAGCCAGCCAAATGGCGGTGGCGCAGGCTATCGTCAACGGAATGGGCTACCAGGGCGAACATTTCCGCATTCTGCATACCCGGGATGCCCGGGATCTGGTAAATCTGGATCGCGATCTGCAAGTGCCTCCCGCCATCAGTGTGGGCCGGACGGCTGGCTTTGCCGTGCAAACCGACAAACGGGCCACTCTGGAATTGGCACTTGACCACTTGATTGCACATGCCCCGTTGCAGCCGGATACGATAGGTCTGCCTGCGGTTGGCTCTCCTTTGGGCGCGCTGCAAATCAATAAAGACGCCTGCACCCTGTGCCTGAGCTGTGTCAACGCCTGCCCGGCGAGTGCGCTGCAGGACAACCAGCAATCACCTCAGCTTAAGTTCATTGAGAAGAATTGCGTGCAGTGCGGCCTGTGTGTCAAGACCTGCCCCGAGAAGGCCCTCAGTCTGTTGCCCAGGTTAAACCTCAAGCCAGCGCGCAAGGAAACTGTGGTGTTGAATGAAATGCAACCCTACGCCTGTGTGCGTTGCAATAAGCCCTTTGGAACCCTCAAAGCTATCGAAGGCATGCTGGGCAAATTGAGTGGCCACAGCATGTTTCAGGGGGCTGCGCTGGAGCGGCTCAAGATGTGTGGTGATTGCAGGGTCATTGACCTCTATTCGGCCGACAACGAAGTCAAGATTACGGATATCAAGCCATGATGCCAACGTCTGCAGGACTGATGGGTAGTGCTATGGATGAAGAAGCTGCGCGTGCCGAGCTTTATGGGCTTCTAGCCCTTTTGTACTATGCGCCACCAGCTGCAAAAACAATAGCAGAATTGATGGTGGCCGTAACCGAAGCGCCGGCCCGTGGCGCTTATCTGGAGGAGCCCTGGCGCGTTTTGGTAGGACAGGCGCGCAGCCTGTCCCAATTGGATATTCAAAGCGAATACAACACCTTGTTTGGTGGCGTGGGCAAGCCACAGGTGTATTTGTATGGATCGCACTTTCTCAGCGGATTCCTGAACGAGAAGCCACTCGCCAAGTTGCGTACGGATCTGGCGGACCTGGGGCTGGAGCGCGATGACAGCATGGCCGAAACGGAAGACCACATTGCATATCTGTGCGAGGTCATGCGTTTTCTGATCGCTGGCGACGATGTGACAGTGTCCAACCTCACGCGGCAACACGATTTCTTTGCAGCCCACCTTCACCCCTGGGTGGGCCGGATGTGTGACGACATTGAAAAGCAGCCGCAAGCCCGGTTTTATGCCAGCCTGGCAGCGTTGACCCGGGCTTTCCTTTCAATTGAGGCACAGAGCTTCGACATGTTGGCGTAACCATTCCCTGACTACTCGTTTACCCTAGTCGGGTAATAGTTCTTTCAGCTTGACCGGGGACGTGGTTCTGCTCTAATCGTCGTAGGCTAGGCAAATCGTTTCATAGCGTAAGCCGCCCCACCAACTGGAGACAACCATGCCGGACAGTCAGCCGAAATCCTCTCGCCGGGGCTTCTTTCTAACCGCATCTGCAGCGGGTGTAGCAGTCGCCGCGACTTCCCTCCTGAAGGAGGTTGCTCCTGTACCGGAAATCGATAAGGCCAGACCAGCACCTTTGAGAGGTGGCGGCTACACGGTGAGCGAACACGTTAAACGCTATTACAAGACTACTCTGGTCTGATCAGCAGTCACGCCCGCTTTGGAGAGTTCAATGTTATTAACCAAAAAGAAGGTTTCGACAGAAACCTCTGTTCGTTCCCCTTTTGTGCATAGCCTCCACCGTGGCTTGTCCAAGGCGTTGCCCACCATTGATCGTCGTGCTTTTTTGCGTCGGTCGGGTTTGGGTGTTGGCGTGGGCATCGCTGCTTCCCAGCTGTCGCTGGTGAAAAAGGCGAACGCTGCCGGGGTCAACAAGACAGCAGTAGGTGAGGGAAAAATCGAAGTCAAGCGCACCGTATGCACCCACTGTTCGGTAGGTTGTGCTGTGGATGCGGTGGTGGAGAACGGTGTCTGGGTACGCCAGGAGCCGGTATTTGATTCGCCAATTAACCTCGGCGCCCACTGCGCAAAGGGCGCGGCACTTCGTGAGCACGGTCACGGCGAGTTTCGACTGCGTTACCCGATGAAGCTCGTCAACGGAAAGTACGAGCGCATCAGTTGGGACACTGCCCTCAATGAAATCACCGCCAGGCTTATGGAGCTGCGCAAGGCCAGTGGTCCCGATTCCATCTACTGGGTGGGGTCGAGCAAGCACAACAACGAGCAAGCCTACCTGATGCGCAAGTTTGTGAGCTTCTGGGGTAGTAACAACTGCGACCACCAGGCCCGTATTTGCCACTCCACCACGGTGGCAGGCGTGGCCAATACATGGGGCTACGGCGCCATGACCAATTCGTACAACGACATGCAAAACAGCAAGGTCGCCATGTACATCGGCTCCAACGCTGCTGAAGCCCATCCGGTGAGCATGTTGCACATGCTGCATGCCAAGGAGAACGGCTGCAAGATGATTGTGGTGGACCCGCGTTTCACCCGCACGGCAGCCAAGGCGGACGAATATGTTCGCATACGCTCCGGCTCTGATATTCCGTTCCTTTTCGGGCTGCTGTATCACATCTTCAAGAACGGTTGGGAAGACCAGAAGTACATTGCCGATCGCGTTTACGGCATGGACAAGGTCAAGGAAGAAGTCCTCGCCAAGTGGACTCCGGACAAGGTGGAAGAAGCCTGTGGCGTCAAAGAGGCCCAGGTTCTGAAAGTCGCCACGATGCTGCACGAGAACAACCCGGGAACAGTGGTGTGGTGCATGGGGCAGACCCAGCATACGACCGGTAACGCCATCGTCCGCGCATCGTGCATCCTGCAGCTGGCTTTGGGCAATGTTGGAAAGACCGGTGGTGGTACCAATATCTTTCGTGGTCACGACAATGTGCAAGGCGCAACTGACGTAGGTCCGAACCCAGATTCCCTCCCCGGGTACTACGGCATTGTGGAGGGTGCGTGGAGACACTTCGCCAAGGTGTGGGGTGTCGATTTTGAATGGATCAAGAAGCAGTTTGCCTCGCCCGCCATGATGAGCAAGCCTGGCATCACCGTGTCGCGCTGGATTGACGGCGTGCTTGAGAAAAACGAGTTGATTGACCAGGACTCCAACTTGCGCGGGGTGTTTTACTGGGGTCATGCGCCCAACTCGCAGACGCGTGGCCTGGAGATGAAACGCGCCATGGACAAGCTTGACTTGCTGGTTGTGATAGACCCCTACCCTTCGGCCACGGCTTCCATGGCGGCAATGCCCGGTAAGCCCGAAGATCTCAACCCCAACCGTGCTGTTTACCTGTTGCCGGCGGCAACCCAATTTGAAACCAGCGGCTCTTGCACGGCATCCAACCGCTCCATTCAATGGCGTGAAAAAGTAATCGAGCCCCTGTGGGAAAGCCGCAGTGACCACATGATCATGCAGCAGTTTGCCGACAAGCTGGGCTTTGGCAAAGAGTTGTCCAAAAACTACAAGATGCAAAAAGTCAAAGGGCTGGATGAGCCAGTGCCAGAGGACATCCTGCGTGAAATTAATGCCTCGCTATGGACCATTGGGTATACCGGTCAAAGCCCGGAGCGCTTGAAAGCGCACATGCGCAACATGCACCTGTTTGATCCCAAAACACTCAAGGCCAAGGGCGGGAAAGACAAGGAAACCGGTTACGATTTTACGGGCGATTACTTTGGCTTGCCCTGGCCTTGTTATGGCACAGCGGCCATGAAACACCCTGGCTCACCTAATCTCTATGACACGTCAAAACATGTAATGGACGGCGGCGGAAATTTCCGCGCCAATTTTGGTGTGGAGCGCGAAGGAAAAAATCTTTTAGCCGAAGACGGCTCTTATTCCGTCGGAGCCGACATCACTACTGGATACCCGGAGTTCGACCATGTGCTGCTCAAAAAGCTGGGCTGGTGGGATGATCTGACAGAGGCCGAAAAGACCGCTGCCGAGGGGAAGAACTGGAAAACTGATTTGTCCGGTGGCATTCAACGTGTTGTGATGCAGGTGCATGGCTGTCACCCGTTTGGGAACGCCAAGGCGCGTGCAGTCGTGTGGAACTTTCCTGACGCCATACCCCAGCACCGTGAGCCCCTTTACGGCACACGTGCTGATCTGCAGGCGAAATACCCCACGCACGATGACAAAAAGGCCTTTTGGCGCTTGCCAACGCTGTACAAGACCGTGCAGCAGAAAAATATCGCTGACAAGGTGCATGAGAAGTTTCCGCTGATCATGACCTCGGGGCGATTGGTTGAGTTCGAGGGCGGTGGCGAAGAGACCCGTTCCAACCCCTGGTTAGCCGAGTTGCAGCAGGAGATGTTCATCGAGATTAATCCTAAAGTGGCTGCTGACAAAGGTATTCGCAATGGCGAAAGAGCCTGGGTATCCACGCCCACCGGCGCCCGCCTGAATGTGCAGGCACTCGTGACCGAGCGTGTAGGTCCGGACACCGTGTTTATGCCATTCCACTTTTCTGGTCGCTGGCAGGGTGCGGATATGCTGGCTTACTACCCCAACGGGGCTGCTCCAATCGTCCGTGGGGAAGCCATCAACACCGCGACCACGTATGGCTACGACAGTGTGACCATGATGCAAGAGACCAAGACGACCGTCTGTAACGTAGAAAAGGCCTGAGGAAAACACTATGGCACGGATGAAATTTGTTTGTGATGCAGAGCGTTGCATCGAATGCAATGGTTGTGTAACGGCTTGCAAGAATGAGCACGAAGTACCGTGGGGAGTGAATCGCCGCAGGGTGGTCACGCTCAATGACGGTGTGCCAGGTGAAAAGTCCATCTCTGTTGCCTGCATGCACTGCAGCGACGCTCCCTGCATGGCAGTGTGCCCGGTAAATTGCTTTTACCGCACGGACGAAGGCGTTGTGCTGCATGACAAGGATGTTTGTATTGGCTGTGGTTATTGCTCATACGCCTGTCCGTTTGGAGCGCCACAATTTCCGTCCCAAGGTGCTTTTGGCGTGCGCGGCAAGATGGATAAATGCACGTTCTGCGCAGGTGGTCCTGAAGAGAATGGCAGCGAGGCCGAGTTTGAAAAATACGGGCGCAACCGTCTGGCGGAAGGCAAATTGCCTGCCTGTGCAGAAATGTGCTCTACCAAGGCGCTTATTGCGGGCGATGGTGACGTGGTGGCAGACATTTTCCGTAACCGCGTGCTCAAACGCGGCAAGGGTGCCGAAGTGTGGGGTTGGGGCACCGCCTATGGCTCTCAGCAGGCTGGTCAACCTCCTCAGGGAGCCAAATCATGAGCAAGTTTGTGCTGATTCTGGTGGCCGCTGTGTTTCTGGTCGCTTGTGGAGAGAAGCCTCAGACATTGGGGGCCAATAAGCAGGATGCTGCTCCCCATAGCGGCACTGGAAAACCCTATGCTGAAGGGGGCTGGAAGGCGGGCGACAGGGCCAGTTGGGAGTCCCAGCTTAAAGCACGTGCCCAATACGGCCAAAACGATTTTTCACGCATGCAATAACCGGGTACTGCAATGACCAGGAACACTTTTGTCGCGTTGGTATTGGTGCTGACAGGGTGGAGCGTCACTGCCCAAAATGCGCTCCAGCCCCCGGCGCCTGCCGCTTCTGCCGTGGCCGGAGGCATCCAGAGTCAGAATATCTTCACGGTCAAACCTGATGCCAGCGCCGCGCCCAATTACGCGACACAGAGTAACGGCGAGCGTGCAGTCGTGCAGCCTGGCAACAATGCGCCCATGTGGCGTCAGGTAGGCTCTGGCGTCACGGGTTACAGCAGTCTCCCACTGGACCAGGCGCCTGAAGCCGGGAATCTGATTCAACCGTTTACGCAGTATCCTGGTTCAAGGCTTGCCAGTGCAGGTGAGGCCTGGCGACAAGTGCGCAATAATTGGATCATTCCTTATGGAGCGGCACTGCTCGGGATCTCGGCGCTGGCCCTGGCGCTCCTTTTCCTTGCCAAAGGCCCCATGGGACATGAACACCCGGATGGCGGGCGCCAGATAGAGCGTTTTACGCCGTTCGAGCGAGCCGCGCACTGGAGCAACGCTTTTGCGTTTTGCGCGCTGGCCATCTCGGGGCTGGTCATGGCATTTGGCAAGTATTTTCTGTTGCCCATCCTTGGCCCTGCACTATTTGGCTGGTTGACTTTTTTACTGAAAAATCTTCATAACTTCACTGGGCCGCTGTTTGCCGTGTCGCTGTTGATCGTGGTGATTACCTTCGTCAAGGACAACATTGCCACTCTGGCTGATTTCGTGTGGCTGTCCAGGGCCGGTGGCATGCTCGGCGAACATGAGATACCCTCACATCGTTTCAATGCAGGTGAGAAGGGTTTGTTCTGGTGGGGTGTCACTGTCCCCGGTTTGGTGGTCGTTGGCTCCGGTCTTGTACTTGACAAACTGATCCCTGGCTTGGGGTTGTTGCGTGGCGATATGCAGATTGCTCACATGATTCATTCAGCTATGGCCTTCTGGATGATGGCGCTAATTCTTGGCCACATCTATATGGGTACAGTGGGTGTTCGTGGCGCGTTCAAAGCCATGAAGACCGGCTATGTGTCGCACGGATGGGCACAGGAGCACCACAATCTCTGGTACAACGACATTCAGACAGGCAAAATCCCGGCGCAGCGTACACCGGCCGGGATACCAGTCGCTCCGGCCTCCGGGCACACGGCACAAGTCTAGGAATTTTTCAGGAAGTCCTCTATGAAATACGCTTTGAATTGCATGACTCTTTTGTTGGCAGTTCTGTTTGCTGCCGGGGTGCAGGCAAAGTTGCCCGCGCCTTCTGATGAAGCCAAGGCCAAGGCGGCCGAGGCGACCGCCAAATCGGGTTGGGCCGGGAAAGTCGACGGTTATCTGCTGTGCAAGGCCCAGGACCGGACAGTTGCCCATTACAAAAAGACCAAGGCAGACGCCAAGGTGGCAGCAACTGCTGTGTGTGCTGACCCCGGTCCGTTTGTTTACCCACCCGTTGCGGCAACCTCTGCGCCGGCGGCTGTTGCTGCTGCTGCGCCAGCCCCTGCGGCAAAGAAGCCCTGATCGCCGCCGCCTTGCTTCCCTTTCTTACGCAGGCGCGTGCGCCTTTGACGCGTGACGTTCTGGCGGTCAATGAATTTGGCGACTCCAGCGTTGTATCGATTCCGTCAGAGCGGGCCTTGACAGTCTACGTGGACAAGCGCGAACTGGTCACATTGATGACGCTTGGAGCGAACCCTGAACTTCTGGTTCTCGGTTTTCTGAGGAACCAGCGATTGGTGCAGCATGCCCCTGAGGTCGAGTCCATCACCGTGGATTGGGATGTAGGGGCTGCGGCCGTTAAAACCCGGGGTGGAATTGCTGATCTGGAGGCCAAGACGTCGAAGCGTGTTGTGACCACAGGGTGTGGGCAGGGTAGTGTGTTTGGCGACATGATGGATGAAGTTGACTCCATTCGTTTGCCGGATGCCGTCATCACGCAAGCCCAGTTGTATGGCATCACCAACGCCATTCGCTTACAGGAAACCACCTACAAGTCATCGGGGTCTGTCCATGGCTGTGCGCTTTTTAGAGTCACGCCACAGGGGCCGGAGATGCTGATCTTTGTGGAAGATGTTGGGCGACACAACGCCATCGACACTATTGCCGGCTGGATGTGGATGCAGGACGCGTCAAATATGACCAGCGCGGACAAGGTCTTCTACACCACGGGCCGGCTGACCAGCGAAATGGTCATCAAGTCTGCACAGATGGGCGTACCGATCGTGGTGTCTCGCAGCGGCATTACGCAAATGGGGCACGAGGTTGCGCAGCGTCTGGGTTTGTGTACCGTTGGGCGTGCTACCAATAAACACTTTCTGTGCTATTCGGGCGCTCACCGCCTGGTTTTGCAGCCAGAACTGGCTGGTAGCCGATTACGCTCGGTTGCCTGAGGGCTGCAATTCACCCCGAGGCGTGGGTTTAAGCCGGATGCGGTAAGGTAGCGCCATGCAAATCTCTTTCTGGCGTCAGGGCTGGCGCACACTGTGGCGCGATCTTCGCTCGGGCGAACTCCGCTTGCTGATTGTGGCGGTGACTCTCGCTGTTGCTGCGCTTACAGCAGTAGGCTTTTTTGCGGACCGTTTAAAAGGCGGGTTGCAGCGTGACGCCCGGCAACTGCTGGGGGGTGATGCGGTGGTGTCCAGTGACAACCCCACGCCCGAGGCTTTTATCGCCAAGGCCCGGGAAATGGGCCTGACTGTTGCCGGTACTTTGAGTTTTCCTACAATGGGGCGAGCGCCAGACGCCAGTGGCGGTGCCTCCAAACTGGTTGCATTGAAGGTGGTGGAGCCCGGCTACCCACTGCGTGGCAGTCTCAAAATCACCCGGCAACCCGGAACGCCAGAAACCAGTACCCGCGACATTCCTGCCACCGGTGAGGCCTGGGTCGATGCTCCCCTGCTGGAGTCACTGGGTCTGAAAATGGGCGACACGCTGCTGCTGGGTGACGCCAGCTTCAGGATCAGCACGGTGATCGTGATTGAGCCGGACCGGGGCGCGGGTTTCATGAATTTCGCCCCGCGCGTGATGATCAACCGGGCGGACGTGGACGCCACCAAACTCATCCAGCCTGCCAGTCGGCTGACCTACCGCATGGCCGTGGCCGGAACGGACGCCCAGGTCAAACGATTTGTTGATTGGGCCGACGTTGAAATCAAAAGTCGGGCCGTGCGCGGTCTGCGTGTGGAGTCGCTGGAAGGGGGACGCCCTGAAATGCGCCAGACGCTGGATCGGGCCGAAAAATTCCTGAACCTGGTGGCTCTATTGGCAGCCCTGCTCAGCGCGGTGGCTGTAGCACTGGCGGCGCGGGGCTTTGCGGCCAGCCATCTGGATGATTGCGCCATGCTGCGGGTGCTTGGCCTGAGCCAGCGAACCATCGCCGGGGCTTACGCCTTTGAGTTCGCGCTGATCGGCCTTTTTGCCAGTGCGCTGGGTGTAGCCATCGGGTACGCGGTGCATTTCGCCTTCGTGTTGTTGCTGGCCGGTCTGGTGGATGCGGCCCTGCCCGCCGCAAGCCTGTGGCCGGTGCTGTTCGGCTTGGGCATGGGCCTGACGCTGCTGTTTGCATTTGGCTTGCCGCCTGTTTTGCAGCTGGCGCAGGTGCCACCACTGCGGGTGATTCGCCGCGATGTGGGCAACCTCAAGCCAGCGTCCATTGGTGTGCTGGCGGTGGGCGTTGCAGGCTTTGCGGCGCTGCTGCTGGCCGCCAGCAGTGACCTGAAGCTCGGGCTGATTGCCGTGGGTGGTTTTGCCGGCGCTGTTGTGGTCTTTGCCGCCCTGGGATGGCTGGCCGTGAAGGCGCTGCGCTGGAGTGTGAACGAGAGCACGGCGCCGCGCTGGCTGGTGCTGGCCACGCGGCAACTCTCCGCTCGCCCAGCCTATGCCGTGGTGCAAATCAGCGCATTGGCGGTGGGTTTGCTGGCTCTGGTGTTGCTGGTGCTGCTGCGCACCGACCTCATCAGCAGCTGGCGCAAGGCGACGCCGCCTGATGCGCCCAACCGCTTCGTCATCAACGTCATGCCCGACCAGAGCGATGCATTTCAAAAGGCCCTGCGCGATGGGGGCGTCGCCAAGTACGACTGGTACCCGATGATTCGCGGCCGTCTGGTTGCCGTCAACGGCAAGCCCGTCTCGCCAGATGATTACACCGAAGACCGGGCCAAGCGGCTGGTGGACCGCGAGTTCAATGTCTCGCACAGCCCGGTCAAGCCGCCCAACAATGATGTAGTCGCCGGAAAATGGACTGACGAGGAAAAGGATGCCATCAGCGTGGAAGAAGGCATCGCCACCACGCTGGGGCTCAAGATGGGAGACCAGTTGCGATTCGACATGGGCGGTGTGCAGGTGGAGTCCAGAATCACATCGCTGCGCAAGGTGGACTGGGGCTCCATGCGGGCCAATTTTTTCGTTATCTACCCGGTGAGCCAGTTGATCGATGTACCAGTCACATTCATGAGTGCGTTCAAGGCGCCCGAGACGAAAGGCTTTGACAATACGCTGGTACGCAGTTTTCCCAACATCACCAATGTGGACATGACCAGCACCGTCGCGCAGATTCAGCGTGTGCTGGATCAGGTGATACGCGCCGTGGAATTTCTGTTCGCCTTCACGCTGGCGGCGGGGCTGGTGGTGTTGTTTGCGGCAGTGACCGCCACACGCGAGGAGCGGGCGAGGGAATTTGCCATCATGCGGGCCGTGGGTGCTCGCGCCAGTTTGCTGCGCCAGGTGCAACGGGCCGAGCTGGCCGGTGTGGGCCTGCTGGCGGGTTTTCTGGCGTCCATCGTGGCCACGGTGGTGGGATGGGTGCTGGCGCGGTATGTGTTTGAGTTCGCGTGGACTGCGTCGCTGTGGGTGCCGCTGTTTGGCGCGCTGTCCGGTGCTGTGCTGGCGCTGGCCGCGGGCTGGTGGGGCTTGCGCGAGGTGCTGCGCAGGCCAGTCGTGGAGACACTGCGGCGCGCGGCGCAGTAAATTGCTACTATATCAATAGCTACTCACGCATATCCG
>ENA-UOWO01005456-UOWO01005456.1-activated-sludge-metagenome-genome-assembly--contig:-NODE-5456-length-13494-cov-5.234690_pt1 | contig 13494 bp, 14 predicted proteins | sample MGYA00238148_ERZ761564 | MGnify/ENA primary metagenome ERZ761564 (study PRJEB28885, sample SAMN05720194) | activated sludge metagenome | isolation source: Anaerobic digester | place: USA...
TGTACTACATATCTAAATTTTGCTTGATATAAATGGATTGGAACTCACACTTTTACTCGAAATCAGTTTTCAAATAAAAGACTGTCATTTATATGTTCCGATCCTAGTTCTGCATTTAAAATTTATGAGTGCAATCGAGCTCCCTAATCGATTTAGAAGTCTTCCATTTTACGTTTCCATTCTAATAATTTAATCGAATCTTTTCCTTCATTGGTTTCATCTGCCATAAGTTTGCGCATCGAAATATAATCAGCATAAATTTTATTAAAAATTCCATTCAATTCACTTTTAAATTCTCCAATTGAATATTGATGAATCGACATCGAGTCTTTTAATTTATATCCATATATAGTACATAAATCGAAATGAGCCTGCTGATAATCAAGCCAATTCGGGTTTTCAATCTCTTGTTTCTTCCAACTTCGATTTTTGTCGAAAAATGCCTTCGTATAAATTGTCAATTCAATTCCCTTGGAAGTTTCAACAGATTCTGCTTTATAAGTTAAAACCAACCTACTGATCACATCACTTGCTAATGTATCTTTCGAAAGTTTTCCTTTATAGTCAGACAAACTTATTTTTGATTTTTTCTCGCAAGCTATCGTATCAATTTCTGAAATTTGATTATGAATCACTTTTGATTTAATTTTTATTTCTTTATCGTCAGATTGACCTTGCCATGTTGGATTTTTCAAATATGATTTTGTGAATTGCTGAATCGATGAAGTCACTGCTCTTTTAATATAATTCTCAACAATTTCATTTGGATTTTTAAATAAACCAACGCTATTTCTGGCCTTGAATTCATACAAATATTCTTGTTCTTCACCTTTCTTGCAGAATATACAAATGAATTTAAATGTATCAGATGGCGAAAATTGACTTGAATTAGCATTCGAAATTTCTAAAGCTTGAATCTTAAGAATAATTTCAATTTCAGAATTAACAGATTTAAATCGATTTTGAGTGAATATGAATAATTCCGATTCAAAATCTTTAGAGAGAGAAATAGAGTAAGACAAATCATTTAAACTAGAGGCAATTTTGCCTAATGTATCCTTGTTGTAGATTAAAAATTGAATATCAGAAATTTTAAACGGAATCGATTCTTGCTTATCCGCTTTTGGCGTTATTTGAATAAATTCATGTTTATTCTGTCCAAATGAAAAAATGGACGAAAAGAATAAACAGAAAATAAGTGTTGAGAAACGCATTGTTGATTTTATTCAAATATACTTTAGAATGCCAGTTTCGCAATTATTTATGCTAAGGAGATTTTATAGATAGAGACCATCTTTATCCTAAAGAATTCTTATGTAAATGCCGTTTGAATCATTGATTGCTGTTATATAAATGGAATAAAGCAAATTAAAAATATAATCTTAGCTCATTTGACTTCACGCATTTTTTAAATTAATTAAATAGTATTGCGTAATTGATGAATTAAACTAAATTTACACCTTTATAAATCCCACGAATGAAGAAAATAATATTTTTATCCTTACTTTTTCTATTGCTTTTTGGTGCTGGCTATGTTTATTGGTTCTTTTATAATTCATTTAGCGATGGTTCAAGAGAAGGATTATTGATAAAATGTTCACGTAAAGGCAATGTTTTTAAAACCTATGAAGGTGAAATGGTACAAGCTGGTTTAAGGTCGGTACAAGGTGGCGTGATTAACACAAATAATTTTTATTTCTCAGTAATTGATGGTCAAATTGCCGATAGCCTAGACAAAATTGGGAGTAAAAATGTAAAACTTCATTATACACAATACCGAAAATCTCTGCCTTGGAGAGGAGAAAATTATAATGGAAAAAATCAAGAAAACGGACAATATATTGTTGATCGAATTATTAGTGTTTCAGAACCAACCAATGTTGGATTTTAAGATTTTCCGTTCATAACACTGATTTTGCTGCACTAGTAAGAATATATTCCAAAAATTGCAGGTTGTTTATGAAAAGATTCAGATTGTTGCTTCCACTCTTTAATTGACATAGATAAAATTTTTTCAGTTTCAGCGGTTAAGTTTGCTGCTACACATAATCGAGTTTGTTCATGACAATGTTTAATCAGTTCCTTAATCATTTGATCATTGCGATAAGGTGTCTCAATAAAAAAATGAGACACATTTCTTAATTTACTATCTTTTTCAAGTTCAATGATCTTTTGACTTAAATTAGGTTGCTTGTTCGGTAAATAACCATGAAACTCAAAATGTTGACCATTAAATCCTGACGCCATCAGTGCCAATAAAATTGAATTTGGACCAATATGAGGTTTCACAATAGTTTTAACCTCATGTGCAATTTTAACCAATTCATTCCCAGGATCTGCAACACTTGGACATCCAGATTCGCTAATCATGCCTATATCATGACCTTCTAAAAATATTTTCTTAGCATATTGTAACGATTCTTGTTCATGCTCATTCAAAATATAAAAGGTTAAATCATCTATTATGATTTCTTTATTCATTGCCTTTAAAAATCGTCTCGCACTTCTAATTTCCTCTACATACCAAATTTTTATACCAGTTACAATCGGTTTTAAATAAGTAGGTATTGAATATATAGCGTTTTCAGCTAAGACATTGGGTACAAGATGTAATTTACCTAATTGCATATTTTAAAGCGTTGAATGATGTTTATAAAATGTAAGAGTAGCGGCAATTGCTGAAATAGGGGCAATAATAGAAATTCCAATTATTGGGACTAGTAAAGATAAATACACAATAATTCCATTTCCAATAGCTAAGCCTTTACGCCGACTAATAAATTCTATACTTTCATTCACTGATAATTTCTCTCGTTCACTTGAATAATCTAACATCGAAAAACCATAATAATAACTATCCTGAAGAATAATTATAAAACTAAAAAAAATCCCAATAATAGGAATAAGTGAAAGCAAAAATAATGGAACAGTAAAAAACATTTGTTTTAAAAAACATCTTAAAGAAATTAAAACACCTCTAAATATATCTTGAACAAATTGTGATAAACTAAAAGGATACTCTTTTCCTAAAACCAAATTAGCAGTACGCTCAGAAATATAGGCAAAAAGGGGAGAAGCGAGGGTAAGAAAAACAAATTTGAAAATCGAGAGTAGAAAAAAGGCGCTCGCTAAAAATATACCAATCTTGGTGAGTGTTAATATCCATTTGAACTGAGATATCCAATTGAGATAGTTTGAAACAATATCTAAACTTAGAATTTGATCAAGAAAATATTCTATTAAAATATAAATCAAGGAGGCACTTAAAAGATAAGCCAAAATATAGAACAATATAGAAAGCATTAAAAGCCTTCCGACTTTGTGAAGTCGAACAAAAGAAACAACCTCAAAATATGAACCAAAAGAAGAATGTATGTCAGATAAAAGACTCATAAATATTGATGTTCAATGTTACGCTCAAGATTTAGAATATCCTAATCATTTAGCTATTTGAATTCAAGTATAGATAATTTCGATTCTTTTTAAGATGAATTAAACAATTTCATATAAAAAAAAATGTACTTTTGATCGATACAATAATTCCCACATGGAAATAAAAGCTGGTCCATTGTTAGAGACAATTGAATTCCCTTCAGACCTAAAAAAATTAAGAAAAGATGATTTGCAACAAGTTTGTAATGAATTACGACAATTTATAATCGACTCAGTTAGTGTAAATGGTGGGCATTTTGGAGCGAGTTTGGGCGTAGTTGAATTGACTGTAGCATTACATTATGTCTTTAATACTCCCTATGATAATTTAATTTGGGATGTTGGGCATCAGGCGTACGGACATAAAATTCTAACTGGACGACGTAAGGTTTTCCATACAAATCGAAAATATAATGGAATTAGTGGATTCCCAAAACGTTCGGAAAGTGAATATGATGCATTTGGAGTAGGGCATTCATCCACTTCAATTTCAGCTGCCTTAGGAATGGCAATAGCCGCAAAGCTTAATGGTGATCACGATAAACAACATGTAGCAGTGATTGGTGATGGCGCCATGACCGCCGGATTACCATTTGAAGCTTTACAACATGCTGGAACCTCAGGTGCAAATATTTTAATTATACTCAATGATAACAATATGAGTATCGATCCAAATGTAGGATCACTCAAAGAGTATTTAACCGATATCACAACATCAAAAACATATAATAAGGTTCGTGATGATGTTTGGGAAATGATTGGAAAATTGCCAGGTGGCAGGTTTCATCAAAAAATGGCTTCTAAAATTGAAGCAGGTGTAAAAGGTGTAGTTTCAAAAACAAGCAATTTATTTGAAGGTTTGGGACTACGATATTTTGGACAAATTGATGGACATAATATTTTAAAGCTTATTGAAACACTTAAAGATTTAAAAGAGATAAAAGGTCCTAAGTTATTGCATATCAATACAATAAAAGGAAAAGGATATGACTTAGCTGAGAAAGATCAAACACTTTGGCATGCTCCAGGTTTGTTTGATAAAGTAACAGGCGAAATTAATAAAGTTGTTTTTGATAGCCCTCAACCTCCAAAATATCAAGATGTTTTCGGCAAATCAATTATTGAATTGGCGAAAGCAAACCACAAAATTATGGCGGTTACACCCGCAATGCCATCTGGATGTTCATTAAAATATATGATGGCAGAAATGCCTGATCGTGCTTTTGATGTAGGCATTTGCGAGCAACATGCGGTGACTTTGAGCGCAGGACTTGCTGTTGAAGGCATGAAAGTTTTTTGTAATATTTATTCATCTTTCATGCAAAGAGCTTATGATCAAGTGATTCATGATGTCGCCATTCAAAAATTACCAGTTATTTTCTGTTTAGATAGAGCTGGATTGGTTGGTGACGATGGTCCAACACATCATGGCGCTTATGATATTGCGTATATGCGTTGTATCCCTAATTTAATCGTTGGGGCTCCAATGAATGAGAAAGAATTGCGCGATATGATGTATACAGCTCAATTGGATGAAAATGAATTACCATTTGTAATACGTTATCCTCGTGGTGAAGGTGTTATGCCTATATGGCAAACTCCATTTGAAAAGATCGCAATTGGTAAGGGACAAAAAATTCAAGATGGAGATGAAATTGCAATTTTATCAATTGGTCATCCAGGTAATTTTGTTATAAATGCATGTGAGAAATTAAAAGTACAAGGTATTCAACCAGCTCATTATAATATGCGATTTGTTAAACCGCTTGATGAGGAAATGATGCATGAAATTGGAAAGAAGTTTAAACATGTAATTACGATTGAAGACGGGACAATAGTTGGTGGATTTGGATCGGCTTGTTTAGAATTTTTTGCGAAAAATAACTATTCACCATCTGTTCAGATGTTAGGTATACCTGATCGAATTATTGAACATGGAAAATTAGGGGAACTTTATCGTGAATGCGAATACGACGCAAAGGCAGTATTTGATTTGGTTATGCAATTAAATCCCCAAGAATCAATTGTAAGTTCGATTGAATCTTCAAACTAGGTAATCTTATTTAGTCTCATTCTAGTTTTAAAGTATCTACTTATTTTTAGAATCTATACTAGTAGTGATTATGGTTTATATCCCAATCTAATTTTCCCATAATTTCCCATAATATATATTATGTTAAATAGATAAATGACTTATTCTTTCGTCTATTCATTCCTTTTAAAGTTTTTGGATAATACCAAATTGGATCTTTTGTATCTTAAGCATTTTCTCTCATAACTCAGATGTTGATTTATAATCAAGTTATTGGTTTTGTAAACTTGTATTAACTTGAAAGATTCCTTTTTAGAATTACACAATTCAAAATTAAAACTGAGTGAGAAAAAATAATTCAGCAAGAATTATCCTCGAAAGAATTCTAGTTCAATAATTTTCAACGTTTTCATTAAAGAGAAAGATAATCAAAACACATGAATTGATTATTTACATAAATTTCATAATCTATTGATAATCAATTATTTATTAATAAATTTCTGCTATTCCATGCTTTTAGCATCTGCTAAAAATTGTGCTAAGCCTAAATCTGTTAGTGGATGTTTCAATAATCCTAAAATACTAGAAAGCGGACAAGTACAAACATCAGCTCCTACTTCGGCACATCTTACAATATGTAATGAATTTCGGATTGATGCGGCTAAAATTTGCGTTTCAAAACCTTGAAGTTTATAAATATGCGAAATCTGCGAGATGAGTTCTACTCCATCCCAGTTTCCATCATCAATACGTCCGATAAATGGAGATACATAAGTTGCACCTGCTTTTGCTGCCAATATAGCTTGACCGGCCGAAAAGACAAGTGTACAATTAGTTTTAATTTGATGATCTGTAAACCATTTAATTGCTTTAACACCATCTTTTATCATTGGAACCTTCACAACGATATTCGGATCGATTTGTGCTAATTTTTTACCTTCTTCTACAATTCCTTCAAAATCAGTTGAAATCACCTCAGCACTGACTGGTGCATTTACGATATTACAAATATCTTTATAATGCTTTAAAACCGCCTCTGCCCCCTTAATGCCTTCCTTGGCCATAAGTGAAGGATTGGTTGTGACACCATCTAATATTCCTAATTCATTCGCCTCTGTAATTTGCGCCAAATTTGCTGTATCTATAAAAAATTTCATGTTTTTCGTTTTTAATTCGTGCGAAGATAAAGCAGAAAAAGAATCTTAAAACTTAATATTCTAAACAGAATTTCCCCATTAAAATGTTGTGAAACGCCTCATTCAGCTATTTAATTCTTGAAATTTCAAGTTTTGAAAAAGTTTGGGGCACAAAAAATGGCAAGTTACTTATATCGCACCGCTCAACCACGTACCTTTGCTATGTTCCCATCCTGGAGGATTAGCAGGAGCTGGTCGTATAAGACTTGCCGGTGCAAATGTAAACTTTTATCGTATTAAAGCAAATTTTTGTTTTAATTGATTGATTTATTTTAAAAAATATTGATTTCACTTAAATCTTTTCAATTTTAATCTGATTTTTAAACAAAAAAATACATATTATCGAAATTTAACATTTTTGAAACAAGATAAGAATCTCAGTCTTAAAATGAAAACCTATATTTGCGCGAACCAAAAAATTCTGACATCATGCAAGTACTAAAGAAATTTGGCTTATTATCATTTTTACTCCTTTGGCTAGGTACGTTTTCTTATGCCCAAGTTCAAGACAATTGCAATATAAACGCTCAAGAAGTAAAAATTAAAAAGGACCCTATTGATTTTATTCATAACCATTTATTGAAATCTTCTTCTTCAAATCCTGTTACAGAGGCAAAGACTAAATATCCTACAAAGGAAAAATCTAGTTCAAAGTCAAGTCAAGAAAAAGATAAAAAAGAGGCCTTAGCAATTAAATTGGTTAATGAGCGTGCAAAAAAATCAATCGCTTCATCAAAAAATAATAGCAATAAAGCCATTCAAACGGATGCAGACAAATTTATTGCACTCAATAATTCCGACAAAAAGGTTGTCGTAACAACTACAACAACTGTAACAAATGATCTTACAGTGTCTCGAACAGTCATCAAGAATTTGCCATCTACCCCTCCGAAAGAAGAAACTTCATTTAGCACTTCTGTGATGGATTGGGTTAAAGACAAGTATTCTTGTATGATTAATGTGCTTCCTAATCAAATTTCAAATGTGATGTTGTATCGTTTCATTGACGAATGGTATGGTGTAAAATATAGAATGGGCGGAACCTCAAAAAAAGGTGTTGATTGCAGTGCGTTTGTTCAAACACTTTATAAATACGTATTTGGTTTAGATTTATTAAGAACTGCTTGTTTACAATTTAATTCTTCTGAAATCATTAAAAATCCAGCTGATTTAAAAGAAGGAGATTTAGTCTTTTTTAGAGTTGGCACTTCAAGAATATCACATGTTGGTGTTTATTTAAGAAATAATTTCTTTGTCCACTCCGCTTCTAGTAAAGGTGTTTCAATTGCCAATTTAACCAATGTATATTGGTCAAAATATTTCGCTGGCGGTGGTCGTGTTCTTCAGAAATCATAAATTTAAAATATTTTATAAAAAGGCTGTTTCAAACTTGAGACAGCCTTTTTAATTTCTAAATGTTGATACTTCGTTTAAAGATTTGACTCGACAAATTTGACGCTTCATTCTCAAGCTTTTAGTTTTACATCATGCAACAATATCTTACCCTACTGGATCATATTCTTGAAAATGGCGTTCAAAAATCTGATCGCACTGGTACTGGAACATTGAGTTGTTTCGGATATCAAATGCGATTTGATTTAAACAAAGGTTTCCCATTAGTCACTACTAAAAAGCTGCATCTTAAATCAATTATCTACGAACTCCTTTGGTTTATTAAAGGTGATACAAATGTAAAATACTTGCAAGATCATGGCGTGAAAATTTGGGATGAATGGGCCAGAGAAGATGGAAGTTTAGGACCCGTTTATGGAAAACAATGGAGAAGTTGGACAGGTAAAAACAATGAAACATTTGACCAATTAAAAGATATCATCCACCAACTCAAAACAAATCCAGATAGCAGACGAATTTTGGTTAGCGCATGGAATGTGGGTGAGCTCTCAGAGATGGCCCTTCTGCCTTGTCATACTATATTTCAATTTTACGTTGCGAACAATAAATTAAGTTGTCAATTATATCAACGAAGTGCCGATGTTTTTCTTGGTGTTCCTTTTAATATCGCCTCTTATGCACTTTTTACAATGATGATTGCTCAAGTTTGCAATTTAGAATTGGGTGAATTTATTCATACATTCGGAGATGTTCATCTTTATAATAACCATATTGAACAAGCAAAACTTCAATTAACCAGAACACCGTTTGAACTGCCTACAATGAAAATTAATTCATCAAAGAAAAATATTGAAGATTTTGATTTTGAAGACTTCGAATTAATTAATTATCAAAATCATCCTCATATAAAAGCTGCAGTAGCTGTTTAAGAATAAATTCAAATTCATGAAAATTTCAATCATAGTTGCCATTGCTACTAATCATGTAATTGGTGTAGACAATCAATTACCTTGGCACTTACCAGCCGATCTTCAATATTTTAAAGCTCTAACGTTGAATCATCCTATTATTATGGGTCGAAAAACATATGAATCAATAGGAAGACCTTTACCAAAGCGCGAAAATATTGTGATTTCACGTAGTCAAAATTTTCATAATGATCAAATTGTTCTAAAGAACTCTATTGAGCAGGCTTTTGAATATTGTAGATCAAAATCATATAATGAAGTTTTTATAATTGGAGGTGATACTATTTATAAACAAACAATTTCACTTGCTGATAAGCTTTATATCACACGTGTAAATACAACTATTGAAAATGGCAATGCATTTTTCCCTGAAATTGATCTTCAAGAATGGAAATTAATTTCAAGCATGAAAAATTTAGCCGATGAAAAAAATCAATTCAATTATTCATTTGATGTTTATGAAAAAGCAACCAAACTTTCATGAACCATTTCTTTTTAATTAAGCAATTTCTAATTTATAAATGGAAGGCGAAATCTGCCCATGGCATCCACTCCCCTTTCGTATACGATTTTATTGAAACTGTTTTAAAAGATCAACGCCATTTTTATGCTTTCGACGAAATTAAAAAAATACGAACCCAATTAAATAAAGATCAAACTCTTCTTCATGTAGAGGACTTTGGAGCAGGTTCATTACACGGTTCAACGTCTAATCGGATAGTAAAAGATATTGCGAGAAATGCAGGTCGAAATGAAAAATTTGGGAAATTATTATTCAGAATGGTTGACAAATATCAGATGAAACAAATTCTGGAATTAGGCACTTCACTTGGAATTGGCACCTCCTATTTAGCATCGGCTGCATTAGACGGACAGATAACCACGATTGAGGGTAGTGAAGAAATTGCGAATTATGCAGGTAAAACATTCTCCTCACTTTCGCTTAAAAATATCAAACAAGTAAGAGGTAATTTTGATGAAATTTTACCTCAGATTTTACAAAGTAAAAAACACTTCGATTTAATTTTTATAGATGGCAATCATCGAGAAGAGCCGACATTGAATTACTTTAACCTTATTCTCTCATCTCGTAATGATTCAGAAATGATACTCATATTCGATGATATTCATTGGAGTCGAGGTATGCAAAATGCATGGAATCAAATTAAAAATGATCAACGTGTATTATTAACCATTGACTTATTTTTTTTCGGCATCGTTTTTTTTAGAAAGGAATTCAAAGAAAAGCAAAATTTCATTCTCAAGTTTTAGTCTTGCTTTTTAGATGGTTTCGCCATGAAAGTAAAGAATAAGAAATGAGAAAAGTAAGCAGCCCACTGACTATTGCCAATACCGTACCTCCAACAAAAAATTCTTTCCCTGTTTGAACAACCTGCTCCCAATTGATTTCTTTAAAATTAATTTTCCAATTTGGATTTTTAAAAATCAATTTACCTGTTGCTAGGCTTGCCGCCCAAATAATTGGCGGAAAAATACTAATATTTGCTGCAACTATAAATAAGGTTTTATTCATTTTCATAAGAATTGCAAGCGGAATGCCAACCAATAATTGAAATCCCCATATAGGCACAATACCCATAAACACGCCAAATCCAACGGATGAAGCTCTTTTCATACTTGATTCCCTTGGATCAAAAAGAAGTTCCTTTAAGCCTTTTCGAATACCTTTCTCTTTAAGAGGTTTAAATAAAATATCTCTAGGTTTAATATACAAAAATGCGATAATCACTAAGAAGGCATTTAAAAAACTGATACGAACAAAATCTTTAAGCGGTCTAAAATGCGAAACTCTATCTTCTGGTTTAGGATAATACACTTGAATGGGTATTGGGATAACAGGAATTCCCATCCAAGAACTTCGCACAATAATTTCAATTTCAAATTCATACTTGACAGTAAAAAAAATCTTATCCTTATATCTATGAATTGGATAAAGTCGATATCCACTTTGTGTATCAGGCATTTTTACACCAGTTTCAAGTTGAAACCAAAAATTAGAAAATTTATTTCCAAAAGAACTTTTACCAGGTACATTTTCATGCGTTAAATTTCTTGATCCAATCATTAAAGCTTCACCAGAACTATCTAATTTTTCAAGAAATTGTAGGCAATCTTCTGGATAATGTTGACCATCGGTATCAATGGTAATGGCGTATTGATATCCTTGCTTTTCGGCGAATTTAAATCCTTGCCTCATGGCATATCCTTTACCTCTATTTTTTTCATAACTGTATAAAAATACGGGTAACCCTTCTATTGTTTTTAGGGTTGCGTCGGTCGATCCATCATTCACAACCACTACATGTGAGGTTAATAAAAGTGAGTATTCTATTACCTTTTTAATAGTTGTGCAATTATTATATGTAGGTAACAAAATACAAACCTTATGCTTTTCAAATAGTGCTTCGAGTTTTGGTTTTTGTTGGGCCGATATGCTGTTTCTTGAATCAATCATTATTTTTCAATAAATACACCTTTGAATTTTAAAAATATTGTGTCATCCGAATTCAGGGACGCATTTACCTGAAGCTTATTTGATTCGAAAGGGTTGATTTGAATATTGAAACTTGCACTTGTAAATTGTGGCGGTGCAAACATGGTTAAGAATTTTATCATGGATGCAGATTCGAGTTGGTATTTTTTATTGTAATTGAATTGAATTACTTCTTTCAACATTTCAAGCATACATACACCTGGCACAATCGGTTGTTCAGGAAAATGACCCACTAAAATCGGATGATTGCGATTGACACGAATATCAGCTTTAATAGATGATTCATCTGCAATGACTTGGTCGATATAAAAAAAATTATTCAGTAACATACATTTGTTTTAATGATATTGAAAAAGGGCTTGTATGATGTTGCACAAAAATACTATCCGGCATTGAATTCTCAGCTTTGTAAAATTGATAAATAGAAACAACTGCCTTTCTTTTTCCAAAATTTTGTATCAATGATGGCGGTTGACAAGTTTGATCGGTTGTATATTTTACATACCCTTTTGATTTTAATTTGAGCGTCATGATTCTGTTTGTTAATTCTTCTGAATAATCTGGACAACTTTTAAATATGCCTCTCATTAATATCATACCGATATCTTTGGCTAAAGTTTTTTTAACCGCCTTTTTATTCATTTTATCCTGAATTGAATTAAAATGATACGAGTCAGCATAAAATATAATTTCAAAATAAGTCACGCCCATTTCGTTTATAAATGTTACTCCAATGGTTGAGTCTTGTAAGGTTTTCATTAATAGAATACCGCTCAAATGTTTGCTCATGACATCTATTGATGCTCGGTATTGTATTGATATTTGTTTCGGATATAAATTATCAAAACATGCTTGGTTTTCAATCGTCTTTCCAAACAAAGGAAGAGAAAAAAGCAACAATAGAATCAAACTATTTCGTACTAAATAATTTTTCATCTAAAGATTTATTTAAAAGCCGATTGGTAAATGTCATCAAGCTATTATCACCGCCAAGTTCAATCATATTTAATCGTAAGACATTGAAATCATTCTTATTTAAATAAATCTCAATTTTTGAGAACATTTTTTTCATCATACTTGTTGAAGGTATTAATGAAAGTAGATATTCTTTTTGATTTTCATAAACTGATGTTGTAAAATCTTTATTATTATAAACATTACCTGACATACAATCAAGCATAATATTATTAATTGATTGCATCATTTTATTATTCCTTGAATTAAAATTCGATTTTTTTTGTTCGTCCTTAACCATCATGGCATGACCATTTAGTACCATTAAATATGAATAAGGTTTTAGATATTCTATTCGAACTTTGTTTTCTTTTTTGTAATAAAATTTACCTGATGAGATAATTTTATTTTTCATCAAACTTAAATTTTTCACTTGAACAAAATCTGATTCAACACTTTGTAATTGTTGAGAAGATAATGAAAAGTTTCTCTTAAACTGATTCACATCCTTTAAGGATGAATAGCCTGCTGGTTGTGCAAAGGCTGAAAATGAAACTAATAAAAATGATACAATTAAAAAGTACTTCATGCGTTATTTTAAAGTTGTAAATGTAAAACCTTGTGTCTTACAAAACATGATATAATCTGTTAATGTATCAACTGTAATTGGGCATCGATCATGTAATAGAATAATTGAGCCGGCACGTGTTTCATTTTTTAGCTTTGTCAATAATTCACTCTTTGCTTTTGCAACGGTGTCCATTGATCGAAGATTCCATCCAACACTTATTAATCCTGAATTTTTAATGGCCTTTGCTAAATTTGGGTTAGTAACTCCATAGGGTGGTCGAAAGTAAATAGGCTCATTCTCTTTTCCTAAAACATCCCCTACTCTACTATTCGCAATTCTAATTTCATTTAGCATACTTGATGACGATTTCATATCAAACCAAAAACTATGTTGATCACTGTGGTTACCAACAATATGACCTTCATTTAATATTCGTTTGAGAATAGATTCATTATGAAGAATATTTTTCCCAA
>ENA-UOWO01005462-UOWO01005462.1-activated-sludge-metagenome-genome-assembly--contig:-NODE-5462-length-13481-cov-4.727320_pt1 | contig 13481 bp, 17 predicted proteins | sample MGYA00238148_ERZ761564 | MGnify/ENA primary metagenome ERZ761564 (study PRJEB28885, sample SAMN05720194) | activated sludge metagenome | isolation source: Anaerobic digester | place: USA...
CCTGGTTGGGAGTTGAAATGTTGGTGAAATAATTAATGAAATACTTGAATCCAAAAAGCCATAAGACTTTAGTATCTATGGAAAACAAATCCTTTGCCTGCTGCCTTATCTCATAGCTAATGAGCTGTTTTTTGGCTCCATTTTTAGCATATATCCTCTTCTTTCTCGGTGGATACAAATGGAACTCTTCAATAACTCTTTGAAATTGCCATGATGATATTTCTTCCCCGTATCTTGTTTTGTAGATTACAGATAGTTTCATTTTGCTCCAATGGATGTATTCTTTGCGAAGTTTAATCATCCTGGCAAGTACTATCGGATCGGGTTGCCAACGTCTGGGTTTTGTTGGTCTGGATGACTTGTCCTCCAGGGATTCTAACTTTTTCTCATCAAAACGACTGAACCAATAGTAGAAAACTGATCTTTGGATGCCAAAGTGTTTAACAGTATTCTCGGCATTAGAATTCCCGACAGTGTAGTAAAAGATAATCCATTCTAATCTTAGTTGGGCTTTGGTTGTTAATTTCTTTCTAGCAATCTTCCGCCACAAGTCATATTTATTTACTCTTGCCATTGGCTTGGCTTTGAAGTATCGTGGACATCGGTACATTGTTGCTCCTTTCAAGCCCCAATGTACCATTTTTTATTGGCCAAGTGTCCAAGAGGTTTCTCATCATCTCCACCGAGTTCAGGGGCCTGTATTTGGAGTAGAACAGGAAAAAACTTCCGACCGTGTACTTACTTACTTTGATTTTGTTCTTGCCGGAGTTCTGGGATTGGCACTCATGAACTCTTCGATCATCGGTATTGCTGTCGGCATGACGAAGTATCGCGAAGACAAGATATTGAAGCGGATTACGACAACACCGGTCAAGACCTGGTGGTTTATCCTCTCCGAGGTATTTTCTAGATTAATCTTAAATTTTGCCCAAATTTCGATAATATTATTGGTTGGAACAAGACTTTTTGATGCTCATATTTATGGAAGTTATTGGTCTATCTATCTGCTCTCGTTAATTGGTGCGATTCTCTTTCAGTTAATTGGTTTTGTCATTGCTAGTGTTAGCAAGACGACGAGTGCGGCGGAAGGAATGGCGACCGCAATCACTATTCCGATGATGTTTTTAGGAGGAGTCTTTTTTCCAATTGATTCTCTGCCGAACTGGCTTTACTCTGTGGTGAAATATTTGCCAATCTCGCCACTTTTGCGACTTCTGAGGGATACAGCGCTCTCTGCTAAGCCGATACTGGAAAACAGCACAAGCCTCATCATCGTTCTTGCTTGGATTGTTGTTGCACTAATGTTTGCGTCGCTTCGATTCAAATTGTCTGAGGAATAACAGAATTTGAATTAAGAAGAATGAATTATGAATTAGGTATTTGCCTGTTGGTCAATCGTTATCGGTAATAACTTCATCACTCGGTACTAATTTCTTTCATGGGATTGCAAAACCGTAGACGAATGGGCCTAGGGCTTTGCCGGAATCCCTTACGAGAGCTGTTCCAGGAGCCACTCTGAAAGCTCCTTGGAAAGCTCGGCCTTCTTGCCCCTCTCGACGAAGAGCAGGAGGTCACCGGTTTTGACAAAGGCGTCTTTGCCGGCCAGTGCGGCCGGTCCTGTAAAGACGTGGAGGGGCTTGCTTTTTTCACCCCTTATTTTTTCCCGACGCCGGATTTTGAGCCTCGCCTTCTCTGAGAGAAAGCGAGAATCGACCCGAACTCGAGTGAACTGAAAGCCGGTGATTGCTCCCGGCAGATTCACCCAGGACGGGCAAACCAAACGCTGGACGTAGGTCCAGGTTTGGTTGATTAGTCCGGCATCGGTAGCCCCCCTGATGAGGACGACCGCAATGAGGTTATCGGGCCAGTTGAGCCCGACTTCCTCAAACCCGTTGGGGATGATCTCCCCATTGGAGTTTCTCATCTTGCTCACCTCCTACCGCTATAAGACCAAAATTGAAGAAATTTTGCAACCGGGCATTGCTTAATAACTCACTGTCATTGCGATGAGTGTAAGATCTCTCGTTTGACTCGGGACAGGCTCCGCAATCCCTAAAAATCATGGCATTGAAAGATTGCCACGCCTCGGTAACTCTCGATGGCTCGCAGTGACAACGTAGCGAGCGGTTAGCAAGTTTGTAAGGTTATTCAAAACATCAATCGCTCGCCTAGTGCTTTTCACATATTTTTTATGCTTTTCTTTGGGTACTCTCTATTTAAAAGAAAGGAGTGTAAATGACAAAATTAAACACTGTTGACTGGGTAGCGTTAGTTTTACTAATTATCGGAGGAATCAACTGGGGCCTGATTGGATTCTTTGGCTGGGATTTAGTGGCTGCAATTTTTGGTGAAATGTCAGCATTCTCGCGAATTATTTATTCCCTAGTGGGATTGTCGGCTCTTTGGGTTGCTTTTGCCACCGTGCCCAAAATTTCTCGAGATTAGGTTTATGTACTGAGTGGTTCTTGCATATCTGATTTATCTGCTACAATGGAGAAAAGTAACGAAGGGATCAGATGATTGTTTTTGCAGGAATTACACCACATCCTCCGCTTCTGGTGCCGGGAGTAGGAAAAGGTGAAGAGAAAAATGTCAAGAATACTTTTTTGGCAATGGAGAAATTTGCCCGCGATTTGGCGGAGACTGAGCCCGACCTGGTGATTATTGTTTCTCCCCATATGATTCACTTCCCCCATATGTTCAATGTATGCGGAATGTCAAATCTTTATGGTTCTTTTGCGAACTTTGGCTCGCCTGACTATGAATGGCACGGAAAAAACGATCCTGAGTTTGCCGCTGAGATAGTGGATCAGGCGGAGGGGGCGGGTCTCCCAGCGTTGCTTTTCGACGCGGAAGGGGAATATGAAGTAGATCACGGCGTGATGGTACCTCTTCATTTTATACGAGAGGCAGTAGATTATTCATTTAAAGTATTGCCAATTAGTTATTCGATTGCTTCTCGAGCTAATCATTATTCCTTTGGGCAAATGATCGCTGAGGTGGCGGAAAGACGTCGTGATCTTCGAGTTGCTATCATTGCATCGGGAGATTTGAGCCATAGACTTGTTCCAGGTCAGACCAATGAAGCGGCAGAATTTGACAAAAGTCTTGTTGAGCTCATCAAAAAGGGCGATGATTTTTCAATCGCCAATATGGAGGAAGAGAGCGTGGAGCAGGCAGGTGAATGCGGCTACCGCTCGATTTTAATATTGCTTGGAGCACTATCCGGCCGGGATTATTCGCCTGAAGTTTACTCTTATGAAGGTCCATTTGGGGTGGGGTATATGGTGGCGAATATGAAGATTAAAGAAAGCTAATGGCTAATGGCATGCTCTCCAATAAGCTATAAGTTATTATGCTATCTGAACGGAGTTTTCATGCGGTGGTTTGGAAGAGAAAGGGGTGGGGATCGATCAAAAGAAGTTATACGCTCAGAAAAAGAGGGCAAAGAAGTCGAGCAAGTGGCGGAAGAGCTTGTTGATCTAGCTATTTTTTACTTTGGAAAAGAAAAAGGGGAAAATACTGATTCCTGGGAGCCGGAATCATCTGTCCTTAGATTTGTTACTAGTGATTATCTTTACGCTCGAGCAAAGCTTATTCCTGGTCCGGAAACACTGAGCAGTGTTGATACTATAGTGCGTGTGTACTTTCAAAGGATTGATGATCTAGCAGGAGTGAAACTAAAAGAGAAGTTAGTGTCTAGACAAGAAGCACTCGAAGAGGCAAGGAGGGATCTGTTGCCATGGATTAAATCTGCCTTTAAATTGAAGGCAATAAAAACCCTAAAAAAAATTTTGGTTGAGATCCAAAAAGAACATAGAATTTCTTTGTCTGAAAGCCGGGAGGAAGTGCTTGAGATGATCTCGACAAGAACAAAACAGGAAGTAGCTGAACTCTCTCAAAAAGAACATCAAATAAAAATTGCTTTTTACCATCTTTACGCTACTGCGTACTTGTTCGTTCGCCAAAATCAGGAGGATATTATTAAGGAACACGCTGATCGCAAGCAGAAGATTAAGCCATTTCTACTTCAGAGAGTTGTTTTCGGGAAGGATTCAATCGAAGTTTTGCTTCCAACTCTTCCGGTTAACGATAATCGAATTTACAACCTCCGACTTCGAATAAGAATTTGTAGCCCAAATATGGCCGGATTGGTACGAGCGGTTTATGATAAAGAGTTGAAACCAGAAGAACGAAAAGATGGGGAGGCTGTAGGAGCTCTTAAGCGAATGAACAATGATCGTCTTATCGGTGGAATTGCAGCTGTGTCTCCTCCAATGATTGCCGAGGTTGCCCTGGGGAGAAGATGGGCAGAGAAGAATATGGGCGGAATTGGTGCTGAGGGCGAGTCAGTCCCTGCCCCCGGTGGTACCGGTACTGAGCTTATCGGATCGATGGCTCCCGATGGAACAGGAATGGAACTTGAAGCATCAGAAAAAATAGGTACTCCTGATCGAGAATCTGAACAGGAAGCCGAAACACAAGTTGATGGTTTTATTTCTGTTGAGGGAGCACCACAGGAGGATGAAGCTGCCCTCAGGGATCGTCAGTTAAGACAGATCAGATCAGATATGGAGAAGCAGTAAGAAGTAAGCAGTTCTACACTCCCGAGAACACTCTCGAGAGGGCCTCAACTACCGGCCCGACTATCGATGAGAAGATCGAGAAGCCGCCAACAAAGCTAAGTACCAGGAGTGCGATCAGAATGGACGGACCGACGGTCTGAAATTGAATCTTCTGTTCTTCGGTCATAAAGTATTCGAGCAAGTGAGAGCCGTCCAGTGGGGGGATTGGAATCAGGTTAAAAACGGCTAAGATTAAATTAATTTGCATAATTATATAAAGTATTGTGGTTGGTAAAGAATCCAGCTGTCCGCCAGAAAATCTAATAATTGTTCCCAAAACAAAAGCAATTATTAGATTTGTAACGATTCCGGCCAAGGAAACCTCAATTTCTGCTCCTTTTGAAGCAAAATTGCGTGGGTTGATCGGGACAGGCTTACCCCAGCCGATACCCACAAGTAAAAGCATTATTGTCCCGGTCGGATCAAGATGAGCAAGGGGGTTTATGGTGAGTCTCCCCATATATTTTGCCGTATCATCACCATTGCGGTAGGCAGCAAGGGCGTGAGCGTACTCATGCAAGGATACCCCCAAAAGAATTCCGGCGATAATTGCCAGAAAACCGATAATCGAAAGGTTACCTGAGATTAGTTGAAAAAGAAGCATAAGCGACTCTTGATTAATTATCGAAATTATAGTATACTAACAAAGTTAAAAATACATCTGAATTATATCAGAACTCTACAGCGTTATCTATTGTAGGAGAGACCATAATGGCAAGTTGCACAATTTGTTCCAAGAGAGCGGTATCGGGGAGTCTCGTTTCTCACTCACAAATTCATACAAAACGAAAATTCCGTCCCAACTTACAAAAGGTTAACGGTGTTTTACTTTGCACTCGCTGCTTAAAAAGCATTAAAAAAATTACTGAAGAATCAAGCGTTTTAGAAAAAGCCTAGATAGTACTCAAAAAAAGGATTCGCTCGAGTGGATCCTTTTTTTGTATAGTTCTTCTACTCTTGAAATTTGGGTGGTTCCGGAACGGTCTCTCCCATTGCCTGGATCTTTACATTTCGTTTTTCAACTTCGCGCTTGAAGCAATCTTCACAAAGAGCATCATTACTGATTGGCTCAAATGGTACCTCATTTCTCTTTCCGCAGCGGCGACATTTCAGCCACCACATTGGATGTTTTTCTCTCAACTTTGACTTATTCTTTGCAGTACAAATTTTGCAACGTTTCGGTAAGTTTTGCAACCCTTTTTCAAGGAAAAATTTCTGTTCTCCTGCTGTCCAAATAAATTTATCTCCGCAGTCAATACAGTAGAGTGTTTTGTCCTCAAGATCTTCAATGTTTACCTTGGTCATGATATTGCTTATCACTTATTGCTTATTGCTTAAATTATACTTGGTTGAACTTGATTGTCAATTATTCCACCTTCTGATAAGATGATCCCAATGAAAGACCAACATGAGTCACAAGGAAAAGGGTTGCCAAGAGTGCAAATGTCCCATTCGAGATGGCTTGTTGGTAACGACAGCGACGGTATTAATGCCGAGATACAGCGTATAGTTGAAAAAGAAGGTGTAAAAAAAGAGGACATAGTAACACTTTCTGAGGTTGCTGATAGTAAATCAGGCAAAAGCGGGGAGATAAAGGTTGAATCAGTCCGGAAGTGGATTGCCGAGATGAACTTAAGTCCCGTCGGTAGTATAAGGCTTGGAATTATCCGGAATTGTGAGCGTTTGAATAATGCTTCGGCCAATGTCCTGCTCAAGACACTGGAGGAGCCTCCACCCAGAGCAATGTGTATTCTTGTTTCAGAAAATGAGTCTTTGTTGGAAACAATTGCCTCCCGGTGTCAAAAAGTACTCATCTATAAAGAAAAAGAAAGTAATACTTTTTCATACCAGCATCTTCTGGATAAAAACACAGATCTTGCAGTGGTGTTTAGAGAAGTAGAACAGATTGTGAAACTTGAGAAAGTATCCGAATTTCTGGCGGGTCTTGAGGAATACATCCATAAGAAACTGGTGGCCGAGAAGAACGTTTCTTTGATAACGGTTGCAGACAAAATTATTGAAACCAAAAAAAATATTAGAAATAATGCCAACGCAAGGCTGGCTATTGAAAACTTAATTCTTGCAACAAGGGCAAATCAAAATGGCTGAAGTTAATATAAAAGCTCGGAGTGATTCAAAAATATATAGTGTTGCTTCGGAGAATCTTTCTTTGGTGCTTGGCGATGAAGTGGTTTTTGAGTCCGACCAGTGTCAAGAGGTTGCTACTGTCGTTGGGTCTCAAAAGGAAGTCGGAGTCGAGATCGGGAGCGGCGCACTAATCATCCGGCGGCTATCAGACAAGGATAGATCAACAGATGAGTCAAACAAAGAAGAAGCAAGGCACAATCTTGCCAGGTGTAAAGAGATCATTCTAAAACATAGTTTGCCAATGGAAGTTCTTGATGCAGATCTTTCTCTTGATCGAAAAAAACTTACTTTTTATTTCTCTGCTCCGGGTCGGGTGGATTTTCGCGCTCTTGTCTCTGAGCTTGCTTCCACCTTTCAAAAGTTGATCCGTCTTCAACAAATTGGTGCCAGAGACCGCGCTCGTTATTGTGGGGGGTATGGTCGTTGCGGCGAAACATTTTGCTGCCGTCGTTTTTTGAAGGGGGAGCTAGATTGCGTTTCAATAGAGATGGCACAGGATCAGAATTTGGCACAAATGGGACCGAATCGAGTTACTGGAGCATGCGGGAAGCTGATGTGTTGCTTAAAATACGAGTTAGGTTATTATAAAGATGTGAAATCAGCTTTACCGCCGATGTGGAGTACTGTAAAGACCGCAAAAGGAAAAGGTAAGGTGGTTGGTCACAATATTGTTAAAAAGTGTTACACCGTGGAACTGGAAGACAGAACACGGATGGAGGTATCTTGCTAGAGGTATTTATTATAATATTCTTAGCCCTGGGTTTATTCATGGTGCTTCGTCACTATCCTGAGGCTAAGTCTTTGGGATCTGGTGAAAAGAACACATCGAACAATTTTCGAAATTTGTTTGCGAAGATCCCTCGCTCTCTCGAAAACCGCTCCCGTGGCAAAGATGCAGTCACTGTTGATCCATTGCCAGAGGTCAATATTGTTAACGCGCCAAAGCGGTTTTCTGACCTGAGTCCAGAGGTAGTAGAAAAACTTGAGTTGGCAGAAGAGGCACTAGTTAAAAATGATTTGCGTGAGGTCGAAGAAAAGGCGCTTGAAGCAATCTCATTGAACAAGAGATGCGGAGAGGCATATCTCTTGATGGCAAAAGTGGCATACACTCGCGGTCAATTTGATGATGCTCGCGATGCACTAAAGGTAGCGATGAAATGCAACAAAGAGCTTGCCGAGGTTTATTTTTATCTCGGTCTTGTCGAAGCAAGAACAGGCAACAACTCAAAGGCAGTTGAGAATCTTGAGCGTGCCACTATTTTTGAAAAAGGGCATGCCGATTGGTATTGCGAGCTTGGTAAGGCTTATAATGAGGTCCGTCAGTTTTCCAAGGCGGCCAAAGTTTTCAAAAAGGCTGCTAGTCTGGATATTGAAAATGATGAGTACAAAACTCTTGCAACTGAAGCAGAGTCAAAAATCAGAAGTCACTCCTCCTATTTTCGGATGAGGTAACTCGTGGTCGGTTCACTTTTGTTGTCATTGCGAGCGATTTGGCTTTAGAGCGTGGCAATCTTTCGAAGAGATTGCGGAGCCTGTCCCGAGTCAAACGAGGGATCTTACGCTCCTCGACCCGAGTTGAGGGTCCCCTTGGGGGGCAAGGACAAAATGACGGAGAATAATCCAGTCCTGAGTGCAAATCCTACTGAGCAAAAGTTTGTCTTAATATGTCCCAAAGATCGGGATATTCCCGGTCATAGCCGAGCGACCATATAGCAACTCCGGAGAAGTTTTGATTTTTTGCATAATCATATTTTCTTTTGATGGACTCTGTGTTCTCAAACCAGGCAATTCTATCTTTGCCGGTCACTGGGTCTGTGTAGCCGCACCATGGTGTCTGTGCTAATTCGTCAAAGTGACAATTCTCTCCAGTGAACTCGCTATCCGTCCGTGCCCGACCATAAGAGAGTGTCTCGACCCAGCCGTTTTCGTCGGATTGCTTCAAGGCAAGGCTTCTTGGGTTTGTCTTGTCTTTGACTGGCCAATCATAGCCGTAGTAAGGGACACCCATAATAATTTTATCTGCTGGCATAATTTTCGCCAAATCACTATAAGTGGTCGTAATGTCGAAGAAATATTTTTTCTCATCCTTTCCCTTCATCGGAGCGACCGGTCCTGCACTATCTGAGCCGCCAGTATAATAGTCATAGGACATGACAATAAATTTATCGATTGAGTCCTTTAGCTTTTCAATCTGAAACAATCTGGGATCCCTGCCAGATCTGGCCAGGAGGTTCATGTCCAGCTCTGTGCCTGGCACCTCCTTGTCCAGTGCCTTTTTCATTCTCTTGGCGAAAGATGTAAATTTTGGCGGCAAATCGTCGGCTGGTTCGCCGGTATATTCAAAATCGAGATTAATTAATCCTAAATGTTTGCGCTTTACTTCTTTAATAACTGCGTTTAGTAAATTTGCCTGACTCTCTTCTGAATTCAAAAAATTTTTGATTATTTCATTGTTCAGTAACGCTACTGTAAGACCTGCATTGCCTCCTGTAATTTGAGTTTTTGCAATCAGATCGTTAGCCGGGGCAGCATTCCAGGCGACCCAGCCCTCGTCATCTTCTCCCTTGGAATCCTTTTTGGCAAAATTGCCCTCATTGTCAACGGTCAAACTAAAAAAGATGACATCCGTCAAGTGATCCAGGCGAACGCTGCCCATTTTGTCCAGTTGCCAATGTGGAGCGAAGCCGATTATTCTTCTTGAAAGATTCAAGTGCGGCTTGCTCTTTGCCTCTCTTGTGTAGGAGATGGCTCTGAGGGGACTGGTGGTAGGGTAGAGAATTTTGATCCAGATTAACGGAATTGCGATAACTAACAATATGATTACCAGTGGAACCCAAACTTTTCTAATAATGCGCCCAATGGAATTGCTATCCTCTACCTCTTTGCCTGCATTATCTTTTTTGACTTTGTCCATTTTTCCCTTTTTTAATCATGATAATAGTATCATGATTTCTACCGGATTCTAAGCCCGGATTGAATTATTGCCTAATTGGTAATAATATTAAAAAGAAGCTAAAAAAGGAGATCAATGAAGGAAAAAGTCACTTGCTCGGGGCCTAATGGTGCAGTTTATGGGCTTGGTTTTATTGGGGCTGCTGTTTACTATATCAGTACTGCTGCCACCTTTTGGGTCGGTGTCTTAGGTGTACTCAAGGCAATTGTCTGGCCGGCAATCCTCGTCTATAAAGCACTCGAACTCTTTGCCAAATAGTTATCCGGTGAAAAATGAAAACAATAGTGTTATGTGACTCCTTTTTTGGAAATACAGAGAAAGTTGCCCAATCAATTGGCAAAGTTCTTGGTGCCAAAATGGTCCGTATTGCCGACTCAAAGCCGGGTGATCTTCCAGGGGTGGAATTGCTGATCGTCGGTTCTCCTACTAGAGCTTTTCGGCCAAGTCCGGCCACCACAGAATTTATTAATAAATTACCAGCTAATGCTCTCAAAGATGTGAAAGTGACCGCCTTTGATACCAGGATCGATCCCAAGGATATAAAGTCAAGTGGAGCCCGAACGGTTCTGGGATTTTTTATCTCCCTTTTTGGTTATGCTGCTAAGCCCATAGCAAAGAAGCTTGTGGGAAAAGGTGGCAAATTAATAGTCGAACCAGAAGGATTTTATGTCACTGACACCAAAGGACCCCTCAGAGACGGAGAGCTGGAGCGGGCAAAAGCCTGGGCAGAGAAGATCGAGGTAAAAATATCCAAGAATACCCACGCCTAACACAAGCAAATGACTAAGCAATCGATAAACAAGAACCTAATTGCTCCCTGCGGAATGAATTGTGGCGTTTGTCTACACTATTTGAGAGCAGAAAACAAATGCCCGGGGTGCTTTAGTGGTCGAAAAGTAAATAATCGGCCGATCAAATGTGGCCGGAGACTTTGCCAAAAGCGGAAAGGCAACTATTGTTACCAGTGTGACTCCTTTCCTTGCGAGAGCATCAAAAAATTGGATGAGCGATACCGTGGGCGTTATGGTATGAGTGAGATAGAAAATCTTGAGTTTATTCGCGATAAGGGGATGGAGGCGTTTCTTGAGAGTGAGCGCAAGAAATACTGCAGCGACAGAGGCGTCTTTTGTGTTCATGACAAGAAATATTACCATCTGGAGAAGCGATGAGTACTCAAACATTATTGGAAACGATAAAGGCCAAGATTGAGCATTTGCCCAAAAAAGAGGTTAGTGCTGAGGAAGAAAAGTTTTTAAAACGATATCTTGGGAGCGAGAAGAAATATTTAGGCACAAAGACGCGTGATAATGTCAAAATTGCAAATTTTATTATTAAGGAACAGCAAAGCGTTACTGTTATAGAGTTGATTAAGCTTTTAAATCAGCTTTTTGCTTCAAGTATCTTTGAAGAGTATGTCGTTGGAGGAAAGATTTTTACGCTGCTAAAGCCTGAAGTTCGCTCTCAAATTCCTCTTAGTCAACTGGAGAAATGGCTTAGTCAAGCACAGGGCTGGGTTGAGGTGGATGTGATTTGCCAGTCATCATATTCTGGTGCGGAGGTGCTGGAAAATTGGGATGAGTGGCAGGAGATGATTCGCAAGTTTTCTGCAAGCGACAATATTTCTTTGCGACGAGCTAGTCTGGTCTTGCAAAACCCATCGGTCAGAAAAACAAATAATGCCAATTTAAGAAAACTGGCCTTTGAAACGATTGAAAAACTGAAGCATGAAAAAGATGGGCTAATTACCAAATCAGTTTCTTGGCTTTTGCGAAGCCTCTCTGATCAAAACAAGGCAGAGGTCAAGGAATATTTGTTGAAGAACGAGGCAACCCTTCCTCGAATTGCGTTTAGAGAGACGCTCCAAAAAATCGAAACCGGCAAGAAGAACGGCTGATCTCGGCCAGTTTCGGTCATTTAGATCGACTTTGAGAGAACAATCACCAGAAGTATCCCGATTGAATTCAGAAGAAAGGTTACCAGGAGGAAGTGCCAGTTTTTAATTTTTGATAAACCCATCATGCCTATTCCAAGTTCGTCGGGCATTGGTGAGGCGATGATTACTGCTCCGAGAATAGGGAAAAGCCAGGCGAAATAGGGGCTTGCATATAATTTTTTAATAAACGGGCCGCCGCTTTTTTGAAAAATTGGCCGAAGCTCATCAAAGATATGGTCCTTCAAAAAGCGAAAAATTATGTAATCACCGATTACTGCTCCGACACCGGCGGATAATGCTACTGCAAACGGGTTGAGATTTTTTGCAATGTCAAACAAAAGGGCAGAAGCAGGAACGACCGTGAAACTTGAAACAAATAAAATTCCACTGAAAAAACTACCTAGGTATCCAAGGCTGCCTATTGATTTTACGAGATACTGAATGAATTGCGAATCTAGAAAATAAACAAAAAGGGCAATACTGATTATTAGGATTGTCGTATTTTTATAGGGCCAATTTTTCCAAGACAAATCTTTCATAGAATTATTGTACTATATTTCGAGCTATCTGCCTAAAATTGTGATTGCGTAAATAATGTTCCATGATTGATAAATCCCACCTTTCTTGGTATGATTTCTGTGCATTTCTTATTGCCCGAATAGCTCAGTTGGTAGAGCACGCCCTTGGTAAGGGCGAGGTCACGGATTCGAGTTCCGTTTCGGGCTCCATTTTTAGATTGCGCAAACCTTAAAAATTTGCTAAAATTCATTAGAATTACTGCTGGGATAGCGAAGTGGTCAAACGCATGTGACTGTAAATCACACGGCTTACGCCTTCGTAGGTTCGAATCCTGCTCCCAGCACCATGACACATTGGTCACCGAAGGTGGCTAATGGGGCATGCTGGAGTAGGTGAGAACCTACTAGTAGGGAGGTGGGTCAGGGGCCCCACCTGAGAATCCTGCTCCCAGCACCATGACACATTGGTCACCGAAGGTGGCTAATGGGGCATGCTGGAGTAGGTGAGAACCTACTAGTAGGGAGGTGGGTCAGGGGCCCCACCTGAGAATCCTGCTCCCAGCACCATCCTTCGCCCTTCGGGCTACGGATGGCACGGCCATTCAATAACAGATAATGCTGGAGTAGGTGGGAATCAGCCATTCAACACATTAGTTGTTAACTAACTACTGGTGTGATAATATTGTGGTATGGAACCTGATTTAGACAAAAAAATAGCTAGGTTGTACACTTCAGGTCTGTCAGTTCAGCAGGTTTCTGATTGTTTGCATCTTGGCTGTTCGAAGATTCGGTATTCCCTTGAGAAGCAATCAATTTCTCGCAGAGATCATAGTTCTGCAAGTAAGATGTTGCATATGACAAAGTTCGGGAGAAAGGGATGTCTGATCAAGAGTCAGCTTACAGAGCAAGAAGAGCGGTTGAAGTTATCTGGTATTATGCTTTACTGGGGGGAAGGAACTAAACTGGGCAATAGTGTTGTGTTCAGCAATAGTGACCCAGATATGATCAAGCTGTTCCTTGATTTTCTAAGACAGGTTTGTATGGTTGATGAGACGAGGCTGCGTTTACTTTTGCACGCATATTCCGATCAAGATGAGGCTGGGTTGAGATTGTTTTGGTCAAATATCACAGGTATTCCGATCACCCAGTTTAGCAAAACATTTCTTCATTCGAGAAAAGGGGGCACATACAAAAAAACTTCTGATTACGGCACTATATCTTTACGATATTCTGACAAGGAATTACTTGATGTTATCAATGGCTGGATAAAAAACGGGTGGACGAAGCCAAGAAATTCATCAAAC
>ENA-UOWO01005474-UOWO01005474.1-activated-sludge-metagenome-genome-assembly--contig:-NODE-5474-length-13449-cov-12.627072_pt1 | contig 13449 bp, 11 predicted proteins | sample MGYA00238148_ERZ761564 | MGnify/ENA primary metagenome ERZ761564 (study PRJEB28885, sample SAMN05720194) | activated sludge metagenome | isolation source: Anaerobic digester | place: USA...
TAATTCGCTGACGATTTTCGTTAGAAATTTCCTGCAATAACTGAGGTTTTGTCTTAGTGGCAACAGGTTTATTTCCGGCTGATTTAGTTTCAACAATTTCCTCAACAAACGTATTCCATTCACCGCAATTATTGCATTTCCCCATCCATTTTGGCGAATTCGTGCCACAATTCTGACAAATAAATATTGACTTGGTTTTAGACATTTGTGTAAAGATAGAATCTAAAATGGAAAATAGAAAACGGATATTTGTAACAGTAACTTTTATCAAAATTAGAAGAAAAGTTTCTGGTTACCTAAAAGAGTTATTTGTAAACTTTTTCTAAAGATTCGCAAGACTAAATTTTAACATTAAATGAAAAAAAATGAAAAAATATCTTATTTCCATAGTAGCAGTTCTTTTGTTTAGTAATTGTGTTACGCAAAAAGAATACGACAAGGCGTTAAACGATTACCTGAATGAAGCAATTAAAAATAAATTTCTAACACAAAGTTTTGATTCTTTAAAATCAGATTGTACAACTAAAAATACGAGCTTGCTGGATCAGTTGGAAAAAATGAAAGCTGATTCCGTTGAATTAGCAGATTTAATTGAATCTATGCAAAAAGAAATAGACGACCAGTCAGCACTTTTTTCCAAAACACAACAGGAATATTTGCAGAAATTAAAAACCGCAGGCGACAAAGACCAAAGAACAAATGCTGATTTATTGCAAATGCAGCTGGATCTGGAAAAGCAGAAAATTGCTTTACAACAAAAAGAGGCAGATTTAAAGAAAGCAAATGCTGACTTATTGGCTCGAGAAGCAAAGATACTGGAGCTAAACACCTTGCTGACGGAGCAAAAAACCAAGGCAGATGCTTTACGTGATGCCATAAAGAAAGCATTGACGGATTTTTCTGCCGGTGAATTAAGTGTATACACGAAAGATGGAAAAGTGTACGTTTCCATGTCTGATAAATTATTATTCAAATCCGGATCTACCAGCGTAGAAAGTAAAGGTGTCGATGCGTTGGGAAAACTATCAGATGTCATCAAAAAAAATCCGGATATTTTGGTCAATATTGAAGGCCACACTGATAATGTGCCATTTGGTTCAAATGGCGGCTTAATCAAAGATAATTGGGATTTGAGCTTAATGCGTTCCAGCAGTGTTTTACATATCCTTACAGACAAATACAAAGTAAGTTCCATGCAGGTAGTTGCATCCGGTCGTGGTGAGTTTTATCCAAAAGAGACGAACAGCACACCGGAAGGCAGAGCCGCAAACCGAAGAACAGAAATCATCCTGGCACCAAAAGTAGATAAGTTGCTGAACTTAGTCAATGGTGAATAGGAATTCTGTTTCTGCTCTTGATGTTGACTTATGTATTAATAACCAATACGGAATGACTTATGATTCTTCACTAAAATTAATATTTCGTTGACGTTTAAACCTTTATTTTTGCTGTTGATAAAATGGGTAAAATAAACGACAGCACACAAAAAAAGGAAATGGGTTTCTTCGACCATGTCGAAGCACTTCGTTGGCATATTATGCGTTCTGCCATTGCTGTAGTTGCGCTTTCCTTTATTGCTTTTACACAGAAAAAATTCATTTTTGATTTTCTGTTGTTTGGCCCAACGCGCGCTGATTTTCCAACCAACCGATTATTTTGCTGGTTAGATGCGCAGGCAACTTATTTTCAGGGTTTATGCATAAAAGATGCAAAATTTATATTCATCAATACAGACATCACCGGGCAATTTATGCTACATATTCAGATGTCGTTATATGTTGGTGCCATTGCAGCTTTTCCATATATTTTCTGGGAAGTCTGGCGATTTGTGAAACCGGCTTTGCACGAGCGTGAAATTCGAAATACCAGAGGTATTGTTTTTATCACCTCTTTACTTTTTACAATTGGTTGCTTGTTTGGTTATTTTGTAATTGCGCCTTTTTCTTTAAACTTTTTAATACAATATCAGGCGACAGCTATCGTACAAAATATGATAGACATCAATAGCTACATTGGGTTGCTAATCACCATGACTATTCCAACCGGAATTTTATTTGAGTTACCGATGCTGGTTTTTCTGTTAACCAAATTAGGAATTCTTACACCAGATTTTATGCGTAACGGAAGAAAAGCAGCTTATGTAGCCATTTTAATTGTGGTAGCCATCATTACACCACAAGGCGATGTCACCAGTTTGTTGCTGATTTCTACTCCAATTCTTATTTTATATGAACTTAGTATCGGTATCTCCAACAGAGTATACAAACAACTGGTAAAAGAAGAAGAATTTTAAACAACCGGTTTTTCGGCTTTCAATATTCCTTTTATTATTAAAAATTGTGCAATTATGTACGTTGACATAATCACCATTCTTGCCAGTTCGAATGGCTTGTAAAATAAGTTGACAGCAATACAAGAATCTGAAAAAACAAATAAGAGTGCACCTGCAAATACAAGATAGAATGAAGTGGAATTAACTATATTTTTTCTGTTAAAAGCCATCAGCATCATACTTGTAATGACTATTCCATAAACAGTTACCGGAATTTTCATGGTACCCAAGGTTGGATACATTAAGCGTAGAAATAAAAAAATAAATAATAAAAATGGAAGTATGAGATAAGGCTTTTCTACGACAACCGTAACTTTTGTAGTCGACTTCATTTCTTTAATAAAATGAATGATATAATTAAAATGACCGATTAGGAAGGAAACCAACCCGCTAATAAACAGCAGTTTTGCATTCGGTGATGCTTCATTTCTCGGAAACATCAGAAAAATATCGCCCCACCAGGAAAAAAACAATGCCAGGTAAATAAACTTATAATTTTTAATTTGCTTAGATTGCTGATAAAAATAAAGCGCCAGCAATGGCATCAGCAACACTTTTGAAGCATACATCAACATTCTTAGTTCTGTATGTTCAGCGACAATAGTGGCTATACCACTTATTACATATAAAATCAGGTAGATCATAAATAAAAATACAAAAAACTCAGGACTTAAGACTCACGACTCACGACTAAATACTATTTTTACAAAATGAATGTACTAATTATTGGCGGTGGAAATATGGGAAGAAGTTTTGCCGAAAGTTTCCTGAATGCAAAAATACTAACTCACAAACAGTTGACTGTAATTGAAAAAGATCACGCCCAGATAATGGAGTTAAACCGCATGAAACTGGGTCAGGTTTACAACGAGTTCGGTGATTTTATTTCAGAAAAAGAATTAATTATTCTGGCTACTAAACCACAAGATGCTTATTCTGTATATCCTAAATTAAAACCTTACATCACCGACAAACACATCGTCTTAACGATAATGGCTGGTGTAAGAATTGCTGATGTGGAAGAAAATTTGGGAACGAATAAAGTAATACGCTGTATGCCAAATTTACCTTGTCAGATAGGCATGGGTGTTACCGGGTTTATGGTTTCCAATAGCATTCCACAACGTGATGCTGATTTTGTACGTAAACTTCTGGAAACAACCGGTGTAACGATTCAGCTTTATGATGAAGACCAGTTAAATGCCATAACAGCAGTTTCCGGCAGCGGTCCGGCTTATGTTTTTTATTTTATGGATGCCATGATACAAAAAACCATGGAAATGGGTTTCACACATACGGAAGCATCTAAAATGGTGGAACAAACTTTTCTGGGCGCAGTGGAACTCTATAAAGTCAATGATTTATCCTGCAAAGAATGGATTGATAAAGTTTCTTCGAAAGGCGGCACCACAGAAGCTGCAGTTCGTCATTTTAATCAGGCATCCGTAAGTTTAAATATACAGAAAGGCATGGAAGATGCATTTCAGCGAAGTCGTGATCTAAGTAAAAACTAATCGGATAACTTTCCGAAACTGTTGATATTTTCTACCTAAAACAATATCTAAGCAATACCAGAAAAGGTATATTTGTTAAACACACTTTATTTATGGAAAGATTTCAGGGATTAATCGGCATTTTGGTCATACTCGGCATTGCCTTCTTATTTTCTAATAACAAGAAAAGAATTAACTACAGATTGGTAATAAGCGGCTTGCTATTGCAAACGACTATTGCTGTACTTATACTAAAAGTAGAACCTGTAAAAAATTTCTTCCAGTCTTTAGGAAAAATCATGACACATATAGAAGCATTTGCGCATCAGGGTGCTGCATTTGTATATGGCGGCTTGATGGCTGACAATTTTCAAGGCGGCAGTGTGCCGTATAGCACAGATGGTGTTTTTATATTCGGATTCAGTGTCCTGGCAACCATTATTCTGGTCTGTGTTTTAGTGGCAATATTTTATCACTTTGGAATTATGCAACGTATTGTTGCTATCATAGCAAAGGCAATGAACTTTATCATGCGCGTGTCCGGTGCGGAAGCATTGAGCAATGTCGCCAGTGCATTTGTCGGACAAGTGGAAGCGCAGGTAATGATTCGTCCCTATTTATCAACGATGACGATGAGTGAATTATTGGCGAGTATGTCCGGAAGTTTGGCTTGTATTGCTGGTGGAATTCTGGTAGTTTATGTTGGATTTGGTGCAAAGGTGGAATACCTATTAGCGGCCAGTATCATGGCTGCACCGGGTGCATTGGTCATCTCTAAAATAGTTTTCCCTGAAACGGAAGAAAGCAAAACCATGGGCAATGTAAAACTGGAAGTTAAAACACCTTATACAAACATCATTGATGCCATTAGTCATGGTGCCAGCGATGGCATGAAAATTTCGGTGAATGTAATAGCCATGATTATTGGATTTGTTGCATTAATTGCATTGATTAATTATATACTTGGAAAATTTGGTTACTGGTCAAACCTGCCGTTTACACTTACACTGGATTGGATTTTCGGCAAGATATTTTATCCGTTAGCATGGTGCATGGGTGTGCCTTCACAGGATGTTAGTACTGTTGCTACATTAATGGGACAAAAATTAACGATCAATGAATTTATTGCCTTTTTAAACATGACTAAAAACGGACTCACACCGGTTACAGATAAAGGTTTATTAATAGCCAGTGTTGCTATTTGCGGCTTTGCAAATTTCAGTTCAGTTGGTATGCAAATTGGCGGCATTGGCGAACTGGCTCCAGAACGAAGAGCTGATTTGGCAAAACTCGGAATGAAAGCACTTTTATGCGGAACCTTAGCTTCATACTTATCTGCAACGATAGCCGGAATATTAATGTAGTTACAATTCTATCATTTCAGTTGCTTCATCTTGTTTTGCATACAGCAAATAAAACAACATTCCAATAAGAATCAGATATAGCGATGCTACTAACTTTGGATTGAAAATAAATGAATTCATATACGTTTCATTATGCAAATTCAGGTACCAGCAGATGCGTTCAATATTTAAAAAATAGGCCAAAGAACACAAAATAAGTGGGAAAAATCTTTTCGATATAAATGCATAAGCAGCGAGCAGAATAACGGCTGAATGCATATATCGTTCATGCATTTGTGTATTGAAAAAATAAAAACTTAACGATACTAATGCAGAAATAAGAAAAATATTTTGAAGTGGAAATTGAAGGCTTTCTTTATTTATATGCTTTTTAAAATGGGTTTTGACTAAAGGATAAATGGAGATTAAGGTCATCATAAGAAACAACAATAACCCTATTTGTTTATAAGAAAAAAATCCAAATTTTGTTGCATCGTTTAATGAATACATGCCTTCAATCGTAGTGTTGGGTAATAGTAATGACCACAAGTTAAAAGCACACATAGTTGGATATGGATAATAACCTACAGAACCTGTAATTACAAAATAAACCTGATGTAAATTTCCTTTAAGTATAAACGGCATTAGCACTATTGATTGCATGATTATACCTATTAAGAATGCAACTAATGCTTTTTTAATACCAGTCTTTGTTAGTATCTGCGGCAATAATAACAAACCAATAACCGGAATAAAAACGAGTGCCTGAAGTTTAAAATTTAAAGCTATCCATAATAATAAGATACTAAAAATAGTTTTTCTTTCTAAGGCAGCAATAATTGCTGCAAATCCGAAGAAGGTATAAATTGCATCTACTTGTGCCCACATTACGGTATTATAGATATAGGCAACATTAAGCAACAAAATCAGGAAGAAAAAAATTCTTTTAATTTCATCTTTTACAAACCATACTGCAGCAAAAGCACCCAGCATGTCAAATATAAACGTGTAATATTTTATTGTATAGAGATTATCCTGAATGTCCGTCAGATTTCCTTGTATTTTAGTATGGAAATATAAAATGTATAAATATGCCGGAAGATAGTTACAGTCGCTGTTGTATACATTGGAGAAGCCGTGATGGTAAATTTGCTTTGACCAATTCAGCCAATAAGTCATATCACCTTGATGACCCCATTTCCACATCATAGATATATAGGCTATGTATAACATGACTGCTATAATTAACCAGTATTTCTTATTTTCTGACACCTTTGATTCTTAAATATAATTAACAAAATAACAAATAAAATTCACTTTACAATACCTACATTTTCACAGGTATCCATTTTAATTTATTAGGATATAAAATGACTGATTGTTGTTTATCAAAATTCTTAAATGTAACTGTGTAACCATACTCTTTAATCTTAACACTATATTGTGGTGTTTCATAATCACTCGCACCAACACCCTGATTCCAGAACCAACTACCATAATGGATAAAATCAACATATAAGGTAGAATCGTTTTGTTTTTGTACACTCATACCATCATCAAAAGAAATCTGATTAAAATAAATCACATCATACATATTTCCTTTGTAAGGTTTTTTCAACCTGTATTCCAATGCTTCTTTAAAACCAGAATTTTGTCCATACATTCGCATCATCCAAATACCTTTATAATTATCAGGAACACCCAACAAGTAAACATTCTTACTAGTATAAGAATCGAAATTTTCAAGATATGCATTATAAATTTGTGTTGAGCGTTTCCAATAATGGGTTGTTTTTAATGTAAAAAACAGGTTGACTGTAATAAGTATGGCTGCCGAAATGATAAAGAATTTAAATCGAAACTTTGAAAATAATAAAACTATAATTCCAAAAATAAACATGGAAGACAAATAACCTAATCTATCATTTTCCACCAATAATAATGTCGAAAAATACAACTGAATAATCGGAAATAAAGAAACAATATATAAACCGACAAATAAAAGCAATAAACCTGCATACATTGATCCTTTAATAAATTTCTTTAAGAATAATAGTAGCATGCAAACTAACAGAATAGTAAGTACAATCGTAACAACTGGAATCTCAATAAATGAAAACAACGCTGTTTTATAATCATGACTCCAATATCTTACCAATAAAAAATACTTTATAAAATACTCATAAACCTTAGAAATTGTTTTCAAAGACAAAAAACCGTTATAGGCACTTTCGCCATAATGCATCACCCATACACCATATACAAGTTTACTCATTACAAAATACAATCCTATTAAAAGGTGTTGAGGAATAAAATACATCAAAACCATTCGCTTTAATTTATTATAAGAATGATTCTTAATGCTGTAAAACAAACCAATCAATAGAATAAAATAAGGCATCACTACTACTTGTTCTATAGAAAGCAATCCAACAACCATTAGTAATCCACAATAAAATGGATACTTATTATTTTGACTTTCTAAATCTTTCAAAAACAAAAGAATTGACAAAAGCAGGCAAATAGTTATTGTGTTATATTGAATACAAACTCGCCATACTACTACTTCACTTTGATAAGGCGAAATAAGAAATAAAACTGCCATTACAAAGGCAATGAAAATATGGTGCTTTTGATGCAAAAACAACAAAAATTTATTTGCCACATGAAACCACAAAAATGAAGTGAGTGCATGTGCAAAAGCATACAAAAAATACCAAATTAATGTATCCGAGCCAATATATTTATAGAGAAAAAAAGAAAATGCATGCTGCAGGTATCTGAAATTCTTACCGTGCGAACAACTGTAATAATGCAAAAAGCCACAGTTATCATAATTTTGCTCAAAACCTATAAAATCCGTTACAAATCCACTATATCTGCTCTCAAAATAAATGATTAATGTTAACACAAAAAAGAAAATAAACAGAACTATATTTTTTTTGTCTTTTAACATAAGTACAAACATAAGAAGAAGTCGTTCTAAAATGTACCTTTGCAATACAAAATATTGAATGTCGGTTCATCATTTAAAAGATATCATCAAAAACCTGCCGAAACAGCCCGGTGTTTATCGGTATTATGATAAAGACGGGAAACTATTATATATAGGCAAGGCAAAGAACTTAAAAAACAGGGTTTCTTCATATTTTATCAATAAAGACCATTCTTTTCGCATTGAGTTAATGGTTCGCAAAATTTTCAATATCGAATATTCGATTGTTTCAACTGAACGCGATGCCTTATTACTCGAAAATGCGCTCATTAAAGAGTTACAACCAAAATACAACATCAGTCTTAAAGATGATAAATCGTATCCTTATATTAAGATTGTGAATGAACCATTTCCAAGAATTTATTTTACAAGAAAATATGAAAACGATGGTGCCGAATATTTTGGACCCTATACATCTGTCAACCATGTTCGCGCTATTCTTGAACTGATAAAAAAATTATATCCAATAAGAAGTTGTTCCTTGCCGTTAAATGAAAAAAATATTCAGGCAAAAAAATTCAAAGTTTGTCTGGAATATCATATTGGTAATTGCCTTGCACCTTGTGTTGGATTTCAATCCAAAGAAAATTACGACAACAACATAGAACAAATTCGCAAAATTGTAAAAGGCAGACTTCAGGAATTGCGTGGCGTATTAAAACAACAAATGCAGGAGTTTGCAGATAAACTAGAATTTGAAAATGCTGAAATTATAAAAATAAAATTACAATCGCTGAAAGATTACGTCACAGATTCTACAGTTGTAAATCCGGGTTTGGGAAATTTTCATGTGTTTGGTTTTACAGAAGATGAAAAAAAAGCCTACATCAATTACATGTATGTTTATGAAGGAACGATTATAAAAACCAAGTCAATAACACTACAAAAACAACTGGACGAAACCAAAGAAGAACTTATGCAGTTTGCAGTTACAGACACTTTAGGGAAAACGACTGAAAAATCATCGGTTTTACTGCCATTTGAAGTAATATCGGAGCATGAATTTATTGATATCAGTGTTCCAAAAATTGGTGATAAAAAACATATCGTCGAACTGGCGCAACGAAACGCATTATTTCAAAAACAGAAAGGAAAAGAAAAAACAAAACCGGATAATACGGAGCGAGTTCTGCAACTAATGAAAGAAGAATTGAAACTCAGAGAACTTCCTGTGCATATAGAATGTTTTGATAATTCTAATTTTCAGGGAACGAATGCCGTTTCTGCTTGTGTAGTATTTAAGAATACGAAACCAAGCAAGAAAGATTACCGGCATTTCAATGTAAAGACGGTTATTGGTGCCAACGATTTTGACACGATGAAAGAAATTGTCTATCGGCGCTACCACAGAATGATAGTAGAACAACAAGCACTTCCAAATCTCATTGTAATTGATGGCGGAAAAGGGCAATTGAGTGCCGCAATGGAAAGCATTTATAATTTAAAACTGGAACATCAGGTTCAGGTGATTTCCATTGCAAAACGATTAGAAGAAATTTATCATCCGAATGATTCGTATCCATTGCACATCAGCAGAAAGTCAGAGACGCTGAAAGTTATACAACAAATCCGGAATGAAGCACACCGTTTTGGTATCACCTTTCACAGAAACAAACGCGATAAAAACACCCTAAAAACAGAACTAAGTGAAATAAAAGGAATTGGTGAAACAATGGCCAATAAATTATTACAGGAATTTAAATCTGTAAAAAATATTGCACAGCAATCTCAGGAAGATTTAGAAAAAGTAATTGGAAAAGCAAAGGCAAAACTGGTAGTTGAATTCTATAAAACAAAAAACGGATAGCATTAAGCTATCCGTTTTTTTATATGCTGGAACATTTTAGTATTCCCAAAGATCATGTTCAAAATTGAACAATTCTTGTTTCTTAGCTTCAGATTCATACAAAATATCAATTCCAGATTTGTAATCCTTAATACGGAAATCCTGTACGTTATCTACTTTATAAATGTAGCTGCCGAATAAACGTAAAGCATATACCTGATCCCAGTTTAAACGAACACCGTTCGGGAAAGGGTTATAAGCTGTAGAGTTTACTAATGTCTGACGTAAGCTTGGGAAATACACCCAAAATACAGGAACTTCACCACGGAAATCACCAGTTGTAGGATCGTAGTTATCATACAAAGGACAAATTCCCATAATACGAACTTCCATAGTAGAAGTTTGCTTATTGAAGAACCAAACTTCTTTTAAACGAAGTTTATTTACGTTATTCCAGTTTACTTCTTTTGTAATTACCTGTAATGTTTGAATACCTGTACCCGGATCTGTTACATAGATGGAGTCAACACCACCACCGGCAACATTTAAAGCTTCTGTCGGATCAATTGGTGCAGAAAAATCATCATCCATACCACTGTACACCTGACATTTGCCACTTTGAACAGCATCTAACAATACCTGAATAAACGGAGCTTTAGGCCATTTGAAATGCAAATTTATTTTTTCACGAAGGTCGATTACACGCCATACATTTTTCCACCAGAATACATCTGCTTCACGAATTGGCTCATAACCCATAGCCACTCTTTTTCCTGTAATTTCCTGTACCCAAGGTAATTTCTGAACCTCAGTTTTTAAATTACTGGAATCTAAAGTGGATGCAGTTGCTGCACCAGGTGCTAAAGCGGCAGGTTGTGTAGCAGTAACTGCTCCACTGCCAGCATTTGGATCTTCGCTAACTGGTTCAGGTGAATTTGTACTGGTAACAGTACTGTCTTCACCAATTTCCTGTGCAAAAACAGCTGATGTGTTTAAAAACACAAGCGTCAGTAACAACCATCCTAATTTATTAATTTGCATTTTCATATTGTAAATTCTTATTAATCGATTTTAAACGCTACACCCGGAATTTTACGTGATAAACCATCTGGTCCTTTCACTTTTATTTCTTCTATGTAGAAAATATCGCCTGGTTTTGCTTTAGCAATAAATGCTTTTTGCGCTGCACTAAAATATGGACCTGTTGCAGAAGCAATACCCGGATCTTGTAATTTAGGCTGGTAGAACATATTGAAACTTAATACTTCGAATTTAGCATCGAAATCGAAATTTTCTAAATCTGCTACAACACCTTGTTGTGCTTTCCAAACACCTGCATTGATTCTACCACCTGGTAAACCAGATACTTTAGCAATTGGATTTGGAATTAACTTCACACGGAATGGAAAGGCACCATAGTTTTTACCATTAGCTGAAACTGTTACATTTGTAGTACCTTGAGTGGTTACTCGAACTTCATATTTACCACCAGAGCCTGTAATAGTACCATTAGACATGGAAACATTTAATTTACTATTTGCAACACCAGCTGCAGAAACCTGCACCGGATTTGGAACACCTATATAAAACACGTTCATCTTTGTAGGAGAAACAGTAGCAAAAGGTGCTGCAACAGTATATTTAAATGGAGGTAATGGGTAGCTGTTTACAACGTTAGTCTTAGGATTTTTCAAAGAGATACTACCTTTTAACTCATACTCACCAACACCAGGTGATGATTTGTAGTGAGCAATACCTTTATCATCCGGTTTAAGACCTGTACCGTTAACATTAACAGAAACGTTATCATTTTTAGAGCTTGTAGCCGCTAAGAATACATTAGCTTCAAAAGTTTCACCCTGCAAAATATAAGCAGATGGTGATGTAACCTGAGCAGAAAATGCGTCAAATACCACTTCTTCCGGTTTTAACTCTTCAGAACTACCCACTTTAGAGAAGAAATATTGCACTAAAGTACCTTCAGAAGCTTTAATGTCAGATAACTCTTTAGTTAACATCGTCATGGAAGCAATTGGAGGCATTTGGTAAAAGTTATCACTTGCCCAATCTCCACCTGCTTTCTGAGGATCAGTAGACAATGTAATTTTTTGCATAACAAGCGTCACATCTGCTGTATCAATTAACTTAGAAATCTCCGCTTTGAATGCGTCAATTTTCTTTTTAAGTTCGTAACCTTTACCGTTTTTTGTCTCGCCAATAAAGTATCTTGTTGAAGCATCTAAATCATCCTGACGTTTCATTAAAGCACCTTCTTCACCCGGACCACCCGCTTCTTTAATAATACCATCTTGTAATGTTTTTACATAATCTTGTAATTCTTTAGAAAGTGCAATTACTTTGTCTGCTCTTTCCTGATATTTGGTAATTTCTAAATTACCCGGTTCTTTTAATTTTTTTGCTGCAAAAGCACTGTAGTTAACACGTGAGTTTACATCTAATAAAGTATTGGAACTTGCTAAACTATTATTAATAGTTCTGAATGCGTTTAAGATTTCAGCAGAGACGTTCAATGCAAGTAGTGCGGTTAACACCAGGTACATTAAGTTAATCATCTGCTGCCTGTTTTCCTTAGGAATAGACATGTTTTACAATTTTTTTAGTTAAAAATAATGTTATACAGATGATTATATTAAGAACGCATTGCTGAAAGCATGTTTCCGTAAATACCATTTAATTTTTCTAAGTTACCAGCTAAGCCACCCATTTGGTTTTTGAATTTCTCTGTGTCTGCTAATGAGCCTTCTAAGCTTGTCATAGCAGTAGATAAATTACCAATGAATTTGTTCATTGTTTTTAAGTGTGTGTTAGTGTCTTGTAATTCCATTTCATAAACAGCATTCAATGCAGCTAAGTTTTTAGTAGCACTTTGAACTTGTGAATGATATTGAGAAGCGTCACCTGAAGCAGCAGCTAATTTGCTCATGCCGTCAGCAGCACTTGAGAAAGATTCTTTAACGCCGTTTAATGAAGTTGCAGCTGCTTTAGCAGAAAGCGCAAAATCATTAGAAGCAACAGTAGCATCCGCTAAGTTACCTAATTTACCTACGTTATCAGCAAATCCTTTTAAGTTATCTCCAAATCTTGTTACTAAATTCTGATCGATTTTAGCAGCATCTAACATTTTATCTAATTCACCTGAAATTGATTTTTTGTTTCCGCCACCAATTGGACCTGCAACCGCAGCTGAAGCTTCACTATCATATTCAGCTAAACCCGGATAGTATTTTTCCCAATAGTAATCTGGTTCTGGTGGAATGATACCAGAAATAGCAAAGATTACCGCTTCAGTTAATAATCCGAAAGTCAGTGCGTAACTTGCCCAAGAAAAGTGCAAGATTTTTGCCCAAGCGCCAATAATTACGATTGCAGCACCTACACCGAAAAGTAAATTTTTAGCGTATTTGAATGATTTTTGTTTAAAGATTGGAGTTGCCATAAAAATTTTAATTTATTTGGTTAGTTATTAATGAGTTAACGTT
>ENA-UOWO01005475-UOWO01005475.1-activated-sludge-metagenome-genome-assembly--contig:-NODE-5475-length-13446-cov-7.084161_pt1 | contig 13446 bp, 13 predicted proteins | sample MGYA00238148_ERZ761564 | MGnify/ENA primary metagenome ERZ761564 (study PRJEB28885, sample SAMN05720194) | activated sludge metagenome | isolation source: Anaerobic digester | place: USA...
ATTTCATGGGTACAATTATTTGGTTTTTAATCGGTTGTGCTTCGTAATTGAAATAAGGTATCTCGGGTACACAGTCTATCACATAGCGGTTCCCGTATTCGTTATACACTGCCGGATAGATGTGCTGCCACTGGTCGGGCCTTTTATAGGCTGCTATGCACAGCTCGTGGTCGTAACCCATATTGGTGAGCAATGCAGAAATGAGTATCGTCATGTCGTCGCAGTCGCCGGTACGGTCCATCAGGGTGCGCTGGGGAGTGCGGAGCTGTTCTTTGCCGGGTTCGTCATTCTTGTACCGGATGTTTTCACGCACATAATCCCAGATGTTCCGGAAAGTGGCCACGGCATTTCTTCCTTCGATATCGGCAGAGAGACCGTACAATACGGGGGCATTTTTCTTGACAATACGTTTGATGGCAGCAATGGTGTCGTGCACATCGGCGTATTGCTTCAAGGTGGTGCTTTTACCGGTTATGGCGTAGGTCTCAGTCATACAGCGGATAGTCCATGTTGATACTCAGGTTGATGCCCTCGGCTACGATGAAGCCTTTCAGTTTCATAGTCAGCTTTTTCATGTTGATCTCTTTCCAGTATTGGGCCGGCTGGCTGATGACCTGCCAAACCGTTGCATCTGCAGGTAACACTTCGCTTTCTTTGAACATGAGCAATGCGTTCACAATGTTCACGGTGTATTCCAGCGGGATATTGGTGGTTTGTTTGGCTTTGAGCACAATGTTTTTTTCGATGATGTTGGTTTGCTCAGCCAGCAGTGTTTCGGTTTTCGGGGTGAAACAGTCGATGTTCAGTTGACTCAGGGTGTAGTCCCTGCCGGAGAAATTTCTTATCTCGATGAAGCCTTTTACCTTGAGTCCGGAACTGAATATCTCAGCCAGATCGGTGAACTTTTTGATTTCTTTGGTGGGTTTCAGGCTTGTGTCGCCAATCTTGAGTTTGTCGGTGTCTTTTACTTTTCTGAAGAGTTTCCATGCGATGCCCAGCGTCAGGAGGACCGCAACAACAATGATTATTTTCTTCAGTTTCGACATGATCGTGATGAAATTTCATCACAATATTAGGGTGTCGAAAAACTCTGCTTGCCGTTAACTGTGTTATCGGTATTAACGGTTATTGTTTGCCGTTGTTTGCCGTTAACCCAGAAACTCGCGGATGCGTTTTACCTGTTTCGGGATAAATACCCTTGCTCTTTTTTTGTGGTTGGGGTTCATGGCCATGATCTCCTGGCGTATGGGTGATATCCATGTGAAAAAGGTACGCAAGCAAACATTGTATTCGTCGGCCAGCTCTTTGGGGGTATATGACTTTTTCTCTTGCATACGCTACAAAGATACATGTAAGCGTCTGAATATCAACTACGCAAAACGACACATTTCGCTGCAAACGCACCGGAGAACAGCCACTTCCGAAAATCTTGATGTAGCTTTACCTCCTGAAAATAATTTGCATTCAAACATTTATTATTTGCTATGAACCGAACTGACCTCTACATCGACCTCGAATGGTTTTTCAACCAACAGATCTTCCTGGTGGGATATGCCTACTCGGTGACCAACTACAACCAGCTCTATGATGAGAACCTGAATATGTACAATATCCAACGCATGCTGGCACCAGTGGACGGCTACATTTACTTTTACGGTCCCGATATCGGGATGCTTGAAAAGAACACCGGTCTGGATATCCGCAACAATTACCGTTGTGTGAACTTGCTGAAAGTATTCCGTGACATCATGCCCGGGATGGACTCGTACAAACTAGCCCATTTCGAGGAAATGTTTGAAATCAATCGTTCGCAACGCCAATACAAATCAAACATCTTCAAACTTGCCGAAGACTGGAACAACCCCTACAAAAAACAACACGTCCTCAAATACAACCTCGAAGACGTGGTAAACCTAGTTCGGCTGAAGAAGGAAATATTCTCAATCTATGGGATTGGGGAAGAGTATTTGGAGGGGGTGAGGTGGTGAATCTCACTTAAGCCAAGTACAATTATTTCAAGATTTCTTTAAAATATTCAATGTCCCAACTTGTTAATAAACGAGCTGAACTACCATCAGATTGATTTGAAATTGAATTTACTGCCTTTTCCATTACAATTTTTTCATGTTCATTGTTGTGGCAATTTGCACAAAGAGGAATGTAATTCTCATATTTTGGTTTTTCATATTTCCCGTATGCATGTACCATCGCATCATGTAATTCGAAAAATGGCAGGCTATATTTCTCAAATGCTTTGTGTTCAACACCACAAATTGCACATTGGGTAACTTTGTGAATCATTGCATGGTATTTTTTAAACACAATTTTTTCATTCTGCATGTGTATAAATAGCTGTTTAAATCCATGTTGCCTTTCTGGAGACACTGGATTCCGCCAGATATACCACAATTTGCTATAATCGTTCAAAGCTGATAATGCAGAACCAGGTACGCTAATTAAACTGCATTCTGCAAATACACGATACTTACCATATCGGTTCATTTGAGGAAGTGCATACAACATTTCTTCATCAATTAGATTCTGACCGCCATAACATTGAATATCGCTTACCGGTAATTGTTTTAGAGATTGATTATTGCAATACTTACGATTCTCTTTAGGTATTTCTTTAGTAGTTAATACATCCCCTGCCACTTTGCAAAATCCGATTATACCCGGGGCTATATTCGAACTTTTTCGATACAGTAGTAGAACCAGCTCTCCAGTTGAAAACTTCACATTCTTATTTGTCTTACGCAATGATAGATATTTGAATGATGACGCTTCCTTTTTCATTGGATGCTCTGGCAAACAATACAAATAAACATTTCCAAAAAAGTAATTTTCAAACATTACGGACTACGAATTAAAATCAACAATAAGCGGGCAGTGATCACTATATTTTAACCACTCATTGAAATCACCTATTTGTAAGGACTTGAGTTTTGCCTTAAAATACGATGATGCAAAGCAATAGTCAACATGGTAAGACCTTTCAATATTTCGGTTCATGTAAAGTGTCTGATGTTTTTCTTCTCCCTGTTGCTGATTATAATAGAGATGATACAAGCTTGAAATATTCAATGCTTCCAGTTTATTTACTACATCAGAATGGTCACCAACGCGACTTTTGTAATCCCATATTTTATTGCTGTTGAAGTCACCCATCAGAATCACGTTTCCTTCTAAAAGTTTTTCGTAATGCTGAATTGCTAACCAAACTTGTCCGATATAACGTGCCCTGCGATTTTCTTTATTGTTCATTGCCCATATTGCCATCAGAGTAAAATTGAAATTCGTACCTAACACTTCTATTGGTAATATATACCTGAACCTAGGATCAAATTCATCCATAAGCCTAAAACGATAATCCGAAAACGAGAATAAACCAAGTCCCTTTTTTCCATCATCGCTATACCAGAAAAAATCAGTTGGATGAATATCTTTGAAAACTATTTTCTCAGCATTTTCACATTCCTGAATCACAAGTATATCAGGTTTGCACTGCAACGCAGGTTCAGTCTTATTCCGAAAAGCACCCTGGCAATTCCAGCTGATTATTCGCATTATTGGCAATTTTTATCAAAAGTAAAAGATTATTTAAGAATTAACCAACTAGGATAATATGTGATATTAAAAAAGGAAACTTTCGCTTCCTTTTCCAATCCAACTACCCGGCCATAGCCCGACAAGAATTGATTATTGCAAAGATATAAAAAATAAATCGAAAAGCAAAAATTATCCGTTAGAAAATTGCACACACCTGTTATTACACTAATAGATTGTATAGTAACTAATTAAAACGATTTGGCACTCTATTTGCTATTTATTAATACTTTGCAGTTCAATAATTTCATGCATGAAAATCGTATTATTCTCTTTAATTTATTTTCTGACACAACACTCGCCTGAATTCAACAAGGCCGAATGCACTTGCAAAGGCATTTTTCTTGGTGGTATTGTTAAGATTGTAGATTGCAACGCTGACTTTACCGTTAGGGTTGTGCAATATAATGAGGATTTGATTGTAAGTAAAAGCGATTTTACTATAGGCAATAAATGTGGAGAATGGTATTTTACCGATGGGCCGGCAGACTTTACCATCAAATTTGTTGAATCTAACGCTGATTTTACCATTCGCTTTAAATAACTCTACCGTTAATTTTTACTACTTGGCTGTGTTCCATTGAGTTTAGTTGAGTCGACAAATCATAATAGAATTAAAAAAGGGAAACTTTCGCTTCCTTTCTAATCCAATTACCCGGCCGTAGCCCGACGCGAATTGATTTGTGCAAAATACAAATAAATGAATTGCGTAAATTCAACAAGTATATTAACTGAAATATCAACTCGATATATTAGTGACAATTTTAGAAATGCTATTATAATTACTTCCTTTTTTTTACGCTACCCCCCTCTGATACAAGTACTTCTGAAACTCAATAAATAAGCTGCTAATGGTGGCTACATCTCCTAAGACCTCTTTGGCGTCTTCGAGTGATTGATATTTATTGGTAAGCAATATAGGGAGCTTATCCTGATCGAGTTCGTCCACACCGGTATCAACATATTTGCTCAAAACAAACGAGATAAATTCATTTTGTTTGTTGGTGAGTAATGCCGACAAACTTGCTTGTGCCGTATTTGCTCTTGCTTCTCGTGTTAAAGCCACATAATCACCGTTGAACACATATTCCAATACATCATATAAGTCGCTCTTTTCCATCTCAACCAACGACTGCAAGGTAATCAGGTCTGATTTCGGGAATCCGGCTTCTTCGAGCTTTTGCAATAGAATCTTTCGGGTTGTAGGATTGCTCCAAAGAGTACGTAATTCTTCTTCACTTCCGAAAAGCTTTGGCAATTCCCCGAACAGGTTGTTCAGAAACTCTTCGGCTGAAATGGGACTTCCATCGGCACTCCAAAACGACGTCGAAATCATGTGTTGTATTTCTCTTTCCTTGCCATCTTTAAGCATGACCTTTATCTTTTTCCTTTTCTTACAAACACATGGTAAGTGCCCGCATATTTCGCAGGGTTCGAGTGGCTCTTTAATGCAAATACACGGTATTTGACCACAATTGCTGCATGGTCTGGGAGGTTGTTTTACGCAATTACAGGGGTCTTGTCCGCAGCGTTTACAGGGTTCTGCCGGTTCTGGTTCTCCATCCCATTCAGGGTCGAGAAAATGGTGATATGCACCCACAAAATCGTATATAGTGAAAAACTCTTTGCCATCGAACAAGCGTGTGCCACGTCCAATAATCTGCTTGAACTCAATCATCGAATTAATCGGTCGCAGCAATATGATGTTGCGAATATTCCGTGCATCTACGCCTGTTGAAAGTTTTTGAGAAGTAGTTAAAATGGTTGGAATCACTTTCTCATTGTCCTGAAACTCTCTTAAAAACTGTTCGCCTATTTCGCCATCGTTGGCTGTTACACGAACGCAATAATTCGGATTTTGATACCCTGATTGCGAATCGGCCTTATATTGATTAATCAAATCGCGAATAGCAGCGGCATGCTCCTGAGTTGCACAGAAAACAATGGCTTTTTCTTTCGGGTTGATTTCGCTCATAAAAACCTTAACCCGTTTTGCTTCGCGGGCTTTAATTTCAATAATCCGGTTAAAATCAGATTCCTTATAAATTTTACCATGTTCTATTTCGCCTTCAACAACGGTGTCGTCGCTGGTGTAAACATATTCGTCGAGGGTGGTTTGAATGCGCTTTACCTTAAAGGGTGTAAGGAAACCATCGTTAATGCCTTCTTTTAGCGAATACACGTAAACCGGTTCCCCAAAATAACGATAGGTATCCACATTGTCGGTTCGTTTGGGTGTGGCTGTTAAACCCAATTGCACTGCCGGAGAAAAGTATTCGAGAATTTCTCGCCAGTTGCTTTCATCGTTTGCGCCTCCACGGTGACACTCGTCGATAATTATAAAATCGAAGTAATCGGCTGGATATTCTCCGAAATAGGGTGCCGGTTTTCCCTCGGCATCCATCCCGCTCATAAAGGTTTGAAAAATGGTAAAGAACACACTTCCGTTTGTCGGAACCCTGCCTCGGTTTTTAATTTCATTGGGTTTGATGCGCACCAATGCATCTTCGGAAAAAGCCGAAAATGAATTGTAAGCTTGGTCGGCCAAAATATTACGGTCGGCTAAAAACAAAATTCTGGGTCGGCGCGATGCATAGCCCGAGCTTTGTGCCGATAAATTCCATCGCGTTTGAAACAACTTCCACGCTATTTGAAATGCAATGGCTGTTTTTCCTGTTCCGGTGGCCAGCGTGAGCAAAATACGTTCTTTGCCTGTGGCTATGGCTTCCATCACATTCTTTACGGCTATTTCCTGATAATAGCGCATCTGCCAAGTGCCACTTTTATCTTCGAAAGGAATGGCTGCGAATTTCTCGCGCCACAATGCGGCTACTTCGTGAGCCTCAGTGGCCGTTTCTTTTGGGTAAGTTTTGTTCCAAAGTTGTTCAGGACTTAAAAAATCGTTTACCGCTTTTTCTTCACCGGTTTTCATGCAAATTTGGTAAATCTCTTTGCCATTGGTGCTGTACGCGGTTTCTAAATGTAATTTTTGTGCATAGAGTTTTGCCTGTGCCACACCCTCGCCCACTTCGAGTATGTCGCTTTTTGCTTCGATAACAGCCAGTTTTAACCCTTTGTATTCCAGTATATAATCGGCTTTTAGCCTTTTTGCCCTTTGTCCGCCGGGTTGAATACGCCCTTCGGTAATGGGATATTCGCGGTTTATTCTTGAACCTTCTACTACACCCCAGCCGCAGGCTTTTAGCATAGGGTCGATGAGTTCTGCTCTGGTGTTTGGTTCGTTCATTTAATCATTTTTTAAAATATATTGATTTTTGCAGAGAAAAATGTAATTGTATTTTTACGAATAATTTTTCAATTCTTTATCAATTAGATCGACAAAACTGCACATTCTATCAGAAAAGTATTTTAAGGCCATTTCTTCACAAAATGCAAACTGCCTTAAGCCTTCAAAATTTGAATCCCACTTGTTATAAGGTTCTTTTGCCCATACCCACCAACGATAGTTATTAATATTGCCTTCTCCTTCCATTAGAGTTTTAATTTGAGTATATATCTTATCACAAAGTCCCTTTTCCTGATTTATACATTGTATTGAAAAGAAAAGCCTGTCGTTATCATAATCAAAAAGACCAATCTTGAAATGATTCTTCCAATTATCAGGTTTGAATTCAAAATAAAAGTTGATGTTCTTTTCTTTGCTACCATCATTTTCTTTGCTGCCGTTAAGGAATTGATACTTTTCGGATAATTCTTTTTTAAACCGCAAAAGCAATTTTTCTACGAAAGTTTTTCGTATCTGGATGTAAATTTTTTGGCTATTAAATGCCTGCCAAGTTTCAAAAGCAACTTGAAGATTATTTTCATCTTTAAGTGCTTGATTAATTATCGAAGAAGTAAAGTCTACCATAAGTAATTGTTTAAGATATAATGTAAAAAGTCTTTTAAAAACCACTTGTATTTTTCTGATTTACAATCATTAATGCACAGTTCAATCCATGATTTAAATTTCTCATTATATGTAATATGAAGAAATTGATTTTTCGTTTTCATCTCATTCAATAAATCTTCCGGAATGCTATTAGAACTGGGATAATGACCATCATTTGATAAATAAACCATGACAAAATTGTCTTGACCATATCTGTTTTTTAAATCTTCTGCATAGTTTTTTAATTGATTATCCAAATCATTATATCTTGGCTTATTTTCAATCATAATACCAAAATTAATGTAATCAATAAGGATATCCATTTTTCTATATTTATTAAAAGTGTTTTTTGTTAAAACTTCTCTTTCAATTGTTGGAATATTCCTTATTTGCTTAATATCAATAATTTTTAAAAAATTATTTAAAAATACGGTGCCTTGGCCATGTTCTCCATTGGGTTGAAGAATATCGACAATAATATCCGATATTTGATTTTCATTAACATGCACATATTTAAAGATATTGAACTTAAAAGAAGTAAAGCTCTCTAATTCATTTTCATATTCTTTGAGAATTTTAGTTAGATAGCAACAGTCCTGATAATAGTTTTTAGTAGAATCTTCGAAAGTGCAAATTGCATTTTCTCTAATACTCAATAATTCATTATAGTACTGCTCAATTTGATTCATTTCTTATAATATTCTTTCAACTTATATAATATCACAATTCTGTTCATTTATAATTCCCCCTCAAATGCTTTTTGCAAAATACTCTTTTTCAGTTCTTCCAAATCAGCTATTTTCTTTTGATACACCGCTTCCAACTTCTGTGTTTCGGCTCGTAAGGCATCTAATTGGCGTACGATGGTTTGTTGCTCTTTAAGTGGTGGAACTGGAACTTTAAATTCTCTCATGGATTTCAAGGAAACATTCTTAATAGTTGCCCCTGTTGCTTCCCTGTGTGCATAATTTATGAAATACTGACTTGAAAGCACATATTTCACAAATCCTTTGTCAATGTTTTCTTTGAGATTGAAATAACAAGCACTTTTACCCAAAATAATTTTCTCTCCGTTATAAAATGCAACATTTCCCAAAGTTCCATTGATTGAAACTAAAACAGTTCTATTGGTTAAATTTTTCTTGTGCTTGTTATATTCATCTATGGAAACTCTTTTGGTGCTTTCTTTAAATTCAATTGCTCCGTCAGTTAAGTTGTTTCCGTTGATGAAATAATAATCGCCATCTGTTGTGTATTTTGGTGTTCCGTGCAATCCATCACCTAAATGTGTAGTAAGTTCTTTCAAAGTCTTCTCTTCCCAACCCTCGCCTTTTTTCTCAAACACCCCCTGCAAATAGCTTTCAAAAAGTTCTTTGGCGTTTTTGAGGTTTTGTTCGGCATTGGCTTTTGCTTTGGCAATGGCGTTAAAGCACTCGTCTAAGATTAAAACGATGCTTTTTTGTTCGGGGAGAGGTGGAAAGCATACAACTATTTCTTGAAACTTCTTTTTTGATAGATACTTTATTGTTGCACCTGAAGCCATTTCATTTAGATTCTTAGCAATGCTTGACATATAGTAATACAGAAACTTGGAATCTAAATTCTCTGAAGGAACCAGCCCGATAAAAGTTTGATTTGAAACAAGCGGTCTTTTTATGATTGCACATTTACCTAAATCAGCACTACAAGAAACTATGACTGTATTAATGGGATACACTTTCAATCCCATTTCGACAATAGTTTTTTGACTTACATATTGATTTGTTTTGGTATCTGAAAGATAAATACCATTAAAATCTTCAATTCTACACCAAGGTATATCACCATCAAATACTTTTGGTTTATCTCTTTGAGGGACAATAAAATCATTCACAAAATAACTCAACTCAAATTTTTTCCAACCTTGCTTCATAATAATTCCGAAATTGAGTTTACAATGCTTCCCACCGAATTCTTGTCCATTTTCGAAAAAGCAAACCACTTTTTACCCAAATCTTTGAGCGATGCACCCAGATGATACACCTCGCTGCCATCAACAAGTAAAAAACGGTCGTGGCTTTTTGTAAAAGTTTTCAGTTCAACATTGCCATATTGCCGGTTGGCTTTTTCTACGTCTAAGCTCAATTGCTTGTTTGACGATTTTGTGAGCAGTAACAACTTTACCGTTTTGTTCTTTTTGGTCAGCAGAGTAAGGCTGCTTTCGTCGATGTAGTTATCAATCAACACAATACTTTGCTTTGCCGAGCGTACAATTTTTGCGACCAGTTCGTAAGCATCGAACACCTGCCCATCGAAGAAAACACCTTGGGCGGGGATGTTATCCTTACTTTCGAGAGCTTTGAAAACCTGCTCAAATTTATTTTCGTTTTCTAATTGTTTTAGCTCTATTCTGTCGAGTCGTTGATAGATTAATGCGTTTTCCAACATTATTTGCCGCATTCTCACAAAAGCATCTATTATAACAATGCTCACCCTTATCGCGATATCGCTATTGAGTATCGCCGATAGCATGGCAATGCCTTGTTCTGTAAATACATAGGGTATTGTTCTTCGTTTTGCGGTCGCATTTTGCGACTGCAAATACTCTTGTTTAACTGTGGTCGCAATTTGCGACTGCAAACTTTCCCACTCAGCTACCGAAAGCTGAAACATAAAGTGTTCTGGAAACCTTTTCCGATTTCTTTTCACTTGCTCATTTATTCGCTTTGTTTCAACATCAAAAAGCTCTGCAAGATGATAGTCAATCATTACCTGTCTATTGCGAACAGTAAATATCCTGTTTTCGATGTGTTGTTGCGATACTGCAAATTCTTTACTCATAATAAATTCTCAATCACTTTGAATATTTCAGCACTTTCTTCATCCAATGCTTTCATTTCTTCCAAAATCTCGTTTGGTGAGCGAAGTGTAACCACTTCTTTTTTGTTGGGGTTCTTTACACTCAAGTCAAACGTGCTTTGGTCAATGTCTTTTATATTTACCACCCAAGAATTTTCGCTATCAACAAAGGTCTTTTGCAGTTTGACAAATTCTGCCAAGTCGTTTTCGTTGAGTGGGTTGGTCTTTCCCAGATTGCGATCGAGGTTCAACTGATAAAACCAGACCTTTTGTGTGGGTTTGCCTTTGTCGAAGAATAGCACTACGGTTTTTACTCCTGCCCCCGAGAACACACCTGCTGGTAAATCTAACACTGTATGCAAATTGCAGCTTTCGAGCAAGGTCTTTCGAATGGCAATGGTGGCATTATCGGTATTACTTAAAAAAGTGTTTTTTATTACAACACCCGCTTTACCTCCGGCCTTCAATATTTTTATGAAATGCTGCAAAAACAGCGAAGCGGTTTCACCAGTTTTAATGGGGAAATTTTGCTGCACTTCGGCACGCTCTTTTCCACCAAAGGGCGGATTGGCCAACACTACATCGTAGCGGTCGCGTTCCTGTATATCGGCAAGGTTTTCGGCCAGTGTATTGGTATGAACAATATGCGGGGCTTCCACTCCATGCAGAATCATGTTCATGGTTCCAATGATGTAGGCCAGCGACTTTTTCTCTTTGCCATAAAACGATTTCTTTTGCAGTATCTCGGTTTCTTTACTACTGAGACCTGAACCTGAAGCCGGTCGGTTTTTCAGGTAATTGAACGCTTCGCAGAGGAAGCCTGCCGAACCACATGCGCCATCATATATTTTGTTGCCGATGCTTGGAGCTACTACTTTTACGATAGTGCTAATGAGTGGACGTGGTGTGTAGTATTCGCCACCGTTGCGCCCAGCATTGCCCATGTTTTGAATTTTCGATTCGTAGAGGTGGCTCATCTCGTGTTTTTCGGCATGGGTACGAAAGCGGAGTTCATCAATAAGGTTTATCACTTCACGCAGGTTGTAGCCGCTTTGTATCCGGTTTTTCAGTTCACTGAAAATTTCCCCGATTTTATATTCAATGGTATCGGCACTTTCGGCAGATGTTTTAAATTTCTTCAGATAACCAAAGAGCTTAATGTTTACAAAGTCGGTGAGGTCGTCGCCTGTGAGTGCATTATGATCAATTTTTGTTGCACCATTGCCATTTTGAATTTTAGGAGCAGCCCATGTCGTCCAGCGATATTCCTTTTCGATAATCGGTGAATACGGTTTGCCCGTAAGTTCCGCTGATGTTGCCCGATCGCGTTCAAAGTCGTCAAGATATTTGAGAAATAAAATCCAACTGGTTTGCTCCACATAATCCAATTCACTGCTGCACCCCGCATCTTTATGGAGTATGTCGTCGATATTCTTAAAAGTTTGTTCAAACATGGTAAAAAACGGAATAATTATGTTTCAAAGATAATAATTTTCGCTTGCTATAAAAGTGCGCTGCTTCTTAGATTTATCAACATATACCTATTGATTTTCATTAGATTTTGACTTCAAAAAAAATCTATAAAGTTCACAAATATTGAAAATATTTTTCATTTATCAATTTTCCGCTTTCACACTTTCACGGTTCTTCTATATCTATTGGTATTACACTCAATCTACCATGAAGGTTGTAAAAATAAGAGAACCTTCATGCTTTCATTTTTGGTTTAAAACGTGAAACCATGAAAGTACATGAAGGTTCAATATATTAATACTTTCATAGTTGTAATTCTTTATTTTCAAGGCATACATAAATAACATGAAAGTATGAAACTTAGTTTTGTGAGTTGTTTATTTCTTTACAGTAATATCCATATCTGTTATTCCCATTTAGGAATTTTACTACTCTTTCATAACCCAGGTATTTCATCTCACGGCCTATGCGTTCAGCAGAGAGTTTTACCGGTGTTTTTAATGATAGATACTCAAGTATCTCTGTGGGAGTGAAGAATTTTGAATCATTTTCTGTCTCTTTAGTAAAATGCCGCTGTATCAAATCCCGCTCAACCGTGCTCACCTGATACTTCTTATTGATGCGGTCGTTCTCGGCTATTTCTTCAGCGTTCAATTCATAATCGAAACCGGTTTTGGTGAGCAAGTGCCATGCTTGGGCATATACTTTATTGATGTCAACCTGTGTGCTGTAATTCCAGTCAATTTCTGAAATGTCGAAACACAGCCAGCGTACAGATCCGTTTTCATCGGTAAGAAACTCCCAGCGATCGGTGCTGCCGATAAAACTGGCTCGGCGCACATGCACCGAAGCCCGCTTATCGTATGTCAATCGAGCCTTTACCTTTTCTTTTGAGAACATGCTTTTAAAAGCGTTGATTTCGGCTTTTTCGGCAGTGCTCAGTTCATCGAGATTAATCAGAAAGTTTTCGGTGATGGCTACCAAACTGTCTTTGTCGGTACCGATATTTTCAACTATATAGTCCTGCAACTTAAGCGGACACAAAAAACGACAAAAAGTGGACTTGCCACTGTTTTGTCTGGTACTCACCAGAACCAATGCCTGTTTGTTGTAGTAAAAGTCATCTGTTGCCGTTTTTACGGCACGGACAAGCCATTTCTTGAAGTGCCGGTTCAATCGTTCGCGGTCAGGTGTTTTAAGATAATTACACAATTCCTGAATGTAGTCGCGGCTGCCGTCCCATTCCGGTAAAGATTCAAAGTACTCCCGAAATGGATTGTACTCAATAACAAAATCAGACTTCAATAGCGAAATCAGGTTATTCAAACTGAGATTTACATTTTCTTTCTGCATTCGGATAAACAGGTTGTTTTCGTTCAATTCGCGGTACTTTTCCTCGTCATGGGCTTTGTACTCAAACTTATTGCTGACCACATTGTAGCGGATCACATAGTTTTTCGAAAGGTATTGTTCGGCAATTACAAACCGATTCGAGGTAATGTCCGACTTTTTAATTCGGCTCTTTTCTTCCATATTTGTCTCTATCCTCTTATTCAATGAACTCACCGTAACCCCATGCTGCTTGGCAATATGGAACAGGGTTTTAATCGTAACGCCTGAATTGTTGTTCTTCAGGC
>ENA-UOWO01005489-UOWO01005489.1-activated-sludge-metagenome-genome-assembly--contig:-NODE-5489-length-13428-cov-8.594706_pt1 | contig 13428 bp, 10 predicted proteins | sample MGYA00238148_ERZ761564 | MGnify/ENA primary metagenome ERZ761564 (study PRJEB28885, sample SAMN05720194) | activated sludge metagenome | isolation source: Anaerobic digester | place: USA...
AACGCGGCCATGCTGGAGAGCGCCAAGGACAAGTGATTGGCATGGCATCAAAAAAAGGCCCCGGTTGATCCGGGGCCTTTTTTTTGACTTGTGCGCCTAGGGCAGGCGCATTTCGGAGGTCATGGAATCCCGTTCAGCTACCTTGGTCGGGGTTGCCGAGTGCCGTGATATTGAAGCCGCCGTCCACGTACATGATTTCACCGGTAATGCCACTGGCGAGGCTGGAGCACAGGAAAGCCGCGGCATTGCCGACTTCCTCGATGGTGACATTGCGGCGCAGCGGTGCATTGCGCTCATTGAAGGCCAGCAATTTGCCAAAGCTGCCAATGCCGGAGGCTGCCAGGGTCTTGATTGGGCCGGCAGATACGGCATTGACGCGCGTGCCTTCGGGGCCGAGGCTGACGGCCATGTAGCGCACGGCCGCTTCGAGGCTGGCTTTTGCGAGGCCCATGATGTTGTAGTTGGGCATGGTGCGTTCAGCACCGAGGTAGGACATGGTCAGCATGCAGCCATTGCGACCCTTCATCATCGGTCGGGCTGCCTTGGCAAGGGCGGGGAAACTGTAGGCGCTGATCTCATGGGCAACGCGAAAGGCTTCGCGGCTTGCGCTATCGAGGAAGTCGCCTTCCAGTGCCTCACTCGGGGCGAAAGCGATCGAATGAACAAGCCCATCGAGACCATCCCATTGCTGGCCGAGCCGATCGAAGAGACTGGCAATTTCGTCGTCGCTCTGCACGTCGCAGGGATATACCTGCGTAGTGCCGAATTCGGCAGCCATCTTGGTGACACGTTCCTGAAAGCGTTCGTTCTGGTAGGTGAAGGCGAGTTCGGCACCTTCCCGGTGCATGGCTTTTGCGATCCCGTAGGAGATCGAGCGGTTTGACAGCAATCCGGTGATCAGAATGCGTTTGCCGGCGAGAAAGCCCATGTAAGGTGTCTCCAGTGAATAACCCTTTAATTATAACGGATGCTTTCTCGGGCGCGCGTTGTCGCGGATTTCAGCACATCCGGTAGACTGAGGACATGCGCGCGATGACTCGATACCTTGCAAGCTTCCTCCTGGCTACCATGGCGACAGGCTGCGGCCAGGTCTGGAATGATCCCTATCCGGCAGCCGAGCGGGGCGAGAATATTCTTTATTCCGCCTTCACCCAGCGTCCCAAGCATCTCGACCCGGTGCAGTCCTACAGTGAGGATGAGGCGACTTTCCTGTATCAGATCTACGAGCCGCCGCTTCAGTATCACTACCTCAAGCGACCGTTCCAGCTCGGCACTGCGACGGCCCGGGCGATGCCGGTCGTACGTCAATACGATGAGAGCGGCCATCTGCTGCCCGCAGATGTCGACCCGGCGAAGGTGGCCCGCAGCGAGTACGAGATTCAGATCCAGCCTGGTATCCGTTACCAGCCTCATCCTGCCTTTGCTACCGATAGTGCCGGAAAGCCGGTCTATCTTGATCTTGGCCCGGACGCGCTGGCCGGAAAGCGCAACCTTGGCGACTTCCCGCTGACGGGTACGCGAGAGCTGACTGCCGAGGACTACGTCTATCAGATCAAGCGTCTGGCCCATCCGAGACTGCATTCACCGGTGCTTGAGCTGATGGGGGACTACATCATCGGCTTGAAGGATCTCCATGCGTTGCTTGTGGCTGGTGAGAAGGCCAGCAAGGAGAAGCCGGGCTGGATCGATCTGCGCAGTTATCCGATGAGCGGTGTGGAGGTTGTGGATCGCTACACTTACAGGGTCCGGATCAAGGGCGCCTATCCCCAGTTTCCCTACTGGTTGGCCATGCCTTTCTTTGCGCCGGTCCCCTTTGAAGTGGACCGTTTTTTCTCACAGCCCGGCATGGCCGAGCGCAATCTGACCCTTGACTGGTGGCCGGTCGGTACGGGCCCCTACATGCTGCAGGAAAACAATCCCAACGCCCGCATGGTGTTGGTGAGAAACCCCAATTATCACGGCGAGACCTATCCCTGCGAGGGGGAGGAAGACGACAAGGCGGCCGAACTGCTGAGGGATTGCGGAGAGCCGCTTCCCTTCATCGACAAGGTGGTGTTTACGCGGGAGAAGGAGAGCATTCCCTACTGGAACAAGTTCCTGCAGGGTTATTACGACGCCTCGGGTGTGTCATCGGACAACTTTGACCAGGCGGTCCAGATGGGGGGGCAGGGTGACGTCACGCTCAGCGACGAGATGGTCACCAAGGGAATCCGGCTCAACACGTCCGTGGCGCCGACGGTCATGTACATGGGTTTCAACATGCTTGATCCGGTGGTGGGGGGCAACAGCGAGCGTGCACGCAAGCTGCGCCTTGCCATCTCGATTGCGATCGACCAGGAGGAGTTCATTGCTGTCTTCCAGAATGGTCGGGGCGTTCCCGCGATGCATCCGATTCCGCCGGGGATCTTTGGTTACCGCGCCGACAAGGCGGGGATCAACCCCCATGTTTATGACTGGGTCGATGGTCGGCCGCAGCGCAAGTCCGTTGAGGAGGCCCGGCGCCTGCTGGCCGAGGCGGGTTATCCCGCCGGGCGGGATGCCAGGACAGGTGAGCCGCTGGTGGTCAATCTGGACACCACGGGCAGTGGCATGGGCGACAAGTCCACCGTAGATTGGCTTTCCAAGCAATTCCGCAAGCTGGATGTTCAACTCGTGGTTCGTGCGACGGATTACAACCGCTTTCAGGACAAGATCCGCAAGGGCAATGCGCAACTGTTTTACTGGGGGTGGAATGCCGACTACCCGGATCCTGAGAATTTCCTGTTCCTGCTTTATGGCGCCCAGGGCAAGGTCAAGAGTCAGGGTGAGAATGCGGCCAACTACGAGAACGCCGAGTACGATCGCTTGTTCGAACGCATGAAAGCCATGCCCGACGGCCCCGAGCGGCAGGCGATCATCGAGCGCATGCTGGGCATTTTGCAGCATGACGCGCCGTGGGTTTGGGGGCTGTACGAGAAGGCCTACACCTTGCAGCATGGCTGGCTGCTCAATCGCAAGCCGGGCAAGATCATCCGTAACAGTCTCAAGTATCAGCGCATCGATGTGGCCGAGCGTCAGCGCCTGCGGGCGGAGTGGAACCGGCCAGTGGTCTGGCCGTTGATTCTGGTGGGCTTGCTGGGGGCGGTGGTGGTGGCACCGGCGGTGATTCACTATCGGCGCAGGGAACGGGCCGGGGCTGGCGGCTGAGCGTGGCGCTGCCCCGGGTGCGGTAGCTTGGTACCCGATTGCTCAGCGGGACGGGAGCAGGCCTTCCGACTTCAGTTTTCCCCCCACCAGGGTGATGAGCTCTTCGACCACTTGGGCGGATGATCTTGGATTGAGGGTTTCACTGACGGCAGTCCATACCGGCTTGCCTTCCGGCAGGCGGTACAGCAGGGTTTCAACGACCACCGTGGTGTTATCTACGGTATAGGCCGGCGTGGTGTAGACGTAGGGGTAGAAACTGTAGAAGGAACCAAAGCGGGGGCCGAAACGCCGGAACATCGGATCGTAGGCGTATTGGGTCTGAGCGGGCACGACGGTCTGGGACTTGTCCACCGAGACCAGTCGGGAGAGCAGGGCAGCATCAAAACCCTGTTCTTTCAGGCGGGCCCGGACTTCCTCGGTTTCAAGCTTCGGGTCAAGGTTGAGGGTGTGGCCGGCCGTGGCGCTGGTGCCCGGGGGGATCGACTGCAGCACCCGGTTCTCTGCCATTCGGCGCAGGTTGTCGTCCTTGACCGAAACAAAGACCACCAGCTTGCGCGGAGTGGTACCCAAGTCGGTCTCGTCACGCCAGGTGGACCTGAGGGTTGAACTGGCGCATCCCGTGAGCAGGATTCCTGCAACAAGCAGGGCGATGATGCGTTGAAGTGTCATGGCGGTCTCCGGTGCCGGATGTTCTGTGCATCGCGTCAGACCGCAAGATTAGCCCAGGATTCAATGAAAATCCCGGCTTCGTGCCGCGAGCCGGCCTAGCTGGCTCGAGCGGTCGACGACCCGCTTGGCATGGAGATGCACCACGCTGCCCTGGCGGGTGATCTGCCCATAGACGCCCAGCAGGCGTGCACCCAGCAGAATCTGCCGATCTGCCTCGAGGAGCTCCGGCCGGACGATCACATTGACCCAGCCGGTTTCGTCTTCCAGGGTGACGAACATGGTGCCCTTGGCCGTGCCCGGGCGCTGGCGACAGGTGACGATGCCGGCGGCCCGGGCCAGCTTTCGATCAGGGCAGATGGCGATCTCGGCGGCGCTCAGGAAGCGTTCTGCACGCAGCAGGCCACGAAGAAAGCTGAGGGGGTGGCGTCCCAGGCTGAAGCCCAGCCGTGCGTAATCGGCGATCACTTCCTGGGTCTCATCGGGGGCCGGCAGGGGGGGCATGGTCTCGGGAACGGGGATTTCCCGGAGGAGCTCCGGTGCGGCCTGGCAGCCGGCAGCGGCCCAGCACGCCTGATGACGATGGCCCGCCAGCGTCTGCAGGGCCCCCGCGTTCGCCAGTGCCCGGAGCTCCGCGGCAGACAGCGCGGCACGTCGGGCCAGATCCTCGACATCCTGAAAAGGGTGTAGCTGTCTGGCTTTGGCAATGCGTTCGGCCGCTTTGCGGTTGAATCCCTTGACCAGACACAAACCAAGGCGGGCGGCCGGATGCGCGGGGTCGGAGGAGGAGGGTACCTGGGTACACTCCCAGTCACTCCAGGCCGCATCTGCCGGCAGCACTTCCACGTGATGACGACGGGCATCCTGGATCAGTTGGGACGGACCATAGAAACCCATGGGTTGGCTGTTGAGCAGCCCGCACAGGAAGGCGGCAGGTTCGAAGCATTTGATCCAGGCTGATACGTACACCAGCAGGGCGAAGCTCGCAGCGTGGGATTCCGGGAAGCCATAGCTCCCGAAGCCCTGGATCTGGCGTCCCAGGGCTTCAGCAAAATCGGCGCTGTAACCCCGGGCCAGCATGCCGGCAGCGAGCTTGTCCTGATAGCGGGTCAGTTCTCCCTTGCGGCCCCAGGCGCCCATGGCCCGGCGTAGCTGGTCGGCCTCGCCGGCCGTGAAACCGGCTGCAACCATGGCCAGCTGCATCACCTGCTCCTGAAAGATCGGCACGCCATGGGTTCGGCGCAGCACCGGCTCGATTTCGGGCTGAGGGTAGATGATTGCTTCTCCCCGGGCCAGTGTGTCCCGGGCCGTGAGGTAAGGGTGAACCATGCCGCCCTGGATCGGACCTGGCCGCACGATGGCGACCTCCACCACCAGATCGTAATAGCAGCGTGGGCGCAGGCGCGGCAGCATGCTCATCTGGGCCCGGGACTCGACCTGGAAGACGCCCATGGCGTCAGCCTCGCAGAGCATGTCGTAGACCGCCGCCTCGTTCCGGGGGATGTCACTCATCTTGAAGGTGCACTGCCGCCATTCCCCGATCAGCGCCAAACTGCGGCGGATCGCGGACAGCATGCCGAGGGCGAGCACGTCCACCTTCAGCAGCCCCAGCGTTTCCAGGTCATCCTTGTCCCACTGGATGACGGTGCGGCCTTCCATGGCTGCATTTTCCACTGGCACCAGCTCGGACAGGGGGCCCCGGGAGATCACGAAACCGCCCACGTGCTGGGATAGATGCCGGGGAAAGCCGATGAGTGCATTGGCCACGTCGAGTAACAGTTTGATCCGCGGATTGTCGGGGTCGAGGCCTGCTTCGCGAATTCGTTCGGGGGCGATCCGGAGCCCATCCCACCAGGCCAGACGGCGGACGAACTGGTCTAACTGGCTGCTATCGAACCCCAGTGCGCGGCCCGCGTCGCGCAGGGCGCTGCGCGGACGGTAGCGGATCACGGTGGCGGCCAGGGCGGCCCGATCGCGGCCATACTTGGTGTAGATGTACTGGATGACTTCTTCGCGCCGGTCGTGTTCAAAATCCACATCGATGTCAGGTGGTTCATTGCGCTCCCGGGAGATGAAACGCTCGAACAGCAGGCTGGCTTCAGCCGGTGCCACTTCGGTGATTCCCAGGGCGTAGCAGACGACGGAATTGGCTGCCGATCCCCGCCCCTGGCACAGGATGTCCTGGCTGCGGGCGAAGCGCACGATGTCTTCGACCGTGAGAAAAAAGGCCTCGTAACGCAGCTCGGCAATCAGGGCCAGCTCCTTGTCCACCTGCTGGCGGATACCCTCCGGCAGAGGGGCGTTGCCGGAGGCCCAGGCCGGGTAGCGACGACCCAGCCCCTGTTCCACCAGGGCCCGTAGATGACTTGCAGCCGTAGCTCCGGGAGGGACGATTTCTTCCGGGTACTCGTAGCGCAGCGTGTCCAGGTTGAAATGGCAGCGTGCCGCGATCCGCAGGGATTCGGCCAGCCATGCCGCCGGATGGCGCAGACCCAGCACTTCACGGGGCAGTAGATGCGCCTCGCAATTGGGGGCCAGACGATAGCCGGCTTCGTCCAGACTGCAACGGTGACGCAATGCCCCCAGCACATCGGCCAGGGGCTTGCGTTCCGGGCTGTGCATCAGAGGCGCACAGGTGCTCACTACCGGGATGTCAGCCCTGCTGGCGGCATCGCTAATCCAGCGGCAGCGCCAGGCGTCGTCAGGCCCCAGGGGCAGGGAGGCCGCCAGCCAGCTTGAACCCGGAAAGCACCCGGCCAGCCAGCGGGCATCGGCGGCTAATGCATCGATTCCGCCATCGGCCGAATCAGGGGGGAGCAGCAGGGCCAGGCAACCGGGCACACCGCCTGCCAGATCGCTGCGTTGCAGGTGATAGGCACCCTTTGCGGCGGCGCGTCGCCCCGTGCTGATCAGTTTGGACAGGCCACCATAAGCTGCCCGGTCGGTGGCGATCAATACCAGCCGGGGTCCATCCGCGAGCTGTAGTGACGTGCCGATCAAGAGTTGCAGGGCATCCGGCTGCTGCCGCCATTGGGCGTGGGCCCGGACCACGCCGGCCAGGGAGCATTCGTCGGTGATCGCCAGGGCAGAGTAGCCCAGGGCGGTGGCCTGGGCGACCAGCTCCTCTGGATGCGAGGCGCCCGTCAGAAAGCTGAAGTTGCTGCGGCAGTAGAGTTCGGCAAAACACGGAGGGGAGGATGGCTTCATGGGTTGACTGTATAAATAAACAGTCATTCAATCAAGTCTTCCTTCCCTCTCCCCGTGTAGGCCGGAGATCGTGCTCGTCCGGGGTCAGCCCTTCAGGCGTCGTCCTGTTGCCAGGGCCGCCAGGGCAAGAAAGGCCATCAGGCTGGCGGGGTCAAGGGCACCGCCACCGCCGCCGGAGGACTTGGCCGCCACGGACTGCACCTCGAAAGTCGCCTGCCCGGTGCCCTGGCGCCCGCTGTCATCGGTAACGGTCAGACCCACCACGTAGGTGCCTGCCACAGGGGCCGTGAAGGAGGGGGCGGCGACACTGTCGGAACTGAAACTCCCGCTACCGGGCCCGCTGATCTGGATCCACTTCCAGGCGACCAAGTGGGCTCCACCCGTGGCTGCGCTGCCGCCGCCATCAAGGCTGAAGGCCGTGCCCACCACCCGGGAGGTGGCGACGCCGATGCTGACGGAAGGGTTGGCCGCAGCGACAGCCGCCGTCACCGCCGAGCCCGTGTTGAGCATGCCCGCTCCGCAGGTGGTGGTGGTGCAGTTGCACTGGCCATCGGCGGAGGTGAGGGGGCAGGTGGGCAGTGTGCTGTCCAGCGGGAAGGGGGTGGCGCTGCTCTTGATCAGCGCGCCCACATCCGTTTCCGTCAGTGCCGGGTTGGCCGCCAGCATGAGCGCCGCGGTACCGGCCACCAGCGGAGCGGCGAAACTGGTGCCCACGGTGTTGTCCCCCGTCCCGGTGTAGGTGTTTGCCGTCGGGCTCGTGCTGCCCTGGTTGGTCGGATTGATAAACGGGAACAGGCAGGGTTGCCCTACCTGGACATTCACGCAGTTGCCGGCCGGTGCGCTGATCCCCACCTCCACACCGTGGCTTGAGTAACCCACTTTGGTGCCCACGTGGCGGATACCGGCTACGGCAAGCACCCCGGGGCAGTTGGCAGGCTCATTGACGGCGCCCGACTCGTTGCCGGCCGCCGCGACGATGAGCGTGCCGGCGGCCCTGATCTCGGCAATGGCCGAGCGATAGGCAGCGCTACAGGTGCCGGCTCCGGCGAGACTCAGGTTGATGACCCGGGCCGGCGTAGGATTGCTGGGCACCCCGGGTACGCTCAAGCCAGCCGCCCAGCGCATGCCGGCGATGATGTCCGAGTCGAAGCCACCGCACTTGCCGAGTACGCGGACGGGCAGCACACGGGTGGCGCCCCCCATGCCGGCAATACCCCGGGAGTTGTTGGTTTCGGCCGCCAGAATGCCGGCCACCTGGGTGCCGTGCCAACTGCTGCCTTGCACGCTCAGGGTGCCGCACAGGGCGGTCAGGGCGGCATTGTTGCGGTCGGCCGCCGAGACGTAGTCCCCCGGGTCGGAAGCATTGGCATCCCGGCCGCTCTGGCCATCGTTGGCATTGAGATCATCGGTGATGAAGTCGTAGCCCGCCACCAGGCGGGGGGCCAGATCCTCGTGATCGAAGCGCACGCCAGAGTCCACCACCGCCACCACCACCTTGCTGCTGCCACTGGTCATGTCCCAGGCGGCCTGGGCATTGGTGGCCGCGAGGCGGGTGGTGTCGGGCGCCTGCAGGTACCACTGGAATCCGTACAGGGGGTCGTTGGGCAGGGCGCTGATCTTCTTGATACGGTCAGGCACCGCGTATTCCACGTCGGCATCTCCGGCCAGTCTTGCGGCCAGCGCCTCCGATGTCAGGCCGCTGGCGCGCATGACGTGCAGATCCCGACCGGGCTGGCTGACCATGTGCGCCTTCACTCCCATCCGCGTGCCGAGGGTTTCGACGCGACCCGCGGCCTGGATCTGCTTGAGCACGGAGCTGGCCTTGAGTTTGACAATCACCCGGGCTTCGAGGCCGTCGGCGGCCTGGGTGAATGACGGTGCGGCAACCAGGGCGCACAGGGCCAGGCCGATTCGCGGGAGCATGGTCATTGCGAGTCCTTTCCTCTGTCGATGCTGACGTAGTCGATTCCGGGCTGGCCTCGCAGCGCGTCCAGCACCTTGTCGCAGGCCGGATCGACCTGGGGGCACGTCAGCCGGTAGCTGTGGCTGCGGGACGAGAGACTGCTGACAAAGCGGGCATCGGTTGCACCCGCCTTCTTCAGTCTCTCCAGGGCTTCGGGAGCATCGCCGGGCGTGGCGAGGGTGAAGCCGACGATCACGGACCGGCTTGAACCGCCGCTCAAGGGGGCTGCGGCGCAGGCTGTGATGGCAAGCAGAAAGGGCAGCAACAGCCCGCTTCGGCAGAGGTGCGATGTCAAGATGGTTTCCCCGGAAGGTGACAAATGCCCAGTCTGGGAAAGGGCCACGCCGCACCAGGCGAAGCGGCGTTCATCCTTGCCGGGCCTGTCCGCCCCTCAGCGGCGCCGACGCCCCGGGGCGGGCCCCCCCGTTGGCGTGGCGGGGGCCGGCTTTCCGTACTCCTTGAACACCCGTTTTGCGTCCTGCTCGGCGCGCAACTGGGTGCACAGGCTGGGATCATCATCGTGCTCACTAAAATAACCTGCCGCCTGAGCCTTCATCACGAGCTGGATCGCTGCGTGCTCGCTGAGGCCGAAGCGTTCGAAAATGAGGGTGGTGACTTCATCCAGATGCTCTTCGTAGGTCATGATGGGGATAATGGCGTGACAGGCCCCGTATTGTAACGGCAGGTGGGCCCCTGTCCTTGCCCGCCTGCCCGGGCCCCGGGGATAATCGTCTCCGTCCTCCAGCCCATGAATCCGCCATGACCGATACCCGGCCTGTCCTCTCTGCCCTTTACTGCCATCCCGTCAAGTCCATGCGTGGCCAGCGTCTGGATGCCAGCCCGGTCAGTGCGGCGGGCCTGCCCTTTGACCGCATGTGGATGGTGGGGGATGCCAATGGCAGATTTGTGACGGGACGCGAGTATCCGGAGCTGGTGCTGATCGATGCTCAAGCGTCGGCACTGGGCGTCACGCTCTCGGCGTCCGGGCGGGCGCCGCTCTTCGTGCCCAATAGTGCCTTTGACGATCCCGCCCCGGTGACTGTCTGGGGCGACCGCTTTTCCGCCTGGCGGGGTGCCGTCGAGGCGGACGAGTGGATTTCCGCCTACATCGGTGCCCGGCTGACGCTCCTGTGGACCGGGGCGGAGACCGCAAGGCGGGTGAAGGCGGAACAGCAGGTGCCCTTGTCCTTTGCCGACGGTTTTCCGCTGCTGATCATCGGCCAGGCGTCCCTTGACGACCTGTCCGCGCGGGTTGGCCGCCCGCTGGCCATGGAGCGTTTCCGGCCCAATCTCGTGGTGTCCGGCGCCCCGGCCTTTGCCGAGGATGGATGGAAGCGCATCCGCATCGGCACATGCACCTTCCGCATCGTCAAGCCCTGCGAGCGCTGTGTCTTCACCACCGTCGACCCGGACACCGGTCGCAAGGCGCTCGACCAGGAACCCTTGCGAACCTTGGCCAAATACCGCAAGACCCCGGATGGCGTGATCTTCGGGCAAAACGTGATTGCCGAAGGTGATGGCGAATTGCGCTGCGGAATGGACGTGGAAATTCTCGAATGAGACGTGCGTGAAGTCCTGATGGCAAGGGCTGGCGGTTGCCGGTCTGCGCTTGCCCTCTTCCAGAAAAAAACCCGAGGGCCGTGAGGCGCTCGGGTTGAAATCCACACCAAAGGAGGAGGGTGGAGGAGACAACTGAATGATAGATCAAATTTTGGTGCGGTGCACAATTATTTGTTGAATCGACGCGTGCACCACCAACTTTGTCACGGATTCAGCGACGATCCGAATCCGCCTCAAAGCACAGTACCGAATGCCCGCCCGATGACTGTCGTGAGTGCCATGGCAAGGGCGCTCCAAAAGGCCACCCTGCCCGCACCGATCCACGGCCTCGCGCCTCCCGCCCGGGCGGCCAGCGCGCCGAGCATGGCAAGAAAGAGCAGGCTGGTGGCTGAGAGGGCGGGAATCAAGCGCTCACCGGAGACCAGCAATGCCACCCCAAGGGGCAGGGCCGCGCCCGCTGCAAAACTCGCAGCCGAGGCGAAGGCTGCCTGGATCGGTCGTGCTTCGAGCACTTCTGAAAGGCCCAGCTCATCACGGGCATGGGCTCCAAGGGCGTCGTGCTGGGTGAGTTGCCGGGCGACCTGCTGCGCCAGCGCGGGGTCAAGCCCCCGCCCTACGTAGATCGCCGCCAGCTCCAGAAGCTCCGCATCGGGTGCGTTCGCCAGTTCGAGTCTCTCCCGCGACAGATCGGCCTTCTCGACATCCGCCTGGGAGTGTACCGAGACGTACTCGCCTGCCGCCATCGACATTGCCCCGGCAACCAGTCCTGCAACCCCCGTGAGCACCACCGTGCCGTGATCCGCATTTGCTGCCGCGACCCCCAAGAGCAGGCTTGCGGTGGACACGATGCCGTCGTTGGCACCCAATACTGCCGCTCGCAGCCAGCCTATGCGGTCGCTGCGATGGCGTTCGTCGTGGCGGTGTCCAGGGGGCATGGAAGGGGGCTCGTGGAATAAGGGTGGACGGGCTTGGGTATCAGGTCCGCGTTCATTGACAGACTACAGGTCTTTACCTTGATCGTCCCTGATCTCCATCGTCTGATGAGTCGATACGTGAAGAGCGCGGCGTCTTAAAAAGCGACCGACCCTTTGGGGGCCGGCCGGACTCACGAGGAGAGCAAGGTGACGGCGGAGCGGTGGGAAAAGCTTGGAGAGCACGCCGCCGCACCTCATGAGTTTATTTTGTTATAGACAAAAATCAAGCTTCGGAAGCTTCGCCTGTGTTTTTGTGAATTAAGTTAATGAAAAATAAAGATAAATTATTAAACTGATTTTTTGCGTTGAAACTATATTTTTGAATGCTATATTTGTCCTGGACAAACACACAAGGAGACAGACATGCCCACTCGTAAAGTTTCCAAAGTCCTTGGCAACCGGGACTTCCTGGCCGTCACCCCTGCAACCCCCGCCAGCGATGTGGCGGTCATGATGCGTGCTGCCGGCCAGGGGGCGGCGGTTGTCGTGGACCGCGCAGGCCGCCTGCTGGGCATCTGCACGGAGCGCGATCTGGTTTTCCGGGTGGTGGCCGAGGGGCGGGATCCTGGTGCCACCCCCGTGAGGACTGTCATGTCGCCGGAGCCGCAAACGGTGCGGGCCGACATGCTGTTTGGCCATGCACTGCATCTGATGCACGAAGCGGGGGTCCGGCACATGCCCGTCGTGGACGGTTTCGGCCGTCCCCTCGGCATCGTCTCTTCAAGGGATGCGCTGAGTCTCGAGATCGCTCACCTTGGCAGGGAGCTGGAGCAAAGGGAGTGCATTGCGGCAATCCTCTGATCCTTGAGTCAGGAAACGGAGTCCATCCCGCTATCGAGGCCCATTCACAGGTGCCCGGGCTGGCATCCGGCGCAATCTGCATCGCGCCGGCTTGGTTTGTTCGCGTAAGCACGAAAAAGGCCCACCTCCAGAGAGGTGGGCCTTTTTCGTATTCGCTTGCGCCCGTGGCTTGAAAGCGGCCCCGAACCCCCGCAGGGGATTGCCAGGGCCTCGGTCCGTGTCAGCCGCAGGTGCCCACTGCGCCACAGGCGGTGCAGAAATCGCAGCCGTCCTTGCGGATCACCGAGTGGTTGCCGCATTCGCCGCACAGGGCGCCCTGCATCAGCCGGGGTTCGTTTTCGTCGCGGGGGGCTTCGAGAATGCCCATCTCGCGAGTCGGGTAGCCGGCTTCGTCAAGCACGCCGAGCATGGCGTAGCGGTGGATGATCAGCGCGGCCAGGTAGGCGACGGTGGAAGGCCAGTTCTGCTGACGGCGGGTGCCGGGCACGAAGGCCATGAAGTCGCCCAGGGGCTCCGGGTAATCGATGAGCTTGCGCAGTTTCATGCCGATCCAGGCCGGGTCCATGACGCGCATGTCCAGGGACAGGATGCGTGACAGGCCGTCCAGGGCGCGCGGGTAGTTGCCCGACAGCCACATGGAGTAGGGGCGGGTGACGCCGTCCGGCAGGGTGATCTCCTTGAGGCCGAGCACGAAGTCTTCGCCGGTGGCCGGGTTCTGGATATCCACCGTCCAGGACAGGGTGCCGTCGGTGCCGGTCTTGGGCTCCTGCAGGCTGAACACGCTGTCGAGCACCGGGGTCGGCAGGTCGCCGTCGAGGGCATTGAGCTTCTCGCAGCGGTAGCGCACCACCTGGGCAAAGGCAGCCACCACGCCGGGCATCAACTTTTGTTCACCGTGCGGCGGGAAGCGCAGTTCGAAGGGCTTCTCGCCGATGGTCTTGGACAGGGCTTCGAGCTTGAGCTTGAGCCAGCCACGGTCGTTGGCGCGCATGTCCATGGAGAGGGTCTTGGCCACTGCACCCAGGCCGCGGGGCTGGTCGGCACCGTTCACCCACACTTCGAAGGGGAAGG
>ENA-UOWO01005491-UOWO01005491.1-activated-sludge-metagenome-genome-assembly--contig:-NODE-5491-length-13427-cov-10.196156_pt1 | contig 13427 bp, 13 predicted proteins | sample MGYA00238148_ERZ761564 | MGnify/ENA primary metagenome ERZ761564 (study PRJEB28885, sample SAMN05720194) | activated sludge metagenome | isolation source: Anaerobic digester | place: USA...
GAGATCAGCGCCTGCGTCTCGCCGCTCTTCAGGCATCAGGGGCTGTTCAAGGCCTTATACGGCGGCCTCGAGGCGTCGCTATGCCGTTCGGGAGCCCGTTCGGTGCTGCTCGTCTGCGCCGCCCGGTCACCAGCGTCTCGCTCGATAGCCGGCCGCCTCGACGCCAAACTCGACCACGCCGAGTTGCGTATGCGCCTGGACCCGGACGCTCTCGAGCGGGTCGAGCCACCGGCCGACCTGCGTCTCGTACCGGTCGGCGAGGATGACGCAGACGACTGCTCCAGGCTGGCGGCGACCATCTTCGGCGATAGCTACGATGACGAGAGGGCCTTCGTCGAGGCGGTCCTGCGCGACGAGGCCCGCGAGCTGTTCATGGCGCATGGGGCGGATGGGGCCGTCGGGATGGCCACCATCACCCGGGGCGAGGCCGGGTACGAGCTCAATGGCGTCGGCGTCCTGCCCGAGCATCGCGGCAAGGGCTACGGTTCCGCGATCATGGACGCCTGCCTCGTCGTCCTGCGCAACAGAGGCGTGCGCGACGTCACCCTCGAGGTGGACGCCGCGAACGAGCCGGCCATGGCGCTCTACAGGTCCCGCGGATTCGCCGAGACGGCCAGGGTCGACTACTGGCGCCTGCCGACGAGGTGCTTGTAACGGTATGGACGACGACTATCGCTTCGACGAAGATAGCTACCTCAGGGCCTGCGGCGCTGAGTTCCGTCGCGTCAGGCTCGAGCGCGGCCTGTCCCGCGAGGCGCTGGCAGAGCTGTCCGGCGTCCATCTCAATACCATCGGCGCCGTCGAGCGCGGCGACCACGACATCAACGGCTCGACCAAGTGCCGCCTCCTCGCCGCCCTCGGCTGTAAGAGCGTCAACATGACGGACAGCTACGACGAGATCGTCCTGCACGACGATCCCGGCGCCTTCCCGCGCGCCGATATCCAGGAGATGCCCGAGTCGCTCGTCGTGCGCATCATAGGCCAGGCCATGCGCGAGCGCCGCGAGTCGCTCGGCCTGACCCTCGAGGATGTGGCGGGCCGGGCGGGGCTGCACCTGAACACGCTCTGGAACATAGAGCGAGGCCTCGTCAGCCCGATGGGCATCCATATCCACCGCGTCTATCGAGCCCTCGGCGTCAGCGTCGTCACCCCGAGCCCGGAGACCCTGATCCTCGAGTGAGCCGCGGCGTCGCCGCCCGGCTTTTCACAATCCACTGTGTAGTGCGCTCGAAGAGACGATGATAGCTTTCTCGTAGGCCCGCTTGGCGGGCGAGAAACGTTACGAGGAGATAACGATGCGAAGAGACTATTCTATCTACCTTACTTGCGTGCGTAGCACTCCTAATCGGTCTTGTTTCATGCGATCCTAATAATATACCCGAAGAGAGCTTCGGAACGAGCATCACCGAGGATACGACCACCGTAGCTGGAACCTATACGATTTCCGGAAACCTAACCGTAGATGCGGTATGGACTATAGAGCCAGGGACGATTATCAACATCGCTCCTGATTGCGGTATCGACGTATCGTCAACAGGCAGAATCCTAGCCGTCGGTACTTCTGACTCGACTATCACGTTCCGATCGGGCAATACGGTCCCGGCGAAGGGCGACTGGTATGGCATCGACGACGACGGTAACGGCTCTCAGTACGAGTATTGCGTCATCAGCCACGCCGACACCGGCCTTGACCTCGGCGCCTCGGCTGCGAGCGTCAAACACACGACCTTCTCCACTAATATCGTAGGCCTGGACTACCATTCGGCCTCGTCCCTGGCTGCCCTGTCGTTAAACACCTTCGCCGGCAATACCGACCCGTTGATAATCAACGGCACGATCGACCTCGATGACAGCAACACCTTCACGAGCAACGCTCACCAGTACGTTACCTGTAGCGAAGGCAGCATCACGGCCGATCGTTCCTGGGCTCTCGTCCAGGTGCCGATCTACGCCCAGTACGGTTTAACGATCGAGGCTATCCTGACGCTCGCCCCTGGCATTACCGTGACGGTAGGGGCGGATAGGGGCATATACCCGTCGGAAACGGGCAAGATCCTCGCCGTCGGCACCTCAGACGCGATAATTACATTTAAGTCGAGTAATTCAGTGCCCGCCAAGGGCGACTGGTACGGTATCGACGACGACGGTAACGGTTCCCGCTATGAGTACTGCGTGATCAGCCACGCCGACTGCGGCATCGATCTTGGCGGCTCCGCGGCTAGTGTCAAGAATTCGACCTTCTCGGCGAATACCGTAGGCCTCGACTTCCATACGGCTTCTTCTGTATCAGCGCTGTCGTCCAACGCCTTCACCGGCAACACCGACCCGATGATCATCAACGGCGTTATCGACCTCGACGACTCGAATGCCTTTACGAGCAATACCCACCAGTACGTAACCTGCAGCGAAGGTGGCATCACGGCCGATCGTTCCTGGGCCCTCGTTCAGGTGCCGGTCTACGCTCAGTTCGGTATGACGATCGAGGCTACCCTTACGCTCGCCCCCGGCGTGACCGTGACGGTAGGTGCCGATCGCGGCATAGACGTAGCTACTGACGGAACCCTTATAGCCGACGGCACCGCCGACGCTCACATCAGCTTCGTATCCGGCATCGCGACCCCCGTTGCTGGCGACTGGTACGGAATAGCCATCGACGGTAATGGATGCGTCATGGACTACTGTGTCGTTCGGCACGCGGGCACAGGAATCACGATAAATTCCGCCGACTTCATACTGACTAACTCCACCCTAGAGTCGAATACTGAGAGCTACGACGCATCGGGAGCTTCGGGATGGACCCCCGGCGTAGGTAATACGATAGAGTAGCCACTGAGGGTGCTCGAGCGCCCCTCACCCCCGGCTCGCCTTGTCGATGGCCTCCCAGAGGCCCGACAGGTAGGCGCAGCCGAGCGCGCGGTCGTAGAGGCCGTAGCCTGGCATGGCCCGCTCGTCCCAGATGGTCCGGCCGTGGTCGGGCCGCACGGGGCCCGAGAAGCCTATGTCGTAGAGCGCCTTCATGAAGGCGTACATGTCGAAGGAACCGTCCGCCGAGAGGTGGGCGGCTTCCTCGAATTTGCCGGGCGCCTCGTGGCGCAGGTTGCGCACGTGGGCGAAGTGGACGCGGCCCTCGAGCGCGTGTATCGTTCCGACTATATCGTTGTCCGGGTTGGTGCCGAGCGAGCCGGTGCACAGCGTCACGCCGTTGTGCGGGTCGTCGACCGCCCGCATCAGGCGGAGGAGGCTCTCCTCGCCGGTGACCACGCGCGGCAGCCCGAAGACCGGCCAGGCGGGGTCGTCCGGGTGGATGGCCATGCGTATGCCGTAGCGGCGGCAGGTCGGCATGATGGCGTCCAGGAAGTACACCAGGTTGGCGAACAGGCGCTCCGCGTCGACGTCCTGGTACAGCCCGAACAGCTCGCGGACGCGGGCCATGCGCTCGGGTTCCCAGCCGGGCAGGGTGAAGCCCCCCGAGCCGCGGTCGACGGACTCGGCCATCAGGTCGGGGGCCAGGGAGTCGATGACGGCCTGGTCGTAGGCGAGCACGGTCGAGCCGTCAGGCCGGCGCTTTGCCAGGTCGCTGCGCGTCCAGTCGAAGACGGGCATGAAGTTATAGCAGACGAGGTCGACGCCCTCCTCGCCGAGGGCCTCGAGCGTCGCGATATAGGCGTCGATGTACTCGTCCCGTTCCGGTAGCCCGGCCTTTATGGCGTCGTGGACGTTGACGCTCTCGATGCCTGCCAGGGCAAGTCCGTACTCGGCGCAATCGTCCTTGAGCGCCTTGATCCGAGAGCGCTCCCAGCGTTCGCCGGCCTGTTTGTCGTACAGGGTCGCGATGACGCCGTACAGGCCCGGGATCTGGGCTATGTACCGGAGCGGGATGCTGTCGAAGCCGGTACCGAACCATCTGAAGGTCATCCGCATGCTGGTCTCCCGACGGCCATCGGTCCGTCCAGCCCCATAGTGCCGAAAGAAGCCGCCCGGCGCAAGCGGTCCCCGGTGGTACGATTCTTATGCGGGTGGAGCGCAAATTTTCATAATTAAAATGATTGACAGGTTTCTATGCGGAGATTTAAGATGTCCACGTATTCAAATAACCTAACCCCAAGGAGGAAAGCGCGATGACGACAATGATAGCGCTTTTCGCACTGGCACTCTACCTCGTGTTCTACTTCACCTTCGGAAAGACGCTGCGCGACAAGCTGCTCAAGAGCGATAAGGCTCCGGCGGCCCCGTCCGAGCGCCTGTCGGACGGAGTGGACTACGTGCCGACCAACAAGTTCGTGTTGTTCGGCCATCACTTCGCCTCGATCGCCGGAGCCGGCCCGATCACTGGACCGGCCATGGCCGTCGCCTGGGGCTGGCTACCCGGCCTCCTGTGGATCTGGTTCGGCAATATCTTCCTCGGTGCCATCCACGACTACCTGGCGCTCGCGGCGTCCGTCCGCTACGACGGCCGCTCGGTACAGTTCGTCGCCCAGGACATGATAGGCAAGAAGGCCGGCAAGACCTTCAGCTGGTTCATCCTGTTCCTGTGCATCCTCGTCGTCGCGGCCTTCGGCGACATCGTCGCCGGCCAGTTCGCCGCCGACGGTCGAGTGTTCTTCTCCTTCGTCTTCTTCTGCGTGGCGGCGGTCATCGCTGGTTACTTCATGTACAAGAGCAAGCTCGGCCTGCCCGGCGGCACGATCATCGGCATAGCCCTGGTCGTGGTCGCGTTCATCGCCGGCAACGCCCTGCCGGTCAAGTGGGCCAAGGATATTTACTTCCTGGTCATCCTCATCTACATCATCCTGGCCTCGACCCTGCCCGTGAACCTGCTCCTGCAGCCGCGCGACTACCTGTCGTCGTACTTCCTGTACTTCGGCCTGCTCGCCGGCGGCATCGCGGCCCTGATCAGCTTCAGGCCGCTCGACGCCATCCCGTTGTTCACGAGCTTCAACGCCAAGGTGATCTCCGGCGTACCGTCGCCGATCTGGCCGACGATCCCGCTGGTCATAGCCTGCGGCGCCCTATCGGGCTTCCACTCCCTCGTCGCCTCCGGCACCAGCTCCAAGCAGCTGCGGACCGAGAACGACGCCCTGTTCGTCGGCTACGGCGCCATGCTCGTCGAGGGCTTCCTCTCGACGCTCGTCGTCATCTCGATCGCCGGCTTCGGTTTCTTCGCGCTCGGCGACAAGCTCATGGCCACCCCGGCGCTCGGCCGCTTCGTGCAGTCCTTCGCCAAGATGGTCAGCATGAACCTGCCGTTCCTGTCGTTCGACTTCATGACGCTATTCGCCGCGGTATGGGTGTCGACCTTCGCGCTGACCACCCTCGACACGACCAACCGCCTCGGCCGCTACATCATCCAGGAGATGGCGTTGCCGCTCAAGGACAAGAAACCGGGCGTCTACAAGGTGTTCGGCAACAAGTGGGTCGCGTCGATGATCATCGCCTTCATCGGCCTGTTCCTCGCGCGCTCCGGCGGCTACTCCGTGCTGTGGCCGGCCTTCTCCGGCGCCAACCAGCTGCTGGCCTCGGTCGTCATGCTCACGGTGACGGTCTGGGTCAAGAAGAAGCTCGATCCCAAGTACACGATGACCGTATTCATTCCTGGCATCATTCTGTGGGTCACGGTGACCGCGGCCCTCGTCTGGTACGAGTTCGCCGTCATTCCGACCTTCTTCCGTGACATGGCCAAGGTGCAGAACGTCATCACCGGCGTGATAGTCGGGCTCATCACGCTGTTCATGCTGATCCTGAACTTCATCATGATCGGCGGTTTCGCCAAGAATTGGAAGACCAAGGCCCAGGCGGCTTAATTCCTCCGGATTCACGTCGATGCTACCTGCCTGGCTCGCGCCGGGCGGGGGCGACGACAGGCTCGATCGTCGGGGGGCCCCCTACGGAGGCCCTCCGATTTTGTCTAGTATCACCAATCGGAGTCGGGAATGGGGAAGCTCGCAGACAAGGCCAGGGCTGCCTACGGCATCGTCCGGCAGATCAACCGCGAACGTGCCACCCAGATGATCGAATTCGAACTCAAGGAGCTCGAGAACATCTTCACGCTACTCGTCATGGGCGGCTTCGTCGGCATGCCTTCGCCTCCGGCGCCGATAGCGATGGAGCTGCTGCCGCTACTGGAGCGCGAGATGAATATCATGATGTCGCGCTCGGACTTCGCCCAGGATCCGCTTGGCGCCATGATGGGGTTGCTCGAGATCGACTGAGTCTCTGAAATCAAGGAATAATCTGGATGAGAAACGCGTTCTTCTTAGGAAAAGGCGGCGTCGGCAAGACGACGAGTTCCGCGGCCTTCGCGCTGGCCGAGGCGCGGGCGGGCAAACGGGTGCTGATCGCGTCGCTCGACCCGGCGCATAACCTGGGCGACGTGCTGGGGAAGAGGCTCAAGGACAAGCCGCTCAGGGTCGAAGAGAACCTCGACGCGCTCGAGATCCGGCTGTCCGCTTGGGTGGATCGCTACCTCAAGGATAGCCGTGATGAGATGAAGGAGACCTACTCCTACGCGGGCGCCCTGAACCTCGACTCGTTCTTCGATATCATGAAATACTCCCCGGGCACCGAGGAGTACGCGGTGCTCTGGGCCATCGAGCACATCCATTGCGAGCTATCGCCGGACTACGACCTCGTCGTCTACGACACGCCTCCGACGGCTCTTTCCCTGCGGTTCCTGGCCATGCCGGCCATATCGAATATGTGGATCACCGAGCTGGCCAAGCTACGCGAGCGTATCCTGCAGCGTCGGCAGATCGTTACCAAGATCAATCCCGAGTCGCCGGTCGCCTCGAGCTGCGTCGACAAGGACGACGACAAGGTCTACGGCCGGCTCGGCTCGATCAAGCGTCGCCTGGCGCTGCTCCAGAAGCTGTTCAGCGAGGAGAGCTTCGTCGCGGTCGTCATTAACCCGGACTCGCTGTCGGTATCGGAAGCGCTGCGCATCAAGGAAGAGCTCGAGCGCATCGATATACCGTTCTCCGCCATCTGCGTCAATAAGCGCGGCCTGTCCAAGGCGCCCTGGCAGCTCGACGCCGAGCTGGCGGAGATCCCGGCGTTCTACTTCGACTTCAAGCCGGAAGGCTTGCACGAGCGTGACGACCTCATGAGGCTCGACACCCAAGATTTGGTGGCCGCTTTCGACGCGGCCGCCTCGGAAGGCATCAGATGAATCCATACGCACTCGTGGCTCTCGTCGTGCTGGCCATAGCGGCGACGGCCCAATACTACCTGGGTACCAGGAAGAACCGCTTCCTGACCTCGCGCATGTCCGGAGCCCTTGAGGAGCTGCTCAAGCCGAGCACGACCAATTACGTGAACATCGGCGGCTCCATCGGCTACAATTTCGCGTACTCGCTGTCGGGCGACTGGACCAAGGCCAAAGGCACGATGACCCTCAATGCCCGCCATTCGCTCCTGTACCTGCCATTCTCCCTGCTTATCGGGGTCCGCGACCGGTTCTACGTCAATGTCTTCACGAAGAAGAAACTGCGCGGCGAGGCGCACCTGGTCGAGGCCTCGTACCTGCGGCGCGCCAACATCGATGGCGTCGACTCGATGGACCGCGCCGAGGCGGAGGCCGGGGGCAAGCGCTTCGTCCTGCTGTGGCGCGGCGCCGACCTGTCAGGCGAGTTGCGGGCGGTGCTCGAGTCGCTCGGGCAGCCGGAGCGCTTGAGGCATTTCTGCGCCTATCCCGAAACCAAGACCTTCTTCGTCCACCTGCGGCCGAAGGAAGGGGACATACGGGACGATCTTTCGGCCATGCTACAGCGCATGCCGACGTTCTTCGTAGAAGCTAAGGAAGGCTGACCATGGATTTGCCGATGGACGTCAGGGTCAAGTTCGACGCTATACTCGACGGGGTGATCGAGCCGCAATCCGAGTTGTCGCTGGCCGAGCTCGGCCTAGTCAAGAAGATAACTTACTATAAGGCGGATACGACCATCGTGGTCTACATGAACTACGCCAGACCTACTGTGGCGGACTGCCCGGCTTGCAGCGTTGCGACCGATATGATGAAGTCGACGATAGAGCGCGACCTGAGCGCGGCTCTGCTCGAGGCATTCCCGGGCTGGACCGTCCGCTTCGATCAGTAGCGCCGGCCTCGACGAGAGCGGCGGCCGAGGTGGCCGCCGCTCGCATCATGCCTCCGTCTCGACGATCGGCGCGTCGGGAGCGTTCTTCTTGACGCTCTCTATGCCGTTTAAGCACGAGTCCTTCGATTCGTAGGCCTCGCTCGTCGCGATGATCTGGCCGTTGCCCGCCTTGAGCCTGAAACGATACTTGTCTTTTTTGTCCTTGAACCATTCGAATTTTCCAGCCATCGATACACTCCTTCATGAAGATGTGAAATTATTCTAATACGTCATCCCTTCCGGCGCAAGCGAGACGGCCCCAACGGGCGTGGATCCGGCACGGAGGAGCCATGCCAAAGGATTGCATCCACTTCGCCGCCACGGCTCTGCTATCGTGCGCCTGGCTAGCCGCCTGTTCGTGGCCTCGGGATCCGAGCGTGGCCAGCGAGGCGGCCATCGGCGCGTACGCCCAGGCGCTCGAGCGATATTCCGCTGGCGACATGGCCGGGGCGGCGGCTCGGGCCGAGCGGTCGCTCGGGCGCTCCGGGCGCTTCTTACCGGCCTTGCTCCTGCTCGGAAAGGCGTCATTGCTGTCGGGGGACGACGAGAAGGCGGTAGCGGCGCTCAAACGGGCTCTCGCGGCGACGCCCAGGGCGGGAGAGGCGGCCGTATGGCTAGCCAGGGCCTATCGGGCGAGCGGCTTGGCCGCCGAGGCGTCGGCACTCTGCGCCATAGCCGTATCGGCTGATCCCGGATCGGTTACGGCCCTCAGACTCATGGCCAGCCTCGCATCCGATGACGAGCGGCTCGCCGATGCCAAGGCGTACCTCGACCGCGCGCTCGAGGCGTCCGCGGAGGTCGGCATGGCCTTCATCGACCGCGCGTCGATACGCTGGGCGTCCGGGGACCGCACCGGCGCCCTCGCCGACCTCGACGCGGCGGTTACGGTACTTCCGGTCGGGTCGAACGCGCAGAAGGCGGCCGTCAGCCTGGGACAACGGATACGGGAGCCCACGCCATGAGGACATCGCAGACGCTATGCGCGCCGGTCGCGGCCGTCGCGCTGACGCTCGGAGCGTGCGCCGGGTACTATGTCGATTATCGCTACGCGACGTCGGTTGAGCTCGACGCCTTGGCTTCCGTACGCGGCTATCCGGAGACCATCATCGCGGGCGAGCCGCTGGGCGTCGCGGAAGCCGCGGCTTACGCCATAGCCAACGATCAGGCGCTCTCCTCGGATCGTGAGGCCCTCGATCTGCGCGAAGGCCGATGGAGGCTCGCGTTCCGCTCGTTCCTCCCATCAGTCACGATGGGCGCGAGCGCCGACGAGACCCTGGCCGCCGTCGGCGCCGAGTCGCTGTCCCGTTCCATGTCGGCCAGCATCGAGCAGGCGCTATGGGACGGCGGACGGCTAGCCGCGCGTCGAGCTCTCGAGTCGGTCGAGTTGGGCTTGGCCAGACTCGAGTTGGAGCGATCGACCTACGAGACCGGCGAGGGCGCGGTCGCCTCGTATCGCGGGGTCATGACGGCGAGGGCACGCCTGGAGATCCAGACAGCGGCCTTGGACGCGGCTCGCCTGAGCCGAGCCGCGCTGGCGTCCGAGCTGGGTCTTGGACTAGCCTCGGCCGACGAGCTTCTCGAAGCCGACCTGGAGATAGGCGATGCCGAGATAGCCTTATCGCAGGCGAGTCTGGAGTTGAGCGAGGCGGAAGGGAACCTTGCGTACGCGCTCGGCGTCGACAAGCTACCTCCGTTGGCGGACGGCGGCCTCGGCCAGCGGCCCGAGCTTAAGTTGGACGCGGACGAACTCTGGCGGCACGTCGTCGAGCTGTCTCCCGAACTCAGGGAGGCGCGTTACCGAATCGTGGCGAAACGAGCCGAGGCCAGGGCCGCCGCCGCGGGATGGCTCCCGGCCATAGGCCTGACGGCGTCCTGGCGACTAAGCGGCGATCGGTTCCCCCTCAGCTCTCTATCGTGGTCCGTCGGGGCGAGGGTCGAATTCTCCGGACCCCTGGCCAAGGTCGGGATGGGCTTGGAAACGGGCGGCGACGGAAGGCGCGAGAGGAACGCAGCCAATACGCTATCGGCGGAGCCGGTGCCGGATCCCGCGGGCATCATGGATATACGGAGCGCCCGCTTGGCCCTGCGCGTCGAGGAGGAGGCCTACGCGGCGGCTTTACGCGAGCTGCGAGTCAGGACCATGGCTGCGACTAGAGCCTATGAACACTCGTTGGCCAGGCGGCGGCTATGCCGAGACGCTGCGCGCTTGGCGTCGATCAGGTTCGACTCGGTGGGCCTGAGACGGGACTTGGGCCGGGCGACGACGCTCGAGGCCCTACGCGCCGGGCTAGAACGAGCTGACGCCGAGATCGATCTGCTCGAGGCCTGCGCCTCGATCGTCGAGGCGGAGCGGGAGGTCGAGCGGCTAATCGGACTGCCGCCCGATGGCCTATGCGCTTTCGTGGAGGGACTATGAGCTCCGGGTTCAAACGGATGTGGAACTCGAGCGCCAAGGCGCTCGTCGCCTCGCTCGCCCTGTCGACGGCCTCCTGCGGGGCGAGCGCGGCCGCCGCGACCGAGGAAGTCCTGCCGGTTAGGGTCGCGGTAGCGACCTCCCTCACGCTCGATGACGAGATCCAGGGGTACGGGGCCATCGCGTACTCGAGGAAAGTCGACCTGGCTACCGCCCAGTCCGGGGTAATCGCATCCTTACCGTACAGGGAGGGCGAGAAGGTAGAGAAGGGGGACGTGGTCGCCGTCGTAACGAACCCCCGCGTTCTACTGGCCCTGGGAATAGCCGAGAACGGCGTGGCGAGCGCCAGCGCCGAGCTCGCCTTGGCGGAGGCCCGCCTGTTCAGCGGTCGGCTGAACGCCGAGTCGCGGCTACTCGACATCGAGCGAGAGAGAATGGAGCTGAGCCTCGCCAGGCTCGAGCTACGCGAGGCGGAGCGCAAGCAGGCGGACCAGGAAGCGCTGTATGCGGCGGGGAGCGTCGCCGAGGAGACGGTACGATCCGGCCGCTTCTCGCTAGAGTCGGCTAAGGGCGGCATAGAGCTGATCGAACGTGAGATCGCGTCGAACCTCGTCGGGTTGCGCGACGAGGACCTCGTGGCCAGGGGCCTCCGCGTACCCGAGGGGGAAGCGGCTCGGGCCGCCGCCCTGGCCGACCTATGCACGGAGAGCCTGGTCGCCGAGCGCGACGCGGCCAAGGCCTCGCTCGAGGCGGCCGTCAAGGAGCTCGAGGCCGCCGGCTTGGCGTTGGCCGAGCTGACCCTAGTGGCGCCGATCAGCGGCGTCGTCGGCACCCTGCACCTCGAGGAGGGCGAGCGCGCCGATAGTGGGAGCCCGGTGATAACGCTGATAGGGACGGACGGCCTGAGGGCTGTATTCACCGTTCGCGAGGCGCTGGCGGTACGCTTGTCGCCCGGCCTGGCTGCCACGGTCCGCGTCGACGCGACCGGAGGCGAGTACGCCGCGGTGGTGGACTTCGTCTCGCCGATGGCTGATTCGGGCAGCGCGTCGTTCACGGCGCGCGTCGCGTTCGTCGACGATCCCAAGGATCTGAGGCCCGGCATGTTCGCGCGGGTAAGCGTGGTAGCGGGTCCGCCGACCGTGGCGGTGGTCATCCCGTCGTCGTCGACGCTCGGCGAAGGCGACCAGGCGAGCGCCTTCGTGGTCAGCGACGGCGTTGTATGGAGGAGGTCGCTCACGCTCGGCGACGTCGGCCCCGGCGGCCGCGTGGTGTTGTCCGGCCTGAAAGTCGGCGAGGTGGTAGTCGACGAGCCGGGTTCGAGGCTCGAGGAGGGATGCCGTGTATCGATCGGCCGATGAGAAGCCCCAGGGGCCGCCGCGCGGAGCTGCCTTCATCGTCGCGCTCTGCGCGTGCTCGCTCGCTCAGAGCGCTTGCGGGCTCGTCGACTTGAGGCCGGTCGCGGTAGCGACCCACCCTTCGGGACCATACGAAGTCGTCGCCTCGAGGGACGAGACCCTGTGGGTCATGTTCCCGGCTGCCCCGTCGCGAACAGACGCCGAGGAGGCTGTGACCGTTCGCTCCTCAACCGGGCCGACCGACGGCGACCTATCCTGGGACGGCCTATGCCTGAGCTGGCGACCGATCGAAGCGCTCGATCCGGGATCGCGCTACCGTTTCGTGCTGTCGGGGGACGTGCGCATGGAAGACGGCAGGGTGGCGGACTTGGCGCTGGACCTTCCGTTCTTCGTCCTGCGAGCCGGCTCCATGCCTCGCCTCGTATCCTCCGCACCATCGGATGGAGCGAGCGTCGCGGCGTCGGCATCCGGTTCCACGGCCCTCGTGCTACGCTTCTCGGAGCCGATGGACGAGGCTAGCGTCGAGTCAGCCTTCTCGCTCAGCCCGGGACCGGACTACCGTTTCCTTTGGGGCGAAGGCGGGTCGCTCATGTCGATCCGCCTCCTTGAGCGGCTTTCGCCATGCGTCTGCTACGCTTGGTCCTTAGGCCAGGACGCGCGGGCCGTCGATGGCGCTCCGATAGCCAGGGCGGAGTCTGGCTGCTTCGTAACCGACCTCGATGCGGAGACGCCCTCGGTGCTCGCCACCGGGCCTGCCGCTCTCGTCGACGGACGCTGGGTCGAGCTATCGACTGACCTGTCCGAGACGGACGCGGGCGACTCGGTCGCCGTCAGGTTCTCGGAGCCCATGGACGTCGATAGTGTCGTCGGCGCAATAACGATGTCGCCGGCTCGTTCCGGCCAGGTCGTCGCGGCGTCAACGGAGCTGTTCGTCTATACCCCTCGAGAGCCTTGGACGCCCGAGGAATACCAGCGCCTCGTCGTGAGGACCGCGGCCAAGGACACGTCCGGGCTCGCCCTGCCGCGGGAACGCGTCTTCGGTTTCACGCCGCGGACGCCGTACCTCGAGCTATCGAGCGTCTCGACCCTAGTCGGTGAGGAGAGTCCGTCGCCGGGCGAAGGGGGAGCGTTCGCCGTGACCATAGGCGACCCGCCGGAAGGCGAACTGACACTGATCCTCAGATTCTCGGACAGCTTCGCGGCCGTCGCGATGGAATCGGCTACGAGGTCGGTGACGGTATCGGCCTTTTTCCCGTCCGGGCTCCGGTCGCCGCGCCTGAGGAGCGCCTGGTGGCCGTCGGCCGATACCCTGTCGATGACCTGGGAGGGGTTGGAGGCGAGCGACGCCGACAGCGAGCGGTACTACCGCCTGGTCGTGCGGGGCGGAGAAGACGGACTTGCGAGCCAGCGCGGCCTACGCCTGCGGGCCGACCTGGCGCAGATCCTGGAGGCTAAACCATGAGAACGATGGCCCGCGTATCGACGCGGTTAGCGATATCCCTGGCGACGCTCCTGGCGATGCTCCTGGCG
>ENA-UOWO01005494-UOWO01005494.1-activated-sludge-metagenome-genome-assembly--contig:-NODE-5494-length-13424-cov-4.528461_pt1 | contig 13424 bp, 18 predicted proteins | sample MGYA00238148_ERZ761564 | MGnify/ENA primary metagenome ERZ761564 (study PRJEB28885, sample SAMN05720194) | activated sludge metagenome | isolation source: Anaerobic digester | place: USA...
GTACAGAAACCATATAACAATATGTTCCTTACCAGCCTAGCTATTTTTTAGTGTTCTATAAATCACCTCCCTTGACACTAGGTATATATGCCTATACACTAGTATTATAATACTAGTAAGGAGGGAAAAATGGAACTCGTAAAAGAACAGCTAAAAAGACCTGCAAGCGCTGGTTATCCCATGCCGCCCGAAGGAAAAGAGCGAACTAATTGGGATCTTGATTGTTCAATATTTAATCATCGCAAGACGCTTGAGTCCTCGTTTGACTCTCTTTTTGGCAACAACCAGGAGGAGAACAAGATACAAAAAGCCCGGGCAATTTTGGGCGAGACGGTCAACGATGTTCCCGATGACGAATTGGCCACCTACCTCACTCAATTTCAATATCTTCTTGATGAATGGCTCGATGGCTTTGAAAAACAAGTATTTAATGGTCTAACACTGCAGCAGTTGCTGCAAGAAAGGTAAACTATGGACTCATCCATTTTTGGCAAAGCCCAAAAGAAAGAGAACTGTGCGGTTATGTATATCCGGGTTTCGAGCGAGGAACAGGTCGAGAACTATTCGCTTGCGACACAAGAGGACATTTGTATTAAAGAAGCTGCCCGCCGCAAATTAGATATCGTCCAGGTTTTTCGAGAGGAGGGAAAATCAGCCAAGACAATTCATGGTCGTCCGACACTTATTCAAATGCTTGAGCATTGCCGGAAACACAAAAAGGAAATAGGCGCTGTTCTCGTTTACCGGCTGGATCGTATCTCGCGGCAAACTGCAGACTATTTAATCATTCGCAAAAAGTTGGCTGAGTGTGACATTCGCCTTATTTCTGCTACTGAGCCGACAGGGAACAGTCCAACGGAAAAGTTTGTTGAAACGATGCTGGCCGGATTCGCCCAAATGGACAATGACGTTCGCGGCGAGCGCAGCAAGAACGGCCTGCGAGCCAGATTTCTGTCGGGGTTGCCCACCAGCTTTGCGCCTTTTGGCTACTTAAACCAAAACGGCTACGTTGTTAAAGACCCAAAGTCTTTCGATGCTTTGAAAAAGGCCTGGGAACTTATGGCAACAGGCACGAAATCACTGCGAGAAATGGCCAAGATGTTGGATGATCAGGGTGTAAAAGTACGATATAGAACCGGTAAGGAATTTAAGGTTAAGCCCCAGACGATCCAGAGAATGTTTCGGAATAAGTTTTACACCGGTAAGCTGGTTTCTAAAAAATATGACCAGGAAGTACAGGGTCAGCATGTGCCAATGACAACAGAGGAGCAATTCTACCAAATTCAAGCCATTCTCGATGGTAGAAACGTTAATATTGCCAAGCCGTTGGCAAAGAAAAACAGGGACAACCCTGATTTTCCACTTCGGCGAATTGTAAAATGCAGCGGATGCGGCTTTTCCCTGACTGCCGGTTGGAGCAAGGGCAAGAATGAACGTTTTGCCTACTACTTCTGCCAAAAATGGTGCGGCAAAGGCCATTCAATACCTGCGGGCGAAATCGAGGAAGAAACAACCAAACTGCTAGAGAGCGTTAATTTGACACCAGAAGCCCTGGAATTGATAGCGATCTATCTTCGCAAGACTTATTACAAAAGAGTGGCTTCACTGCAAAAAAGGAGAGAGCAGGCAGATGACGAGTTAAAGAAGCTCTATGAAACTCGCCAAGCCTTAATTGAAAAGAATTTGGCCGGAATCTATTCCGACGATATCTTTAGAGAGCAAAATAGAATGATTGAAGAAAAAATTACGACGATCCAGATAACAAAGAATGATGATTTGATTACGAAATACAATATTGAAGATGTAGCCAATTTTATCAAAGAAAAGTTCAAAGACCTGGCCAAAACCTTCGCAAATTCCGATCTCCAGCAGAAGAGAATGATCCTGTGTTCAATCTTTCCCTCTGGACTGGTCTGGAACTACCCAGGCTATTTGAACACGCAAGTCAGTGCCTGTTTCAAGTTCATGCAAAATATAAATGCTGAAACTGTCCAGCATGGTCGGGGTGCCGAGATTCGAACTCGGGACCTCAGCTACCCGAAAGCTGCGCGCTACCAGACTGCGCTACACCCCGTTTTCTTTGTCATTCCCAAGCTAGTCGGGAATCTATTAAAAAATTACTGCCATAACAAAAAAATTAAAGCATAAATAGTGTGCTTTAGCAATGAAAATGCTGGGTGACCCTCGGCCCCGCTGTCAGAAGGACGGCGGTGGCCGAGGCGGCACGTGGTCACACCGAGAAGCGGTGGACCGGAACCTGGGCCTCCCGGAGAAGGCCCTCCACTTCCTGGCTCGCGTCTCGAGCCAGGAAAGCTTTGTCGAGGTGGCAAGCCCGAACTATGCTTGCCACACCCTCGGCATCACTAGCCGAGGGTACCAGCTGGAGCGAGTTACGCCCCAGAATCTCTTCGTACATTTCCTGGGGGATTGCCCCCACCACGAGCACGTGCATCTTTCCTCCATCGTTCGGAGACCCACTATTAGATCTCCGAAAATAAAGGCAAAAAACCAAAAAAAACCGCGTTTCCGCGGCATAGTTATTTGTGATAAATCAATCAAAAACCTACCGCGGAAAGCGATCGAGAATTAGAAGGAGTAGGTTTTTGTAGTTTTCAGTCATGTTGTATTATCATGCCTTTAGATAGAAGTCCCGACGCGCAGTCAGGACTCCGGATGGTGGGGAGTCAAGCGAGCCTTCCGCACTGAGCGTTATTTGTCGCCCAGCGCAGACCTCATTGTGTTACCCCTGTTTGTCTCCCCGAATTTTCATTAATCACATTATTGAAAACGTCGTGAAAACAAAAAACCGCGGTGATCCTCCGCGGCTGCATATCTGTTTACCCTGAGTGTAATCGAAGGGCTTACCTATTGTAATCAAAAGCGACCGCGGGTTCTCGGGTAGTGAGTAGAAGGACTAGAGTTGTGGCAATTTCTCGTTTCATTATCGGTATTTAATCAAAAGATAAACAGATTGTCAAATTCGAAGAAGTTATTATTTGTTTCAAAAACATTTCTTCTGAATTTTGTTAGGTTTTTTACATGAAAACAAATATCTTAATAATCTTAATTATCCTGCTTTTGACAGTGGGTACGGCCGTTTGGGCAAGAATAAACCAAACAAGCAGAGATTCAACTCAACCCAACCATCCGAAGGAGAACCTCGAAGATGAAAGCCCGCAACCAACACCACCTATTAGAGGAATACCGGAAAGGGTCACTAAAAAAACATATGGCACCTATGTTACGCCGGAAAATTCACCGGTCACTCCAGAGCGTTTTACCGGCTTTCATACCGGTATAGATGTGGAATATGGCGACGTGGCTGGAGATGTGCCAATTTATGCAATTGCCCCCGGGGAGGTCATTGTCTCTCGTTGGGCACAGGGCTATGGTGGGGTAATAGTGATCAACCATGACATAGGCAACCAAAAAATTCTTGCTCTCTATGGTCACTTGAAGATGAATTCGATTCCGAGAGTCGGTCAAAGAGCAGCAACCAATGATCAGGTCGGCATCTTGGGAGATGCATATTCGACAGATACGGACAACGAGCGCAAACACCTCCATTTTGGAATTATCAGAGGGGATCAAATCAATCTTCTTGGTTATGTCCAAAACCAAGAAGAGCTCTCTGGCTGGGAAGATCCGATCGTTTGGCTAAAAGAAAACAGTCCCTGATTATTCAACAAAATATCCAAATAGTGGCGCTATGGCGTGTTATTGCTACATTCGGCTTTTCGTGCACTATTATGCTCCTTCAGTTATCTCAGCACTCCCAAATATCGCATTAACGTTCAAAAATATGTGGGGCTTGGCCGGATCATAGCTCTTAGTCTGATACTCCCTCTTCCCTATCATCAACAGTGATCCATCAGGGAAACGCACACTGCCAAATATGCTTTGTCCCCTTACCCTGATTGGTTTTCTATTATCCACCCTCACCACCGCCGAGCCAAAAACAGCGTTGACATGAATCTTTTTTTCTCCTTTTTCTGGTAATTCTTCAGTCGCGGTATTCAATGTGCCTCTGCTAAAGACCACTCCAAAATCTTCATGATGAGGGTCCTTTTTTTCTTCTTTGCCATCAAAATAAATTATTCCTTTCACTTTTTCGGGATAAGCCGGGCCCTGAAGGATTAGCAATCCCAGTAAAATAATGATAGCGATCAATGGCAGCACAAAAACCTCAATGGGAATACCGGCACCCAGGAGAACATTTAAAACGAGCAGTATCAACAAAAGTAAGAATATTGCAACTAAAAGTATTTTCCAAATAGTAAACACTTTGTTCCTTGGTTTATAAAACTTTCAACATTTCCCTAATCCAAATGAATTTTTACATATTTTTGGCAATGACTTTATGGCCACTTTTACAGAAAGTAAAGGAACTATTAAATAAGGAGAAAAGATGGAAGAGAACAAAAAAACTCTTATCACTTGGCTAAATGATGCTTACAGCATGGAGGAATCGATCGCTGATACGCTGGAGGGGATGATTGAAGATGCAGAGGATTACCCCGAATTTAAAACTCAGCTAGAGGATCACCTTGAGCAAACAAAAAGCCAGGCAGAGAGGGTTCGCGGAGAGATAGAGAGGCTTGGAGGAGACGTTTCCACGGTTAAAAAAATGATGGCTGATGCAATGGGATCAATTCAGGCAGTCGTGCCTGATATGGCCAAAGACAAGGTTATCAAAAATGCCATCGCTGGCCACGCCACTGAACACCTCGAAATGGCCTCATACATGGCTCTTGCTGCAGCTGCCGATGAGCTGGGGGAAACGGAAACAGCTGATGTTTGCCGCAAGATTATGGAAGAAGAGAAAGAGATGGGCAAGAAAACCGAAAAAATGCTGCCGGAAATCGTGAAGCAATATTTGAGAAAACAAAAAGAGATGGCTGAGTAGCCCCCTACTTCACATTCAAGAGCACGGCTTTCTTCTGAGTTTCTACAATAATTTTACTCATCGTTTTGACTGCCAAGGCTGGGTATTTTCCGATAGCAGTTTCTTCTGAGAGCATGACCGCATCGGAACCATCGAGAACTGCGTTGGCGATGTCGCTTATTTCAGCTTTTTCGGGCTTATTTGAGTCAGTCATCGAGAGCAACATTTCTGTTGCTGTGATTACCATCTTGTGGCGCTGGTTACATTTTCGAATAATTAATTTTTGGTAGATCGGCACGGTCTCAGCGGGGACATTTTCGCTCAAGTCTCCTCTGGCCACCATTATGCCATCACTCGCCCCGATAATGCCTTCAATATTATCAACACCACGTTGGCTCTCAATTTTTGAAATTATCTTAACGCTTTTTTTGTCAATAAATTTTCTCACTTGCTCGATCTGCTCCGGATTCTCAGCGAAAGAGACGGCCAGGTAATCAAAAACCTGGTCTTTCAGCCACTCGGTCAAGTGCTTGCCCTTGATATCGTAGAGTACTTCGCAGCCATATTTTTCAGCAAGCGTAACAATATGGAGAAATTGCTCCTTTGAGCCGTATTTGGTATTTAGCCGCACGATATCCATCCCTGCACCAACAAGAGACTTGAAGGTGACCTCATCTTCACTGGCCGGGCCAATAGTAGCAATAATTTTAGTTTTCATCCCCTACCTTTGTTAGTAGTACAATTATACCACACCAATGACATCATTCCTGGCAGAGCAAGAAAGCCCCTCCTTGGTCATTTCAGTCCGCCCCCCCGCTCTGTAGCCAATTATCTGAGACTTATTATCACTAACATAAACAAATTGTTCGTCGGTAACTGGGACAATTTCATACTTCTGTCCGTATTGCTTCATCACTTGATCATGCAGTTGCCCATATTTATCCTTTCCGTAATGTGGCAAAACAGCGAAATCAACAAGTCTCAGTCCTTTAGAGCTATCTAGCTGCGCCGCATCGGGATTATCAAAGTCTTTGACCAAAGAAATATCAGGCCCCGCCACCACGGACCCAGCACTAACGCCAATATAAATTCCACTATTATCGACAAAATCTTTGATCGCTCTATCGGCATCGCTTTCCCTCATCTTCTGCAAAAGATAGAATGTATTACCACCGCCGACAAAAACGACGTCAGCATTTTTCAATGAATCCCTGACATGGTTCTCGGACTTATTTTTCAGATCCAGATCGAATGTTTTAAATCCAAACTCCCGAAGTTTCTCCCTGTCCATATCCATCCAGGGCGATTCGTCGTACGGATCAGCTGCAATAGGCACAAAAGCCACTTTCAAATCACTAGGTTTCTTTGGCAACAGAGAGACCACTTGATCCATCACGCTCTCGGTTGAGGATAAAAGAAAAATTTTATTCATAATACATTATTGCCCAAATTATTGACTCCTATACAAACAAACGCTATTGTGGACCTTGAGAAAGGAGGGAACGATTGTGGAAAGCCGAGGAGAGAATGCCATGGGGTGCGTACTCATGGCAATCGCGGTTGTGATTCTCCTGGTGGCCATAGGCTTCGTGGCCACCCCCTTCCTTGATGCGGTGGCTCCGTGAGCCACCGAAACTACCCGTAATCCGCCCCGTCTGTCGTCCAATCCGACTGCGGGGCCTTGCCCCACCCCGCTCTAGAAATAGTCCTGCCCAAGATAAAGTATAAATATTATTCCCAGCAGCAATATTCCGATTACAAGGCCAATTATCAAACTCTTTACTGAAAATTTTCCGCCTTTATTGTTCTGTTTTCTCAATCCAATATAAAAAGCAACTATTCCCATAATCCCAGCTAGCAGTGACATCCCAATGTTATCAAGGGTGCCTCCTTTGGCTTGGATAATACCTAAAACCAACAATGCTAGCCCGGTCACTATCCAGACATACTTCATTTTTTCCTCCAATTATTATGCATAATTCCTGATCTCCTTACTTTTAAAGGGGGGACAAAAATACTCACACTATTATCCAGCGAGAATACTAGCATGGGGAAACATCCCTATACTAACTTCGGTCTGTCACCGACCTCACCTTCCCTTAACTCAAGTGATTTAAATAATTCCTCGACTTTTGCCCCGATCGTACTTCGCCAAAACTCTGCCCTCTCATCCTCTGACATTTCAGCCAAATATTTGCCTGATTCAGGATCTTTTTGAAGTGATTCCAGTGGGTAGCCAGGAATACTCTCTGGACAAACCTTGCTTGTTAATATTCTGTTTGGCGTCCTTGCAACGGTTTCAGCGATTATTCCATCTGAATCGGCCACAACAATACCAAACTCCCAGTAATTTGCCATTTCACCACCGTGAGACTCCACCAGCGCTGCATAATACTCCCGCATCTGATCATCGGTCACCTTGCCCTCGACACCAGGAATTCTTCGTGTATGCACTCCTGGCTGTTTATCATCTGGTAGGCCTTCGATGTACAATGCGTTGTCCATCGAAAAAACTATCTGACCGATAGCTTTCGCATAGGCAAGAGCCTTAATTTTGGCATTTTCAAGTGCTGTCTTTCCGTTTTCTTCCACATCAGGCACATCACCAAACTCAGCAATACTTCGCACCTTAATACCAAGTGACTCAAGTACGCCTTGAATTTGAGCTAATTTCGCAGGATTTGAAGTGCCAAATATTATCTCTTTCATTTTTCTTTTGGTAAAATTACTTTAGATTTTACTTTTAAGTATTGTTTGTTTGTGTTACGGCTAAAATAATATAAGAAACAACAATTGCAATACCTGCTAGTACACCAATAAGATACAGTGCCGATCTTTCCCGAACGTATCTTACCGTAAAACCGATTATACAAACGAGAGTCGAGATTGCTACAAAAACCAAGAATAGTAACCCATAAAAAATTAATCCCCCTGCGTCAACTCGCGGTTCAGTCATTAGTGGAATTAGACTCAGGTATACAAGCAAATCAGCTGCTAATAGCAACCACAATAAAACTTTTTTCCTAGCCGCAAAGATGATCACGGAAACCAGTAGCACAACTATCCCAATAGCACCAACCAACAATGCAAAATCCTCTAGATCGGAATAGGGTCGATAGGTGGATAGCAGATAAGCTCCGCCAAATCCACATACAATCATTGAGATTGCCGACAAAAATGCTATTTTTAAATTTTCCACTATCCCTCCTGTTAAGTAAAATCTATTTTGCCTTCGATAAGGCTACTTTGATTCCTAGGGCGATCAATAGAGCTCCGAATACTTTCTCAAAATGGTGCTGCACTCGAGAGAAAGATTGCTTGATTCGAGGATTCGAGAAAACCAATGCAACCAAGCCAAACCAGAGAAACGTCATAAGGGAAGTTTCTATCCCGTAAATAATTCTAATGGCGAATGGAGTCGAGGGACTAATCACTTGTGTGAATAGTGCTAGGAAAAACAATGTTACCTTTGGGTTTAGGACATTGGTAAAAAAGCCCAGACGAATGGCAGCAAAAGTGCCGATATCCTTCTTCTCGACCACTTTCTCCTTATCTTCATTCGGTTTTGATCTAAGAGACTTGTAACCAATCCAGATCAGATAGCCGGCTCCAATAAATTTGATGGTTGAAAACAAAACGATTGATTTGGAAATAATCAATCCGATCCCGATCAATGAATATGTTACATGAACAAGAATCCCCAGAGCCAGGCCAAGGGCAGAGTAGATGCCGGTTTTCCGGGAATAAACGAGACTACTTCGGGTAATCATTGCAAAATCAGGCCCGGGACTCATCACACCCAGAAGGTGAACTAATACGACGGTCAAAAACTCAGGTAAGTAGTTGTGCATATAGCTCCTTGTTTAGTAAAGTCTCCCCCCAATTATAGCATTTTCCTTATCCGGAGCGATCAAAATGCATTGGTGCTCCGTGTCCGGCACTCCCAATGTCAAACTTCCGGATTGGAATGGACCGATTTGCCGAGGCGGAAATTCACTACCCCCAGCACCTTTTTGTTCAGCAAATCTTCTTTGGAGTAGTGTTTGACCAGCTGTGCGCTTGAATGCTTGATCCCAACCTCCCCACCAAAATCAATCGTTAATTTATACGACGGTTTTCTCGCCTCCGGAAAATCATCAGCTTTGATGATTTTTCCTACGCGAATATCTATCTTATCAAAGTCTTCAATTGTCGCCATTCTGAGCCCTTTATTCCTGCTTAAACCCTAAATCTAACAAAACTTCTCTCGCAACCTCTTTGTGCTCTGTTTGAACCATTATATAGTCTTTGGAATAAGTCGAAACAATCAGGATATTTGCGCCGCTATCTGCAACTGCCCGAGACACTGCTGCTAGAAAACCTACACAATAAAACGGAATTGATACATTCAAGGCGATCAGGGCGTAATCGTCCTTGTTTCGTTCCAAAACAGAAAGCTCATCCAACTTACTTTCCTTGGTCACGACAGTAATTTCATCCTCATCCTGTGTTATCAAAAAGTGCCCTTTACTCTTGGGAAATTCAGCTACTTTAGTATAAACAAAAACACCCGGAATAATTTGGAATGTGCTCTTAGTGATGATGTCTTTTAGTTTGGAATCCATAACTAAAACTTAGACTTAAAGTCAGTAAATGGCAAGTGTTTAGATAATGTTACCTAGAATGAAAAATCTCGCCTTGATATATTTCGATTCAATTTAACAAAGGAATGGAAATGCCACGAAAAAAATCTTTATTGCCCCTAATCCTTGGCAGCTTGGCCATCATCCTGGCAAGTGTTGCTGTAATATCGGCTAAAATACCTGATCAAGCTCCCCCAAATATCCCTGCGATTGAAGAGAATAAGGATAGTGAAATCAACACGGAAGAAGGCTCACAAGATGAATCAACGGCTCCCAAAGAATATATGATCTCTTTTACCGATAGCGGCTTCTCGCCATCAGAAATTACTATCAAAAAAGGTGACACAATTTCTTTTATCAATAATAGTGAAATGCAGATGTGGGTAGCCTCAGCACCACACCCACAACACACGGATTATCCAGAATTCGACACTAAGAAGGGTTACGCACCAGGGGAGATGTACAGCTTTAAATTTGAAAAAGCCGGAACCTGGAGATATCATGATCATCTAAATCCCGAAAGAACCGGAACAATAAACGTTCAATAGTACTCATAATTTAAATTAATCGAATGAAGGGGCTATGAGGCTAGTATTGTATTTTTTTGACATTTAGCGATCTCAGTGCTAGCATTTTTGCATCGGAGTATTGCCTCCCGACGAAGAAAGGAGCTGGTAATGCCTACTGAATCAGTAGACATCCTGCTTAGAGAGTGGATTCTTGGTCACCCGGCAAACAGCGTCTTCGCTGTGACGCGGAAGGACCTGGACGAGGGTATCTTCGGTCCACCGACCGGCCGAGCTGCCGCACTGATCCATCTTGATGGTCAGGATGGGATCTCGGTCAGCAACAGTGGGGAAGAAGGTCTCTGGTATGTTTGCCACGATGGATCAGCCACCGTAGGCCAAAAACCGAAAGAGCTTCCCCGGAAACTGAGAGGCTTGGCTACCTATATCCTGGACAACCGGGGGAAGCGGTTGTCCATGGAGGAACTCGTTGCCGCTGCCGGGCGGCCAGCGATGTCTTTCGACTCGCTCGAAGGGTGGTTGGTAGAAATCGGTGATTTCTACCACCTCAACATCGCCTACATCGGGGATGACGCCTGGGTCGCGGAAGACGCCGACAAGGCGACAACCAAGCCCAAGCAGGAGGCAATGTCCTCGAGGCCCATAGGGATCCCGCCGGACGCCCACCACAGGACCACTGTATTCTGCGGGTGGGAGGGTGACTTCACCGGAGTGAGGAAGCGGGGGTGGAAGTCGCCCACCGCATGAACAACCGAAAGGGGCATCCGAAGGGAATGACGCACGAAAGGACCGTCTTCCCCGCCCCGACCTCCGGAGATAAAGAATTGCTTAGTCAATTCTTTTTTTGTTATCATTAGAATTCTTAAAGAGATTATTAAAAAATGCAAAAAACAAAAGTCGGTATTATCTATGGCGGAAAATCATTCGAACATGAGGTGTCGAAGATGACTGCAGAATCAATATTGAAAAATATCGATAGGGATAAATTCGATGTTGTGGAAATCTATGTTAGTCAAGATGGCTCGTTCGACGAGTCTTTGCTTGGCAATATTGACGTGGCTTTTCTTGCCGTCCATGGTCCGAATTGCGAAGATGGTGTCCTGCAATCATTTCTGGAATCAAAAGGTGTTCCCTATACAGGATCAGGAGTTGAGGCAAGTCGACTTAACATGAACAAAATTGAGCAACACAAGACATTTGCGGCGGTGGGACTCCGAACAACTGACTTTCTCCCCTTCAAGCAAGGGGAGAGCAGGGAAGAGCTTTTTCTAAAAATTGAAAAAACTCTTCACTATCCCCTCTTTGTAAAACCAAATGATGCCGGCTCATCCATCGGCTCCAGTAGGGTTCAAGATAAAAATGAATTAGATAAAGCTCTCGATGAGGCATTGAGGTACGACGACTGGATAATTATTGAAAAAGCAGTCGAAAACCCTCGCGAACTGGAGCTGGCAGTACTTGGCAATGATAAATTGATAATCTCTGAGCCGGGCGAAATATTAAGCGGTGGCGAATTTTACTCATACGACTCAAAATACTTTCATCCCTTTGAAACAGAGATGATTGCAAATAGTTTAACCGAGAAACAGATTAAAACTCTCAAAGAGTGGGCAGAAAAAGCCTACCGGACAACCGGCTGCAAGGGCTATGCTCGAGTTGACTTCTTTCTAGATCAAGAGGGTCAAATTTATATCAATGAAATCAACACTCTCCCCGGCTTCACCAAGATCAGCATGTTCCCCAAGATGATGGAAGCAAAAGGAATTCCCTACAATGACTTGATTACTAGAATTATTGAACTAGCGCTAGGCAAATAAAAGATTTCCTCGTGCCGGCGGTCGCCGGTATACCGACACGAGGAAGGAATCACTCACCACCACGAGGGCCGATAATCCCTCGCTGGTGTTCCGGGCGGTAGTCATCCGGAATTTCGTCTCCCCATTCGGGGAGCTCCCAGTCGGGAATTTGGCCATAATGGCCAACCAGAAACTGTTCGCGCTCCCTCCGACGAAGGAGCTCCTCATACACTGCGGGACTGAGAATATCCCGCAGCTTTTCTAAGCACATTGCGTCTCCACTTCCCGACCTGCTTTCCAGCAAAAAAGCAGGTCGGGGACAGAGAAGTTAATTTTTTGTGATTCCTACCCCTCGAGTGTCATTTCGAGCCATTGAGAGTCCGCCGTTGGGCGCGTGAATCAAGGCGAGAAATCCCGTCACTAACGTGATAGTGGGATCCCTTGACGGAGTTTACCCCCCTTATTGCTGGGGCTCGGATGACAGCAATTTAATGACCTAACGAAACCTGGTCATAGCTCCCCAAGCTCACAACCTCCGTAAATTCACTTATTTTATTCAGTGCTTTTTTCACATTCGGTTGAGTTGGGTTTCCATCCAATTCTAGATGAAAGACATATACACCAAGCTTTTCTTTTGAGGGGCGGGACTCGATTTTACACAGATTTATTTTATTACTCGCCAAGCGCTGAAGTATTTCTACCAACAATCCCGGGCGATCTTTCTTTGGAATCACTACAATGCTCGTCTTAGCCCCCGAAACTTCCTTGACCGAATCCCTCCTGGCAACAACAGCAAATCTAGTCATGTTGTTCTGATTGTTTTCTATGTGGTCAGCAACCACCTCAAGTCCGTACTGAGCTGCTGCTAACTTTGGTCCGATGGCTCCAGCATTAGTCAATCCTTCTTTTGCAATTTTTTCAAAAGCAGCAGAATTACTAAGCATTTCAACCTTCCGAGCATTCGGTAAATTGTTGGCAACATATTCTGAGGTTTGTAAAAAGCTTTGGGGGTGGGAGAGGAGAATATCGATCTTGGAGCTTTTCTTAAGTGCCGCCAGGCAATGACTGATTGGCAAAACAATAACTTTAGCAATTAACAACTTTTGCTCATAAATCAGATCAAGAGCCTCTCCCAGGCCTCCGCCAATCGAATTTTCAATCGGTATGACGCCATAATCGGTGACTCCACCTGCAACAGCCTTCGTAATTTCCTCAAACGAGTCCAGAAATATTTTGCGACCATCTGAATCATGAAAATTTAGTGCCGCTTCAGAGAAAGAACCGGTGGGGCCGAGTAGAGCATAGCTCGTTTTATTGGCGAAAATTACAGAGATTAATTCCCTACTCTCTTCGAATGATTCCTTTAAAATAGGTTTTAGTTTTTCTTTTGTTTTTTCAAACATTCTAGAATATCCTGCTCCATCCTTTGTCTCGACCAGCCGAGAAGCCTTGGACAGGCTTGCCTTTAGATTTTTTAACAATTTCCCAAACTCAGGATTGTCAATCTGGATAGAGGTGTAAAGATCTGGGGACTGGGACATCACTCTCGAGAGAACATCAAGCTGTAATTGGGAAAGTGCAGTCGCGTTTTCTT
>ENA-UOWO01005496-UOWO01005496.1-activated-sludge-metagenome-genome-assembly--contig:-NODE-5496-length-13418-cov-4.778194_pt1 | contig 13418 bp, 5 predicted proteins | sample MGYA00238148_ERZ761564 | MGnify/ENA primary metagenome ERZ761564 (study PRJEB28885, sample SAMN05720194) | activated sludge metagenome | isolation source: Anaerobic digester | place: USA...
AAATAACCGGCGGTCACCCGCTCCGCACCCCCCGCCAGCGGGTTGTTCGGATCCCGCCAATTCAACATCAGGAACCGCATCGGCGTGACACGGTGCGCCAGAAAGGCGTTTCCGGGCAAGAACAACCCTGCGGGGAACAACCCTCCTGGGGCAGTGGATTCGCGCTCGACGAACGCCCCCGCCAAAGCAAAACTGGACCCATGACAAAGCTCGCCACTGTGTTTCTCCTCACACTCGGTGCCCTGGCCGGCCTGATCACACCGCACGCCGCGGACTGGCAGCCAGCGCGCGGGCCGTTGATGACCCGCTGGGCCAAGGATGTGTCGCCCCAAAACGCCTTGCCGGAATACCCGCGTCCGCAGTTCAAGCGCGCGGATTGGCTCAATCTTAACGGCCTCTGGGACTATGCGATTGTCGACAAGGACGCGTCGCGGCCCGCCGCATGGGATGGCCGGATTCTCGTCCCCTATCCGCTCGAATCAGCGCTGTCGGGTGTCATGAAGCGCCTCGGCGAGAATCAGCGGCTCTGGTATCGCCGGACCTTCCAGGTGCCCGACGCCTGGAAAGGCAAGCAGATGCTTCTCCACTTTGGCGCCGTGGATTGGGAAGCGACCGTGTGGGTCAATGGCCAGGAATTGGGGCGCCATCGCGGCGGATACGATGCGTTCAAGTTCGACATGACCTCCGCCCTCAGACCGGGCGCCGAGCAGGAAATCGTCGTTGCGGTCTGGGACCCGACCGACGCCGGTTACCAACCGCGCGGCAAACAGATTCGCAATCCGCACGGCATCTGGTACACGCCCACAAGCGGCATCTGGCAGACGGCCTGGATCGAGCCGGTGGCCGCCACCCATCTCGATGCGGTCCGGATCACTCCCGATGTCGATGCCGGCGCGGTCCGGCTTGACTTCAAGCTCGTCGGCGGCACGGGCGACGTGTCGGTCAAGGCGGAAGTCCAGGATGGCACCCAGACCGTCGCCAGTGGCGCGATCGGAGAGAAGAACCGCGCCGCGGCGGGTTCATTCTCGGCGATTCTCGAACTGGGGGTCAAAGACGCCAGGCTCTGGACACCGGACGCGCCTTTCCTCTACGGCCTGGTTCTCACAGTGACGCACAACGGCGCCACGACCGACCAGGTCGAGTCCTACTTCGGAATGCGCAAGAGCGCGCTGGTCAAGGACGCCAACGGCACGCTCCGACTCGGTCTCAACAACAAGCCGTTGTTCCAGTTCGGCCCGCTCGATCAGGGATTCTGGCCTGATGGATTATACACCGCGCCGACGGATGAGGCGTTGCGCTACGACATCGAGATGACGAAGCGGCTCGGTTTCAACATGGCCCGCAAACACGTCAAAATCGAGCCGGCGCGCTGGTACTACTGGTGCGACAAACTCGGCCTCCTCGTCTGGCAGGACATGCCCAGCGGCGACAAGTACATCGGCGGGTCGGACTCCGACATCACCCGCTCGCCCGAGTCGGCTCGGAACTTCGAAACCGAACTCAAGGCGCTTGTCGACGGATTCTACAACCACCCGAGCATCGTCATGTGGGTGCCCTACAACGAGGGCTGGGGCCAATGGGATACACCCCGCATCGTCGATCTGATCAGGTCCTGGGACCCAACCCGCCTCGTTAACAACGCCAGCGGCTGGACAGATCGCAAGGTCGGCGATGTCATGGACATCCACAGCTACCCGGGCCCGGCCGCGCCGCGTGTCGAGGAGAAGCGCGCCGGTGTCCTGGGCGAGTTTGGCGGCCTGGGTCTGCCGCTCGAGGGCCACACGTGGCAGGACGAAAAGAACTGGGGTTACCGCAGCTTCAAGAACTCCGATGACCTCACCGACGCCTACATCGCTCTCATCCGCAGACTCCGCCCTCTGACCGGCGAGCCGGGCCTCGCCGCCGCCGTCTATACGCAGACCACCGATGTCGAGATCGAGGTCAACGGCCTCATGACTTATGACCGCGCCCTCGTCAAGCTGGACGAAGCCGCCATGCGCGCCGCGAACCTGACGGTCTACACCCCGCCGCCGCCCCGCCGCGCCGAAGGCGCCACCCTGGTCCCGCCGGCCACGCCGCTTGTCGCCTGCGACCCTTACTTCAGCATCTGGTCCCCCGCCGACCGGCTGACGGATGAGGACACGACCCACTGGACCGGCAAGCCGCATCGGCTCACCAGCATGATTCGGATCGATGGCAAGCCCTACCGGGTCATGGGCGCAAGCCCCGCCGGCGTGCCTGCACTCGATCAGGTCGACCTGGCCATCCTGCCAACGCGCACCGCCTACAGATTCCAGGGCGGCGGCATCGAGCTCGTGCTGATGTTCCTGACACCCGCGCTGCCGCACAACATCGACGTCCTCTCACGCCCGGTCACCTACCTGGTCTGGGGCCTCAAATCGCTCGACGGCCACAAGCACGACGTCGCAATCTACTTCGACGCCTCCTCCGAATTGACGGTCAACGACCCCGCCCAAGCGGTGGTTTGGTCAAAGGAGACGTTCGGTCCTCTCGTCGCTCTCAAAGTCGGCTCGAAGGACCAACCCGTTCTGGCCAAGAAAGGCGACGACCTCCGCATTGACTGGGGTTACCTGTACACCGCGGCGAACTCCGGGCGTGTCCAGCAGGCGCTCGTCGCCCCAGCCTCCGCGACGCGCGCCGCCTTCGTGCGGAGCGGGTCACTCCCCGAGGCCATGGATGCGCGCCAACCGCGCCCCGCCAACGACGACCAGCCCGTCGCCGCCATGACCTTCCGCCTGCGCGGCGTCGGAACCGAAGGCGACGCCGAGCGCCTCATTCTTGCTTACGACGATCTTTTCTCGATTCAGTACATGAAGAAGAACCTGCGGCCGTATTGGCGGCGGAACGGCTGGGAAGCGTCCGACCTCCTGCAAGCCGCCAACCGGGAATTCGAGACCCTCGCCGCCCAATGCGACAGTTTCGACAAGGAACTGATGGCTGATCTCGAACGCGCTGGCGGCGAGAAGTACGCGAAGCTGTGCGCGCTCGCCTATCGCCACTGCTTTGCCGCCGGCAAATTCGTGGCCGACGCCAATGGCCAGCCGCTGCAATTCAGCAAAGAGAACCACTCGAATGGCTGCATCGGCACTTCGGATATCTTCTACCCGATGTCCCCGCAGTTCCTGCTCTTCGGGCCGTCCCTGGCGAAGTCGTTTCTCGTGCCTTTCATGAATTACGCGGCGAGTGAGCGCTGGAGGTTCCCCTTCGCGCCCCACGATCTGGGCACCTACCCGCACGCCAACGGTCAGGTGTACGGCGACGGCGAGCGGGGCGAGAATAATCAGATGCCGGTCGAGGAAAGCGGCAACCTGCTCCTGCTCTTCGGCGCCGTCGCCCAGATGGAGGGCAACGCGGACTTCGCTGGTCTCTACTGGCCCACGCTCGAACAATGGGCCGCTTATCTGAAGGACAAGGGTTTCGATCCGGAAAACCAGCTTTGCACCGACGATTTCGCCGGGCACCTCGCCCACAACGTCAATCTCAGCGCCAAGGCCATTTGTGGCTTGGGTGCCTTCGCCAAACTCTGCGCAGCCCGCGGCGACAACGCCAAGGCCGGCGAATACCTTAAGCTGGCCAGGGAGTTCGCGGTGCGATGGGTCAAGGAGGCCGACGACGGCGACAAGTTCCGGCTCGCATTCGACCGTCCCGGCACCTGGAGCCAGAAGTACAATCTCATGTGGGACCGCATCCTCGGCCTCGACTTGTTCCCTGCCGAGGTCATGCGCAAGGAAATGGACTTCTACAAGACGATCCAGAATCGCTACGGTCTGCCGCTCGATAATCGTCAGGCTTACACCAAGCTCGATTGGATCACCTGGACCGCGACGCTCACCCAGAACCGCGCCGACTTCGAGGCTCTGACCGACCCGATCTTCCTCTTCATGAACGAAACGCCGGATCGCTCGCCTCTCACCGACTGGTACCAGACGAAAACGGCGCGCAAGGTCGGCTTCACCGCCCGCCCCGTGGTCGGCGGCGTGTTCGCCCAAATGCTCTACGACAAAGCCGTCTGGGGAAAACATGCCGGACGAGACACAACCAAGGCGTCCAACTGGGCGCCCATGCCCAAGGCGCCTGTTTTGACGGAAGCCGTGCCGACCGGCGAGCGGACGGGCCAGCCGTGGCGCTATACAACATTGCGTCCGAAACAAGGCTGGGAGAAGCCGGACTTCGACGATTCCGCCTGGAAGCAGGGACAGAGCGGGTTCGGCACGCGCGGCACCCCGGGCGCCCGGGTGCGGACCGAGTGGAACAGCCCGGACATTTGGCTGCGACGTCAATTCGCGCTGCCCGACATCGCCGGCCAGGACGTGCAGTTCTTCGTCCACCACGACGAAGATGCCGAGGTGTATCTCAACGGCGTGCTGGCGCTGCAACTCTCCGGTTTCACTACCGAGTACGAGACCACGCCGCTCACGCCCCAGGCAAAGGCTGCCCTCGAAGCAGGCGCCAACACCATCGCCGTCCATTGCCGCCAGACCGGCGGTGGCCAATACATCGACGTCGGCTTGGTGACGGTCAAAGAGGTCAAATAGCCGTCTTCGCCTTCTGCCCAGTCAGCAACGACGTTCGCAGGCCAGTCCGCGCCGGTTGACGCCAGTCGAGGACTCTTGCTCTTGGTGCGTTGCAGCGATGAGAATTTTGCGCTTTCTCTGGTTTCGCCGACCGTGCACAATCACCACAGTCGCAACAGGTCTTTCGTCTGTGTTCCGCTGTCAGTGATTGTCGGAAGCTGATGCGCGGATGCCATGGTGAAAGTCCGTGTGCAAGGGCCCTTACGGAACACCGTTCAACATCCAGCGATGAAGATCGTCGTCCCGATTCGTCCGACGAACAGCGTGGTTGGGGTCTGTTGCGTCCGTGTCATCCAGACCAGGGGCCGGACAACGTCGTGCGCAGCGTTTTCGGGTCAAGCCGCGCCGCGAACCGGCGCCTGGCAAACAGTCATCAGCGGAGGCAAGAGGCAGGGGCGAGTGTCCTGCGTGCGAGCGAACCTACACGCGCTCTTGGGATGGTTGACGCTGGCTTTGGCGATCGTGAGCGCGACCGCAGCCGAGCCGAGGCGTGTGCTGCTGATCCACTCGTTTGGCCGCGACTTTCCCCCCTTCAACGCCTTCTCGGGAATCTTCCGCGCGGAACTGGTCAGTCAGTCGGCCGAGCCGCTGGACCTTTTCGAGGTGTCCATCGAGTCCGCTCGTTTCGGCGACACAACACAGGAAGAACCGTTAGTGGACTATTTGCTGGCCCAGTTCTCCAAACGGCGGTTGGACTTGGTGGTGCCGATTGGTGGGCCGGCGGCGCAGTTTGCTCAACGTCATCGGCAAGCGCTCTTCCCGAGTACCCCGATGCTGATTGCCGCGACCGACGAGCGGCACGTCCAAAAGACCGTGCTCACGAGCCAGGACGCTGTGGTGTCGGTACGCAATGAACCGTCCTGGATTCTCCAGAACATCCTCGATCTGCTCCCTCAGACGACAAACATCGCGGTGGTCATTGGCATCAGCTCGCTCGAAAGATTCTGGCTCAGCGAAATCCAGAGCGTCTCTCAAGGCTTCACCAATCAAGTCGGCTTCCTGTGGTTGAACGATCTCCCCTTTCCGGAAATACTCAAACGCTGCGCGACGCTTCCCCCACGCTCCGCGATCTTCTGCCCGCTTCTGGTCGTAGATGCACACGGTGTTCCGCTCTGGCAGGAAAGCGTCTTGACCCGCTTGCATGACGCCGCGAGTGCGCCTTTGTTTGGTCTCCATGACACCCAACTGGGTCGGGGAATCGTGGGCGGACCGGTGATGGACATCGGGGCGCTGAGCCGGAACGCGGCGAGGCTTGCGACACGCATCCTTCACGGAGAGGCCCCGGACAGCATCCGGCCCCCTCCGCAGGAGCCGGGTCCCCCGCAATTCGACTGGCGGCAACTCCGGCGCTGGGGCATCAGCGAAGCGCGGTTGCCTGCCGGCAGCGTTGTGCATTTCCGCGAGCCCGGCCTTTGGGAGCGCTATTGGTGGCTGGTTTCCGGAGGGACCCTGTTCGCTGCCATGCAAGCCGCGTTGATCGTCAGCTTGCTGATCAATCGGGCCAAACGCCGCCAAGGGGAGGCGGTGGCGGGGCTGATCGCTGATCTGTCGTCGAGGTTTGTCCACCTGCCATCGGGCGAAGTTGACCGCATGATCGAGCACGCCCAACGCCGGGTCTGCGAGTGTCTCGGATTGGATGTATCCACGCTCTGGCAATGGGCGCCTGACGATTCGGAAACCCTGGTCATGACGCACATCTACCGGCGCTTGCCCGGTCCAGCAACTCCCGAACGGTTCGAGGCCCGAGAGCACTTTCCCTGGGCGCTGCAGCAGCTCAAGGCTGGCCGAGTTGTGGCCTTGTCCATGAACGAAGTCCCGGCGGAGGCGGCCCGCGATTTGGAGGTGTGGCGCCATTTCCGCCTCAAGACGGTATTGCATCTCCCGTTGTCGATCGGCGGCCGACCACCCATCGGACTCCTTGCCTTCAACGACACCCAGTCGAACCGCGAGTGGACACACACGCTCGTGCAGCACCTGCAACTGGTCGCCCAGATTTTCGCCAATGCTCTGGAGCGGCAGCAGGTGGATCAGCATTTGCGCGAGAGCGAACGGCGCTACCGGACTCTGCATGAGAGCATGCGGGAGGCGTTTGTGAGCGTTGAGATGACCGGGCGGATTCAAGACTTCAACGGCGTCTTCAAGGAAATGTTGGGCTACTCGGACGAGGAACTGCGCCGGCTCAAGTACCCGGACTTGACGCCCGAACGATGGCATGCGACGGAGGCTGGCATCATTCGCGACCAGGTCCTGACTCGCGGATACTCGGACGTTTACGAGAAGGAGTATCGGCGCAAGGACGGGGCCGTGTTCCCGGTGGAGTTGCGCACGTTTCTCATCCGCGATGAGTCCGGCCGACCCGAGGCGATGTGGGCCATTGTGCGTGACGTGACGGAGCGGAAGCGGGACCAGGAGGCGCTGCGTGCGTTCAGCGCACGCCTGATCCGCACGCAGGAAGAAGAGCGCTCACGACTGGCCCGCGAATTGCACGACGACATCACGCAGCGCCTGGCGCGCTTGGCCATCGATGTCGGGCGAGCCGAGACCGGGACTTCAGGGCCGCCGCCCAGGGAAACGGTTCGATCAGTGCGCGAGGAACTGATCCGGTTAAGCGAGGATGTGCACGCCCTCTCGTATCGGCTGCACCCTTCGATCATCGAGGACCTTGGCGTCGCGGCGGCGATCAAAGCGGAAGCTGAGCGCTTCCAACACCACCATTCCCTCCCCATCGAAGTCACGGTGCGGGATGTCCCCGAATCGGTTTCGCCCGAGGCGGCGCTCTGCGTGTTCCGGGTTGTCCAGGAAGCGTTGCGAAATGTCGTGCGCCACGCCCACGCCAGCGTCGTGAAGATCGCGCTGCACGGTCTGGATGGGGGGCTGCAGTTGGCGGTCCAGGATGATGGCTGCGGCTTTAATCGGGTCGCCCAACGCGATCACCCCAGCCTCGGTTTGGCGAGCATGCGTGAACGAGTTCAGTTGATTGGCGGCGAACTCGAGATCGAGAGCGCGCCTGGCCAGGGCACAACCGTCATGGCGTGGGTGGCGGCGGGAAAGCCTGAAGGGTGAAGGCTGGCCAAGCCATGAGTCCTCGCCGATCGTCTTTCACCCCTCGCCTTTAGCCTTTGCTTATGAAGCCACGTGTCTTGCTCGCCGACGATCACCGCATGGTGGCCGAGGGTTTGAGGAGCCTGCTGAGCCACGATTTCGAGCTCGTGGAAGTGGTCGAGGATGGCCGCGCCCTCGTCGACACCGCCAAGAAGACCAACCCGGATGTCATCGTCGCGGACGTCACCATGCCGCTCCTCAACGGCATCGACGCTCTGGCGCAGTTGAAGGCATACAATCCGCATGTGAAGGTGGTCTTTCTGACGATGCACCGAGAGGCAGCCTACGCCCGACGCGCGCTGGAAGCTGGCGCCCTGGGATTTGTGCTGAAGCATTCGGCCCCGGCTGAGCTGATCACTGCCATTCGCGCGGCTCTAGACGGACAGACCTACATCACCCCGTCCCTGGCTGGGGAAGTGCTCCGCGCCATTCGGGACGAGCCGCGGGGAATCACGGACCCGGTGGCCAAGTTAACACCCCGTCAGCGGGAGATTCTGCAACTGCTGGCTGAGGGAGGCTCCGCCAAACAAGTGGCCGACAAGCTGCAAATCTCCACCCGCACAGTAGAGTTCCACAAGTACCAGATGATGGAGGCGCTCGGCCTGCACAACAGCGCTGAGTTGCTTCACTTCGCCATCAAGCACGGCCTCGTTGAGATTTAGCGAGGCTTCGCCTCAGACTGGCGAGGCCTGTAAACGACTCGTCCACTTTGGGGGGCCACCACGATGACCGGCACCCGACGCCTTGCAAAGCGGCCCCGCTGCGCGGGGCTCGATCGGGAATGACAACACGTGGCTGGCTGTTGTCCGACAAGGGACCAGAGGCTGAAGTTCAGCAGATGCCGTATTCGCCTTGAATTTGGGGTGTTCTTCGGGGCCCCCCGTAGTTCTTCAGGAGGCAACCCCGTACTTTTCCGAGGTCACAGCAGATCGCATCGAGAGCAGTCTGCTGTCTGTCGAGCGTTGTGTTGCCCTGCGGCACCCAGATGACTCGGCAGACAAATCGGACGGGGATGAACGTCAAGCGAATCAAGTGCGTGCTGCTAGCGGACCGACACCACGGTTTGACCGAAGGCCTGCGGTCATTGCTGGACACCATCTCCGAGTCCGTTGTGATGGTGGCGGACGAGCATTCCCTGTTTGAAACTGCACGGCGGCTGCGACCGACCCTGGCGGTCGTGGACCTTTCCCTGGCCCGTGGCGAGTCCCTCCGGTGGTTGGAGCAACTCCGGGCAATGTGCCCGGGCCTCAAGATCATGGCGCTGAGCGTCCACGACGAACCAAGCGTGCGGGACGCCGCCCTCCAGGCCGGCGCGAATGCATTCGTCCTCAAACGCGCAATGGCGACGGACCTGTTACCCGCCGTCGACGCGGTTCTGGCTGCGGAACCGCAGCCCTCGGAAGAGCCGACCGTGCCTCCATCGAGGCAGGCGCAGGCAAACCAGTAGAGAAAGGTAAAGAAAGAGATTGAGAACGTTCCAGATCCAGTACTTCGCGCCTTCCGAATCGGCGAAGGCACGAGCGTGGCTTGCCGAGAATCCCGATGCGGACCGTCCATCCGCGCCCCTGCCATGAGCACGCTCCAGGACAACCCGACACTCCAACAGGAAAGAACCAATTCGACACCATGAAGACAAATGAAAGAGCAGACTCGATCAAACCTCAGAACCAGACGCTGACCCCGATCTTTGCCGCGGCGGTGAACCGGACGGACCAATGGCGCGAGTTGCATGCGCTGAGCCGCGGGTGGGCGACGGCTCAGGGGGCCCAGGCGGAAGACTTGCGATCCGAGGCCGCACGACTCTTGGAGGTCATCACCCGGTTGGAGCAATGCTGGGCCTACCCAGGTCCGCGTCTGCTGACCGCCATCGGTGAGGCTATCGCAGCGCCGGATGCCGCGACCTTCGTGCGTCTCGTGCAAAAAGTCTCCGGCGCGCTCCTTTCGGGCGACTACCGTCGGAGTGAAGCGGCTTGGGATGCGGCGACAGAGAGCGCCATCCGCCCCCTTGAATCGGCCCTGCCGCCCGATGTGGAAACAGGTGAAGCGTCGAAGCCGAGCTTTGAGGTGCTGATTGTCACACCGACCGACCCGGCCACGTGGGAGCGGGGCAGAGCCGATCTGAAGCGCCTGCGACGACCCGAAGACCCTTTCCAGTACGAGGTGGTCCAGGCGGGCAGCTTCGAGGACGCCGCCCTTGCGGCGCTGGTCAATGACAGCCTCCAGGCTGTGGTTCTCATCGACGGATTTCAGTACCGGTCGCGCATCGAGATGCCGGACCTGCAGGGATTTCTCGCGCGCTATCTGCCGACGGACCAAACGGCGATCAAACCTGGGGCGCTGGCCACGGTCCTGGCGAAGGCCATCAAGAAGTGCCGGCCCGAACTGGACATCTATCTGCTCTCCGATCGAACGGCGGAAGCTCTGGCTGGCAGCGACGCCCTCGCGTCCGTGCGGCGGGTGTTTCATCACATCGAGGAGCCAATGGAGATTCACCTGTCCATCCTCGACGGCGTCAAAGACCGCTTCGAGACCCCGTACTTCGACAACCTGAAGAAATACGCCCAGCGCCCCATCGGCACTTTCCATGCCCTGCCCATTGCCCGCGGGAAATCAGTCTTCCGGTCGAACTGGATCCGGGACTTCGGTCAGTTCTACGGCACCAACATCTTCTTTGCCGAATCCTCAGCCACCACCGGCGGACTCGACAGCCTGCTCGAGCCGACGGGCAACATCAAGAAGGCCCAGGAGATGGCCGCGCGCGCCTTCGGGGCGAAGCGCGCCTACCTCGGAACCAACGGCACCTCGACCTCGAACAAGATTGTCGTGCAGGCGGTGTGCAAGCCGGGCGACATCGTGATCGTGGATCGCAACTGTCACAAGTCGCACCACTACGGGATGGTGTTGAGCGGGGCCCAGCCGTTCTACGTCGAGGCGTTTCCGCTCACCCAGTACTCGATGTACGGCGGCGTGCCGCTGCGGACGATCAAGAAGGCGCTGTTTGACTGCATGGCCGGGGGCAAGCTGGACCGCGTCAAGGTCATCGACATGACGAACTGCACCTTCGACGGGCACATGTACAATCCGCGGCGGCTGATGGAGGAGTGCCTGGCGATCAAACCCGATCTGGTGTTTCTCTGGGACGAAGCGTGGTTTGGTTTCGCGCGTTTCAACCCGCTCCATCGACGCCGGACGGCGATGGGCGCTGCCGCCGCCTTGACCGAGCGCTACCATGATCCGGCCTACCGCGAGGAGTACAAGTCCTGGGTGTCAAAAGTGGGGAAACTCGATCCCAAGAACCCGAAGCTGCTGGACCTGCACCTGTTGCCCGATCCCGAAAAGGTCCGCATCCGGGTGTACCAGACCAACTCGACCCACAAGTCCATGTCGGCATTCCGGCAGGGTTCAATGATGCTGATTTGGGACGAAGACTTCCACCAGGTCGAGGGTCCATTCGAAGAAGCGTTCTTCGCTCACACGTCCACGTCGCCCAACCTGCAGTTGATCGCGTCACTGGACGTGGCGCGCCGCCAAATGGAGCTGGAAGGCTACGGCCTTACCTTGCGCATGACCGACATTGCGTTGCGAATCCGCCGCGCGGTGAACTCGCATCCCCTCGTCTCGAAGTACTTCCGAGTGGCCACGCCGGAGGACATGATTCCGGCCGAGTTCCGCGCCTCCGGATTGAAGGACTACGGCCCGCCCTATTCCACCTGGACCGATGTGATCAAGGCGTGGGACGAGGATGAGTTCGCGCTCGACCCCACGCGGCTCACCCTGGTCTGCGGCGCCGCCGGCTTTGACGGCACCCAGTTCAAAGGGCTGCTGGCGGACCGGTTCGACATCCAGATCAACAAGACCTCGCGCAACAGCGTGCTGGTGCAGACGAACATCAACAACACGCACAGCGACGCCGCCCTGCTGATCAAGGCACTGGTCGATCTGTCGCGCGAGATCGACCAGAACCTCGCCCAGGGCGGCCGCACTGCGTTTGACGCCAGGGTCAAATCGCTCATGACCGATGTGCCCGATTTGCCAAATTTCAGCCGGTTCCACGACGCTTTTCGTGACCAGCCGAAAGCGGCCAGTAACGAAGGGCACATGCGGCCCGCCTTCTTCATGGCCTACGATGAGGCCAATTGCGAGTTCCTCAAGCTGGCCAGCAAGGAGGTTGACGATCGGCTCAAAAAGGGGCCGGAAATGGTGTCGGCCAACTTCGTCATTCCGTATCCGCCCGGCTTCCCCATCATGGTGCCAGGCCAGGTCATCACGGAAGACACGATCACCTTCATGCGCAAGCTCGATGTGAAGGAAATCCACGGCTACCACGCGGCCCAGGGTTTGAAACTCATCAAGCCCGAGATACTACGCGGCCCCGGCGGAAAGAAAGCCGTCAGGTAAACAGTCGGTCACTCCCCCCATGACAATCCCTTCTCGGAGGGCCGAGTTACACGAGGCCCTGATCGCGAACCGGGACAGCCTCCAGCCAGGGACTCGCGAAGCTTGTCCCTCCGACACGGATACATGGTCACCATGCGCGGCCCGCAGACCGTTTTCCTCCCCATGAACCGTGGGTCCGTAGCCGTCCCGCCGTCGCGGGCTGAGTCCGCGCCAATTCGCTCCGCGGAAGACCGAGATCAGCGCCGACTCACGTCGGCGGCTACGGCAGGTTCATGGCGCCTATCACCCTAATCACGAAAGGTCCCCTCTCATGCAAGCATTCTTCGAATTCCTCAAAGCGAACCCCTACATCCTCCTGTTCTTCACGATCGGGCTGGCCGTGTATGTGGGGAAGTTCAACATTAAAGGCTACGGGTTGGGCATGGTTGCCGCGGCAGTCGTCGTCGGTTGCGCGCTGGCTACGTGGGCCTCGACCTGTGGTGTCAAACTCCAGCTCGATAACTTCGCCAAGTCGCTCTTCTACTACTTGTTCATGTATGGGGTCGGTTTGCGCGTCGGCCCTTCGTTCTTCAACAGCCTGAAGAAAGACGGGTTAAAGTTCACAGTTCTGGCAGTCATATGCAGCGTGCTGGGCCTGGTGCTCGTGGTGCTCGGGGCCAGGCTCTTCGGCCTGCCCCCTGGTGCGGCAGGCGGCATTCTCGCCGGCTCGCAAACGATGTCCGCCGCCATTGGCACGGCGGAGATGGCGGTGACGCAGGGCGCCTACAAGGTTCCCGCCGGCAGCACTACCGAGGCGGTGTCGGCCATGATCGCGCTCGGCTACGGTGTGACCTACATCTGGGGCACGGTCGGGATCATTCTCATCTGCAAATACCTGCCGCGCTGGTGGGGCCTGGACGCGAAGAAGGCAGCCAAAGAATATGAACAGGCCCACGGCGTTGCCAACGTAGACGACGCCGGTCTCAGCGGCTACCGGCCGGTCGGGCTCCGCGCTTACCGGCTCGAGAATCCGGCTTCGGCGGGCAAGACCATTGCCCAGTTGCGCAGCAGCTACCCCCAATACCGCGTGCTGAACGTGGTCCGTGCGCGTGAGTCGCTCGGCGCCGACGCCGGGCTGCGCCTCGAGAAGGGCGATATCGTGGCGTTGGCGGGCAAAGTCGAGGATTTAACCTCGAACATGGGCCTGCTGGGACCCGAGGTGCCGGACGCAACGGCACTGAGTATCCCGCTCGATCAGGCCGAGATACTGATCACCGAGAAGGCCGTGCAAGGCCGGGCGCTGAGGGAATTCCGCGACGAGGATTTTGCCGGACAATTGCAGGT
>ENA-UOWO01005497-UOWO01005497.1-activated-sludge-metagenome-genome-assembly--contig:-NODE-5497-length-13417-cov-10.801003_pt1 | contig 13417 bp, 13 predicted proteins | sample MGYA00238148_ERZ761564 | MGnify/ENA primary metagenome ERZ761564 (study PRJEB28885, sample SAMN05720194) | activated sludge metagenome | isolation source: Anaerobic digester | place: USA...
GCAGGATGAGGGCATCGGGTAAATCCCCAAACGCATCGGCAATTTTTTCTTTGCCATAAAATTTATATCCACCATGATCATGCAGAGCGAGGATGGCCGGGAGCTTACCGCTTACCCCCACCGGCTTTAACACCCAGGCACGGGTGCGGGGTCCGTAGCCGACCGACCAGGAAAGCTCCTCCATGGCCACGCTATCGGATTCCCATCTGCGTTCGCTGGCTACTTTTTGGGGCATTTCATTGGCTGGTGAAAAATTCAATACATTTTTGATGGCCATTTGGGTATTTGGGCCAGGAGGGGCGATGGGCCAAATGGTCTGAGCCGCTTGGGTTTGGTCAAACAGGTCGTTGTAGACACCTAAACCCCATCCAGTGGGTGGGATGGAGTCGCTGACCGTTTCATTGATCGATACGGCATAATTGTGGTGAGGGAAACAGACAATTGGGATGAGCAAGCTGCTCAAATAAGTGATTATTGATCCGAACATGGCGTAAACATTTGCAAAACAGATTCATCAAAGGATTTCTGCCAATACAAATATACTTCCTCCCACGTAAATGACATCTTCCGGCTGCGCCTTTCTTTTGGCGGCTTTCAGTGCATTTTTGACCGAAGTGTACGCCCTCCCTTTTCGCCCTCGCTCGGCTGCTGTTTTTTGCAGGCTTGCTGCTTCCAGACCCCGAGGGATATCCGGCTTGGCGAAATAATAAATTCCATCAATCGGGAGTAAGGGAATCATTTTTTGTAGGTCCTTGTCTTTCACTACGCCAATGACCAGATGCAATTTCCGATGCGGGATTTTTTGCAATTGATTCATGGCTAGCGCCAATCCCGCTTCGTTGTGGGCACTATCAGCAATGATGCTGGGGTGTTGTGCCAGCAATTGCCAGCGACCCATGAAGCGGGTGATGTGTTTCAAATCCAATAAACCCTTGCGGATTGCTTTTTCATCGATTCCCCAGGCTGCGGGCAGGCAATCTACTGCTTGTAAAACCGTCTGAAGGTTGAAGACTTGATAATCTCCGTGTAGATTACAACGTAGTGCAGGATAGCGGAGCTGCCCGTTTTGATAGATGTCAAATTCGCTATGATAGAGGTCTTCACCTGTCACTTTGGCCTGGTAGTGTTGATCGGCAAACTGTATGGGCGCATGCTCCTCCAGGGCTTTGGCTAGGAATACGGGGGCTGATTCAGGGTGGGTTTCGCCGATGACAATGGGGACATTGGTCTTGATGATTCCGGCCTTTTCGCTGGCTATTTCGGGCAGAGTTTCCCCCAAAAACTGCATGTGGTCAAAACTGATGTTGGTGATCACACTCAACTCGGGCGTGATTACATTGGTACTATCTAACCTGCCGCCCAAACCTACTTCAATGACGGCAACATCTACTTTGACTTTGGCAAAATAGTCAAAAGCCATCGCCACGGTGAGCTCAAAAAATGAAGGTTGAATTTCAGCGATGATGGGCTTCATTTTTTCCACAAAATCAATCACGTATTTGCGCGAAATGTACTGCCCATTAACCTTGATGCGCTCGCGAAAATCGCGGTAATGTGGAGATACGTACAAACCCGTCTTCAAGCCTTTGGCTTGCAAAATCGCGCTCAGCATATGCGAAGTAGACCCCTTGCCATTGGTGCCACCAACATGAATCGTTGAAAATTTTTGCTGTGGATTGCCTAAAAAATCCAGGAGGGCGTAGGTATTGGTGAGGTCTTTTTTGAAAGCTGCCCCTCCTATCCGGTGGTACATGGGGAGCTGCGCGTAGAGGTAGTCGAGGACTTGTTGGTAGAGCATGGAGGGTTCGAGGGTTCGAGGGTTCGAGAGTTCGGGAGTTCGGGGGTTTGGGCTCAAGCCCCGAACTCCCGAACCCTCGAACTCTCGAACCCTAAAAACTATTGCAATTTAAACCGATACGTCACTGTACCACACTGGCGATCGACATCACCGGTTGAGAACTTCCATTTTTTTGCATTATTAACTGCCAGATTGACCAAAGTGCTATTGGAGGTAGTGGAGCCTTTTTGGGTGAAATCAGCTGAAACGACTGATCCATTGGAGTCGACACAAACGGCGATCACGACTGTTCCCTCCAAGGAGGAATTATCACTGATTTTTGGCGCAACCAATACGTTGCGGTTGCCCAGGTTTCCCCCTACTGATCCTGTTCCAGTTGTGATTCCCTCCAGGTTTTTAGAATTGGGGTCTCCACCCGGGTCTCCCTGGTTGCCGGGCTTCCCGGTATTGCCCTTACCTGAGCCTTTTCCTCCACCACCAAACAGACCACCGATTTCATCTTTGGTTGCCTTGGCTTCGGCTTCTTTACGTTTACGCTCTGCTTCGGCGCGGTTGCGCGCTTCCTCTTGCTCCCGGGCGACCCGATCGGCTTCAGCGCGGTCTCGGCGCTCTTTTTCCTGACGCTCTCTGATGGCTACGGCATTGGGATCTTCGGTGGTTACGACTGGTTTCTCTTTGACCGGTGTGGTGACAGGCTTAGTCACTGGTTTGGTTTCTTTTTGAATTTCCGGTTGAGGTTTTTCTGGCTGCGGCTTTTCCGGTGCAGGCGTAGGCGCCAGAGGGCCAGGGGTGTTGTCTTCACCTTGGCCTTGATCAGGCAAGCCCAAATTCACCAAAATCCCTTCGGGTGGAGGAGGGGGGTCGGGATAATGGAAAAATTTTAAGATCATCAAGATCAGGATAATGCCTGTTACCGTACTGCTGGTGATGTAGGCCTTCCTTTTTCTTTGTTGTTCAGCTGGGCTTAAAGCTAGACTAGCCATAGCATTTGATTTTAAAGTTCTTTATCTGGATGCCAAGTGTATAAAAATTACACAAAAGGCTAACGATTAAATTTAAACTCGCCAGGCGTATTGATTTGTTTTTTTCCTTCCGAAGAAAGAATTGCATTGAGGTTGAGGCGTAAGGCCATGTCCATAATGGTTACTACATGCTCAACGGGTGTGCCTGGATCTGGTGCAATGACAAAGGTGTAGGGTTGAGGTGCATTGCTATTGCGAAACTTCATCTCTTCTTCCAGCAGTAGCAGAGAGGTGGCCCTTCCATTCAAAAAGAATTTGCCATCCGTTTCAATTCTAACCTCATCAGTACGTTTGGCACTATTTGAAGGTACCGAAGAATTGCCGGGGAGTTGCAAATTTAGCGCATTGGGAGAAACAACACCGGAAGTAAGCATAAAGAAAATCAACAGCAGGAAGATGATGTCGGTCAAAGACGAGACATTAAATTCGGCCATTGGTTTGGTTCGTTTTTTCAGTCCCATAGCTTAACTCTTTGGTTTTGGTTGGGTGGCTAATATGGATTTAACCTTGAGTTTGCCAGCAATTTTCATTACCTCAATGACCTCTTCAAAGGGTGTACCTACCTCAGCGACTATGGTTACCGTAAAGTCTTTGTTCTCGTTTGATTTAACAAACGCTGCTTTGATGATTTCCTCCAGTTCTTGGAATTGCACCAGCGTAGCATCATGATAAAAATCGCTGTTTTTGCTGATTCCAATGACGATGGAGGTAGGCGCTACCGTTTTTGAATCTGATTCAGGCAGTTCAAATGGTTTGACTTGCACAAAGTTGGCCGTGAGCATAAAGAAGATCAACAGCAGAAAAATGATGTCGGTCAGTGACGCGACACTAAATTCTGCGTTAGGCTTTCGACGACGTTTAAGCGGCATGGATTAATGTTTTACAGCCAGCAATTATGCAGTAGGCTCCTGAAGGAAATCCATAAAATCAACGGTAGATTGCTCCATTTGATAAATGATCTTATCAATGTTGGCAACCAGCAGGTTGTACCCGATCAACGCAAAAATACCAACGCCCAGTCCAAAAGCAGTGGTCAACAAGGCCTGATAAATACCACCAGCCAAGAGGGATGGGGTGATGGATTCAGCGGTAGACATTTGGTAAAATGCCAAAATCATCCCCGTTACTGTGCCCAAAAAGCCAAGCATTGGCGCAGCGCCAGCAATACTTGCCAGGTTTGCCAGGTTTTTTTCCAACTTAAAAATTTCGATGTTGCCTACGTTTTCAATGGCAGCGTCAATGTCACGCAGGGGTTTGCCGATGCGTTGCAAGCCTTTTTCAACCATCCGGGCGACCGGGGTATCTGTGCTTTGGCAAAGTGCCCGGGCAGCAGGAATATTGCCGGATTGAACGCTCATACGGATGTTGTTCATGAAGTTTTGGTCAATGCGCCCTGCTTTTTTGATGGCCAGGTAACGTTCAACAAAAATGTAAACGGCCATAAAAGTCAGGATCAATTGAATCAAAACAATGATGATACCAAAGGTGCCACTGTTCAGGATGATGTCTAGCATACTTTGTGAACCTACTTTGGGGGTAGACAGGGAGTCTGCGGTGGTCGATTGTAACAACAAAATTTTCAAAAACATCGGAAATTGCTTTTTGGTGTTAGGTCTGTTGAATTGCTTTCAAACGCTGTCCATTCCAGACTAAGTATTTCATGAACGGCCAAATTTAACAATTTAAGAATACTTTAATCCGAACCATGCAAAAAATTGTTTTGTAGTTTCAGACAATTGTCGGATATTACCAGCCCAAAATAAATTCAACGAGACCCTGAAATTAATACTTTCTGAGCACTTAATACCTTACAACCTCATTCCCAGATTAAAATACAAAATAAGTTACCCTATACAGTAAAGTCCAGATTAATGAAGGCAGTAAATATTTTTTTTGAAAACAGATAAGATAAATGACAAGCTTTCCACAATCAAAGTCGGGTTTAATCCGCATTGGCGTTTTTTATGACGGCCACTATTTTTTGCAGGTAAGTAACTACTACAATTATGTACACGATCGCCGAAGCCGGATCAGCATTCGTGGTTTGCATGATTTTGTACGCAAGCAAGTGGCCATTGAAGAAGACGAAGAATTTCACCGTTGTCAGATCATCGATGCCCATTATTTCCGGGGGCGTTTAAGCGCTAGTGAAGCCAGTCAACGTGGCAATTTACTGTATTTTGAACGCGCTTTTGACGACATCTTAATGAGTGAAGGGGTGTCGGTTCATTACCTGCCCGTAAGAAACTTTCACGGGCGTTGGCAAGAAAAAGGCATCGACGTATGGTTGGCCCTTGAGGCTTTTGAAATGACCTTTTACAAACGTTTCGACGTAGTCGTGATTTTAGCTGCCGACGGAGATTATTCTCCCTTGGTGCGTAAATTGCACTCTTTGGGCAGTCGGGTGATGCTGCTGCACTGGAATTTTGAATATACGGATGAAGAGGGCAACCGCTTTAGTACCCGCACGTCCAACGAATTGGTGTCCAGTGTTGCCTACCCAATTGCCATGCACGAAATCATCGATGATTATTCACCCAAGAGTGAAGCAATTGTAAGCAGCTTGTTTGTTCCAAAAACAGAAGCTAAAGTTTCACACAAACAAGGTACCAATTGGCAGGGATCGGGTGACGCAACTGCAACCGGAACCGGAACGGATGAATTCCACGACAGTACCATTCTTTCGCTGAAAGAAGGTTATGGCTTCATCAAGTTTCCGCCGAATAATGTCTTTTTCCACTTCAGTAGCTTGGTTGATTACGACTTCAATGACCTGGAGATTGGTGACAGTGTACAGTTTTCACTTGAGCCCAAGGAAGATGGTCGCATGATGGCCAAAGAAGTGATTGTGGTAGAATAAAAAAGCGCTACAAGAAAAAATGATGGCCAAATTTCAGTTGGGTTCAACTGGGATTTGGCCATTGTTTTTTGAAGTAGGCACAGAAAAAAATTACCTGCATTCTCTACTCCGCTTCCAACATAATTTCTATTTTTGCGCAGTTAGCGAAAATTCGCTAAATTTGTAACGCAATCAGAACGCCGCTTTATAACATGAAAAGAATCAGAAAAGCTGCGGTATTGGGTTCGGGCGTAATGGGTGCGGGTATTGCCTGCCATTTGGCCAACATTGGCTTGGAAGTACTCATGCTCGACATCGTCCCTTTTGACCTCAAAGATGAGGACAAAAATAACCCTGCCGCCCGCAATCGCATCGTCAATCAAGCTTTGGACAACGCCCTCAAATCCAAACCTGCTGCCTTGTTTGACAAGAGCTTTGCCTCTCGGGTCAAAACGGGTAATTTCGATGATGACATGTCCAAAATCAAAGATTGTGACTGGATCATCGAGGTGGTCGTAGAAAACTTGGACATTAAAAAGAAGGTCTTCGACAAAGTAGACCAATACCGCAAGACGGGATCATATGTAACTTCTAATACTTCAGGTATTCCCATTCACCTGATGTTGGAAGGTCGCAGTGAAGATTTTCAGCAAAATTTCTGTGGCACCCACTTCTTCAACCCGCCACGTTATCTGCGCTTGTTGGAAGTGATCCCTACGCCGAAAACCAAGCCAGAAATGGTGGATTTCTTCATGCAGTACGGCGACATCTATTTGGGTAAACAAACCGTATTGTGCAAAGACACGCCTGCGTTCATCGGCAATCGGGTTGGGGTGTACGCCATGGCCAAAATTTACCAACTCACTACGGAACTGGGCCTGCGCATCGAAGACGTTGACGTACTCACGGGGCCCTCACTGGGTCGCCCCAAAACGGGCACTTTCCGCCTCGGTGACCTGGTCGGCCACGACACTGCGGCCAATGTAATCAAAGGCATCAAGGCCAATTGCCCGGATGACGAGCAAGCCTCGACGTTTGAGATTCCCAAGTACCAGCAGTTTTTACTGGACAACAAGTTCCTCGGTAATAAAACCGGACAGGGTTTTTACAAAAAAACGGCTGAAAAAGACGATAAAGGCCGCCCGGTGATTTTGGCGCTTAACCTGAATACCCTGGAGTACGAACCTTCCGCCAAATCCGACCTGGCCAGCCTGAAGTTGAGCAAAAATATCGACGATTTGCCCAAACGCATTTGTGCTTTGTACGATTCGGCTGACGCTGGCGGACAATTGGTGCAAAAATCGCTCAATGGCCTGTTTGCTTACGTCTCCAACCGCATCCCCGAAATTACCGACCAGGTTTTCAGCATCGATGATGCCATGAAAGCGGGTTACGGTTGGGAGTACGGCCCCTTTGAATATTGGGATTTGATTGGTTTGGACAAAGCCATCCAGTCAGCCGAAGCGCAAGGTGAAAAAATTGCCGATTGGGTCAAAGAAATGCTAGCAGCTGGTCATAGTAGCTTTTACAAACGTGTAGCCGGGCAACGCCTGTGTTACGATCCAGCTAAAAAAGCTTACGAAAAAATTCCTGGCCGCGAATCCTTGATTGTGTTGGACAATTACCGCGACGCTGCTCCGGTATTCAAAAACAATGAAGTCATCCTGCACGATATTGGCGATGGCGTTTTGTGCCTGGAATTCATCAGTCCCCACAACTCCATCGGTGAAGGAGTCCTGCGTGGCATCAATGAAGCGATCCAAATTGCCGAGGATGGGAATTGGCACGGTTTGGTGATTGGCAACAATGGTACCAATTTTAGCGTAGGTGCCAACATCTTCATGATTGCCCAACTGGCTTACCAAGGGGAGTTTGAAGAATTGAACATGGCGGTTAACATTTTTCAACAAACCACCATGCGGGCGCGTTATTCCAGCATTCCCGTCGTAGTGGCCACCCAGGGCTATGTATTTGGTGGAGGGTGCGAGTTGCTGATGCACGCTGATGCCGGAATGGTGTCTGCTGAATCATACGTTGGCTTGGTGGAAGTAGGGATTGGCGTTATTCCTGGCGGCGGCGGCACCAAAGAGTTTGCGGTACGCGCCTCCGACGAATTTAAAGAGGGGGAAGTCCTCATCCCAACGCTGATCGAGCGTTTCAAAGCCATTGCTACTGCAAGCGTGAGTACCTCGGCTGCGGAGGCATTCAACTACCGCTATCTCTTGCCTGAGCGCGATTTGATCGTAATGAACAAAGACCGGGCGATTGCCGAAGCCAAGAAAAAGGTGCTGGAACTCGCCCCCAATTATACCCAACCACTGCCCAAAAAAGTGACTGTACTGGGTCAAACTGGCTTGGCTGCCCTGTACGTGGCTGCCAACGAGTTGAAACTGGGCCGCTACGCCTCCGAACACGACATCAAAATTGCCCACAAAATTGCCTGGGTACTTTGTGGCGGCGACTTGTCCGGAACCCAAATCGTATCTGAACAATACCTGCTGGATCTGGAACGTGAAGCATTCCTGAGCCTCTGCGGTGAGCAAAAAACGTTGGAACGGATTCAGCACATGTTGCAAACAAATAAGCCCTTGCGAAACTAAGAGGGTTCGAGGGTTCGGGAGTTCGAAGGTTCGAGGGGTTGTGCCCAAACCTTCGAACCCTCGAACTCCCGAACCCCGAACTAAAAAAACATGGAAGCATACATCATCAAAGCATACCGATCCGCCGTTGGAAGATCCAAAAAAGGCGGATTCAAAAACTACCGTTCAGATGACCTGGCGGTAGACATCATCAAACACCTCATGGCGCAAGTACCAGAGGTGGATCCCCGCTTGGTTGACGACGTATTTGTCGGCTGCGCCAATCCCGAAGGTGAACAAGGTTTTCAGATTGGGCGGCAAATTTCACTGCGGGCATTGGGACAAGAAGTACCTGGCGTAACCGTCAACCGTTATTGCGCTTCGGGTTTGGAAACCATCTCCATGGCGGTTTCCAAAATCAAGGCGGGGATGGGCCACATCTATCTGGCGGGTGGCACTGAAAGCATGAGCATGATCCCGATGACGGGATATAAACTGGCGCCTGCTTATTCGGTTGCGAGTACCACGCCCAATTACCTGGCCAGTATGGGACATACTGCTGAAGCGGTAGCGCACAAATACGGCATCAGTCGTGAAAAAGCCGATGAATTTGCCCTGCGCTCGCATGTCAACGCGGCCAAAGCCATTGACGAAGGCAAATTTTCTGACGAGATTGTTCCTGTGAAAGTGAAGGAGGTTTTTGTCCAAAACGACAAACGGGTGGAAAAGGAATTTACTGTAGCGGTAGATGAAGGTGTACGCCGCGATACCACCCTGGCGGGTTTGGCGGGCTTGAGGCCTGCTTTTGCGAATGGTGGAGTCGTTACTGCGGGCAACTCTTCCCAAACTTCCGATGGAGCCTCCTTCGTGTTGGTGGTCAGTGAGGAGATGGTCAACCAATTGGGCCTTAAACCCATTGCCCGTTTGGCAGCTTGCTCGGTAGGTGGTGTTGATCCAATGTACATGGGCATTGGCCCTTGTGCGGCAATTCCCAAGGCGCTAAAACAAGCAGGTATTGCCCTGAATGACATCGATTTGATTGAACTCAATGAAGCTTTTGCGGCGCAGGCCTTGGCGGTAGTTCAGGAAGCTGGTTTGGACATCAGCAAAGTCAATGTCAACGGCGGTGCTATTGCCTTGGGGCATCCCCTGGGTTGTACAGGCGCCAAATTGTCGACTCAATTGTTCAATGAGCTGCGCCGTCAGGGTAAAAAATATGGCATGGTGACGGCTTGTGTAGGCGGAGGTCAAGGCATTGCCGGGATCTACGAATTGCTTTGATTGAAAAAAAAGTTGAAGAGTTGAAAGGTTGAAAAGTTGAAAAGAGGTCGGTAGTGCAAATTTTGCTGTATTGACATCTAATCCTTACCGGGTTCACCAATAAACGGGCGGTGATTAGTACTTAATTTAGGCTTGTCCTACTTTTCAACCTTTCAACCCTTCAACTTTTCAACTGCTAAAGGAGATGTGCACTTTCATCAAGGCCATCATCGACAAGGCATCGGTGATTTCACCGCGCAAAACCATATCTATAGCTTCCTGAAGCGGAACCCTTTTGAGCTGGAGCGATTCAGTTTCTTCGGGTTCTGCTTCACCATAGCTGAGTCCTTTAGCCAGGTAGGCGATGCCATATTCGTCGGTAACGGAGTTGGAGGTATGAAAATCAGTAATTTGTATCCATTCGCTGGCTTCCATGCCCGTTTCCTCTTTTAATTCCCGTTTGGCCGTTTCCAGCGGGTCGGTCCCCAGGGGGCAACCGCCTTCGGGGATTTCCCAGGTGTATTGATCCAGGGCATAGCGGTATTGGCCCACCAGCCAGGTATACCCCTGTTCATCAACCGGGACAATACCAATGGCGATGTTTTTAAAATGTACGACACCATAAATGCCGGGAGTACCGGCAGGTGTCAGCACTTCACGGTGGGTAATTTTGATCCATCGATTGTCGTACACTTCTTGTATTGACAGGGTTTTCCAGGGATTTTCCATGCTAAAATTTGAAAAAAAAACGGGCAACAGTTTACACTATTGCCCGTTTGGTGCAGATATTCAAAAAAGTTGAAAGGTTTAGGGTTGAAAAGTTGAAGAGTTATGGCCTTCCACCGTTTTCAGGTAGTGCGTTGATCTTGCACTACCGAACTTTTAAACTTTTCAACCTTAATCTTTTCAACTTCTCAAAAAGATTATTGCGAAAGAAGCTGTTCACCAGCACCACCGATGTTGCTCACCATCAAGGAAGCAACGATACAAAGGATGAACAAGGCAGCGGCCAGGCCCCAGGTAATCTTCTCCACAATCTCAGTCGAACCAGACGCGCCGAAAAGTTGGTTGGCTTGACTACCACCAAAAGTTGAGTCGATGCCACCACCCTTTGGGTTTTGGATCAGGATAAAAAACATCAACGCGAAACTGACCAATGCGATGATTATAGTAATGAAAGTCATGTTGATAAACTTTTTTTGATCGATTCAATTTGAGCTGCAAAGGAAATGCTTTTTTCTGGAATAAGCAACATTAGTCGTTCATATACTTCAATCGCTTTATGGTATTGTTTTTGGGCGACCAACAATTGGGCCCAGGTTTCGGAGGCCATGCTGTCTCCGTCTACAATACTTTGCCAGGCTTTTTTGCTCACCTCGTTTTTGCTTTCCACGCTACCGAGGTGTTTGTTTTTTTTGTGATCCAGCTGTTCTGCGGCCAAAAGTTGTTGTACCGAGGCTTGCAAATAAGCGCTTTGATCGGTTCGGCTCCAGCTAGAAAAGGCTTTTTTGGGGGTTGGCGAGATAGGGGAGATTGGGTGTGGGTTGGAGTGTGGATTTGGGTGTGATTGGAGCTCCGGGGTTGAAGTATCGGGTTCATCAAGATCTTCAACGGGGTTGAGGATGACTGGTGTTTCGTTTGTGGGGGGGCTTGGTGTGCGTGTAAGATCGATCACAGCTTCCTCCAAGGAAGTGTCAAGTTCGGTTTCATCTTCCGTGGTGCCATCCCAGGCGCCATTCCAGGAATTGATGCTGGGTTCAGTTTTGGGTTCAGGGTCAATGGAGGAAGGGGGTTCTGGGTCGATGGCCATGGTTTGGCTGGAAGAAGGATCCTGGTAAACGCCCAGGGCAATTTTTTCCAAATCAGCTTGAACGATGGATAAATCTTTGAGTTCGAGGAAATCTTCACCCAGGTGGTAGGCTTCGGCTTTGGGTTTGGTCCGTTGTTCGCGCATGAGTTTCAGGCGCTTGAACAACTGTTTGCGGTCGATGGCGTAGGTGGCTGCCTTAGCCAAGGTTTTTTCCCGATCAGGATGTTGGTCCAATTCGGCTTTTTCCTGGAGCAGTACTTGTAAATTGTGGCAATAAGGGTATTGCATCACCATGGTACGCAGTTCCTCCATGGGCAACTGGTAGAGGTGCGCGTATTCTTTGAGCAGAGTTGCAAAGCTTTCTGCATTCATATCGTGTGGAAAGTGGTTTTCTAAAAAAAAACAACGTGTAGGGATGTGTTTTTCGCATCCCTACAACGTGTATCCGTGAATCAACTTGCAATGTAAATAAAAAATTGACTAAATGTGCAGAAATGTCCCCTATTTCGCCTGCGGTGTAAAGACTACCCCGACCCGATCGTAGTACAAACGGGTCAAACCCTCAAATCCGGAGTCGGTACCCAGCACAATCCAACAAGCTCCCTGCGCGTCGGTTTTGACGCTGATGGGCGCAGTAGCTTTGCGCTTGATGATCGTAAAGGGTGCTGAACCCAAGCCGTTAGCGGGTTTGCCGTTGGCAATGTCGCCCAGAACCTTCATTTCACGTCCTGATTCCGATTGCTGACCCTTGTCAATGTTCATCCTGTAGTGGTTGTCCTGCGGATCCAGTACGGCCAGGGGCTCTTTGTTACTGACACCAGCTTTGAAGTACACACTTTCTCCGGGTGCTCCACCGATACCCACTGCACCCGTAGGCGCTTCGCTAGCCAGGTCGATGTCAAAATCCACCTGATAAGTAGTGTTGGGCAGAAGTCCAGCTACTTTGCGCTTCACGAACATGAACAAATCGTCGCTGCGGTTGTGGCCAATGATCTGTAAGGCACCGACACGGTTGCCACCTACCTCGGCAGGCAAGGCCGCCCACTTGTAACTCAACTCGTAAATGGAGGAGTCTTGCTGATTGTTCAACTTGGGTAAATCGGCAAAGGCACCTACCCAGCCTTCAGTGGCGGTGGTAAACTCGAAGGTGAAGGTGTTTTTGTCGGGGGTGTTGTCGTTGTCGTCCTCACAGGCGAAGGCGAAAAGGGCTAATGCAAATACCCCGAACAACATTTTGGATAATTTCATGGTAAAACAGTTGGGTGGTTAAAATGTGTTGTCGAGAGGGGTAGACTGGAAGGGGAGGGGCAGGGTTGGGAGTTTAACGGTTTTTAACAGATCGGCTTAGGGTGCAATGCATCATCCTATAGCGGATTTTTAAATACGTACCTTCATAAAGACATTTGGCCGCACACGCTTTGATCAAAGCGTGTGCGGCCAAAACATCGATTTACAAAAAACTAGAAATTTGCCCTTTTCTTTCTTCCCCTTCCCTCCAACCTAAACGAAATCGGCAGATTAAACGCAATACTCACCGCTTCCCCCTCCACGATTCCAGGAGTCCAGTCTGGCATCATTTTGACTACGCGTAAGGCTTCTTTGTCGAGTTGATCAAAATAATGCTGTCGGCTATCGATCACAAAACCCTGGGTGGTATCATCTTTTTTTTCGCTGGATGACTTTATGATCGTCGGTTCTATAACCTTACCTGTAGCATCAATAATCAGTCGAATGACCACAATTCCTTCGACACCGTACTCGCGTGCAGCAAGGGGGTATTGAACATTTTTAACAAGAAATTTAAACAAGCCAGCCTGACCATTGGGGAAGCCAGGCATTGTTTCTACGATTTTGTAAATGGTATCCCCATTTTCTGTCACCTGATACATTTCCATGGGTGGAAGACTTTCACTTCGATTTTGGCCGTGCAACATCGTGACAGAAAAACCGATCAATAACAAGGTAAGGCTTGAAAATTTGTAAAAACTGAGTTTTAATAATGGTTTCATTTTTAGGGTTTTAGTAGTTTTAAATTGTAGTATGCCCCACGCGGGAAAAGTTTAGCACCTCGCCTGTGGCGAGCTTATTTTTATATTTTCTCCCGCAGAT
>ENA-UOWO01005499-UOWO01005499.1-activated-sludge-metagenome-genome-assembly--contig:-NODE-5499-length-13416-cov-5.243470_pt1 | contig 13416 bp, 13 predicted proteins | sample MGYA00238148_ERZ761564 | MGnify/ENA primary metagenome ERZ761564 (study PRJEB28885, sample SAMN05720194) | activated sludge metagenome | isolation source: Anaerobic digester | place: USA...
ATATGAATATTATTAATTTTAATCCTTATAAATTTGATAATATTAATATTCAGTATAATCAATCTAAATCTTCATCTCAATATAGTTTTGATTATTATTTTGATTTAAATTTTACTAAAATTTAAACATTTAAAAATTAAATTAATATAAAAATAAAATAAATAGGATAACTATGTCTGATAACCAAATAAAAGAAACTGATTCTAGAAAAGAAATTTCTAAAAAAATATTAGAGTCTAAAAAAAGATGGAATGCTGTTATAAATAATCTAACATATAGATTAAAAAATGATAATATTCAGGATATATATAATGTACAAGCTGAATCTATAAATTATAGGCAGGAGGTAGTAGATGAAGTTCATATATATGCAATTAAAATACATAAGCTGGTATATAAAATGAAAACTTTATCAAAATCTAAATTTGAATTTTATGCCACATCATATCCTGTTAAAACATCTGGATCGGAAAAATTAAAATTAATAGATTATGATATGGGTGAATATCAACAATTTATAAATGAATTGGATGATTTTGTAAATTTTTTGAGAGACACCTCTAAAAATTTAGAAGCTATAAATTATTCTGTTAAAGGTAGGGTGGAGTTAAATAACATATTAAGTGGATATAAATAAAGATAATATTTTATAATGCATTCAATTAGTAATTGCTCTAGTTTAACCTCTACAAAGGATTTATTTATTAATAACTCTAACGTTACAAATTTCTCTGATTGTTTTTTGCATTGTACATCGTTAGAGCCATATCCAAAGTATTTAAGAAAGCAAAGAAAAGAAAAAATAGAAAAATTACGTGAAAAATTCGGAATGTGAAATACATATTATATCTCCAAAAGGTTGGATTCAAAAATATAAAAAACATAGCGATAAATGGATTCAAACAACAAACAATAAAAATAGACATATGACATCTGAGCAATTATTATCTCATATATTACCATTATTAAGAATTGATTACATAGGTAAATGGAAAATTGTTGTTATTCCAGACAATATAAATATTGAAAATGAAATTTAAATTAAATCAAGATAATACCAAGCTTATTCTAACTGAATCTACCAAAGGAGAATATAATCAATTAAAATTATATTTAACCAGAAAGGTTCACAATTATCGATTCATGAAGCGATTTAAGCTTGGCGTTTGGGATGGTTCAATTTCTTATTTTAATGATGGTTTTATAAATTTTGGTTTATGGCAAGAAATTTATCAATGTTGCAAACAATATGGATATCCTTTTATTATAGAAAATAAGGATCAATTTCCAATTAATAATAATATTAAAAAAGAAGATTTACAAAATTTTATTGATAATTTTTATAAGGATCATAAATTACCAGATGGTAAAGACTTTACACCTTATGAACATCAGGTTGATGCCATATTTCAAATTTTAAAATATCAATTTGGTTTAGTTGAAATTGCAACTGCTGGTGGTAAATCATTAGTTTTTGGAACTTTACTTTTTTATTATTTAAAAAATATTAATCCAGATGCTAAATTCCTTTTAATTGTACCGAGTATAGGGTTAGTTACTCAATTTTATAATGATTTAAGTGATTATAATTATGGGTTTAATTCTGATAATAAAACACCATTAGATATTAGAATTGATGAAGTTATGAGTGATAAGCCAAGAAAATATAGGAATGATGAAAAAAAACCTAATGTTTATATTGGAACATATCAAAGTTTAGAAAAATGGCCTAGAGAATGGTTTAAACAGTTTGATGTTGTGGCATGTGATGAAGCACATACAGCTAAAGCAAATACTCTTGTTTCTATTTTAACTCGAACTTTTGGAACATCTAAACTTCGTTTTGGTATGAGTGGAACATATCCATCACCTTCTTCGGTCGAGATATTAACTATACAATCTCTATTAGGTCCAAAATTAGTTAATATTAGTGCTAGAAAATTAATTGAAAAGGGATTAATATCCGATGTTAAAATTAAAGCAATGTTATTGCATCATGATAATAGAAAATTTGCTGAAGGTGTTTATAATATTAAAAAACGTGGAGATGGTCAAAAAGCTTGGCAATTAGAAAGAGAATATATTCATGAATCATCTAAAAGAAAATCTTTTATTAAAAAATTAGTAGATAAATTTAATTCTAATTCTTTAATATTATTTCATACAATTAAATATGGAACAGATTTATATAATTATTTAAAAGATAATTGTATAGGTAAGGATGTTTATTATATTGATGGAGAAGTAAATGTAGAAAAAAGGGAATATATTAAAAAGCAAATGGAGGATACTTCTGCTAATCCTAAAATATTAGTAGCTTCATTTGGTACTTTTTCAACTGGTATTAATGTTAAAGCTATAACGAATATTGTTTTTGCAGATAGTTTTAAAGAACAAAAAATTATTAGGCAATCAATAGGAAGAGGATTAAGATTACATGATAAGAAAAATAAATTAATTGTTTTTGATTTGGTTGATATATTTCATTCTGATTATAAAACTATTTTATTTAGGCAATATGAATCAAGACGTGATGAAGTATACAAAAAACAAAAATTTGAATTTGATGAAATGAAAATCAAATTATAAATTAAAAGCCGCCATATCTTCTTCTAAATTCCATCTTTGCAATATTTTACAATAATATAACAAAGTGAATTTAATACCTAAAAATTCTTTATGATCTTTTACTTTTGCTGTTAATTTAACGGTGTCACCTTTTTTTACTGGTGACATTATTCTTGGTCCATCTTTTATAGGTGATCCTATATTATATGTCATATATTTATTTCCTTGTTCATCTATTAGTTTTACTTTATATTGGAGTTTATTATCGAATGGATTTTGATTGGTTTCGACATCGTATACATCAGCTTCAATTTTTATTTTATCACCAATTTTACCTATATATTCACTTTTGCTCTCTTCTAAATTTTTCTTTCTTATAGTATCATAATATAAATCTTTATAATATTTTGCTTTTTCTATAAATTCTGGACTTAATGAGCCAGTATATTTTTCTAATGTCCAAATAATATATTTTGGATCTTCCACAAAAACCTCACCTAATGTTTGTCCACGATATTTACCAAAACTAAACATTTCTTTTTTAGCTGCTTGAAACATACCAGCTTTTGTACCATATTTATCTATAATAACAGGTATTCTACCAGCAGCTTTTTTAGCTTTTTCAATTGCGGTCATAAAATCTGTACTTAGATTAGATATAAAATGAGAATTAAGTCTGTTTATTTTCCATAAGGTGTAATAAACGGAATATTTTCCGGATACGTCTACTGAAAAATATCCGAATTTATCTATATCCCAACTTGCGTCAATTCCTTTTTCAAGGTATTCTTCAGCTTCTTTTACTTCATCATCTGTAGGCTGTTTAAGTTGATTTCTAGCCACTGATTCTTTAATATAATCATTATAGTTCTTTATCATTCTCTGATTTTTTCTCATAATATTTTAAACATTTATTTATTTCTTTTTGAAGTTTAGTTGGTATTATTGGTTTTTGTACAAAGAATAAGATTCCTATGCTTTTTATTTTCTTTATAGTATCATTTCCACCTGCAGTTACTATTAATGTTGGAATTTTGAATTTTTTATTTATCAATGAAAATGTTTCAAACCCATCCATTTCTGGCATAAATATATCCAATAATATTAAATCCGGTGGATCTTGTTTAATAAATTTAATAGCATCTAATCCATTGATTGCTATTTGAGTATAATAACCAAGTTTTTGAGCAATTGCTTGTTGAATTGTTGCACTATCAATATCATCATCAACTATAAGTATTTTATTTTTCATAAAAATTCATTTTATTTAATGCTATATATAAATAATTAAAACAAAAAATATTTTTTGTTATATATAGTTGAAAATTATAATTTTATAGTGTATAAAATATAATAAAAAATAATTTAAATTATGATAATAAGTGTAACTATGGAGGATATTATAAAACGTTGTCTTTGGTCAGATTATAAGAGGTTTGTTTTAAAAGATAAATGTGAACAGGAAATACAAACTTTAATTAAAGAAAATAAACCTGTTGTATTATCTGAAAATGATGCATATGCAATAGGATTATTGAAAGTTATTGAAACTGATAATTTAATTCATAGATTCACAGTACATATGAAAGAAATGATTAATATTAAATCTACAATATTCGATAAAAATGTTTATATGTCAGTTAAAATAGTAGAAAATGAGTTGGAGAGTTTTAAAAAAAGATTTCCGGATTGTTGGTCGCCAGGAACATCATATGAAAATGCAATTATAGAATTAAAAGATCACATTAATAGATTAGAGGAGAATTTAAAAACTTTTGAAGTTTATGAGTTTAAAGTAAAAGAAAAGAAAATTAGATACTTTTTATCTAGAGATATTAAAAAATTAATTGAGGGCTAATTTTTTATTTTATTATAAATTATATATTGTTATATCTTTCGATAATTTATAATTTTTAAATTCTTCGATTGTTAATTTTCTAATTATAAAGATTTTATCTATCCAAAATTCCTCATTATCAACTGTTTTAACAAAAATTGGATCACCATTTTTAACATCATATAATGATAATTCATCTAAAATTTTTGATAGTTTTGTATATTTTTCGTCTAAATAAGCTCTTTTGTAAAATTCATCATAGTCAAGGTTACCTCTTATCTTTTCTATTTGATCACTTAAACTTTTAGTTGTATGTAAAATTTGTGCTGCTGTTTTATTTAAATTTTCCGGAGAATTCCATCCGCTTTTAGTGATTTCTACATAATCTCCAGTATAAAAATTTTGATAATTTTCATATAATAAAACATGTTTCATTCCCATCTAGTATTTTCAATATTTTCTGTATATAATTTACCGGACGCATTATCAGCTAACATCAAATAATTTGAATCTTGTATTATTCTTTGTAATAATATATTAGATTTTGATTCTTCTGGTATAACATTATCAAATATTCTTAAATTTGTTAATTTAATATCCGATGCACATATAGATAAAGTTTTATCAATTTCAAAACTAAATGGTTCAATATTAGAATATTCGATAGATGTTACTTTTAATAAATTGGTATCTTTTAATTGAATATTTAATTCGGTATTTTTAACTGGTCTATAGCCTCTTGTTGTATAATAAGTTATTCCTGTTAAATCAGTTGAATTAACAGTAACATTTTGATAATTTGTTTTAAACATTGTGATATTATAGTCATAATTTCTTTTATATAAGTCTAAACTTATTATTCTTTGTCTATTATCAATATTTATTGTTAATCCATACCAAATATTAGTTGTTAATCCAGTTACATTTAAAGGATAACTAATATTATTAATAGTCAAAATGATTTGTTTATTATAATACCATATCTTATAACCTTTTGAATCATCTGGTATATAATCGCAAACTTCAGAATCTCCACCTAGAATATGATTATTTAATAATTCATAATAATTTGTGTTGCTTATCCTATATGAATTAAAAACGCTTTCATCAATTATTTTATTTGGATCATATTTATTATTGAAGTTAAACCAAATATTAAAGGCTCTATTATCACTAACACTTAAACTAGAATCTTTAAATGAATATGTAACTGCTGATAATTTAGGTATGACTGATGAAAAATTATAATAACTATCTGCAATTTTAGTTCCTTTTAAAGAATTATAGATTTCTTTTTTAACAACAGTAACTTTAGGATTAAGTTCTAATCTATAAACTTCATGTGTTGTTGGTTTAAATTGTTTATTAATTATTTTTTCTTCATCTTCTCTCATTTCTTCTCCAAATAAAGCATCAATTGTATTATTTTTAGTTAATGGTTCAATTATTGATTTAGATGCATCTGAAAGGTTTCTTTCATTTGCAAGTGCTTCATATTTTTCTAATACTACATTATAGTATATACCTAAATACATTATGTCTCTATGTATTTGTGCATGTCTTACTCTGTAAAATCTATTAGCTTGGCAAAAGAAAATTATATCTTTTTGAGCTGGTCTTTTTTCAATACCAAATGCTCTGTGAAATTCGTCCTTTAATATGATAATTTGAAATGTATCAAGCATATCTAAAGCAAATTCATTAATTACCACTTGATTGTCTGGAAAATTATTTTCAGGTACTATAATTTTTATTTTTTGAATATCTATAATGTTAAATAGTTGATATTCATGTAAATATCTATCTATACCTTTACCATCAGGATCAGTAAGGTGATAATCAACTGTCCATCCTAATATTTTACCCATGCTATTTGCTAAGTAGTTATACCATTCTCCGATTTTTTTGGTCGCTGCGTAAGGATCGTAGAGTCCCGTATCTCCTATACCTGAGCCACCTGTGCTATTTCCAGTGTCTGTTCCTGATCCTGAAATACTACTATTTTGAGATGTTAGACTGCTGATAATATTACCTGTTAAATAACAACTTAAACCTTGAGTAAACCAATTTTGATTATAATTATATACTTTACCATCACCTTTATAATCTATTTTGTCATTTCCATTACCATTTGAGCCATTTCTTCCGGTTAAACAGATACTATAATCAGTATTACCGTTTGTTCCAGTTGCGGTAGTGTCTCCGCTCCATTGAGGGTATTTTAATGAGCAATCTTCTCTAATACCATATCTATTTGTTTTTAAATAATAATTATTAATATTTTGAAAATCTCCTAATAATATAATATCAAAAACTTTAGATGTAATTGAATTATCTATTTTTGATACGTGATATTGAACTTGTGCGAATCTAACAGGATTTAATTTTTTTGTTGATATATTTTCTGATGTTAATGGCTCCCATGCTGTATATGTTCTTCCACCATCTTGTGTGAATCGATATCTTATTATGAGATTATTAGTATTTGTACCATAGAGTTCGAAACCTGATAATTTGAAAATTTTATAAATATTTTTTGGTTCAAATATATAACCTTCATCTGGAACCTCAATAATTTCATCTGTTGCTTCAATATCGTATGTACCTTCTATTACTATACTATTTATGGATAATGTTGGCATTGTGTTTACGTCATTATCAATTCTATAATAATATAAATTTAAGTAAAGAAGATCTAAAGGACAATAATCCCCTGTTATTCCTGTAATTGGAGCTTGTTCGCTATAAGATATACCACTTCTAGTATTGTTATATGAGAAATATTTTTTAAAATAATGATTTTCAGTTTCACCTTTAACAATATCAGAAAAGTTTGTTATTGATTTTACACTTTTAGTGGGTGTTATGGAAAAATTTTTTATATCTTTTAATTGTGTTGATACTTCATCCGTTGAAATAGGTGCACCGATCCAACTCATTGTAAATGTACCATCAAATTTTTTAGTGAAAATATATTGCATTTGAAATATTTTATATTTAAAGTTATATATAAAATTATTTAAATTGAAAAACTATAAACCAAATTTTGTTTTTACTATATTAAAATTTTGTTGTATTTCATCTGCTGAAAGAATTTTATTATAAATTTTAAAACTTGCTCTTCGACCATAATGTTTCCATCCGTATAATGTACCTAGTGATATTCCGCCACCATCATAAATAGATAATCCTGTAGTATTTGGTGTATTTACAAATCCTATATAATCCCCATTAATATATAAATAATTCTTATTATTTGTCCTATCCCATATCATAGTTCTCACTCTCCAAGAATTATATGAATTATAAGGTGATGGTACAGATATTGAGTTATTATCAACATTTATACTATTAGATACTTGTTCAAATCTAAATGTTGAAGTATTCATACCGTGATTCCAATCGAAACCTGAACCTGTTGAATATCCATTATTAGAAACAACTGTACCTGCATCAGCTTCTGGATAAGTACAAGAGTTTGTCCATATAATTTCTTCAATAGTCCAACCTCCAGTTGTTTTAGTGAAAGTATCATTTAAAATTGTAGAATCAGGTATAGAAATCGCAAAAAAATTAGAAGTATTATCTGAATTTTGTAAATAACCAGTATTTTCAATAGATTCTGTATAATTTAAAGTGCCATGATTTTCATTTCCTGATAAATCACACCATCCACCACCAGTTGCAAATGATGTTCCTCTTGTTCCAGGTATAAAAGGCGTTGAATGTGATTTTTGTTCTATTTGATAACCACACCAATATACTTCTAATGGTAAATTATCATCTATATATATAATACCTCTTAATGCATAATTTCCGTTTTCTGTATTGGTAGTTGTAAAGGTCCATGTAAATCTTTTCCATTCAGTTGTTACTGTTATTTCGTTACCGTTTTTATAATAATTATCAGCTGTTCTGTTCAAGCAGTAAGAATAAGGATTTAATGTAACTGAATATGAAGATTTCATATAACAAGATAGTGTGTATGTTTTACCACTTTCAATCATAATTCCATTATTATCATCAATAAACGAACCTCCAGTGCCGCCTGATGTTTTTATCATTTTTTTATACGGTAAATTCATATAACCACCTTCTGAAAAATACCAAACATCAGCATAATCACCTCCCCAACTATTTGCAGTATAACGAGTGTTATAATTTTTATTTGAATAATTATTATAAGGTACTAAATTGGTAGTAGGCTCACCTCTAAAAGAAGTTAAATCACTTGCATCGTAATATAGAACTAATTGATCTGTTATCATTTGAGATGTCCAATGTGAAGACCAATAATTATTATTATCTATCCAAGTTTTAGCTGACAAGGAAGAAGGAAAATTTTGATTAGACATAATATTTATCAAATTTTTATAACTATCATCAGATTTATCTTCTGTACCACAAAAACCAATAGATGCACTATCACCAAAAATAGTAGGTTGATTATCATTGGGTACACATATCACATATCTATCTGTTTCATCTGGTCCTGACCACCATTGTACTCCACCGACACCAGGATTACCAGAATAATCCATAGGTGAAGTACCGATAGCTATATTACCTACTTGTGTAGTTCCTGAAATTGTAGTGCCTGAGTTAAAGGCAAATACTCTTGTAATCATAATTTTGAAAAATATTTTTATATATTAAAATAAAAATATAAGTTATTATGTTTAATCTAATTTTATTAGAATTAAAATTTTATATATAAAGAAAAAAATTTAGAATGACTAAAATTGTGCCTAACGACCTTTTAAATCCAACAGAAAAGACAATTAAAAATTGGAATTGTTCTTTTATTGCGGTTGAAGGTCCGAATATATTAGATAAAGTAAGTTTAGAGGATTTAGAAATACCATATGAATCCCAATATAGGTCACGTATAATTTTGAAAGCAAACGAATCTAATCAACCTCTAATTTATGGTTTTATTGGTAAAGCTGTCACATTTTTGATGGTTAAAGTAACTTACGATAGCGAGAATGATCCTTATTATCAATATGAGCAAGAAAAATATAACATACAATATTATTTTGAAAATGATCCAATATTAAGACCTCTAGGTAGATTATTAATAATGACAGGATCAGTCGAAAATAGAATTCCACAAATTTATTTAAATAATCCTTTAGGGTATGATGTTGTTTTAGATGTGTTGCATGCAACACTTGATACTGAATACGAGTGGGATGGTACAGTTCCAATAGCTGAAATCGACAATTCTTTAAGGTCAGTTTATTCCCAGCCTAACAATGGATTTATTCCAGGTATAGTTATTTCTAATTCTGGAGGAACTTGGATAAAAGCAGACGCATCTACTGATGCGAAATTAGGTCATGTTGTAATAGAAAGTATAATTGATGTTGATAGATTTTTTGGGGTGCAAGCTGGATTGATAACAATACCAACCTGGTCATTAAATCCAGGTGCATATTATGTTTTAGATGATACTGGTAATGGCACAATTGTAGAATATAATGATAGTGTAAATTATGAATTTAGTAATCCTGTATTACAGGCAATAAATACTACTCAAGGACATGTATTACCTTGGAGACCAAGTTATCAAGGAAGTGGAGTTATAACTCAATCTATTTATCCAATAAAAATATCTGGTGTTACATTAGAAGAATCAGGTTGGGCGTTAGTAGGTGGCTATTATCAATATATTTATTTAAATCAAGTTTTAAAATCTAATTCAATAGTTACATTACTTCCATATAATGAAAGTTTAAATATTTATTATTCTTCTCAATTATCTCCTAGAATAGTATCATCAAATGGAAGCGCAATAATATTTGCATTATTACAACCCATAGGAAATATTTTAGTTGATATTATAATAACAGAAATAAAATAATTTAAATAAATGATTACACCTTTAATTTTAAATTTAAGATCTATTAGTGGTTCAACAGACACAAATATTAATAATCCTATAGAAGGTCAAGTTTTAATATACGAAAATAATAAATGGATAAATAGTAATATTTTAATTGATGGTTTAGATGGAACATCGGGAACATCAGGTATAAATGGAACCTCAGGATTAAATGGAACTTCAGGAAGTTCAGGTACTTCGGGTATAGATGGTACGCAAGGAATTTCAGGTACAGATGGAACTTCTGGTAGTTCAGGTACGTCGGGTATAGATGGTACGCAAGGAATTTCAGGTACAGATGGAACTTCTGGTAGTTCAGGTACGTCGGGTATAGATGGTACGCAAGGAACTTCAGGTACAGATGGAACTTCTGGTAGTTCAGGTACGTCGGGTATAGATGGTACGCAAGGAACTTCTGGTACTTCTGGAACATCAGGAATAGACAATTCTGCTGATAATTTTGGTGGTAATAGTATATTATATAAATTTAATAATAATATTGAGATAAGTTCACCATTAACAGGTTATTTAAAATTAAATAGTAATTTACCATCGTTAGCTACTAAATTAATAGTTGATTATAGAGATTTCTATGGTAATTTTATAGATACGTGGTTAAGAAGTATTAATGTTAATACATCATCTTATTTTAGATTATATAATAAAAAAGATTCATCTATATTTTGCATATATAAAATAATTGGAGGAATTGATAGTGGTATAATATCAAAATATTTTGTTTTTGATATAGAGATTATTTATGCTGAAGATAGTAATTTTTTCATTTTAGATGATGAAGTTGTTTTAAGTTATACAGAGTCGGGAACAGGTGATAGTTCTATATTTATTCCACAATTAAAATTAGATAGTGGATATTATACTGATGAAAATATAACTGTTGTTAAAACTGATAAAATAAGATGTTATTGGGAATCAGCAGATAAAAATTTTTTAAATTATAATCCCGAAGTTTGGATATTTAGAAGAAAAAATTATAAACGTAGAGAAAAAGAAGCAGGGTGGCGAATGAGACATAAAAAATGGACACATGAGCCTCATTTAAATATTAAGATTACTGGAAGACGAGATAGTAAAAGTTTGCCTTTAAGATTTGCTATTGCTATTGATAATCCTAATACAGAAGATGATAATCCTAAAATAATAGGACCAATGAGTGATATAATATATATGAGATATGGTAGAGATGGTGGAAATGAAAATATTATTAAATATTTTTGGAATGAAATAGATTTGAAATTTTTTGGTACTACAAGATGGACATAAAAAATATATGGTGAGGGGGGTTACTATGTTACCTCTAAGGCTACGTTAGTATGACTTTTTGCCTTTTGGCTATAAGGAATACCCCTCTTGCCGATTTTAAAAATTATAATAATGAAAGATAAAAAAATGAATATTGAAGAATATCAAGTTGATGATATGGATATAGATTTTGATGATATTAAAATTATGATATATAAAAATAAAGAGAAAAAATGGATTAATATTAAACCATTTTTAAAAAAAATAATTGAATTTTTAAATATATCAGAAAATTTAGTAGTTATCAATGAAGAAATCTCAGGTACAAATGGTACTTCAGGTACTTCAGGTATAAATGGTACATCAGGTAGTTCAGGTACATCAGGAACAGATGGCACTTCAGGTACATCTGGATTTATTAATTATACAGGTACTAGAGATTATCAAATAGTAATGTGGTCAGGTGATACTTGGCAAGTGACTGATAAATTGATATCACCTGGAAGTTTTACTTTTGATCCAAAAAAAGGTGTAATGTCTTATGAAACATCTGAAGAAGGACATTATGAAATGGTATTTTTTGGTTCTGATTTTACTTCTGGATTAACTAACACTAAACAGGGTGATATTTTAGTTTTTGATGGGGAAGATTGGATTAATTCTGATTCAGGTTTAACATATAGTCGTGAAACTTTATCTGTTTCTAATTTAAATATTACAGATAATTTTGAATTTGGAAGTACAATGTTCAACGAAAGTGTTGGAAATAAAATTCCAATGATAATAACTAAAACAGATACGGGAGATCCAATAGGTACAGAAGGAATTTTTTGCATTAATATATATGATAATAATTTTAAAATATATGCTGATGGTGGTTGGCGTACAATAACAACATGGTAAAAAAAATAAAATAATTTGACACATTATAGTTATCATAAAAATAGAATTACTACTAACGAGATATTACATCCTACTAAGAGATTTATATCTAATTGGAACCGAGAATTTATGACTTCAGATGGACCTAATACTACTGCAAGAATTAAATTAGATGATATAGGTATTCCATGTGATGAACATTATCATTCAAGATTAGTATTACCAGCAAACGCACAGAATTTTTTTTTAAATTTTAGATATTTGACAGATGTTACATTTTTATTAATAAAAGTCACATATAATGGTAATTATGAATATGATGATTTTAGTCAATCTGATAATTTTGACCCTTTCTATAATCAAAATTATCAACAGTTAAGAAAAGAAGAGAACAGTTATAATATTTTTTATTATTTTGAGGATAATTCTGGTGTAACATATCCTATTAACAGACTTTTATTATTAAATGGGTCTTATATAAATAATTTACCTAGAATTTTCTTAAATAATCCTTTAGATTATGATGTAGAATTGGATATTTTACATGGAAATATTAATCCTCCTAAATATATTCCACCTGTTACTGGTGTAACTATAATTACAAATTTATATTATAATGATATAATAACTAATACTACTGCATGTGGACCTTCTGGCGAATATATTGGCTCTTCATCTTTTATTGTTAATGGTTATTTATCAAATGGTACATTAGGATCGTTTAGTATTCCTTATAATAGTTTTAATCAAAATGATGATCCTATAATTTTGGAAAGAGATTTAGATAATTTATCCATATATGTTTATACTTATTGGGATATTATATCACAATCTGTTACATCATCTTTAAATAAAGTAGTTTTAAAATTTTTAACTGATTTTAATTGTAATCAAGCTTATTCTAGAATGATGTTTGCTTTATATTCATATATAAATTATGATGAAGAAATATGTAGGTATTTAACAGAAGATAATGTTT
>ENA-UOWO01005502-UOWO01005502.1-activated-sludge-metagenome-genome-assembly--contig:-NODE-5502-length-13407-cov-5.878071_pt1 | contig 13407 bp, 12 predicted proteins | sample MGYA00238148_ERZ761564 | MGnify/ENA primary metagenome ERZ761564 (study PRJEB28885, sample SAMN05720194) | activated sludge metagenome | isolation source: Anaerobic digester | place: USA...
TGGCGGGGGCGGTGCAGGATATTGGCAGGGCCGATTTTAAATCAATAAAAAACAAGTTTTTTAGCACTTTGAAAATTGACGCCAAACTTCATTAACAAAACATTAATTACCTTTCTTTCAATCATTTTCTTGCAATTAATAATCGGTTTCACCATCTTTTATTCAATATCAAATCTCAGTTTTGACTGATGAGAATCTGAAAAAAGGGCAGTAAAAAAGGATTAGAAATACGGCAGTCATAAAAGCAATCTTCTGAATCATATTAATTATTGACGAATTCAAAATCGTTATATAAAATATCATTCTAGAATAAACCTGAACGCTAAACAAATTATCATTTATAAATAGTCCTCCAATTTTTGAATTTTATTCTGACACTTTATTAATTTGAGTCCATCAATACCAAACTTTGCAGGAGGAATGCAAATGACGATTGTAAGTAAATTCTATTAAAATCAATTTACTAAAAGAGTGTCAAGGTTATACAGACTAAACAAAGTTTGTCAGCATTCAGCCCAAATGCCAACGCACAACACATCGCGCTTTGCATTAGCCTTTTAATGCTAAACAAAATTTGGGTTAATAATATTGCAGCAATATAATCATGACTCATCAACTAAAGTCGATATAGAAATGGTATCAATCCAAAATTCATAGAAGTCTTGTTTGTGCTAGTTGGGCTACTGCAAAATTAAGATCCAATAAAAAAAGACCCCCAAATGGAGGTCTTATTCAATTTATTTTAAATAATATTACTTTGTTTCTTCAACAATTTCAGCATCTTGAACATCATCTGTTTGATTTTCAGATGAAGCATTAGCTTGTGATGAATCGCCAGATTGTCCAGGTTGGTCATTCATAGCTTTGTACAATTCTTCACTTGCTGCTTGCCATGCGGCATTTAATGCTTCAAGACTTGAATCGATACCAGCTATATTCTTTTCTTGATGTGCTGATTTCAAATTCGCCAATGCACCTTCAATGACTGTTTTCTTCTCTGCTGGTATTTTATCGCCATAGTCCTTCAATTGCTTTTCACTATTGAAAATTTGACTATCGGCCATATTGATCTTTTCAATTTCTTCACGCACTTTTTTATCCGCTTCTTCGTTCATCTTCGCATCATTCTTCATCTTTTCAATATCTTCTTTACTCAAACCACTTCCAGCTTCAATTCTGATATTTTGTTTTTTACCAGTTCCTTTATCAGAAGCACTTACTTGAATAATACCATTTGCATCAATATCAAAAGTAACCTCAATTTGTGGCACACCTCTTGGCGCTGGTGGAATACCATCTAATACAAATCGACCTAAATTTTTATTATCCTTTGCCATTGGTCTTTCACCTTGCAGTACATTGATTTCAACACTTGGTTGATTTTCTGCTGCAGTTGAGAAAGTTTCAGATTTTTTAGAAGGAATGGTTGTATTACTTTCAATTAATTTAGTAAATACACCGCCTAAAGTTTCAATTCCTAAAGACAATGGAGTTACATCAAGTAATAAAACATCTTTTACTTCACCGGTTAATACACCTCCTTGAATTGAAGCTCCAATAGCCACAACTTCATCAGGATTTACACTTCGATTTGGTTTTTTGCCGAAGAACTTTTCTACAACTTCTTGAATTTTTGGAATTCGTGTACTACCTCCTACTAAAATAACCTCATCTAAATCTTTAGCTTCAATACCTGCATCTTTTAACGCTTTTCGGCATGGCTCTAATGTACGTTCAACTAATTTATCAACTAATTGCTCGAATTTAGCACGGCTCAATTTTTTTACTAAGTGTTTAGGAACATTATCGATTGCAGTAATGTATGGCAAATTGATTTCAGTTTCTGTTGCAGATGACAATTCAACTTTTGCCTTTTCAGCAGCTTCTTTTAAACGTTGCCAGCTCATTGGATCTTTACGAAGATCAACATTTTCTTCTGCTTTGAACTCATCAGCTAACCAATCCATTACACATTTATCAAAATCATCACCACCAAGATGTGTATCACCATTGGTTGATTTAACTTCAAAAATACCATCACCTAATTCAAGTACAGATACATCAAAAGTACCACCACCTAAATCAAATACAACAATTTTACTATCTTGATGTTTTTTATCTAAACCATAAGCAAGCGCCGCTGCTGTTGGTTCATTAATAATTCGCTTAACAGTTAAGCCAGCAATTTCACCTGCTTCTTTTGTTGCTTGGCGTTGTGCATCATTAAAATAAGCTGGTACAGTAATAACTGCTTCAGATACTTCATGTCCTAAAAAGTCTTCCGCTGTCTTCTTCATTTTTTGAAGAACCATTGCAGAAATCTCTTGTGGTGTATATAAACGACCATCAATATCAACACGTGGTGTATTATTGTCGCCTTTTACTATTTTGTATGAGCTTTGGGCGATTTCTTCAGTCACTTCATCATAACGACGACCCATAAAACGCTTAATACTTTGTACAGTATTTACAGGATTAGTGATAGCCTGACGTTTAGCTGGATCTCCAATTTTTCGCTCTCCATTTTTAAGAAATCCTACAACCGAAGGGGTGGTTCGCTTTCCTTCATCATTTGCAATTACGACTGGTTCATTACCTTCCATTACACTCACACATGAGTTGGTAGTTCCTAAGTCAATTCCGATTATTTTTCCCATTTTATTATGTTTTAAATTTACAAATCAGTTTACTCAATGATTATGCCAACCCTTATTTAGGTCAATTTTCTTGCTAGACTGTCAGATTTTTAGAAGTTTTGACACAAAAAAATGAAGAATCTGACGTTTTGAACCAATTTAAATGAGAATCAAGGGCTAAGTGCAGTGGTGTTGATGAGTTTGAAAAAATCACCTATTTATGAAAATTCCGTTGCAAACCTGCAATAATAGAAAATTCAATAATATGATATTGAACGGTTTTGAATTGTTGAAAATCGTATTCAAATTGAATAGGAGATTTGAAAAGGGCTACTGGATAATACCGAAGAGCAAAAGTGAATGATACATTACGTTTTTCATCGCGAAAGGTTGAGTTGATAATTTTATTACCTATTTCAATAAAAGGATGAAAATTAGTGGCCGTGTAATTTGAATCAAGATTATTTAAATAGGTGAATGAACTATTTCCATCTTTAATAAAGCTTTCTCGATCGGCATGATGTGCGAAACCTAAACTTAAATAAGGCAAATGAGTTGTAAATGAACGTTCAATTTTTAAACCTGCTCGAGCACGAAGCCAAATTTCGGCAATATTCATACCTGCTTTTTGTCCAGTTGGGAAGACATAAAATGGTACTTGCCTGAGTGTAAATCCAAAACCTGCGCCACCCCAAAAAACATTATCGTTATGCTTACTATATTCTGCTGAAATAGTTGGTGAAAAAATAGAAACAAAATTTTTATTTCCTTTGATATCCGATTTGTAAAACACATTTGAAATGCCTGCGGTAATGCCGAGGCTATGTGTTACTTGTGCATTCATTGCAGCTGAAAAGAAGAGAACAATTAAAATAAAGAAATATTTTGTCATAGTTGTGAAACGGAAAATTAACGAATAAAGTACAAAATGAAAAAAAGAATAAAGAACGTCATCCCATTTGTATAAAAAGATCGCGAAATTGGAGTCTGTGAATAAAGCGCAAATTCTTTTGTGTTTTAAACTTAAACTTTCTTTGCAGACTATTACTTTCAGGGTATATACTCATTGCGATAGGTAGCGATATTTTATTAGAAAACGCAAGCGGCAACGATTGAAGCGATTACCCCGCAAACCCAAACAAAAAAGAACAAACGAAAAGGCATAAAAAATAATTATTATTTTGTTTGGGTGCGGAGTAAAAGCGTAAAGCGTGTATGCCGCCCACAAAAAAATACATTGTAATTGATGAATTGCTTCGGGTTTAGATATTACTTTAGCGCAAATTTTTTAAAGTATGAAACATGCATTTCTTTTTCCTGGACAAGGTTCGCAATTTACGGGTATGGGTCTTAATTTATACGAGACCAATGATGAGGCAAAAAAATTATTTGAACTAGCGAACGAAATTTTAGGCTTTAGAATTTCGGATATTATGTTCACTGGAAGTGCCGATGATTTAAAGCAAACCAATGTTACACAACCTGCTATCTTTTTACATTCGGTTATTTTATATAAAGTGAATAAGAATTTAAAACCAGATATGGTTGCAGGACATTCACTAGGCGAATTTTCGGCTTTAGTAGCCAATCAAACCTTAACTTTTGAAGATGCTTTAAAATTAGTTTCGATGAGAGCAAATGCTATGCAAAAAGCATGCGAATTAAACCCTTCAACCATGGCGGCTATTTTAAATTTAGATGATGCTATTGTTGAAAATATTTGCGCATCCATAACCGACGAGATAGTGGTCGCGGCAAATTATAATTGTCCAGGTCAATTAGTGATTTCGGGAAGTATTAAAGGAATTGAAATTGCTTGTGAAAAAATGAAGGAGGCTGGCGCTAAACGTGCTCTGGTATTGCCAGTGGGAGGTGCTTTTCATTCACCTTTGATGGATCCTGCGAAACAAGAATTACAATCTGCTATTGAGAACACATTATTTTCTGATCCTATTTGTGCTGTGTATCAAAATGTAACTGCAAAAGCTGTTATCGATTCGAACGAAATAAAACAAAACTTGATTGCACAATTGACAGCACCAGTGCGTTGGACCCAAAGCATTATGCAAATGCATGAAGATGGTGCAACAGAATATACGGAATGTGGACCAGGTAATGTGCTACAAGGATTAGTAAAGAAAATTGTAAAGGATGCCAATACAAATTCAGTTTTGTAATTGATTTGAAATATAAGGATTGATTAAGATTGTAGATTGCAATCAAAGTAATTCATGAGTCAATTTTTCAAAATCCCAACCAATTGAACAAATTGACTTATTATTATGTTTAGGCACCAAGGAAAAAAAAGAACTTTAATACACAATTTGAGAATTGCTTCTTTGTTGTCGTTTGTTGCGGGTGTTGTGAATGTCGCTGGATTTTTAGCAGTTAAAAAATTAACAACAAATGTTACTGGACATTTTGCCTTTTTTGTAGATGAAGTATTTAAACAAAACTTTTGGGATGCTTTGAATTACTTTTTATTCATCTTATTTTTCTTTTTAGGCTCATTTTTTTCAAATCTTTCGATTGAGTTAATATCTAAAGTAAACGAAAGACTGATCTACAGAGTGCCAATAATTTTTGAAAGTTTAATATTAATTTCAGTGGCAATATTTGGACAAAGGTTAATTTCAGAAAGCCCAAATATATTGGCGTATTCATTACTTTTTGCGATGGGTTTACAAAATTCATTAGTTACAACAATATCAAATGCGACAGTTAGAACCACTCATTTAACCGGATTATTTACAGATTTGGGAATTGAAATTTCTCAACTTTTCTTTTACAAATTAAAAGTTCAAAAAGAAAAACTTTATTCATCTATAAAGTTACGCTTGACAATTATAAGTTTTTTCTTTTTAGGTGGACTTCTTGGTGGAATTTTTTATTCAACCATTAAACTATATGTCTTAGCTTTTGCTGGCGTATTGCTGCTAATTGGACTCATTTATGATGATATTAAACTAAAACTTTTGAGGCATCAATAGTAAAAAATATATGTCTCAATATCAATTTTCAGATGTGAATATGATAAAAGAAATTTTCTTTCTTAGAATGCTTTTTCGTAAATATTGTCGATGAATTCTTTTTCAAATACGTTGTTATAATCATTGCAATTGAAAATATTTTTTGTTTTGCTATAGGTATATGCACCCGACAATTCACGATGATGTTTGGCAATGTATTCGATGCCTTCGAGAATAGCATCCACTTCGGCATTAGACATTGTTGGGTGAATAGAAAGTCGCACCCATCCTGGACGAGCAAAGAGTTCACCACCTTTAATTTGCTGAAGTATTGCGGAGGATTGTTCTTGATTGATATTTAATAAATAGTGCCCATAGGTGCCAGCACAAGCACATCCGCCTCTAACCTGAATGCCAAAATAATCGTTCAGTAATTTTACAATTAAATTAAAATGCATATCATCGATATAGAATGAAATTGCGCCAATGCGATGCGTTAAATTAGGTGCAAGAATATGAAGATTCTCAATTTTGTTTAATCGTTCAAACACTATTTTTAAAATTTCATCTTCACGTTTGAGCATATTTTCGACACCCATTTCCTTTTTCAATTTAAAGCAAAGGGCTGCTTTAATGCCTTGCAAAAAAGGTGGTGTGCCTCCATCTTCACGATCCTCAACACTATCAATATACTCATGAAATTTCCATGGTGTAGTAAACTTTACAGTCCCACCGCCTGAATTATCAGGGATGGCATTCTTGTACAATTTTTTATTTAAAATCATAATGCCTGGCGTTCCAGGACCACCTAAAAATTTATGAGGTGAAATAAAAACAGCATCCAATTGTTGGTTACTATTTTCAGGGTGCATATCAATATGTACATAGGGTCCTGAACATGCAAAGTCAACAAAGCAATATCCACCTTCATTGTGCATCATTTCAGCAATTGTATAATAGGGTGTAAAAATTCCGGTAACGTTTGAGCATGCACTGATTGATGCAATCTTAAGTGGACGATTTTTATACTGAACCAATAATTCTGTTAGGTGATTTAAATCAACTTCTCCATTAGCATCAGGATTTATAATTTCAACATCTGCTAATGTTTCGAGCCATGATGTATGATTAGAATGATGTTCGATATGAGTGATAAAAATAATTGGGCGCAAATCTTCATCAACTTGTTTAAAAGCGGTTAGATAATGACTTGCATTTTCAGGTATTCGCAAACCAAGTATGCGTTGAAGTTTATTGATTGAATCGGTCATACCTGATCCTGAAAAAATGAGCGCATCATTTGAATTGGCATTGACTTCCTTTTTAATATATTCTTTAGATTCGCGATAAGCGCGGGTCATGAGTGTACCAGTGATAGACGTTTCGGTATGCGTATTCGCGCAAAAAGGCGCTATGGTTTCATTCATTAATTTTTCAATAGGCGCATATAAACGACCGCTTGCAATCCAATCGGCATAAATTAAAGTTTTGTCGCCCAAGGGTGAAGGAAATTTTTGGTCGATCCCAACGATATTGTCTCGAAACTTTTGAAAATACTGTTCTGTCATTATTTGAATTAATACATGAAGTTGCGAAAGTACAATATTAAATTTCTCTGTACAAACGAAAGCAATTTCAACCTATTCCCTTTCAAAATATTTGTAGTGAATAAATTTTCATTTTACATGAGAGGTTTTAAAAATTCTAAATCAAATTGAATCCTGTAAATTAAACAAGATGGTATTACATTTGCTAATAGATGAAAGAAATCTCTAACAGATCGGCATCCTATCATTTTGCGCTTGAACAAAGTTTCACAGCGGGTATGGTTTTAGTGGGAACTGAAATAAAATCACTTCGTCAAGGCAAAGCAAGTTTCAACGATAGTTACTGCGTAATGCATAATGGCGAACTTTATATTAAAGGACTTCATATTGCAGAATATTCGCATGGCACATCAAATAATCATATTGCAGTTAGAGATAGAAAACTATTATTGAGTAGAAAAGAGCTACGAAAAATTGAGAACAAAACAAAGGAAAAAGGTTATACAATAGTACCTCTTAAAATTTTTTTAAGTGAAAGTGGCTACGCCAAAATAGATATTGCTTTGGCTCGAGGGAAAAATACCTTTGATAAACGTCATACAATTAAAGCAAAAGATGCTGAACGTGAGATGAAGAGGGAGATGAAGTATTAAATTTCTTGTTTTTCGTGGTGATGCTCAATGAATATCTTTTATCGCAAAGCGTTGTTCATCTAGAATGCTGATTTTATAGAAATTTCTTAGATTATACTGCATTGATTTTACAATCTCTATTTCTTATTTACGAATTATTTTCCCGAGTTATACATTAATCTCCCTAATTATGAAAAACCGTTTTTATACAATTCACACCTCCTCTAGATTTGTATTCACAATCAAAGATTATGAGAAATGTGAGTTTAATATTAATGATGATAATTGTGCAAAGTATGAATGCACAAGTGGTCGATTTTGAATGGGCTAAAAATTTTAGTGGCACTCAACAAGAAGTTGGAAAATCAATTGCAAGTGATGATTTAGGAAATATTTATACCGCTGGCTATTTTACTGGAACCGTTGACTTTGATCCGAGCGCAAATACCCATAATTTAAGTTCGGTTGGACAATTGGATATTTATATTACAAAACTCAATTCAACTGGAGACTTAGTTTGGGCAAAACGTATTGGCGGCTCTGGTACTGATATGGCTTATTCAATGGTGTTAGACTCTTTTCGAAATATTTACTTTACAGGTCATTTTAAATCAACTGTTGATTTTGATCCAGGGAATGGTGTTTACAATTTAAGTAGTTCAACATCTGGAAGTCAGGATATTTTTATTTCGAAACTAGATTCTTTAGGGAATTTCATTTGGGCTAAAAGCTTTGGAGGATCGGGCTATTATGATTCACTTGGAAATGTATATGATGGCATTTCAGTTGGCTATGGCATTCAACTAGACAAACAAGGGAATGTGTATACCACTGGAAGATTTTTAGGAGAAATTGATTTCAATCCAGGTATTGGAATTGATAAATTGACGGCATTGTCTGTTCCTAATATTTTTATTTCAAAATTAAATAGTGATGGTGAATTTGTATGGGCAAAAAAAATGGGAGAAAATAAAAAAGGGGATGAAGCGTATGCTATAGCAATTGATGATATGAGTAATATTTATACAACTGGTGTATTTAATGATACCGCAGATTTCGATCCAAGCGTTTCTGTATATAATTTAGTTGCTCAAGGTTATAATAATGCATTTATTTCTAAACTTGATTCGATGGGAAATTTTGTATGGGCGAAACAATTCGGTGGCAATACGCAATTTGATCAAGCAATTGGATATTCCTTGGCATTGGATCATAATGGATTCTTAATTGCTACTGGTGTATTTAAGGGTAGCGGAGATTTTAATCCTGGATTAGGCACGCAAATTATGACCAGCACTGGAGGGTACGATGTTTTTGTTGCCAAAATAAATAGTAGTGGTAATTTAATTTGGGCTCAAAAATTTGGTGGTATCAATAGTGAATATGTTTATTCAATAGTCATAGATAATTTGAATGCAATGTATTTATGTGGTTCTTTTAAAGATAATGTTGACTTTGACCCTAGTATTAATTCATTTATACTCAGCTCAAATGCACCTGGAACAACTGACGCATATATATTAAAATTAAATGAAGCAGGGGGATTTAATTGGGCATTAAAAATGGGAGGTAGTGGACATGATTTAGCGAATGCCTTAGCTATTGATCAACAGAATCAACTTACTACTACTGGATACTATAGCGGGTTAGCTGATTTTGATCCGACTATTGGAATACACCAATTACAAGCGCTAGGAAATTTAGATGCCTTTATTATTCATTTCAATCAAAATTCAATGATATTACCAGTGACATTAAAAGAATTTATTGGCGTAGAGGTTTCTTCAGGTAATTTACTCAAGTGGCTGACCATAAACGAAATCAATGCTAATTATTTTGATCTTGAGAAAAGTATTGATGGGAAATTATTTAATTCAATTGCACGAATAGAATGCTTAATGAATGTTGACCAAGTTTCTAAGTACTCATATCTAGATAAAAATGCAATCGCTAATAAAAATTATTATCGATTAAAACAAATTGATCAGGACGGGCAATATCATTATTCTAATATCATTAGTTTGTCGAATACTAATTCAGACAATACCATTTCAGTTTATCCTAATCCAAGTAGTGGAAAAATTAGTATTGTTACAAAATCAAATTTCAAGAATGCTCTATTACAAATAAAGGATATGAAAGGAGCTATCACTTTTGAAAAACGGAATATAGAAGGCAATTCATTTAATTACGATATTTCGAGTTTAGCAAATGGAATTTACATTCTAGATATCATAGAAACAAGTTCAGTTCAATATTCGAATTCGAAAAGATTAATTACAACAATACATATTGTGAAATAATAAAGATTAAATCAAGCCAATAATATTTAGTGTAAAATTTTAAAATTAGAGTTTAATTAAAGTTTGTTTTTGGGTGATTAGAAATGGTGAGCTGTGGGGGCTCACCTTTCTTCATTTTTTAACCATCCTAAATGACTTAAAATTCTAATTAGGTTTTGACAAAAACAAACTTAGGTTTTCTGCACTCAACTCAACATTCAAGTAAGCCAATAGCTACATTTCAGCTTTAATTTTTTTTGAATAAAAAATACCTCTTCTTACTTCAAACAACGCTTATACATTTGTATGGTATTTTCTAATCCTAAATAAAGGGCATCACATACTAGCGCATGACCAATTGAAACTTCCAATAAATTTGGTACATGCTTTGAAAAATAGGCTAGATTATTTAAATCAAGATCGTGCCCAGCATTTAATTCTAAACCCACTCGCTTTGCTATGAGTGCCGCTTGAATATAAGGCTGAATGGCGCTTTCACGATTAAACGCATAATTCAATGCATAGGATTCTGTATATAATTCAATTCTGTCAGTGCCTGTTTCGGCAGCGTTTTGGATCATGGCTTCAATTGGATCAACAAAAATGGAAACTCGAATTCCAACGTTTTTGAAAATAGCTATAACATCCGATAAGTAGTCTTTATTTTGAATGGTATCCCAACCATGATTAGAAGTTAGCTGATTGGTACTGTCTGGTACAAGTGTAACTTGAGTTGGTTTAGTTTTGAGAACAAGATCAATAAATTTTGTTTCTAATGGATTTCCCTCAATATTGAATTCAATTTCTTTTGATGCATCAATGACTTGACTAATTTCAATAACATCTTGATATCGAATATGTCTTTCGTCGGGACGAGGATGCACTGTTATACCATCTGCTCCAAAATGTTGACAATCTTTTGCAACTTTTATTAGATTGGGATTATTTCCACCTCGAGCGTTACGCAGGGTAGCGAATTTATTGATATTAACTGAGAGTTTCGTCATATGAGTACAATTTAAGTAGACTTAGCAAATCTAACATTCAATGGTTGGCAGAAAAAGTTAAATGAAACAAATAAAATATTTTGGCAATAAAAAAATCCCATTCGAGTTGAATGGGATTTTTTATTGAATTTAATTCAAATTATTTTTTCCAAAGACCACGGCCAAAATACCAAACAAAATCTAAACTCATTGTTTGACGATGAACGTTAAAACCGAAATCTGTTGTGTTAGTTGTATTGTTAACTCCATCAGGATCATTTTTCATACTTTGAACGCCTAAACCAGCAATATTCGCTTGGAAAGAAAATGCATTGTAAGGAGTAAATGCTAGACCAAAATTTAATGCACCACCAACACCATTACGGTTGCCTGATTCAGCAAGAACTGGAGTTGTTACAGCACCTAATACATTATCTGTTTGATATGAACCAGTTGACAATCCTAAATCAGCAGCTGCTGTAAAAGCGAACCAATTGTTTAGAGGAAAATACTTTTGAACATAAACACCAAAATTTACATCTGTTGCTTTATAATTTTGCTTGCTTAAAATAGGCGCTTGATCAAATACATCTTCAGCATTTGTATTTGAAACACCAAAATTTACACCTAATTCTAAATTATCAACTACCATATATCCTACAGAAGGAGTAAAATGAACGGTTGTAGAGGTAAATTCTTGATCTAAATCTGGATCTACTTTTGTGCTATTTACACCTAAGCCTAATCTTACAACAACATTGCCTTGAGAAGTAGCTGTTCTAGTTCTTTTTCTTTGTGCATCAACTGAAAACGCCGACACAATCATTAATGAAAGGATAATTACTTTTTTCATATAAAATTATTTTTATTATTTATGCGTCAAAAGTATCACAAGTTTTTTATATTTAAAAGCATTATTTTTACTTTCTTTGTAAATCTATAAAATAAATTTTTTATCACACATCACTGAAATTCAAGATTGAAATCTTACTACAATTTGAATTCATATTTTTAAACTTCAGAAAAAAATTAAAAAAACATGAAAAAGGGATTAATTGTACTGATAGTTGTTCTTGCTATCTTAGGTCTATGGTTAAGAGGTGCCTATAATGGTCTTGTTCCAAAAGACGAAAACGTAAAAGAAAAATGGGCGAAAGTTCAAAATCAGTATCAGCGACGAATGGATTTGATTCCAAATTTAGTAAATACAGTGAAAGGAGCAGCTAATTTTGAACAAGGCACCTTAACTGCTGTAATTGAAGCGAGAGCCAAAGCAACACAAATGGTTATTGATCCAAATAATTTAACCGCTGAAAAATTAAAAGAATTTCAAGCAGCACAAGGTCAACTAAGTCAAGCAATGGGCCGTTTAATGATGATTACAGAGAACTACCCTACTCTGCAAGCAAATAAAAATTTCCTTGATTTACAAACACAACTAGAAGGTACTGAAAATAGAATTACAACTGCTCGGAATGATTATAACGAATCAGTTAAAGATTTTAATATTGATGTACGTAAATTTCCTATAAACTTGATTGCAGGCATGTTTGGCATGAAAATGAAGCCAACTTTTGAAGCAGATGCTGCTGCTCAAAAGGCGCCAACCGTGAATTTCTAATTGAGCGTATTTTTAATTCTTTAATTTTCATTGTATATGTTCTTCGACAGAAATAGCAAGCCTTTTTTATCGAACGAGGAAACTGAACTTGTGTTGACATGTATTCGTGAAAACGAAAAATCAACATCGGGTGAAATCAGACTATGCATTGAAAGCAAATGCAAATATGTTGATCCAATTGAAAGAGCTAGAGAATTATTTATTCAGTTAAAGATGTATAATACAACTGATAGAAATGCAGTACTCATTTATATAGCCTATCAGGATAAAGATTTTGCGCTATTTAGTGATGCTGCAATATTTAACAAAGCTTCTTTGCTTTTTTGGCAAAGAGAAAGTAAACGTTTAAGTTATCATTTTTTTCATCATCAATATGTTGAAGGTATAACCGAATGTGTAACCAATGTTGGAGATGAACTTAAAAAACATTTTCCTTGGGAAGGAGAAAAGAAAAACGAATTGCCAGACGAAATCATATTTGGCAAATGAGAAACAAATTAAAACATATTAAATGGTTACTCATTGGTTTATTGTTTTTCTATTCTTTAGAAATATTTAGCCAAACAACCTACCATAAGGCAATTCCCGATTTGCCATCTACGCCAAGATTAGTGAACGACTTTGCTGATATGCTTTCTTCCGAAGAAGAAAAACTACTTGAAGAAAAGCTTCTTAATTTTGAAAAAGAATCTTCGAATGAAGTTACTATTGTTACTGTTGAAGATTTAGGTGAA
>ENA-UOWO01005503-UOWO01005503.1-activated-sludge-metagenome-genome-assembly--contig:-NODE-5503-length-13404-cov-5.802232_pt1 | contig 13404 bp, 8 predicted proteins | sample MGYA00238148_ERZ761564 | MGnify/ENA primary metagenome ERZ761564 (study PRJEB28885, sample SAMN05720194) | activated sludge metagenome | isolation source: Anaerobic digester | place: USA...
AAAGATGAAGACAGTTTTGTAAAATCGAATTTTACTTCTTTTGGATTGAAGCATACGATTGATATTGGTGAAAAATCGTATTTGAAAACCGTTATTGGAACATCATCGACCAAGCAAACTTTTGATGAAGATCGGTATTACAACCTAAATCAACCCAACGAAATCAATTTGCGATTTACCGAAGTGGATAATGCCGAAAGCAGGGTTACTTTTTCTACGTTGTTCAATTCGAAAATCAGTAAGAAATTTACTTTACGAACCGGATTGTTATTTGAAGGGTTTAAATTAGATGCGAACCTTTCCGACCGCGATCGTCAGGATGATGCCAACAACGATGGGTATCCCGATTTTGTGAATTTAATCAATAATGATGGGAATTACACCATCTTCCAACCGTATGCGCAAGGACAATTTCGTTTGACAGAAAAGTTCACGTTGAATGCCGGTTTGCACGGACAATATTTCTCGATCAACGAAGAATTTGCCCTTGAACCTAGAGCAGCGGTAACGTATGCTGTGAATCCAAAAAGCAGCATTAATTTTGGCTATGGGATGCACCACCAAAATGTGCCTGCGCCGATTTTGTTTTTGAATGAAAACGTCAACGGTCAACTCGTGCAAACCAACAAAGAACTCGATTTGGTGCGAAGCCAACATTTTGTTTTGGGCTACGATCTTCGATTGGCTGAAAAATGGCGTGCCAAGGTGGAACTCTACCACCAAATTATTGATAAAGCAGCGGTTGAAAAATTCTCCAGCGGTTATTCTTCGTTAACTGAAGGTGCAGATTTCGGGTATTCTGTAGATAAAACAGGTTTGGTCAGTGAAGGAAAAGGGCATAATTCAGGAATCGAATTTACGCTCGAGAAATTCTTTAGCAAAGGCTATCATGCTTTGTTTACATCGTCATTCTTTGAAAGTAAATACGAAGGCAGCGATGGCATTGAACGCAATTCGCCTTTCAATAACGGCTATGTGATTAATGCATTGGCGGGAAAAGAGTTTAAAATGGGTAAAGCCAAGAAGAATGTTTTCTCGATCAACACCAAATTCACCACGGCTGGCGGACGTTATTACACGCCTGTAGATTTAGCGGCTTCGAATGCGGTTGGTTACGAAATCAGGGATGACGCCAATCCGTATAGCGAACAGTATGATGCGTATTTGCGTTTGGATTTAAGATTTGGGATGAAGTTCAATAGCAAAAAGAAAAAATCATCGCACCAGTTTTATGTTGATTTTCAAAACGTAACCAACAATACCAACGTCTTTACCAAAGATTACAACCGATTGACCAACCGCGTCGATCAAATAGATCAGATAGGATTTTCACCAGATTTTGGGTATAAATTTCAGTTCTAGGTTTCATGTTTTGTTAGGTAGGATGTTTGGAATGATGTGATGTCGTTCCAACATTCTATTTTGTAGGAATTAGTAATAAATGGCTTTTTGTTGTTATTTTAGTGTCGATTATGTATACCAATCTAAAAATATTTACCTCGCGATTCGCCACGCTTTCTGAAGAGGAAATCGAGGCGCTACTGGCTATATTCAATCCAAAACCGATTAAAAGATTAGACCACTTATTTACTGAAGGCAGCATCGTGAAAGAGCTTTACTTTATTAACGAAGGCGTGATGCGTGGTTACTATGTCAAAGACGGAAAGGAAATAACCACCAATTTCTATTTCGGACCCACGATGATGACGGATATTTCGACGATTAGAAAAGAGATTCCCACGTTATTAAATATTCAAGCACTAAAAACATGCGATTGTTTGGCGGCCAATTTTGCTGAGTTGGAAGCACTGGCCGAACAATATCCCAATATCAACGAGGTCTTTTTTAAATTTATGGAGCACTTGTATATGTTCGGATTTATGTTGCAGCTCACTTTTATTTACGACACACCGCAAGAGCGCTACATCAAGTTGTTTAGCGAGCGTCCGAAAGTGATTGCTGAAATTCCACAGCATTATATTGCTTCTTATTTGGGCATTAAACCCGAAACTTTGAGCAGAATCAGAAAACGAATTATGTAGGGTATGGAAAACTTAAAGCGATTTACCTCACGATATCAGGAGCTTAACGACGAAGAATTGCAAGCTTTGGAAAACTTGTTCCAGCCCGTGACCATTAAAAAAATGGATCATATGATGGTGGAAGGCGATTGGATACGCGATATTTTCTTTATCAATCAAGGACTTTTCAGAGGCTATTATATCAAAAATGGAGAAGAATTTACAGTGGGCTTTTTTTATGCGCCGTTGATGTTTGCTGAAATTTTTTCGATTCGGAAAAACGAGCCCACGAGATTAAATCTTCAGGCAATAAGTGAAGTGGATTGCTATAAAGCCAATTTTCAGGAGTTAGAAAAACTCATGAAGGTGTATCCTAGAATCAAACAGGTTTTTTTTAAGCTTTACGAAATGTTATTCGTTTATGGCAAAAAGCGACAATTGTCGTTCATTTATGAAAGTTCGAAACAACGGTATCTTCAATTTGAGCAAGAGTTTCCCCGCATGATTCAGGAAATTCCATTGCAATACATTGCGTCTTATTTAGGTGTTAAGCCTGAGACGTTGAGCAGAATCAGAAAGAAGGTAAATTAACCGAGGGTTTGCGTGAGGGATAGAGCAATTGTCTGAGCTCTTTTTTGTTTTAGAAATAGCCCCTCGACTGCGCTCGGGATGACAAAACAAAAAAAGCGAGTGTGATAGCCCGACCCTTGTGGTCACGCCCGAAAATAAATCCAGCCTTTTTAAAGTTTACTTCGGATTATTAATTATTTTTGTTGCCTACCATTTACTTTATTTCTTCATGCAAGAATCTAAAAAAATAGCAGTCGTTGGTTCTGGTTTGGTGGGATCACTGTTAGCTATTTATCTCAAAAAAGCAGGGCATACCGTACATGTTTTTGATCGAAGTCCGGATATTAGAAACATCGAATTTTCTGGGCGTTCCATCAATTTGGTGATGTCGAATCGCGGTTGGAAAGCTTTAGAAGATATTGGTTTAGATGATGAAATTCGAAAAATTGGTATTCCGGTCGACAAGCGTGCCATTCACATGACCGACCGTTCGCTGAATTACCAATATTATGGCAAAGAAGGGGAAGCTATTTTTTCGCTGTCGCGCGGGATTTTGAACCGCAAAATGATTGATTTGGCGGAAGCTGCTGGCGTCGAATTTTTCTTCGAACACAAGATTTGGGATGTTACTTTAAGCGATGCTACGCTACACATCGGAGAAACCGAAAGAGGTGAGTGGGAAGAACTGCAATACGATTTGGTATTTGGTTCAGATGGCGCTTTTTCACGGGTGCGTCACCGCATGCAACGACAAAGTATGTTCAATTATTCGCAGGAATTTTTGAAGATTGGCTACAAAGAATTGCACATTCCGGCGAATCCAGACGGCACGCACAAACTCGATAAAAACTCTTTACACATTTGGCCTCGCGGCGATTATATGTTGATGGCTTTGGCGAATACCGATGGCAGTTTTACTTGCACGTTGTTTATGCCACACGAAGGTGAAAATTCGTTCGAGAACTTAAAAGACAAAGAAACCTTAGAAGCTTATTTCGCGGAACATTTTCCAGATACCGCCGATGTGATTCCGGATTTGGTGCAGGATTTTTTCAAAAACCCGACGAGCTTTTTGGTGACGATGAAATGTTTTCCGTGGACATACGAAGACAAAGTAGCCTTGATTGGCGATGCTTGTCACGCGATTGTTCCGTTTTACGGACATGGCATGAATGCTGGTTTCGAAGACATCACCATTCTCAACGAAATGATGCAAAAGTATGGCAACGATTGGGAAACCATTTTCAAGGAATACGAAACTTCACGCAAACCCAATGCCGATGCGATTGCCGATTTGTCGTATAGAAATTTCATGGAAATGAGTTCCAAAACAGCCGATCAGAAATTCTTACTGCAAAAGAAAATCGAAAAATGGTTCTCCGAAAAACATCCTGACAAGTGGTTGCCGTTGTACAGTCGCGTGACCTTTAGCTTGCGTCCGTATTCCGAGGCACTGGCTTTGGGCAATCAGCAAAATGCAATTATGGAAGAAGTCATGAAAATCAAAAACATCGAAACGCTTTGGAATTCTGAAGTTGTGGAAAATAAGATTATTGATTTGTTGGGTTGAGGAATTAACCGCTAGGCTCGCTAAGTTTTTTGTATTCTTTTTCAGAAGCTTTTCCGGCTATTCACTTTATCTTTTGTTCTGAACCCCAGAACAAAAGGATGCCGTTACTATCCGGGCTAGGGTAATATCCTAACTTTGCGGCTCTGCGTCTTCGCGAGATTTATTTTTTATTCCATCAACCCGAAAACCTTTTACTTAGCGAACTAACTCTTTGCGTGCTTTGCGGTAAAAATCATTCCTCCCGATGCACCTTATTAAAATCAAACGCCGGTTTACAAATTGCAATATATTCGCAAGGTTCATCAAACGGATTGGAGTATTGTACGCGTGTATTCTTCTCAATTTTTATAGATTGCCCAGCTTCTAGAATTACGATTTCGCCTTCAATAATGAATTGCTTTTTACCAGAAATGATATAAGTATATTCCTCAAATTCTGGCGTTTGAAAAGGTTCAGCCCAATGTGGCGGTGCGATCATGTGCGCAATCGAGATTTCTGGATTGTTGGTTGTCGCAATGCCGTGGTGCTCTTCAATGAGTTTACCGTCGGTGGTTGGGACGACGAATGGCGATTTCTGGATGAGGTATTTTTTCATTTTGTTTTGCCACTAAGGCACAAAGGCGCTAAGTTATACTTTGTTATTTTCGTGTCATAGCGTCTTTGTGGCGATTACTCTTTAATTATTTTCTCCACTTTCACACCTTTTTCCGTGTAAATTTTTATGAAATAAACACCGGTTGTTTTCTGGCTCAAATCGAAATCAAGCTGTTCCTTGTTGGTCATCAGCGTTTCTAAGATACGGCCCTGGATATCGAACAACTGCACTGAAGTAATGTTGCCTTTTGAAGTGATATGGACAATATTTTTCGTCGGATTTGGCGCAATCATCACCGAAGCATTTTCGAAAGTACCGTTATTTAAAAGTGCTGTCACAACGGTTGTCGCCGTGTTGGTTTCAACTGGAAAATTATAATCGAAATAAATATTCGCTTTGTTTTCAACCGAATCACCGATGGCCAGATTGGCTTTGGTTTTTATTTTAAAGGCGATATAACCATGGCTTCCCGGTTCGTTATCTATTTCTGCTGGAAGATTGATACCTTGAAATTGAAACTCTACTTTATTATCTGTAATTTTCGTCACTTGCGGGTGTGAGCTGCTCGTGAGTTGCAATGAACTCATATCAAATTTTGTGGTGTCAATCAAATCCATAACAACAACATTTTCAGCTGGGGCAGTTCCCTTATTTTGAAAACGGATTAGGTAATGCAAATAATTACCGACCATTTCAGGGGTAAGTGTATTGCCTTCAAGACAGGTTTTATCATTCGGATCAAAGGAACCTGCAACGGTTTGCGTTGTTGTAGAAGTATTGTCGCCAACCGTTTCGTCTCCTAAAACTGGAGTAATGGAAGCCGTATAATTTAAAACATCACCGATATTCACAGGTGGTGTTTCCTGAGGAGAATTGAGATTCAAAACAACCTCAATCAACCTGCTTTCAAATGGCATTAAATTGCTGTAACTCCAATTCAAATTATTTATGGCCTGACTATCTAATGGCGTGTCTGTTGAGACAAAATCCAAAACGGTGTCATCAAAAGTAAAGTTGATGTTGCCCGACATAATTTGGTTTCCTTTGTTTTTATAGAAAAGGATAAAACTCGTATCGAATCCAGGACGTGGTCGGATCCCCGAAAGTAAAGTAATTTCAACATCATTGTGGATTCCATTCGGTGATACACAGAAATCTTGCGTTTGCGTCGAACCATCAATAGCGTCGAAATTTAGAACCGCAGATGCTGGTGTAACAGTAAAATAAGGATTTTCAAAGGCTGGGGTAATTGTAAAACTCCCGGTGTTGGTAAAGAAACTAAATTTTCCAAATGCATTGGTAAAAGTACCACCGTCCATATCTGCTTCAACAATATTGATTCTGGTGTCTACTAATGGATTGTCATTGAGGTCACAGCCATTATTGTCATAATCCATAGTCATGGTTCCTGTGATGGTATTGTAAATGCCACCTGGATTGAACGAACAATAAGAATTGGTTTGAGCGGTTGGAGATTGGGCACGTGTTACATTATAATCATCAGCACAAATAAATAAAAGGTTTGGGCAATCTGATGCATAGAATCCTGTAGTATCTTGATAAGAGTATCTGCGAAGTGAGCATCCGTTTTTAATATTGACATGTGTTAAATTAGGATTGTTCGAAAGATAGTAGTGAAAACTCTTGCCGTTTCCTTGCAGTTGTGAAAAATCGAGCGTAGTAAAAAGATTATTGGCCAATCTAAGCCAACACAATCTTGAAGAAGTACCGAAGTCCATCGCAGTGATATGGTTGCTAGAACATTCTAATGTTTTAAGGTTGGTCAGATTCGTAATGGTCAGCGCGGTCAATTCGTTGGAGTTGCATTTGAGGGTTTCCAGATTGGCTAAATTAGCCGTGTTGAGACTTGTAATTTCATTATCACTGCAGATCAAAGATTTCAGTTGTGCCAAATCGGTTGTGTCAAGTGCCGATATGTTATTAAGACTGCAATCCAAAGTCTCGAGACTTGTTAAGCCCGAAAGATTCAGTGCCGAAAGATTGTTCGTTTTACAATTCAGCGTTTTTATTGGGGCTGAACTCGCAAGAGACAATGCCGTCAAAAGATTCTTTTCACAATTCAAAGCTGTTAGATTTACCAGATTGGAAGCGTCTAAAACGGTTAGGGCATTGATATCGCAATCGACGGTCTCGAGTAATGTTGCATTGTTGATGTTCAAAGACGTCATGGTATTTTTACTGCAACTTAACGTTTTAAGATTAAGTAAGTTTGAAGCATCCAAAGTAAGGATGTGATTTGAATCACAATTTAAATTTTCTAAACTAACCGCATTTGACAATGCCAATGTCGTTAATTGGTTGAAAGAGCAACTCAAACTTTTTAGGTTTGTAGATTGGCTTAGGTCGAGTGTTGTTATATTATTTACGTTGCAAGTGAGGCTTTTCAGATTCGGCATGTTAGCAATGTCGATGGATGTCAGGCTATTCGATGAACAATCTAGGCTCTCGAGATTGGTCAATGTCGAAACATCGATAGAGTTTCTTGAGCTAGCTCTACAGTTCAAGGTTTTCAGATTCGGCAAAAGAGAAAAATTGAATGTTGAGAACGGGTTTGCCGAACAGTCTAAATGCTGAATATTATTAGAAGGGTCAACTGTTATAGTGGTAACTTGATTGCCAGAGAAGTTTAATGTTTCCAAAGCAGGAAAATTCGAAACGTTTAAATTCACGATTCGGCCTCTGGAGCAGTTTAGGTTTTTAAGGTTATTTAATCCTGAAAAATTCAGCACGGTCATGAGTTCATTGTTCGAACAGTTCAAAGTCTCCAGTTGGCTTAATCCGGTCAGCGTGATTGAATATATAGCATTGGAAGAGCAATCAAGACTTTTAAGATTGGTCAATCCAACAATAGAGAAGAATTGAATGCCAGTATTATTACAAACTAAAGATTTCAAGTTTGCAAAAGCGTTGATGCCGTTGATGTTCCCGAGCGGGTTGTTTAAAGTATTGAGGTTGGTGACGGCCAAAGCTTCACCGACTTGAATCTCACCGTCATTATTGGTGTCTACATCATTATCTAAAATTCCATCATCATTCGTGTCGGCACAAATCTGGGAGACCAAAATATTTTTAAATTCGGCAGATGGAATATATACATTTTGCGCGTTAGAGGTAAATAAGCAAAAAACAATCAATGCAATGGTGTAAAGTCTTTTCATAACGAGGATATTTTTCTAAAGATATTCTTAACGTCAATAATAACAATGTATTAGCATGAAAACTCGATAAGGTTTATTAAAACACCGATGAAATTGAGTAATTGCAAAGATTGAGCAACGAATTTTGAAAATTGAAAATGGTTGAAAAACCAAGTTTTAGCCTAATACTATTAATTTCCACATTGGGTTTGGCATGGAAATTCAGTAATTACTCTTTAATAATTTTCTCCACTTTCACACCTCTGACCGTGTAAATTTTCAAAAAGTAAATACCAGTTGTTTGCGGACTCAAATCAAAATCAGTCGCCAATGTATTTGTTAATGTACTTTGGATGATTCGTCCTTGTAAATCGAACAATTGCATCGAAGTGATTGTGTCTTTCGAATTAATTTGCACCATGCCTTTTGTCGGATTTGGTGCCAGTGTTACGGAAGTGTTCTCGAAAGTATTCAAACCTAAAAGTGCTACAGTCGATGTTGCAGTATTCGTTTCAATAGGAAAGTTATAATCGAAATAAATAGCAGCTTTGTTATCAACGGAATCGCCTACTTCGAGATTGTCTTTGGTTTTTATTTTAAAGGCCACGTAACCTTGGCTGGCAAGTGCATCTTCACTTTCTGTAGGAAGATTGATGTTTTCGAATTGAAACTCCACTTTATTGCCTGTAATTTTTGCCACTTGTGCATGTGATGTGCTGATTATTTGTAGCGAGCTAACATCAAACTTGTCAGTATCAATAATATCTTTCACCACAATGCTTTCTGTAGTAGCAGTTCCTGAATTCTGAAAGCGAATCAAGTAATGCAAGTAATCTCCAACCATATTGGTAGTAATTGAACTTCCTTCGAGACAAGTTTTGTCGTTTGAATTGGATGAGTCTGCAACGGTTTGTAACAATGCAAAAGTATTGTCGCTTGTCATTTCATCATCTGAAACAGGATTGATGGTTGTGGTAAATTGCAAAATGTCACCGTTGTTTACTGCTGGATTGAGATGAAAAGTCAAATCGATTGTTCGTTTTTCAAAAGGTAATAAATTACTGTAATTCCAATTCAGGCTGTTTGTTGCTTGGCTGTTTGTTGCAGGATTTGCAGCTACGAAATCTAAAAAGGCATCTTCAAAAGCCAACGTGATTGTTCCTGAAAGTTGTTGATTGCCTTTGTTTTCATAGACCAAACGATAGGCAGCGTCAAAACCAGGTTTTGCATTGTGAATAGGAATGAGTGTAAGGGTTACATCTTTATGAACGCCATTTGGAGTTACACTAAAATTTTGCGTTTGAATATTGTTATTGTCATCTGAAAAACTCAAGGTTGCACTAGCTGGCGAAACTGTGAAATAAGGATTTTCAAAAATGGGCGTAATGGTAAAATCGCCTGTTTGTGTATAGCAATTGAATTGCCCTACCTCATTTGTGAAAGCTCCGTTATTGGCAGTAGTCAATTTGCTCCAAGGCAATTTATAGTCATCTGCATCGTAGCCGTTATTATCAGCATCAAAGGAGATGGTTCCGGTAATCGTGTTGTAATCGCCACCAGGAACAAAGGTGCAATACGTGTTAAACTCAATATCGGTGATGCCTTCTTGCTGTAAATGCGAACCTTGGTCCGGCATATCTATTTCATCAAGACACATGTATACCAAATTGGGACAGTGTAAATCGTCTGACCAAACCAAATCTTCTTTGCCATTTTTAATATTAACGCGAATCAAGTTCGGGTTGTGATCGATGTAATATTTGATATTAGATTCAACACAATCGGTTAGACCACTAAAGTCGAGGGCTGTGAATAGATTTCGACTAACATCTACTTGTTTGAGTTTGCGTAAATTCGATACATCAATGGTGGTTAGTTGGTTGTCAGAGCAATTGAGATATCTAAGGTTGGTGTTTTGAGAAACGTTTATCGATGTGAGTTGATTGTCATAACAATTTAACTTGGTTAGATTGGTTAGACTTGAGAAATCTAGGTTATTAATAAATTGATTTTCAGTGAAAAGTATTTCTTCCAGCAGTGTGTTTTGTTCAAAGGCAATAGAAGTTAAATGGGTATTGCTGGCTTCAAAATAGGTTAAGCTAGTCAAGTCGCTTAAATCCAAATGGGTTAAATTACCATTGTTACTTCTTAATTTAAAGGATTCAAGATTTGTGAGTCCGTTAAGGATGAGTGTATCCAAATCAGTTTCTTGAGCTGAAAAGGTTTTCAGACTACTGCAGTTGGTCAAGTCTAATGCGCTGATATGTGTTTCATATAAAGAGATGGTTTTAAGATTGACCAAATCGCCCATATTCAAAAAATCAATATCGCCACCATAGCCGACACTCAAACTTTCCAGATTGCTTAAACCTGCAAGATTGGCGGTGCTGAAACTGCATTTGGTGAAACGAAGCGATTCTAAACTAGCCATTCCAGACAAATCGATAGGGGAAGCAATTGTCATGTAGGATCCGAAAGTCAAAGATTCAAGATTTACAAAAGATTGAATTCCGATAATATTGTCAAAATCGCAATAAGAAAAAGTAAGGTTTGTAACAAGAGCTGCTTCATCAACATCAATTTCGCCATCTTCATTCAAATCGATGGTTTGAGGATCATTTAGCAATTTATTTTTGAAGTCAGAATCTGGAATATCAACAACCTGCGCATTGCCAAGAATACAGTAGAAAGCAGCAATTAAAAAAGCGTAGGTTTGCTTCATATTGGCAATGTTTTGCCAAAGATACTGCTAAGATGTATTGTGACAGCAGATTACAATCAATTTTCGATAACGGTTATAAAAACATCGACGAAAACCACCTTATTAATACCTATATGATTTAGTATTGTCCAAAATGCATTACTTCTTAAAAATAAAATACACCGCCAATATCAAAAAAACAAAACCCACCGCATGATTCCAACGAAAGGTTTCATTCTTAAAAAACAGCAAAGAGAAAATCACAAAAATGACCAAAGTAATCACTTCTTGTATGACTTTAAGTTGCATCAGGCTAAACGGACCGCCATTGCCTTCAAACCCAATGCGATTGGCAGGCACCTGAAAAAAATATTCAAACAAAGCCAATCCCCAACTGATCAGGACAATCGTAATGAGTCCGGCGTTTTCAAACCATTTGAGTTCTTTAAATTTGAGATGTCCATACCAAGCCAAGGTCATGAAGACGTTGGATAAAATTAGCAATCCGATGGTGATGATGCTTTTCATTCAATTGATTCATTTTTAAGTTTAGGAGCCGGGAACCTGCTATTCGTTATAATCTTTTATGGCGAACGCCGCCACAAAAGGATTTCCACTGCTATCAGGGCTAGGGTTTTGAGAAAATAAGAAACCCTAATAAAGGTTGCACTTTATCCTGGCCATCCGAAAACTGACAATTATTTCTTAAACATTTTGCTTAAAATACTAAACGCACCACGAATAAAACTGGCACTAGTTACTACTTTTAGTACTGATTTTCCAACTACGCTTGCGGTACTTGGTTCGCTGCTTTTGTTTTCTTGTTTTTCAACTTCTTCTGCTTGTGCGGCTTGTTCGTAGGCGGCTTCAATTTTTTTATTAAGCATTTCATAGGCGCTTTCACGATCAATGCTTTCGTTGTATTTCCGAACCAATTTCGATTTGGCGTTAATGGCATCAATTTCAGTTTCTGTCAAAACATCCATTCTACTTTGTGGTGCACGCAGCATAGTGGCGGCTAATGGTGTTGGAATTCCTTTTTCATTCAACGCAGTAACCAAAGCTTCTCCAATGCCAAGTTCGGTGATGAGTTCATCGGTTTTATAAAAATCGGAAGTCGGATAATTATCGGCAGTCAATTTTATTGCTTTTCGGTCGTTGGCTGTAAACGCACGCAAAGCATGTTGGATTTTTAATCCCAATTGGGCCAAAACGCCGCTCGGAACATCCATCGGGTTTTGCGTGATAAAGTAAACGCCAATACCTTTAGAACGGATCAGTTTGACAATAGTTTCGATTTGATCCAGTAGTGTTTTGCTGGCTTCGTTGAAAATCAAATGCGCTTCATCAATAAACAATACGAGTTCTGGTTGATCAGCATCACCTTTTTCGGGCATTTGTTGGTAGATTTCCGCTAGTAGACTTAGCATGAAAGTCGAGAAGAGTTTGGGTTTGTCTTGAATGTCGGTCAATCGGATGATGTTGACATACCCTTTTCCGTTTTCATCAAAACGCATCAAATCGTTGATGTCAAAAGAAGTTTCCCCAAAAAACAAATCGGCACCTTGCTGTTCTAACTCAATAATTTTTCTTAAAATAGTGCCAGTCGTCGACGTTGATATTTTGCCGTAATGGGTTTCAATTTCGTCTTTGCCTTCTTCTGTGATATAATTGATGACTTTCTTGATGTCTTTCAAATCAAGCAAAGGCATTTTGTTGTCGTCGCAATATTTGAAAATAACCGATATGACACCCGATTGCGTATCATTCAAATCTAAAATTCTTGAAAACAACACGGGTCCGAATTCAGAAACTGTCGCACGAAGTCGGATGCCGTTTTGTTGCGATAAAGTCAACAGTTCTACAGGAAAATTAGAGACCTGATAAGGGATGCCAATCTTAGCGTGGCGTTCTGTAATGAATGATTTTTCTTCACCAACAGCGGCTATACCACTGAAATCTCCTTTAATATCCATCATCAAAACGGGTATGCCAAAAGAAGATAACTGCTCTGAAAGCACTTGGATGGTTTTGGTTTTTCCAGTACCTGTTGCGCCAGCAATGAGTCCGTGGCGGTTTAAGGTTTTTAACGGAATTTTGACTTGCGCTTCTGATATTGCTTCACCGTCAAGCAATGCGGCACCGAGTACAATACTTTCACCTTTTGAAGCATATCCTTCGTTGATGGCTTTAATAAAATCTGCTTTTTTGGTCATGATGAGATTGATTTTTGGAGTGATTCTATAATCTAAGTGCAAGATATATTTTTTGATTTTATTCTTTAGAATGAATTTGAAAGTATTTTCTATTTAAAAATAATAAAAAAACAAAGGGCGATTGAACTGATACTATAATGTGTAATTGTTGCGTTATGATTTAGAATGTTGTCGAAATGATTGAAAAACAGTCGTTTTGGTTTGCATTTTTGAAATAAGAATAATACCAAAAAAAAGTAGGTTTTTTTGAGCTTTAAATTAATTACAATTAAATTAAAAAAAGTTTTTTTATTACAACTAAAAAATTAAATTTGCTCCTATTCAAGTTTATTTACAACTAAAACTAATAAATTATTTAAAACATTTAAATTTAAAAAAATGGCAAACGTTAAAAAAGAAGGTGGTTCAAATTTAGGAGGAATGTTCTCTGGAATCGTAATTGTAGCATGTATTTTTGTTGGATTCTTGATTTGGAATTTCATCATGGGTAATGGGTCAAATTTTGAAGGAGGAGTGAACACAGGAAGTCCACTAAAAGGAAATTATTTGGCAATGGTTTACAAAGGAGGTCCA
>ENA-UOWO01005505-UOWO01005505.1-activated-sludge-metagenome-genome-assembly--contig:-NODE-5505-length-13402-cov-5.213231_pt1 | contig 13402 bp, 9 predicted proteins | sample MGYA00238148_ERZ761564 | MGnify/ENA primary metagenome ERZ761564 (study PRJEB28885, sample SAMN05720194) | activated sludge metagenome | isolation source: Anaerobic digester | place: USA...
TGCTATCGATAATGCTGGCATAGAAAAAATATTCGTGAGAAAAACAAGAGTGCGATCATTTTTTGCATCAAATATTTTAACCCGACGCAGTCTCTCTGGATAGTTTTTTAAAGCATAAAAATTCACAAGGCTAATTGTTTGATCGCATCGCAGCCCAGTATTCTTCTCAACAGGACGTGAATATATTCTTTTGAACTTTAAATTGGTTTTGGCCAATATGACAAAAAACGCACCCGCCTGATGAAGTGCATAAAGGCGAGTAAAATCGATATAGCCCCGGTCGATTAGGTAGATTGCTCCGGGCTCGGGAATCAGAACATCAAGAATATTTACATCGTGGACTTTTCCATCAGTTATATTTATAAAAGTTGGTATGTTACCCCGCAGGTCCAAAAGTGTATGCATTTTAATTGCTGCTTTTGTCTTGCGGAATTTGGCCCATGGAAACAACGACAAACATAAATCAATTGTTGTGGAGTCCAGGGCATATACGGTTTCTTTTAAATCGACATAAAATTTGTCATTACGATAAAGCTGACGCGCTTGATTTATTAGGAGCTGCGCAAACTCTGCAAAAATGCGCCAGTCTCGATGTTCATTGGCATTTGCAAGGGTGTTGCGGGAGATGATACTACGGAAGCCCATGTGATAAAGCAAACGTTTCTGTGATCGCAAGCAGGCTTCGATATCTCGCAAACTGTCCCGGTAAGTCAATTGTGCAAATGACATGCTATAGAACTGATCGAGGCACGAAAATGATTTTACCTTATATGATCCCTTGTACTTGCTGACGCAGCGGCGGAATTCTTTCAGTGGTAAGAATTCCATTATCTGTGCAAAAACGGTTTTGCCATCGTTCATCTTGCCACCCCTTCGAAATAAGATTTATAAAGAAGAAGGAATGGCAAAAGATAAGAAAATTAATTCAAATCGATCCCATTAAAAATACTGGCATATCCTATTAATATATTATGAATTATAGCATGCTAAAAAATCAAACGTTGGGACAGCACTGATTTGCCATCTCTCTGGCGCGGTCAGTCGAAACAGCTCTTTGTATTTCGCCAATATTATGAGCCCGAGTTAGCTTTCATCAAGAGTCGGCTTCAAAGAGATGATGTCTTTTTCGATGTTGGCGCTGCCTATGGCATCTATTCTCTTGCAGCCGCTAAAATAATCGGCAACAATGGGAAGGTCTTTTCTTTAGAACCGGCGGCAGTCACTTTCGCTCATCTAAAGAAAAACATTGTGATCAATGGCTCAGCGAATATAACCGCACTGCAACTTGCGGCTGCAGATAAAGCCGGCAAAGCGCTGCTCATCCATCATCCTGATCACAGTCGAAATGTGCTGAGCAAGGTTGATATAGCTGAGGATAGTGAGCAAGTCCGAACGATTAGTCTGGATGAACTGTTGTGGGAGTACAGCCTGGATAAAGTTGAGATGGTGAAAATTGATGTCGAAGGAGCAGAAGAACTGGTTTTAAGGGGAGCCATTCATCTGATTCGCAGCTTTAAGCCGATCATTATTTTTGAGGTTAATACAGCCGGCGCAGGAGTACTCGGTCTAGCCCATGATGGCGCCTGGCAGCTGCTGAGGTCTGAGGGATATGGTTTCTATACCTGCAATTATGATGGTTTTACTACAAAACTTGACGTCATGCCACTGTCGGGCAATGTAATAGCCAGCCATGGAGAACTTGGGCTCTACTAAAGTTGGTGATCAACAAAATTATCAAATCTAGCTAATCAGCTGGAAATGTTATTTCTTTGTAAAGAACTTGAGATTTAAGTTAAAAAACAATAGCTGATAACCATGACACGACAACTCGGCTGGCAACAAAGGGCACTATCAATGAGAACTGGCACTCATAGTATCGTCTTACAGCTAGATAAATGGATTGACTACCTGCGAGCAAAACAGTAAAAGATGTTTTCATAAGCTGCGAGTCAGCTAAGAAAGCATTTGGCTCTTGGAGATTGGATTTCCCTTACGATGAAACTGTTTGCCATAAACTCACTCAGCGGTGTCGTGCAGGCTATAGTTGCTGCGACTGTTACGCTTGTAAGTATTCCGGTTATCATTCATGCCATCGGACAGGAGGATTATGGCATTTATTGTCTGGTCTCTATCATCGGAAGCCTGAACAGCTTTTCGAATCTCGGCATTAACTCGGCGTTGACCAGATATATTTCATCACAAGGAAAAAGCATAGAGTCGCATTATGATATATGGGTCGCGCTTCTCACGGTAACATTGGTTGGTGTTTTAGTTGCTTTCGCAGTGATTTCATTCAAAGACATGATACTGCTTCAGCTCTTGTCTATTCCTGCCAATTCTATTACAAAGGCATCACCTTTATTAATCTTCATGACTATTTCCAATGTTGTTCTCCTGATTGGCCAGATTTTTACTGCTTCGCTGGATGGTCTATCCAGGATTTATCTAACAAGTTTTACCCAGATGATATATTCCATTGTCTATTGGGGGGGGATGGCATTCCTGACATCTGCTGGGTATGGCATTGAGTATGTTGGTGTTCCGGCTTTGGGCGCGGCGGTTGTCTGGCTGCTGTTGGTGCTCTATTATTTTTTTAAAAATTGGGGTAGTTTGCAGTATCGAGGTATTGCGCTGAATTTTACCAGAATTTTCAAGAAACAACTTGAATATAGTCTCAAACTCTATGCATCCGGATTTATCGGTTTTTTCTATGAACCATTGACTAAAATTGTGATCAGTCATTATGTCGGGGTAAGCGAAACCGGATATTACGATCTGGCACTAAGGGTGAAGGGGCAGTTGGCGGGAATATGGGGACGCATATTATCTCCGCTTTATCCTTATTATGCAAAAAAATGCGGACACATCTCACAAGGCCGGGTGAACAAAAGCATTCAGGAATGTTTGCTGCTCCTTCTTCTCCCTGCCGCCATTATAATTGTTTTTATAGCGTTTCCACTGACTCAAGTCTGGCTGGATTTGCATATACCACAGGTTGCGTTCGGGATAGCAGGCCTGGCTACAGCCTATCTCCTCTTCAGCGTGCCTGTTATTCCTCCCTATCATTATATGGGCGCTTGCGGACACCCGGAAGTACTGATTTATGCGCAGGCCGCAAATGTAATGATTAACCTGTTTTTGTTGGTAGTATTTCTGCCGATTTGGGGTTTTTACGCGATTATTCTCGGCAATATGGGGGCTATCTTTGGTTCCTTTATACTGATTTTATTATTTCAATGGAAAATTCTCAAGAAGATGCCTTTCAATTCCATCAGGGATGGCCTCAATTTGGCTCTTCTGGGAGGTGTCTGCATCATTTCAGCTTTGATTATTGACATGATGATTCAAGCCCCACTTATGAAGCTATTTATAATACCAACAGGCATTTTCCTGATCGCAGGGGCCTTGCTGACCAAGTTAAAAATATTGCACTCTGAAGAACTTTTGGTTTATACTGAAGATTTACCCTTTTTAAATAGTTTGCTCAAAGCATTGGCGAAATAGAATATGTTGGACGGACGGACCCAAATAAAGATCTCTGTGCTGGTTTCTTTATACCATGGACAAGAGTATCTGGAAGGTTTCTTCAATGCCCTGAATCGTATAGATAGTCCGGAAACTCTGGAACTTATTATCATTCATAACGATCCAGTAACGGACGAGCTCGAAATTATCAGCCGTTATAAACAAATGAGCAGGATTAGCATTGTACATGATATTGTAAATAATCGTGAATCGCTCTACAGCTCGTGGAATCGCGGTATCAGGTTGGCAAGAGGACCATATATTGCTATATGGAACGTGGATGATGTGCGCTTGCCTGATTCACTGAAGCGGCAATCCCATATCCTGGATAAGCACAGCGATGTTTTTTTTACATATGGTGATCAGATCGAAATTCAGATGTATGGCGAGTCTGATGGGCGTCAGGTCTGTTTCCCTGAATTTCATGAACATCCGGAGCTATTTATTTCCGGTTTTCATCTTGGCTGTTTTCCCATGTGGCGCAAGGCGCTTCATGACATTGCAGGGTATTTTGATGAGCAGTTTAAATCTGCCGGCGACTATGAGTTTTTTGTGAGGGTAGTAAAAAATTGTTCGGGGAAAAAAACTGAGGGTGTTTTGGGATACTATCTCGCAAGCCAGGGAATCAGCAAGACTGGATCGGTGAATAACATCGAACGGACGTTCGTGGAGTTACGGTATGCTCAATATCAAAAGTTGAACTATGTCTATCTGCTTCCTGCATTGATACGTTACCGAATTCTCAGAATATTATCTTATGGTATGAACTACAGGGTTGGTCAATTTTTTCCAAACTATCAGTTTTACAGGATCAGTCGGATATATACTATTCCAGTCGGTCTGCTGCTATTCCCATTCAGGCATTTATTTCCAATGATCTGGAGAAAACTCTCTCGTTATGCTTGATATTTTATATTCTTATGATCTCCACCATATTTCAGGGCCTACAAAAGTCGTTGCGAATCTAATCAAAGGGCTCGACAAGATTGGCTGCGATTATGTGCTCAATAGCAGTCGACCACGTCAACCCTACGTTTTTATTCCCAATGGCAGGGCTAATATCCTAAAAGTACTTCAGACACGCACATCACAAAAAATTGCGATTGGTCCCAATCTTTTTATATTTCCTCAAGAGATACCTGGATACTTGAAATGGCTTGTCACAAAAAGCGATCTCTACATCCAACCCTCATTATGGGCGGCGAACGTATGGCAATTATTGGGTTTTAATTTCTTGCCTATTGAAACTTGGCCGGTTGGCATAGATACAGAAATATTTTCTCCAGCAACAAAAAAAACAAACCGTAAAGTGCTACTATATCACAAGGAGCGGAGCAAACAAGAGTTGGCGGAGATCGAGAAGGTATTGTCGGAGATGAACCTGGATTACCAGACCATTTTCTATGGCCAATACAGGGAGGCGGACTATTTGCGATTACTCAAGCAAGCGTCTTTTATTCTCTGGCACGGACAACATGAAAGCCAGGGAATTGCATTACAGGAAGCGCTTTCATCAAACATTCCTGCTCTGGTTTGCGATGCTACCTCATTTTACCAGATGGAAAACTTTCCATACTATCCGTTTGCTGAAATATTAAAAAAGATAGAGGTTACTTCTGCTCCCTATTTCGACAACAGATGTGGAATGAAAATAACTGACATCGCAGCATTGCCCGCTGCGCTCGAGCAAATGATGGATGTACTGGGTGATCTTTCTCCAAGGGAATACGTACTGGAAAATCTGGACCTGGAAAGGCAAGCACAGCGACTGCTAAATCTTATGGAAGTAAGCGGAACGGTTTAATGTGAGCCAGTTGAATCCTGCAAGAGCTGATCATGTATGCTGCTGATTCTGAGTGAGGCCTTAAACAGCCCAGGGCAATTGTGGTTGGTGAATACCCGTTTCTGGACTAAAGCCAATATGCTTTCATCGATTCTCTTCAATGTGCTGAACATCCATTGGCAATAATGATCTAAATTGTTTAAGATTTCGTTTCAGGCTTTCGGCTTCAGAAGGTTCGACAGCATAGAATGCAATAGTGTCATCGCCACATATCACATTTTCTGGAATGCGCCACCGACCAACACGGATCCATTCCTGAGGTATTCCGGCTTTTGTTTCATGCCGGAACCAGGAATCATAGACAACAGCTACTTGAACGTGTTTTTGATATGTCAGGTTATGTATTTCGCTGGTAGTAAAATTATTATTCAATTTCAATCTAGCCGATTCAAGGCTGCCGAGTCCAAAAAGATCCACAAGTTGGATGTCCGCTAAATAGGTCGCTGCACCGATATCATTCAGAGCACATGCTTTATATTCGAAGTATTGTCTTAAAAAAAGGCCCATTTGATATTGTTGATCATAGATATTCCTGCTAGCTTTGGGCGCACCCCACAAGGAGCTTGTGGATCTGATAATATAAGGATAACAGAGAAAGATAAAAAGGCAGGTAAACGCAGCCTTGTGCAAAAATTTATCATTCACAATACTATTGATGTGTTGCCAGGTCAGGTACTCTTTCACCGTGATGCTGATGATAATAATTCCGAGGTAGATTAAATATGCTTCGTACCTGAAAAACCAACCTGTTGAAGCGAACTGCAAGTGCAGGAGCAGGCTACCACTGTAAATTACTAGTGCATATTTTGCAGAATCGTTGGTTCGTGGTTTCTTAATTGAGTGTACAATGATCAGGAGTAAAGCTGCGATCAACAGGAACAGGCAGCATTTTTCGGAATGCAGGACTCTGATTGCCCCTCTTCCCAATTCTTCGAGTAATCCTGTGTGACTGGAATTTGGAAGTTGTGCCTTTAGCAGCAGTGAATTAGGGAAAAAATACCAACCATTTGCCATGGACCAAAGGCCGTAAAAAAGCACAGGCATCAGTCCTGCTGCACCGAGTAATACAGCGTGAATCCTTTTTCTCCTCACTAGCAGGACGGCACAAATCATGAAAATGATAAAGAGCCCTTCATATCTGACCATTGCTAACAGAGCGGAACACGCAAAGAGCAATCGAAAAGACTTATCAATCCTGTAATTTTCATTAATAACGTTCTTTACTGCCAGTATCAGAAAACCGAGTGAGAGGTAAAGATGCAGTATGTGTTCCATGCCAACCAAGGTCAACGCTGGCAAAGGAGCAGCAAATACCGCAGCTAATAGGATTAAGAAAACAGTAAAAGGACTATTAATGTTTTGTTTTAGATAGCGATAAGACAAAAGCACCGTCAACGAGGCAAAGAAAAGATTTAGGAGTAGGGGAGACAAGTTGTTTACACCAAAAAGGACATAATTGATAGCAAGTAATAAAGTCCACAAGGGCGATGAGGTGGAGGAGGAAAAACCATAACGTGTTACTCCCCAGACACCGTGGACTGCTGCGTTTTTCGCCATGGACATATGTATATAACTATCATCCAGGGCATAGATCAGGTTTCCTTCAGTCAGCTGCATTGAATAAACGACCAGGCAAATAACGGATAGCCAGTATGCGGCCAGAACAAGAATAAAAGGCCAATGGCCTCGTGCGAGATTTGCTATTCTGTTGTCCATACTACCTTTCAGCCCGTACTTGCGGGAGCGACTAAAAGAACGAGTTTTAGCTGCCCCATGACCAGGTATTGTTTTTATAGTTAGCCTGTATCTTTACAATTATTATGCTACCGGAACTGTCTGCGGTCAAAGATCAAAAACACCTTTTGCTGCCAAGTTTTATTGACACCGGAGATCTTTTCTTTTACGCGACAAATCCTGCACTCATGTAGAACTTAATAATTGACAAATGAATAACAAAATAGTATTTTGCCTGCTCATCAACAGGATGAGAAAAGCGACTCATTTCAGTTATCAGATAATCACAGGTTTTTAGAAATGTATTCCTGGTTCATACTCATAGTCTATATGATCCTCTCCTTCATACTAGGCAGGCGAAATCATCTGTATTATCTGATCTTTCCTTTTGCCGTAATTCAAGGTCCAGGAGCCTATATCGATCCGAATATGTTCTCTTTTGGCGGTCTGGCTGCCACCAGAGATATTCTTATGGTTGCTTATCTGTGGTTGGCTCTATCCCTGGCCAGACCTGAGATGAAAAATGCCCGCTGGAACAGGCTTCTGGCACTCTATGCTGGTTATCTTTTAATACTTCTTCTCATTTCAGTTCTTAAACTGGGTTTCAGTTGGCGGGTCTTCAGCATTTTCCGCATATTTATCTATATTCCGCTTTACTATTATTGCTTCACCAGAATCTTTGCCTCGGTGACCAAACTGCAATTTATCCAGGCTGTGAACGCAGTATTTTACATCAATGCGCTTTCATCGGTTTTGTATATTCTGAATTCCGCAAATATTTTCCAAGTCTTTCCATTCGATCCCTGGATAGTTATTGAGGATGGTACACGAACCTTTTATCGTGACCTCCTGACTGTACCCATTTTATACGGATATGTATTCTTGTTATCTCTGGTCTTGTTTTTTAACAAAGAGTATTTGGGAATTCAAAAATGGATCATCCTTCTGAATGTCTTTTTATCTCTCATCGTCCTGTTTTTTACATTCACGCGAGGCGACGTGCTGAATTTCACATTTATTGTGATCGTGCTCATTGCTGTAAATATCGTGTATTCGAATTCGGCGCTAATTAAAAAAATAGCAGCCATCGCTTTGGTTGGGATTATTACTGCTGCATGCCTGATGGTCATCTCAAGAATGTTTCCTGATCAGTTGGCATATTTCCTCTCACGATACTCTTCCCTGGAATCGGGTCTTTTACAGGATGGTTCCTTTTTTTACCGGGTTGAGTTGATGAACCGTGCTTGGGATACGATTAGCCTGGGGACGAGGGATATATTGCTCTTAGGCACCGGTTTTTCACAAACAGAGATGGTCCGGATGGCGGAGATATCAGGATCCTGGATGGGGGATACAATGTGGCCATTTTTCCTTATTTTTACCGGATCGGTCGGTACATTTCTGTTTTTGTTATTGGTCCTGAGAGCGATATTGTCTTCTCTAAAATTCTATACCAAGACAGGGAATTTGTTATTTGAATTCGTATTCGTAGTATTAATTTTTCACCTTCTGAGAACGATCAATGGGCCGGGCTTTAATGATGCTACCGGACTGGCCATGATACCCTTTGCCTTGCTTACGATAGAGAGCAATCAAATGTGGCAAGTCGAGTATTGGCAAATCGATGGGGAATATAGTGAAGCTGCTTGTCCGACAGAATAGACTGAAAAGTTCGCTTGTGAATAAGATCGATTATTGGGCTACAGCACTCCATCTGAATCGTTGCGTGTGGTATATCAGGTGTCGTGCTCTGCTCATGGAGCGGCGATACCGTTTCTGGCGGGAGCACTACCATTCTATTGCCCGCTCGCAATCTGATGGCTGTTCTCTTGAACACCTGGTACCCGATATACGCAAGAGGGTCGCTGTGAAAACTCCAGTCGCAGCCAAGTCGGTCGGTGAAATTCACACTCTGGCTTTCATGCCGATGATCAGTTGGCACGAACAGCTTCTGACTGGTTTGTCTGCATTGGGTCCCGTCTCGATACTGGATTGTTGCACTCCTGGCGATTTGGACGCTGATCTGGTTGGAAATGATTCTCCATCCCGGCTGAATGATGGAGGCGCTGCAGTTTTGGACAGGATATACAAAATTCATCAGCAGCACCCGATCGACTGGATCTTTTTTTATACCACGGGAGAAGACATCAGTCCGGAGTTTTTACAAACTATTCATGACAACGTGGGTGTACCCCTGGTCAACATGTGCCTGGATTTTAAACACTCTTGGGCAGGAATCAGTCTGGGTCCGCACTTTAGCGGTCAGAAGAGCCTGGTGAATTTGTTTGATCTTTCCTGGACTACAAGCCGAACAACCTGCGAATGGATTGCTGCAGAGGGGGGAAGGCCGGTTTATTTGCCAGAGGGGACAAATGCCACAAATTTGTTCCCGGTAAAGACAAACCGTGATATTGATGTCTCTTTCATCGGGCAGAATTACGGCTATCGCGAGGGTCTTGTCCGATACCTGCAAAAAAATGGCATTAAAGTACAGGCCTATGGTCGAGGATGGATCAATGGTCCCCTTCCGGAAAGCCGCATCCCGGAAATACTAAACCGTAGCAAAATCTGCCTGGGTATGGGAGGTATCGGATTTTCTGAACAGATCACGAACCTGAAAAATCGGGATTTTGATATTCCCATGTGCGGTGGCGGTCTCTATGTGACCTCATACAACGCTGAATTGGCATTGCATTTTAACATTGGTAAGGAAATCGTTTGTTATAAGGGCAGGGATGAGCTTTTGGAATTGATCAGATACTATCTGGTACATGAAGACGAGGCCGCAGAAATTGCTGCAGCAGGCCGGGCCCGGTGCCTGGCAGAGCACACTTGGTTCCATCGCTACGTTAAAATATGCGAGATTATCGGACTTTTGCCTGCTGCAGAAGTGGGTATGAAATGAGCCTCACGGTAGTGACAGCAGTATATAATGATGAACGCTTTATCGCCAAGTCCATTGAGAGTATCCTGGGGCAGACTTTCATGGATTTCGAATATATTATTATTGACGATGGTTCAACAGACAAGACACCGCAAATCCTGGATACCTATGCGCGCACTGATTCCAGAGTCAGGGTCATCACCCAAAATAACGCAGGACCGGCCGCGGCCAAGAACACGGGCATCGGACTGGCCAGCAGCGAATACATCGTCCTGCAGGATTCCGATGACCTCTCTCAGCCTGATCGTCTTTCCAGACTCAAGCTTGCATTTGAGAGGGCCACAGCAGATGTTATTACTTCCAACTACGAGGTTATCGCTGAAGATGACTCCGTGATATGTGCATTCACAAAGCCCATCAATCTCGTTGAAAAGCTCGAAATAGGCATCAATCCAATCTGCCATGGCGCTACTGCCTTTAATAAAAACGTGCTGTTGGCCGTTGGGACTTTTAATCCGTTCTACCGGGATTCAGAGGATTACGATCTATACTTGCGCTTACTGGAGAGTAATGCTCGTTTTATCAAGTTAGATAAAATTCTTTATCACTATCGCTTGCGCCAGGACTCGGCAATGAGTTCTGCGACGGATTTTTATCTGAAGATCGCCCACAATAATCATTTGAGAAGGCTAAATGGCGGACATGAATTTTTCCCATCATCCAAACCCGCAGTTTTGACCCGCCCTAATCCTTATCCTTGCAGAGTTGCAGACGCATTGTTTTGGTCAGAAAATTATAAAGCTTTCAGAAGATACTATATTAAAAACATCACTTCGCTTTGGTGTAAAAACAGGTTCACGTTTTATTTTCTTTTTGCCTGGCTGCCGGATAGTGCACGTAAAAAAATTAAAAACAATGTTATCAAGCTTAAAAAGTGGCGCTATTTTACCTACGGGCTAAAGCGCATTCATTTCTCGTAGCATCCTGGACCTGTTAAGTACCCATTCAGTACGGAGGATTTTGCTGGCAATGAATAGTATAATACCACGCTCAACCACTAGTGCAATCTTAAAAGTTCCACCAGTGTACTGGATTTATTTTGCTTTCCTTTTGTCCTATTTATTATTCTTTTTTTACCCAATATTTTTATCATCAGGAATAATGCAGTTTCATAAATATATACCCCATGGCGAAACGATCGGGTGTGACCTGGAGTTGATGTTAAGTTACTGCGATTCATTGTTTATTCACGGTGAAACGCCGTATATACGCTCTAATTTATACCCTCCGTTGGCTATAGTGTTTTTTGCGCCTCTGCTGCTTCTGCCTTTTTCGTTTGCATACAAAATAGTGAGCATTATAACTGTTACCTGTTACTTGCTGCTTGGATTTACGTTCCTGAACACGCAGCGAAGAAATCGGCAAGTCCTTGCGCTTTGGATATTGATCCTGCTCACAGGCTTGATATCCTACGGCCTGCAGTTTGAGCTTGAGCGCGGCCAGTTCAACCTAATCGCCATAGCATTTTGCTTTTTTGGTATCCATATATATCATAAAAGCAACAAACATCGCTTTCTGGCATATTTGCTTTTTATATTTTCTGTTCAACTAAAGGTTTACCCGCTTATATTTTTAGTCTTGTTTGTGGAGGACTGGCACGATTGGAAAAATAACATAAAAAGGTTTCTGTCGTTAATATCCGTAAACTTGGCCCTTCTCTTCGCTCTCGGATTGGAAATATTTGGTGATTTTATCGCTGCGATCAAATCGCAAACTCTCATGCCCTATGTGTGGTCAGGTAATCATTCCATACTGTCTTTCGTTTCAAAAACTGCATTATTAACTGCGGAAAAAGGCATCAGTTTTGTCAGGTCCAACGAAACGATCCTGCAGCTGGTCCTGCTTTTGGTGGTGGCTAGCTGTATAGTACTGATACTAATCAGGACGTTTCGAATGGGAAGCAGAGGTCCCGATAGTTTCCTCTGGGTTGCATGTTCACTTGGCGCACTGCTTATTCCTTCAGTAAGCCATGATTACACTTTAACGGTTCTTACCATTCCAGCCGCCTTGTTTTTGTCGAAAGCTGTAATTTCCTTGTCGGCTGGTGCGTTAACTAAGCGGAGTAGTCTGTTGAGTAATGGCATGCTCTTTATCTTTTCACTGGCCTACTCAATGACTCTCTTTCCTGGTACCCACAAGCCCATTTTCCTTAAAAATAATTTGCCTGCCCTGATTCTAATGCTCTTGATCGTCACGATCCTGTCCTTCAAGCTCAAATCCAGTAAGACTGCATTTGACCATTAAGACGTATACATGTCGCATCCATAACTTAATAATTATTAATTACTTTAAAATTAAAAAGAGATGAATGGGATGCGCTGATGAAACGACTTAAAATACTCATCTCCGCGTATGCTTGTGAACCGCAGAGAGGGTCCGAACCCGGGGTCGGCTGGAATTGGGTCTACCACATTTCACGATTTCACGATGTATGGGCGATAACACGGGCAGAAAACAGGCATACAATAGAAGCATCTTTGCGGACGCAACCGCTGCCGAATGTACACTGGATCTATGCCAATTTTCCGCTATTGTCGTCTATTTTCAAACGCGGCGGGCGCGGCGAGCGCTTCTATTATCTACTCTGGCAAGTGATCGTTTATTTCAAGGCAAAACGATTGAACCAGAGGATTGCATTTGATGTGATTCACCATGTGACATTAGTAAACTACTGGCTGCCTAGCTTTATGGCCTTCTTGCCTGTCCCGTTCGTCTGGGGGCCTGTGGGAGGAGGCGATACAACCCCCGCTCTCTTTTTTGCCCTCTTTTCTCTTCGGGACCGTTTGTTTGAATATTTTCGGCGGGCTGCCTGCAAAGTTGCTGAAATCAGCTGTATCGTACGTAAAGTGGCTGCATCTGCAAGTGCTGCTTTGGCGACTACTCCGGAAACCGCATGCCGGCTTACTAAACTTGGGGCCATGAATGTTCATCTTATTTCGCAGGTGGCGCTGCCAGAAAGTGAGATCAAGTGGTTGGCTGGATTGCCAAGGTACCAGGGCAATCCATTTAGAATTCTCAGCCTCGGTAATCTGTTGCATTGGAAAGGATTTGACCTGGCAATAAAAGCTTTCAGGGATTTTCTGGATGGTTTTCCGGAAAGCGAGTATTGGTTGATTGGAGAGGGGCCTGCCAAATCTCATTTGACGAGTTTGGCCGAAGGCCTGGGAATTGCTGATAAAGTAAAGTTTTGGGGTTTTCTGCCAAGACGGGAGGCTTGGGAGCAATTTGCCAAGTGTAACCTGCTTATACATCCCAGTTTGCATGATTCCGGCGGATGGGTCTGTGCAGAGGCAATGGCAGGTGGCCTGCCAGTCATCTGCCTTGATCTGGCAGGTCCTGCCCTTCAAGTCAATGAA
>ENA-UOWO01005511-UOWO01005511.1-activated-sludge-metagenome-genome-assembly--contig:-NODE-5511-length-13397-cov-5.914181_pt1 | contig 13397 bp, 12 predicted proteins | sample MGYA00238148_ERZ761564 | MGnify/ENA primary metagenome ERZ761564 (study PRJEB28885, sample SAMN05720194) | activated sludge metagenome | isolation source: Anaerobic digester | place: USA...
GTGTATCCCCCCGGCTACCGCCACGGCTGGTACCGGCACCATGGCCCCCAGGGTGGCTGGGACCGGCATGATGACCGCGGCGGTTATCAGGGCAACCAGGGCAATCCGGGTTACCCCGGCCAGGGTGGCGGCCAGGGACATCGCTAAGCCAGCACTTGACCAAATAGCCAGCTCTTGACCAATAAAAGGGTTTGCAACGGAAGTTGCAGACCCTTTTTTGTTGGGCGGGTTACATCGCCTTGAACCGGTGTACGTAGAGGCGGCTGACCGTCAGTTTTTCGGGGCGGCCGCGCAGCTGCAGCCAGAGTCTGCCAGCCTCGTCGCGGGTGACCCTATCCACCGCACTGGCCCGCACCACGGCGCCGCGGTGCACCTGCCAGAAGTCCTGCGCGTCCAGCTGGGGCAGCAGTTCTTTCAGCGGCGTGCGCAACAGGTACTCGTGCTGGCCCCGGCTGTTTGAGGTGAGCACCCGCACATATTTGTCTGCTGCCTCCAGGTAATCTACCTCGTCCACCGGCACCATGTAGATGGCGGTGCCGACGCTGGCCTGAATGACTTTAAGAGGCGGTGTGGCGCTGGGTGCGGCGGTCAGCAGGTGCCTCAGCTGGGCCAGTGTGGCGTCCATCTGGGCATCTCCCGACGATGGTACCGGCACACCGGACGCTATGCTTTCAGTAGCTACCCGCGCACGGCTGGCGAGGGCTAACTGCACTTTTGATACTGTTTTTTGCAGCCGCGTGGCCTGAATGGGCTTGAGCACGTAGTCCATCGCCTGCGCTTCAAACGCCTGCACGGCGTACTGGTCGTAAGCGGTCACAAACACCAGTGCGGGAAAGGGCGCGCCGTCTGACCCGTCGGTGCCCGTGGCGGTGTCCCACTCGTCGGCCAGCTCGGCGGCCGCCTCCAGCCCGCTCTGGCCCGGCATGCGGATGTCGAAGAACAGCACGTCGGGTTTAAGCCGCAGAGCCTGCGTGACAGCCGACGCGCCATCGCCCACCACCGCCAGCACCCGCAACTCGGGCCAGGCGCGGCCCAGCTCGGCCTGCAGCGCAGCGGCGAGCAAGGGCTCGTCTTCTGCGATCAGCGCCGTGGGTGGGGCAGGGGTGGCGGGCGGGTGCATGGTGGATTCAGCGGGTTGCAACGGTTTTACTATGCTTTTTGACAAGGAAAAGTGACTGTAGCCCTCGTCCCATATGCGGGAGTAGCTATTAATTCAATAGCGCCCTGGTTGCCGTAGATGGTCGCCAGGCGTTCCCGCACCTGTGCCACACCAAAGCCTGCGGCGGCCTGATGGTCTGGCCGCAGGCCCACGCCAGTGTCCTGCACGGTGAGCAGCATGCGGGGGCCGTCCTGCCGCGCACTCACCGTGATGTTGCCGCCCTCCACCTTGGGCTCCAGCCCGTGCTTGATGGCGTTTTCCACCAGCGGCTGCAGCAGCAGGGGTGGCACGGGGCAGTTGGCCAGTTCGAGCGGCAGGTCCAGCGTGTACTGCAGGCGCGGGCCCATGCGCACGGTCATCAGCTCCAGATAGTCGCGCAGGCGGTCAAATTCGGCCTGCAGCGGGTGCGATGTGGCGCGCGAGGCACCCAGCGTGGCCCGCAGGTAAGCCACCATGCTGTCCAGCATGTCGGTGGCCCGCGCGGGGTCGGTGCCGATCAGTGCGCGCAGGTTGGCCAGGGTGTTGAACAGCATGTGCGGCTCCAGCTGGGTTTCCAGCAGCTTGAGCCGGGCCTCGGCGGCGTGGCGCTGGGCTTCCTCATGGGCCAGTCTGGCTTTGGCCAGCTGTTCACGACTGGTCAGATAGTAAGTGCCGAAGCCGCCGGCCGCCAGAGACATCAGGAAAAAACCGGCCATCGTCGAGGGGGAGCGTGACATGCCGTGCAGCGGTGCTGAGCCCAGCACAAGGTCTCCCACAGCGCTGCCACCGAAATAGCCCACCAGCACGCTGCCGATCACCAGGCCAAACATGGCCGGTGCGCCCGGGTAGCCGCTGCTGGCCAGCACCTGACGGCCGCCGTCGATCAGCGCCCAGATGGTCAGACCTATCAGCTGTGAATACACCATGTTGGCCCAAAACCCGTGAAACCCGGTCAGGGTGACAGCGGCTGCCAGTACGGTATTGAACGCGGCAGCGATGAGGCCACGGCGCGCAATGGTTTTCAGGTTGAGGGGCGGCATGGCGGCAGTATGCCGCACCCGGTCAGGCGAGCGGCTCACCAGGGGTCGCGCTGGCTGGCCAGACGGTCCCGCTCCTGCTGCACCAGCCGCTCGTGCAGAGCGCCGCCGGGCAGGGCGAACCAGACGGACAGGCCATGCAGCATGAGGCCCAGGCCCCAGCCCAGTGCCGGGAAGATGGCCCAGTGGCGACCGGTGGCCATTGACAGGGTCGCCAGCACGGCGTTGACCGCGAGGTACACCGTGGCGTGCACGTACCAGCCCATGCGGGCACCGGCACGTTTGCGGGCGAGTCGCTCCAGTTCGTCATCTGTTGAGGTGGCGCTGTAGGCGGGGTTTGAGGCATAACGTGGTGATCGCGTTGATTTCATGAAAACTCTCCCAGGGTTAACAAACTGACACGTGTCTGGCCCAGCGCCAGGCGCCACAGACGTGCGGCACGGGCCGCAAATACACCGCTGAAGGCACCCGACAGCGCACTGAAACCCAGCGTGAAGAGGGCTTCATGCAAGAGTTCCGGGTGCAGCCTCAGGGCAACCCCCACCACATACTTGTTGGCAAAAATGCCCAGCATCAAGGCCAGTGGCACCCAGCTGCCTGGCAACTGAAAGGTGCGGGTACGGGTGTCGTACCGCGTGGCATCCGGCAGCGGGACTTGCAGTACCCACGTTGCCAGAACGATGCTTGCGGTTAGCCACGTCAGCATGATTGCAGGCGCGTTGCCGAATGCCGACACCGTGCCATACAGCGACAGACCGGTGAGCACGAGTGGCATCACGGCGGTTTTCAGCAGACTGGTCTGGCGCGGCAGCGACTGCTTGACTCCCAGCCATAACAACAGGGTGAGCAGGGCCCAGACCCAGATGGGCGTATGAATGATGATTTGGTAAAACATGGTGATCTCCAGAGGGGTGTTAATTCAAACCAGTCCCAGCCACTGGTGCCACACCACGTGGCCCAGGTAGCGGCCGGGCAGAAACGTGAAGGCGCCTGCCACTACGCAGGCACCGATGTAGATGCGCACCATGGTCTTGCGGTGGCCCGCCACGTTGCCTTTGGCCAGAAACCGGAACGCCACAAAAATCATGCCCAGCGTGACGGGGATCAGCAGGTGGATAAAGCCGAAACCCATCACGTGAGGCAGCGCCGGATCACTGATGAAAATGGCCGACAGGGCCGTGACGATCATCAGCGTGACCCAGGCATAACCAAACGCGCGGTGAATTTTGGGGCGTTGCAGGCGGCCTTTGCGGGCCCAAAGGGCAACCGGGCCGATGGCAATGGCGATCAGCGCGGCGGTCATGTGCACGGCGATCAGCGGGGTGAGTTGCGGTGTGTAGGACATGGTGGTTTCTCCAGGGCGGGTGCGATGGGGTGAACTGTGCCGGGCGACGGGACCGGCCGCCACGCCGGTGCGACGAATTGCAGAAAAGCGGGTGTGAAATGCGTTGGGGCGACGTGAAATGCGCCCGGATTTGCCGCAGCTTTACACGGCCGATGGCCTTTTGGCGCACCGCAGGTCGGGGTGCTTCCTAAAATGGCAGCATGAAAAAGACTTCCCTGATGGCCAGTGCCGTGGTGCTGGCCCTGGCGGCTGGTGGCGGCTGGTGGTGGTGGAGCCAGCGCGCCCAGGCCGACGCTGTTCAGTACCGCACCGCCAAAATCGAGCGCGGCCCGCTGCAGGCCACGGTGTCGGCCAGTGGCGCGGTGAACCCGGTAACGCAGGTGTCGGTGGGCACGCAGGTGTCGGGCCAGATCAAGGACCTGTATGTGGACTTCAACACCGAAGTGAAGGCCGGGCAGCTGATTGCCCAGATCGACCCCGAAACCTTTGAATACCGTGTGCGCTCCAGTCAGGCGGATGTGGACGCCGCCCGCGCCGCCGTGCTGACGGCGCAGGCCAATATTGCCGCCAGCCGGGCGCAGGTTTCGCGGGCGCAGGTGGATCTGGACGAAGCCAAACGTGATTACGAGCGAAAGCTCAGCCTGGTGGAAAAGCAGTTCATCGCCCAAAGCGAGGCGGACAAGGCGCGCGCGCTGGTGAACACCAGCTCCGAAGCGCTGAAGTCCACGCAGGCGCAGCTGGGCGTGACCGAGGCGCAGATCAAGACCGCGCAGGCCAATGTGGCCCAGCGCGAAGCGTCGCTGGCGCAGGCGCGCATTGATCTGGCGCGCACCCGGATCACCTCGCCGGTGAACGGCATCGTCATCAAGCGCGCCATTGAAAAGGGCCAGACGGTTGCGGCCAGCCTGCAGTCGCCCGAGCTGTTCGTGATTGCGCAAAACCTGCAGGACATGCAGGTGGACGCCAGCATTGACGAGAGCGACGTGGGTCGTATCCGCACCGGGCAAAAAGCCAGCTTTACCGTGGATGCGTTCCCAGGCCAGACCTTTGAGGGCGAAGTGCGCCAGGTGCGCAAGGCCGCGCAGACCATTGCCAACGTGGTGACGTATGTGGCGGTGGTGGGCTTTTCCAATAACGGTGGGCGCTTGCTGCCGGGCATGACCGCGAATGTGCGGGTGGTGACAGATGCGCGCGAAAGCGTGCTCAAAGTGCCCAACTCGGCGTTGCGGGTACGCATTGCGGGCGTGGAGCCTGCGGCAGCCGGCGCATCGGCACCGAATGGCGCTGCTTCGAGCATCTCCACCGGTGATGCGCGGGGCTGGTCGTTCTTCTCCGAAGCGGTGGCGCAAACCCCGGGTGGCGGGCAGGGTGGTGCGGGTGGCGCAGGTGGTGGCCTGGCTGCACAGCGTGAGCGGCTGGTGAGCGAGCTGGGTCTGAACGCGCAGCAGCAGGACAGGCTGGAGGCGATCAGCGCCGAGCTGAGGCCCAAATTCATGGCCATGCGCGAACTGCCGGAAGACCAGCGACCTGCTGCGCGTGACAAGGCGATGGCCGAAATGCGCGAAAAAATCAGCGCCATGCTGACGCCCGAGCAACGCAGCAAATATGAACAGATGCCCCGACCGGGAAGTCAGAATGCTACAAATAATATAGCTACTCACGCATATTCCACGAGGGCTGAAGGCCAAAAAGTACCTGAAAAGAAGGCCGAAACTGCGAAAACGGAGACGGGCAGCGCAGGTGCCAAACCAGCTGCACCGGCACCAGCTCCCGCACCAGCGCCTGCCGCTGGCGCCGGTGGAGGTCCGCAGGCTGAATTCAGGAATCGACTGGTATCCGAGCTGCAACTCAGTGCCGACCAGGCGGCCAGGCTGGACGCCCTCAACGCCGACATGCGCCCCAGGTTTATGGCGCTGCGCGATTTGCCGCAGGAAGACCGCCCCAAGGCGCGTGACCGCATCATGGCCGACCAGCGGGCGCGTATTGGCGACCTACTCACGCCGGAGCAAAAGGTCAAATACGCGGCCATGCTGGCGGAGTCCGCTGGCCGCGCCAACACCCGGGGCCGCATTTACCTGATGGGCGAAGACGGCAAACCGAAGGCGTTCAATGTGCGACTGGGCATCACCGATGGCTCCAGCACCGAGCTGATCGTCGCGGCGGGTGGCCCGGCAGCGGGCGAGCTGAAGGAAGGCGCGGTGGTGATCACCGGTATCCAGCCGGCAGGAACGCCAGCGGCGGGTGCGACACGCCCGTCCACGGGGCCAAGGCTGCCGTTTTAGGTGCATCCTGCATATGCTGATTCACGCCAACAACCTCACCAAGACGTATGCGATGGGAGACCAGACCGTGCATGCCTTGCGGGGCGTGTCGCTGGACATTGCCGAGGGCGATTTCGTGGCGATCATGGGGGCGTCAGGCTCCGGCAAATCGACGCTGATGAATATTCTGGGCTGTCTGGATCTGCCCACGTCGGGTGAATACCGGTTGGCCGATGAAGCCGTGGAAGGCATGGCGCAGGACCAGCTGGCGGGCATTCGCAACCGCCGCATCGGGTTTGTGTTCCAGCAGTTCAACCTGCTGCCCCGCACCAGTGCGCTGGAAAACGTGGAGCTGCCCATGGTCTATGCCGGGGTGAAGGCCACCGAGCGGCGCGAGCGCGCGCTGGCAGCGCTGCAAAAGGTGGGGTTGGGCGAACGCTCGCTGCACACGCCGGCCGAATTGTCGGGCGGGCAGCAGCAGCGGGTGGCCATCGCCCGGGCGCTGGTGAACAACCCGCAATTGATACTGGCCGACGAGCCCACCGGTGCACTGGATTCGCAAACCAGCGAAGACATCATGCAGTTGCTGACCGACCTGAACCATCAGGGTATGACCGTGGTGATGGTGACCCACGAGGCCGACATTGCTGCCTGGGCACGACGCAGGATAGTGTTCAAGGACGGGCACATTGTGGAAGACGTGGTGAAAGACTTGGTGAAACCCGCTTCGATGGCAACCCCGGCATGAACTTCTTCGCCGCCCTGCGGTCCGCCCTTCGCGCGCTGGCCGCCAACACCTTGCGCAGCCTGCTGACCATGCTGGGCATCATCATCGGCGTGGCCGCCGTCATCACCATGATTGCCGTGGGCGAAGGCGCCACCAACCGCGTGCAGGAACAGATGAAGGGGCTGGGCTCCAACATCATGCTCGTGCTGCCAGGTGCCATCAACCAGGGCGGCGTGCGTCTGGGCGCGCAAACCGGACAGGGCCTGACCGAAGACGACGCGCTGGCCATTGCGCTGGAGGTGCCCGAGGTGCAGGTGGCAGCACCCAGCTCGCGCACCGGTGCGCAGGTGGTGGCGGGCAATGCGAACTGGAGCACCTCGGTGCTGGGCTCGACCAATGACTATCTGGAAGCGCGCGAATGGCCGCTGGGCAGCGGCCGTTTGTTTGAAGCGGCTGAAATGGCCGGCTCGGCCAAGGTGGCGATCATTGGCCTGACCACGGCGAGGGAGCTGTTTGGCGACACCGACCCGGTGGACCAGGTGGTGCGCATCAAGAAGGTACCAGTCACCATCGTGGGTGTGCTCTCGCGCAAGGGCCAGAATTCGATGGGGCAGGATCAGGACGACCTGATCATGGTGCCCATCAGCACTTACCGCAACCGCATTCAGGGCGGCAGCGGGGCCAAGTTCAAACGCGTGGGGTCGATCAGCGTGAAGGTCAAGGAAGGCCAGAGCATGAAGGCGGCCGAGGACAACATCAAGGAGCTGCTGCGCCAGCGTTTCAAGGTGCAGCCGGGCAGCACCGCAGATGACCCGTTTTCCATCCGCAACCTCACCGAAATTTTGCAGGCGCAAGAGGCGAACAGCCGCGTGATGACGCTGCTGCTGGCGGCGGTGGCAGGCATCAGCCTGATCATCGGCGGCATTGGCATCATGAACATCATGCTGGTGAGTGTGACCGAGCGCACCCGCGAGATTGGCCTGCGCATGGCCGTGGGCGCGCGGGGGCGGGACATCCTGACGCAGTTTCTGATTGAAGCGGTCACGCTGAGCCTGATTGGCGGCGCGGTGGGCGTGCTGCTGGGTGCGGTGGCCACCTGGGCCGTGGGCAATTTTGCGGGCTGGCAGGTGAACATGACGGCGACCAGCATCTTGCTGGCGGCGGGCTTTTCGGGTTTCGTGGGTGTTTTTTTCGGCTTTTATCCGGCACGGCGGGCCAGCAAGTTGCTGCCGATTCAGGCGCTGCGTTACGAGTGAGCTGGCCGCGATTTCCAGGCAGCGATAATCCACGGTCTTTCAAGGAGTGACAGTGGATATTGCATTGCTGGTCAAGGCCGCCATCATGGGCATCGTCGAGGGGCTGACCGAGTTTCTACCCATTTCCAGCACTGGCCACCTCATTCTGGCGGGCAGTTTGCTGGGTTTTGCCGACGACAAGGCCAAGGTCTTTGACATCGCCATCCAGACCGGCGCCATTTTGGCCGTGGTCATTGTGTATTGGCAAAAAATTCGCGACACCGTGGTGGCGCTGCCCACACAAAAAAATGCACAGCGCTTTGCGCTCAACGTGCTGATTGCCTTTTTGCCCGCCGTGGTGCTGGGCCTGCTGTTCGGCAAAGCCATCAAGGCCCATCTGTTCACACCGGTGGTGGTGGCCACCACGTTCATCATCGGCGGCTTCATCATTCTGTGGGCCGAGAAGCGCCAGGCGGATGTGGCAACGGCTGCACGTATCCAGAGCGCGGACGACATGACGCACATGGATGCACTCAAAGTGGGTCTGGTGCAGTGCCTGGCCATGATCCCCGGCACCAGCCGCAGCGGCGCCACCATCATCGGCGGCATGTTGCTGGGCCTGTCACGCAAGGCGGCAACCGACTTTTCGTTTTACCTGGCCATCCCCACGCTGATTGGTGCGGGTGTGTACAGCCTGTACAAGGAGCGCGCTTTGCTGTCGATGGCGGACATGCCATTGTTTGGAGTGGGCTTGGTGTTCTCTTTCATCAGCGCGTGGTTGTGTATTCGCTGGCTGCTGAAGTTCATTGCCACCCACAGCTTTGTGGGGTTTGCGTGGTACCGGATTGGGTTTGGGCTGGTGGTGTTGGCTACGGCCTGGAGTGGGGTTGTCACCTGGGCTGGTTAAGTTTTTTTGCCTCTTCCGGCACGGGGTGTTTCCCCCACTCACTCCCCCAGCCCCTCTCCCGCCCCGCCGGGCGGAAGAGGGGGCCTTATTTGGTTGTTGGTGTCCTGTTAGGGAAATATCGTGAGAGATCCCTACTGTGTTTGTGGTGGCAAGGCTTCAGAGGTTGAGTTCCGAGCGCCGGAGGCGGCCCGGATGAATCTGCGTTGCAACAGCCGTAAGCCGTCGCGCCTCCGGCGCTCGGAACTAGTACTCAGAGCCCTTCGCAAACCAAAAGCAGTCGTAACCTTCCCCTATATTTCCCAGTCCGGCGCGCAGAAGCCAAATCAAAAGCTCCCTCTTCCGCCCGGCGGGGCGGGAGAGGGCGGGGGGAGTGAGTGGGGAAAAACCAACACCTGCGGGAACATAACCCCCTATCCCAAAGCCCCCAGATTCAGCAAAGAAGCCTCAATAGCCGCCGCTGTCACCAACGGCTTCTCCATCGGAAACAAATGGCTTCCGTCCACCATGCTGATCCGCCCTTTGGTGATCTGCTCCGTCATTGCCATCCCCACCTGTTTCATCTCTGCCGAGTGCAGTCCGCCGAGAAACGCTACAGGGCATTTGAGTGGGTGGCGGCGGATCAACCGGTCCAGGTTGTCGGGCAACGTGTTGTAGATGGCGGTTTCCACATCGCGGTCAAAGCTCAGCACGCGCTGGCCGTTTTCTTCGTGCGTGCCGTGGTCAACGTAGTCCTGCAGCACCTGCGGGTCCCAGCGCGCAAAGGCTTTCTTGTGGCGGAAAAACTCCAGCGCTTCTGCCGTGCTGGCCCAATGGGTGCGTCGACGCCGGCTGACCGCGCCAGGTGAAACGGAGCCCACCATCTGCGTGGTCTTGGCCACGCCCAGCGCCGTGGCCCGCCAGCCACCCAGAATCGGCGAGTCGACGAGCAGCACACCCTTCACGCCATGGCCACCCAGATCGGGGTGACGCGCCGCAGCCATCACGCTCAAAAAACCACCGAGTGAATGGCCTACCAGAAAGGCGGGTTCACCGGCCTTCTGGATTTCTGTGTCTGCAAAATCAGCCAGCTGCCGCACCATGTGCGGCCAGTTGTTGGTGACAGGGTAATCCGGGTGATGCCCAAACTTGTCTACCGCCTTGACCTTGAAGCCACGGCTACGCAGGTGTTTGAAGAGAACCCGGTAAGTGCTGGCTCCAAAACTGTTGGCGTGCGAGAAGATGATCAGCGACATGTCAGATCAAATCAGATCAGTTTTTCCTGCGGCGTTCCGATTTTTTTCAAGGGCTTGCTGCGCAGCGGGCTCACCATCAGCGGCACGTCCGTCTGGCCGCCGTCCCAGGTGGGGTCTTCAATGCTGTCGAACACCTCGCGCAGTTTCTTGCCCCAGTTGTTGTGCATCATCTGGAAGTACGGGTTTTCCTGGTCGATGCACACTACCTTGTCGGTCTGGAAACGGTTGACTTCATACACCACCAGGTCCAGCGGCAAGCCCACGGATAGGTTGGACTTGAGCGTGGAATCCATCGACACCAGCGCACATTTGGCGGCTTCGTCCAGCGGTGTTTCGGGTGTGATCACACGGTCCAGCACCGGTTTTCCGTATTTGGATTCGCCCACCTGAAAGTAGGGCGTCTCGGGCGTGGCTTCGATGAAGTTGCCGGCCGAATACACCTGAAACAGCCGCATGCCTTCGCCCTGAATCTGCCCGCCAAAAATCAGCGACACATTGAAGTCAACGCCCGCCAGCTTGAGCGATTCCGCGTCGCGGTCATGCACATGGCGAATGGCCGACCCCAGCACACGGGCCGCGTCGAACATGCTTTTGGCGTTCCAGATGGTGATGGGCTCGCTGTCCGGGTGTTCTTTCAGCTGCTCCACCTGCAAGATCTCGCGCACCGACTGCGAGATGCTCAGGTTGCCAGCCGACAGCAACACCATGAAGCGGTCGTTCGGCTTTTCGTAAACGATCATCTTGCGAAAGGTGCTGATCTGGTCCAGCCCGGCGTTGGTGCGCGAGTCGGAGAGGAAAACGAGTCCGGCGTTGAGTTTGATGGCGACGCAGTAGGTCATTTTTAGATCGTGTTGGGAACAAATGCTTGAGTGTATTGCACAGAATCCTGCCTATGGGCGTGTTGTAGACTGGGGAGGATAACTGGCAGGAAAACCAAATGAAAATTCCCTCGTTGACCACTATTTCGTGTTTGAAAGTGCACAGAGGTTTTCCTCTTTTGGCAATTATTTTTTTGTTGACTGCTTGCGGGACGCCGGTAATAAAGCCCGAGCAGGTGTCCGCTATCAGGAAGGTTGGAGTGATCTCTCTTCTTCCCGTCAACCTGGCTTACCAAAAGATTGGCGTGACGGTGTTTAACAATGAGCAAGCGAGTTTGCCAGTCGGCGATGCGTTCAATGTCGCAGCGCGGGCAGGCGCTGAACGGGAACTAAGGCGGGCTGGTCGGACCGTTGTTCAGCTGGACGCAGATGTCGCGGTACTTGCAAAACGCATCCGGTCGGCGACGATCATTTTTAACTCATCTGCGGAGCAAATCAAAGATGAATTGACCAAGTTGGTACAACAACACCAGCTGGATGCGGTAGTTCTGGTGTTCGAGGCATTTGATGCCGAAAATGGTGTGAACGGTGTCAGGCTGCATCTACGTGCCGGCTTTGGAGAGATCCGGACGGTTGTTGGGCGTCCGGATGTTGTGACGCTCGTTGTGGATGACAAAATATCGAAGCTGGCTGTTCAAAGTAATAGCGGTTACTTTTCAGCAGTGCGAGCCGGCGGGCGGCCATGGAGCTATCGGCTTGACGAAAACCTGGACGCTTCCACACATGAACTTGCCTCGTCATCCATGCAAAAGGCTATTGAAACCGGTGTCGCTTACGACCTTGAGCTGATGGGGCTTTAATGAGTGGGATGCGCCAAGGTTGAGTTGCTGCCGAAGCCGAAGAGCCGCGGGAGCGACAACTATGATTTCTTGCCAGCCAGGGTTCTGAGCTGATACAGCGCATCCAGCGCTTCGCGCGGGCTGAGTGTGTCTGGATTCAGGGCTGCTACAGCCGCCTCAACAGCACTGGTGGCCGGGCTTTCTGCCGCTGGCGGCGGCGCAAACAGGTCCACCTGCGCCTTGGCTTCACCAGCGCGCGCCTCCAGCGCACCCAGGGCCTGGCGTGCGTGGTTCACCACCGCGGCCGGCATGCCGGCCAGTTTGGCCACCTGGATACCGTAGCTCTTGCTGGCGGGGCCGGACTGGATTTCATGCAAAAACACGATGTCGGCGCCCGACTCGACCGCGCTCACATGCACGTTCACGGCGGCGTGGTGTTTGGCGGGGAACTCGGTCAGCTCGAAGTAATGCGTGGCGAACAATGTGAACGCCTGCGTTTTGTCGTGCAACTGCGTTGCGATGGCCGAAGCCAGCGCCAGGCCGTCAAACGTGGACGTGCCACGGCCAATTTCGTCCATCAGCACCAGCGAGTTGGGTGTGGCGGCGTGCAGAATCTGCGCGCCTTCCAGCATCTCCAGCATGAAGGTGGACTGCGCGTTGGCCAAGTCATCCGCCGCGCCGATGCGGGTGTGGATGGCGTCAATCGGCCCGAGGCGGCAGGCGCTGGCCGGCACATAACTGCCCATGCTCCCCAGCAGCACGATGACGGCAATCTGGCGCATGTAGGTGGATTTGCCGCCCATGTTGGGGCCGGTGATGATCTGCATGCGGTGCTTCGTGCCCAGCCGCGTGTCGTTGGCGATGAATGCGCTGCTGCCGGAGGGGCCTGTGCGGCCACTGTTTTCAGCCAGCCGAGCTTGTACCACCGGATGGCGGCCCTGCTCGATGTCGATGCAGGGCTCTTTCACAAATTGCGGGGCGCACCAGTCCAGCGTGAGCGAACGCTCGGCCAGCGCGCACAGGGCATCCAGCGTGGCCAGTGCGCGGGCGGTCTGGGTCAGCATCGGCACGTAGGCCTGCAGCTGATCCAGCAACTGCTCATACAGCCATTTCTCGCGGCTCAGGGCGCGTTCCTGCGCGCTCAGGGCCTTGTCTTCAAAGGCTTTCAGCTCGGGGGTGATGAAGCGCTCGGCGTTTTTCAGCGTCTGGCGGCGGCGGTAGTCATCCGGCACCTTGTCGATCTGGCCCTGCGTGACCTCGATGTAAAAGCCATGCACCTTGTTGAACTGCACGCGCAGGTTGGAAATGCCGGTGCGGGCTTTTTCGCGCACTTCCAGGTCCAGCAAAAAGGTGTCGCAGTTGTTTTGAATGTCGCGCAACTCATCCAGCTCCGCATCAAAGCCGGTGGCGATCACACCACCATCGCGAATCAGCGCGGCGGGCTCTTGCATCACGGCGCTCTTGAGCAGGTCGCTGCAACCCGGTGGGGGCTGTAAATCATCAAAAATGGATGCCAAAAAGGCCGTTAGCCCTCGTCCACTATGCGTGAGTAGCTCTGTTTTTTGTAGCGTATCCTGCAGTGCAACCAGTTCGCGGGGCCGCACCTGGCGCAGTGCGATGCGTGCGGTGATGCGCTCCACATCCGAGCTGCCCTTGAGTTCGGCCCGCAAGGTTTGCCATGCCTTGGGGCGCAGCGCGGTGATGGCGTCCAGCCGCGCTTGCGCATCGGTGCGGTCCCGCCGGATCTCGAACAGCCAGCTCTTGAGCATGCGGCTGCCCATGCTGGTCATGCAGGTGTCCAGCAGCGAAAACAGGGTGGGTGAGTCTTCGCCCCGCAGCGTTTGCGTCAGCTCCAGGT
>ENA-UOWO01005513-UOWO01005513.1-activated-sludge-metagenome-genome-assembly--contig:-NODE-5513-length-13394-cov-5.805158_pt1 | contig 13394 bp, 5 predicted proteins | sample MGYA00238148_ERZ761564 | MGnify/ENA primary metagenome ERZ761564 (study PRJEB28885, sample SAMN05720194) | activated sludge metagenome | isolation source: Anaerobic digester | place: USA...
GAAATCGAACAACAAAGGCCTGCTTATTCCACGAATGAACAGCACTGACCGAGGCAATATTACCAATCCGGCCGCTGGGCTTTTAGTGTATCAAACCTCTGCCCCTGCTGGTTTTTATTATTACGATGGGACATCATGGACTCGTATCAGCGCAGGAGTTAGTGCATCGGGAGCAATAAATTATGTTTCAAAGTTCACTGATACCAATTCGCTTGGAAATTCACAGATTTACGATAATGGTGCCAATGTTGGGATTGGCACTGTTAGTCCGGGGGCTAAGCTTGACGTGGTAGGCCCGGCAACAGGTGCAGGTCCTACAATTCGGGCCTTGGGAGGTGGCGATGTAGTGCTGAACACCGGAGGTTCGTTGTTTTTTGATGGGAATTATGCATATGGTTCAGGTAATTATATCCGACCTGTTTCGAGCAATACGCAGGCATTTTTTACCGGAGGCGCTGAACGGATGCGTATTACTTCAACAGGAAATATCGGAATTGGAACCGGTTCTCCTTCGTATAAACTTGATGTTGCAGGAGGAGCTATCAGAACCGACGGTCAGTTTATTTCTACTCTTGCTACTGGTACATCCCCACTATCGGTTAACTCATCAACACTTGTTTCGAATCTTAATGCCGATTTATTAGACGGGTACCATGCTTCATCGTTTTCTACCTCGAGTCATACCCATGCAGTACTTTCTCAGGGGACAGGTATAGCGACATTTAGTTATAATGGTAGCGCTGCACAAACCGTTGGTTTAACAGGTCAAGCACTTGCGTTCCACAATTTAGCCACACTGGGATTGGTAACCCTCACCAGTGCCGGAAATGTTACTGGCAGAAGCATAACAGGGACTTCCAATCAGATAACAATTACCAATGGTAACGGGGTCTCCGGAAACCCAAATGTTGGAATAAATGCTTCTTTCCCAGAGCAGATTAGAGGCAATGTTAATATTACAGGAGGTGGAACTATTTCCTACGATGCTTCATATAATTTTCGCTGGGGTACACGTTTTATCATTATTTCCAATGGCAGGGGAGCTCACTTTTCAATATACGGATACTATGATATTGCAATACCCGCAATTGGTGCCACAATAACTGGTGTTGGGGGAGCAGCAAATGCAACCGTAACCGCGGCCGGTATTCCTCTTACAGCATGGCAGGCATTATATTACATCATAGTACCGGGAAATTCGAATACTTCTGTCCCTGCCAACTTCAGAATAGTATCCTATACCAGCGATTTGGAAGTACCTGAGTCATGGATATTACTAGCCGTACACAATGGAGATGATAATTCTCTCAGGGTTTGCAATGGAATAATTCTTCGCCCGGGACAAACATGGTCATCGGGAACTTCATCAATAACTGGAGGAGGAACAGCCAATTATGTTCCCAAATGGAGCAGTGCGACGACACTTACCAATTCGCAGATTTTTGACAACGGAGCTTCAGTTGGTGTCGGAATTGCAAGCCCAACAGAAAAACTTCATGTAAATGGGAACATTCAATCGACGGGATATGGGATCTTTCCAAGCGGAATTGCACCAGCTTCTACGGGGGCTCCGGATGCTAAAATATTTTCACCATCCGGCCAGTATTTGTCAAATGCCACATGGGGTATCAATTACAATGAAGGCAGTCCTGATTATATTGAATTCCTTAACGCAAACAGTGTAACATCACGCATCGCATTGGATGACGGAAGTGCCCATTTAGCATTGGGAGGAGGTTCGGTGGGCATTGGAAAAACAAACCCTGCTCAAAAACTTGATATTCTTGGAACATCCCGATTTAACGATCCTTCGTATGTTGATACCAGGTATTTGGAAATTTGGGCCGGTACTGCACAATTCATTCGTGGCACTAACGATCTTTATATTCAGCCTGCCGGAGGAATGATTTTGCAACCAGGATACCCGAATTTGGGAACAGGTAATATTCAAATAAAAGACGGTGGCGCATACCTTTATGGGACATTTAACGGTGTTAACAGAACCATGGATATGTCGGGTAATGCTGGCGGACTTCGGTTTAGTGCAAATAACTGGACTGATGGAGGGGCAACCTATGGCCATGTGATCAGTGATAACGGCACTTATAAAGCGCTGATGATTGTAGGTAACAACATTACTGGTAACAGCGGACGTGGGCGTGAAGTTAAAGTATGGGATTACCTGAATGTACAGGGTGGTTTTAATGTTACCGGAAGGTTTTATGGAGTTGGTACCACTGATCTTGTTAGCAATCTTAATGCTGATTTGCTTGATGGTCAGCATGGGAGTTATTACGCAGTGGCATCCGGTAGTGGAAACTATATTCAGAACCAGACAGGGGCAGATCAGTCTGCCGGATTCAGAATTACCGGTAATGGTTTATTTAATGGTGGAAATGTTGGGATTGGCGTTACAAGCCCGGGTTGGAAGCTCGACGTGAATGGCAATGCAAGAATTGGAGCGAATGCCAGCCAAAATACATTAGCTGCACTAGCTGTGTCTGCCGGACAGGGGAGTGCAACAACTTATCGAGATATCGATTTGCATGGGTCGTGGTCTGCCGGTGAGGGTCATGCCATTACTGCATCGCATTCCACAGGTAGTACAAACATAGTGGGGCAAATTGTATTTCAACATGACAGCCCAGGTTCACGAATTCGTTTCGGCCGGCTATATCATAGCGGAGATCAGTCGACATATCCTATGGAACTTGTGAGCAACGGATCAAATGCAATACTCAGACTCAATACCGATAGCTACACATTATATGGACCAAATTCAACATGGGGGGCATATTTGCAGGTTGGTGGCAATGGCAGGGTAACAACCTATGCTTCAGTAGCAGCAACCAACGGGAATCTGCACCTTGATGCAGCCGATGGAAGTTTTGCAACCTATGTGAATTATTATAGCCAGAACAACACGTATATCAACGCTCAGGCAGGTAACGTCGGCATCGGGAATACAGGTCCTTCCTATAAACTTGATGTTACCGGTGATATAAGGTCAACCGGAAATCATATTATTAACAATACTTCACCAACCATTTATCTGCAGGATAGCGATAACCGTTCTGGTATGATTCACATGAATTCAAATTTGCTTTACTTTCTTTCTGCAAATGGAACCAACAGTTTGACATGGGCTATGAATGGCTCCTATTGGCCACTTACTATTAATATGACGAATGATGAATTTACATTCGGAGGTGCGGCCTATTTTATGGAAGGCAATGTGGGTATTGGAACAACAAGCCCGAGTTACAAATTACATGTTAATACTACTGCATCTGGAGCAGCCATATATGGGTATTCATCATATTCTGGATCTGCTATAGGTGGATATTTTATTGGTAATTACTCAGGCACTTCAAATCCTAGTTATACGTATGGAATTCAAGCATACGGACAAGGAAATGGTTATCAGGACTCTTATGGTGTATATGGATATGCAAGCGGTCCCACAAGTTTTCGTCATGGCGGATATTTTTCAAATAGCTCAGGTAATTATTCATATGTTGCAGGTTACACAAATGGAGCATATAAGATATATGGTAGTGGGTCGGTTTCCGAAATTATACCCACGGAAAATCATGGAAGAGTTACTTTGACTTGCCCTGAATCTCCAGAATATTGGTATCAGGACTACGGAACAGTAACAATGGTCAACGGCAAAGCTCATGTTGAACTAGACCCCATCCTTGTTGACATTATTGTTGTTGACGAGAATAATCCGTTGAAAGTATTTTGTCAGGTTAATATTCCTGATGCAAACGATGTTGCTGTTGTAAATAAAACAGCTAATGGCTTCGATATTATTGAACGAAACGGAGGAACACATAGCGGCGAAATTGATTATCAAATTATTGCAAAACCTAAAACAAACTTTGGTCAAGGCCGATTTATTCAAGCTCCAGGCCCCGGATTCTTAAAAGCTGAAAACGATCCGGCAAAAGCGAAAGCCGCAAACGATGGTAAACAAAAAATATGGACATGGCCTGCAGATTGGGATGTATATAACTATGATCCAGCCAATTATTGTGAGCCGGGTAAGTTTGTTGAAGGCGGGAAATATGATGGCTACTATAAAGATGAAAAAGGTAATTTAATACCACCGGATGTATACCGTGAAATGTTTAACAAGTAATTTCTAAGCGGCTGAAAACTCAGCTTATGGTAAAAAATACAAGCCTCATATTTCTATTGCTTTCATTTGCTGCTTGCGTATCGTATGCTCAAAGTTCACTTAGCGATACCTCCTACCTTAAATGGTGTGTGTACTCGCTTGCCGATGATAGTATGGGAGGTCGGCTGGCCGGGTCTGGATACGAAGAAAAAGCCGCAATATGGATTGCTCAGCAACTAAAAGAAAATAAAATCAATCCTTTTTTCAAAAAGAACTACTATCAGGGTTTTGAATGGACTGCTGATTCGGTGAATAACATATCCTTCAATGTTATTGGCACTATTAATAATTATGCCGATAAAACAATTATCATTGGTGCTCATTACGACCACGTGGGAATGGGAGGAAAACGGTCGCGGTCGTATGGGAAACACAATGTTCACAATGGGGCCGACGATAATGCCAGTGGGGTGGCCGCAATGCTGTACGTTGCGGCAGAATTGCGCCGCAACGGCAGCAAAAATTATAATTACCTGTTCATCGCCTACGGTGCACATGAACCGGGTCTCTTCGGTTCACAGTATTTTGTCGATAGCAATATCGTTAATCCGGGTTCTATACGCCTGCTGGTTAACTTCGATATGATTGGAAGGGTGTCGCAATCAGAGCCCGTTTTGTTCTGGTCGTCTACCGATACCACACTGAACCTGAATAATGTGACGAAAGATAATAATCAAATGAGATGTAAAGAAATTGATCTGCCACCGGGTGATCACACCGCCTTTGCCGACAAAAAAACACCGGTCTTATTTCTCACAACGGGTGTACACGACGATTATCACAAAATAAGTGATGATGCCGATAAAATCAACTACCCAGGAATTTTAGGAGTCTGCCGGATTGTTATCGAAACAATATCTGCATTAAAATAGTAAATCGCGCCCACTCTATTCACTCTGGTAAAAATATTGGGTTCATTTGCGTATATTCGCTACGAATTCATCAATTTTTTGAAAAGACAATTGACATGGAAGTCCAAACCGAAATAAACCCCCAGCTATTGCTGGCCGCTGAGTTTGTGCAAAATACCCACCAAAATATTTTCCTTACCGGAAAAGCCGGCACCGGAAAAACCACATTCCTGCGTAATCTCCGGGAAAGCTGTCCCAAACGTATGGCTGTGCTGGCTCCCACCGGGGTGGCTGCTATAAATGCCGGAGGCGTAACCATTCATTCGTTTTTTCAGTTGCCTTTTACTCCTTTTATACCTGAACAGCAACCGGCCTCCCGCCCGAAAAACAATACCGGTGAGTCGCAGGAAGGTTTTGTACATAAAATGACCCGTAATAAAATTAAACTCATCCGCAGCCTCGATTTGCTGGTTATTGACGAAATCAGTATGGTGCGCGCCGACCTGCTCGATGCCATCGACAGCATGCTGAGGCGATACCGATATAATCAGAAACCATTCGGAGGACTGCAACTGCTGATGATAGGCGATTTAAACCAGTTGGCTCCCGTCGTAAAAGAAGATGAGTGGAGGCTGCTGTCGGAATATTATTCCAACGCATACTTTTTCAACAGCCACGCCCTGGGCAAAGCCGGGTTTACTACCATCGAACTAAAGCAAATCTATCGCCAGGAAGACCAAAAATTCATTGAACTGCTGGGTGAAATCAGAAACAATTCGATGACTCAGGCCTCTTTTGATTTGTTAAATTCGAGGTATATTGCAAACTTTGACCCCGATGAGTCGGAAGGCTATATTACCCTCACGACCCACAATGCCGGTGCAGCGCTGATTAACGACAAAAAAATGGCCGCACTGAAATCGCGTTCACGCAAGTACAAGGCTAATATTACAGGCGACTTTCAACCCTATATGTTTCCCACCGACGAGGTGCTGGAGCTTAAACCCGGGGCTCAGGTAATGTTTGTAAAAAATGACTCTTCACCCGAAAAAAGATATTATAATGGTAAAATTGGCCGCCTAACCCGTCTAGACGAAGACTCGGTGGTGGTTGAATGCAAAGGTGACTACGATGAAATCAGAGTAACTCCCGAAGAATGGAGCAATGTGAAGCTTCACCTCAACGAAGAAACGCGCGAAATTGAGGAAGAAATTATAGGCAGCTTCAAGCAAATTCCATTGAAACTTGCCTGGGCTATTACGGTGCACAAAAGTCAGGGACTTACATTCGAAAAAGCCGTTCTCGATGTGAATCAGGCTTTTGCCTCAGGTCAGGTGTATGTTGCCCTCAGCCGTTGCCGAACCCTCGAAGGACTGGTTCTTATTTCGAAGATACAACGCCATGCCATAAAAACCGATGTCAACATACGCGAGTTCAACGAAACAGCCTTGCAAAACGAGCCCGGCGAAGATTCCCTGCGAGAAGCGAAAGCCGCATTTCAGCAGGAAGTCGTTTTTTCGATATTCGATTTCAGCGATTTACAACGACAGTTCAGGTCGTTGAAAAAACACTATCAGCTCAATGCTTCCAAAATTCACGGTGCCGATGAAGCAGCTTTTGGGCGTATCGAAGCAGATGCAGTTTCGGAAATGTATGAGGTGAATGATAAATTTAACATCCAGTTGCGGTCAATCATTAAACAAAATCCCGACCTACTGCCCTGCGATAATCCGGCATTGCAGGAACGCATTTCGAAAGCCGCAAGCTATTTTCTCGAAAAGATGGCGTCGCTGTTTGCCATTCCGATGAGTAGCATCGGTTTCGACTCCGACAACAAGGAAGTGAAAAAAGAAATCATAGAATCAGCCGGTCGCTTCGAGCTGGCTATGGTGCTAAAAACCGCAGCACTCAGGGCTGTAACCGGAGGACTTGATATACAGGCTTACCTCAGGGCGGTTTCCGATGCTGAGGCCGGCTTTGTGCAAACGCTTGGACTTAAAAAAGTGCCTGTCGAAAACTCAGTAAAATCAATCACTCACAAAAAACTGTATTCGCTGCTTCATGCATGGCGTGCTTCGGTTGCCGACGATTTACGGGTGTCGCCGTTTATGGTAATGCCATTCAATACCATGAAACTGATTTGTGATAAACTACCCGCAACACAAAAAGAACTATCAAAAATAAAGGGACTGGGCAAGGTAAAACTTAAACAGTTTGGCAGCGACATTCTCGAAATGATACATGATTATTGCCTCGAAAATGCCATTGAACGGGAAACTCCTGCCGACGATATTCCTACAAAAAAGAAAAAAGAAAAAAAGCCGGAATCCAAATCGGTAAGTCTGGCGCTGTTCCGCGAAAACAAAAGTATTCCGCAAATCGCTTCCGAAAGAGGTTTTGCCGAATCTACCATCTGGGGACACCTCAGTCAATATGTTATCACCGGAGAACTACAGGCCGAAGACTTACTCGATGCCGGACGCATTGCCGAAATCAAGGAATTTGTTGGAAACAAAAGATTCAGTAGTATTGGTCAAATAATGGCTGAGTGCAATGGCAAATTCACTTTCAATGAACTTAAAATAGCGCTGTCAGGCAATACCTTGCGGGATTAGTACAACTTTTACTGAATCAGGGTGTTTATAATAAACGGTTCTTCTGCATGGCAATTCCCTGTTAAACTTACACGCTTGTTTAATGCCAACCAAATGGGAAACATGATGCAACCGTTGAAACGTTTAAGCACATAGTGCAAGTCATTACAACCGGCATAATCGTTCACTGTAGTTGATGAATAATAATTTCTGTTTGTTGCAAAGAATACACTAATTTTGCAGTATAAATACAATTGCAATGAAAAAAATAATAAAACCTGTTGCAGGTCTTGTTTTATTTCTTGTTTTAAATAACATGAATCTTAACGCTCAGGGCGTTGCCATTAACCTTGATGGTTCAGTTGCGAACGCATCGGCTATGCTTGATATTAAATCAACAGACAGGGGTATGCTTATTCCCAGGATATCTTTGTCGCAAACTACCTCTGCCAGTCCTGTTTCGAACCCTGTTGTTAGTTAGATGGTGTACAATACTGCAACAGCCAACGATGTAACGCCCGGTTATTATCATTGGGATGGCAGCAAATGGTTACGTATGTTTTCTGGTAGTCCGAATGATTATATATTGAATCAGACAGCATCTGATCAGGCAGCAGGATTTCGGATCAGTGGAAATGGATTAATTGCAGGGAATGTGGGTATCGGCACAACCAGCCCTTCATATAAACTTGATGTCAACGGTAATATTCGAGGTACCGGAACCCTGTACATCAGCACCGGAAATACTACTGGCGGCGGGATTAAACTGGCTGATGATGGGGATATTGTTGACCTCAATGATGGTTGGGCTACCCACCGATTCAGCTATGGATTAAGGTTAACTAATGCAAATAGCAGTGGTGCCACTGTAATTCAATTAGCAAATGGTGGTTCTGGTTATACATACTTCAATAGTGGAAATGTTGGTATTGGTACTTCTACCCCTCAAAACACCCTTGATGTAAACGGAGTAATAAATGCAACTACCGGATATAGGGTTGGTAATGCAGCCACAAGTGGTTATTACCTTAGAGGAAACGGTACCAATTTTGTTTCATCGCCAATTCAGGCTAGCGATTTACCTGCAAGTAGTGGTAATTATATTCAAAATCAATATTCCGGAGCTCAAAGTGCTAACCTCTGGATTAGTGGAACAGCCAATGCTGCAACCTATACTTTTACGGTCCCAGCTGGCGATCCTGCTCCAATTATTACTGCACGCACTGTTCCTTCTGGTCAGGGCGCCGCGAATGAAAAAACCGAGTTGATATTGTTTCACACCAACGACCCTGCCAATGGTTCAGGAGTGGATCAGATCACACTAAGAGCTCCCGGACTAAGCTTCCAGACCTATAATAATGCTACGGTTGGCGATATTAATAATAATGCCGGATATAATGAAAGGATGTACATTAATCCCGATGGAAATATTGGCATCGGTACAACCTCTCCGGGTTCAAGAGTACATATTTCAGCAGGAGATGCCTCGCTTACGCTGTATGGACCCAATGCATCATGGAGTGGAAAACTATACGTAGGGGCCGCTCCCAATCAGAATGTAGCCTCAACAGCGCAGGTTCTCTCAACCGATGGTAATTTGCATTTGGACCCCGCTCCATCAAAGAATATGTATTTAGGATATTATCAAGCACGAGATATTTATATTAATCCAAATGGTGGAAATGTTGGTATAGGAACAACTGGTCCAACTTCGAAGCTGGATGTTTTGGGAGGAGATATACGGATTTCGTCACAGGGCTATGGCGTGTATCTGAACGATGAAACATCCGGAACCAACTGGCAGTTGCATTCGCATGGCGACAGGCTGAGAACGTATAATGGTTCTTTGGAATATACATACCTTACCACAGCCGACTTTACCTCAGGTATTTCGGGAACGACCAATTATGTTGCAAAATTTACTGGAACCAATAGCATTGGGAATTCTGTTATTTTCGATAATGGTACAAATGTAGGAATAGGTACCACTAGCCCTCAGGATAAGCTTGATGTTCGCGATGCCATGTCGGTAAACGAGATTAAATTCCGTAATGTTGGTGGTGGCGATGATTCCGACCCATACCGGTTACGAAAAGTTCAGGGAACGAGCAATACAAACTGGCTTGAACTACAGCTTAACGATGATTCAAACGAGGAGTTTCGTATTTATGGCAACTCTTGCGTGGGTTATGGATGTGCAGAATACAGCGGAAATTTATATCATTTTTTCAGAGCGGACGGAACTGCCTATCATTCGGGAAATTTGGGACTGGGAGTGATGAGCCCAGCTTATAAACTTGATGTTAATGGCGCAGCAAATGCTACAAATTTCTGGGTTGGAAGTGGCAGTTACGAATTAACAACGAGCGGATGGGGAGGCGACAGGGCAATTCGCATACCTGCTGCAGCAAATTTCAGAATTTATTCTGATGCCGGATCAACAAACTTATATGTTGATGGTCAATATTATGCCAACGAAGGAACTGCATTGGTATGGAATGCCGGTAATGACGGAACTGGCAGCGGAAGTGATGCCGATTTATTAGACGGACAACATGCTTCGTCATTTCTGAGTACAAGCAATTATGGAGTAGGAACTGTTTCGGCCGATATTGCCTTCAGCCGTGATGATATTAGCGGATGGACAACGGCCGCTGGCTCCGGTGTTGATGATGGAGCTTATCTTGTTAATCTTGGTTTTACCATAACAATTAACGGTTCATCCTATACGCAGTGTTACCTTTCTACCAATGGCAATATTCAGTTTGGTAGTTCAGGGGGAACTTCGTACTATTATAATACGGCATTACCAAGTACAACTTTTTCGTTGCCAACACTATGTTTTTATTGGGATGATATGTCAACAACAGGAAATGGTATTAGATACGTTACTTTAGGAACTACCGGAAACAGAGTCTTTATTGCAGATTTTGAGCTTATTACTTTATCAGGATCTTATTATGTTACGGCCCAGGTGCAAATACACGAAAATTCTAATTTAATGAATGTACGCTATTACAGTGTGCATCCCAGCGCCTGTGGTGATTATGCTACAATAGGCTTTCAGGCTAACACATCTCAGGCAATACCAGTATCGTGTGATGCAAAGGTTTTGGATGATAATTCGAATCCGGAGTCAATATCCTTTCAAATCATTAAGTAAAATAGGTATTGATAGTATTTTAAATTAGGGGAATTGGCATGAAACAAGTTATCATAGGATTTATTTTTCTTTTTTCGGTACAAATCCTTATTGCGCAGAGCAAGGAATACGGTACTGTTGGGGATCAGAGTCTCAACGATAATTTTATTAAAGTAATTCAGATTGTTTACCCCGAATTTGCATTTTCTCCGGATGCGAAATCTTTTGAAAGTCGTATTAAAAAGTATTATACTGTCCCTAAAGCTGCAGCAAACCGTGCCAGAGAAATGGGGCTGGATAAAAGTCCGCAGGTGCAGCAGGAACTTGCGCTTCTTTATCAGACAATTGAGGAAAAATATCTGTCTGCATTGTACTACAATGAAATCAATAATAGTACACAAGTAACCATTGAAGAAAGTAAAACCTATTATAATACACACCTGTCTGATTTTACCAAACCGGCTGAGTATAGTTATTTAGTGGCTCTTGTTTACGATACAACAAAAAATACAATTATTAAGGCAGGTGAAAAGCTGAATTATTTTGCTAAATCAGGTAATGCACAGAATGATTTAAAATATGGAGACAAAGAGAGTTTTATAATTATTTGTCAATCGAACAGGGTTTTAACAGAGCAAAATCGTGAAGCAGCAATTATACGTTCGTTAAATGTCGGACAAATCAGTGAGCCGGTGTTGGTGAATGGTATGCTAAGCATTTTCTGTGTAACCGGTATTAAAAAAGAAGTTGTGTTGCCATTTGATGAAGTAAAAGAAATATGTGCTCAGCAAGTAAAAACAATTAAGATTAATATTGCCACAGAACAAATTCTTGAAAAAGCATATGAAGAATATCCGGTCAACATGAATACGAACAAATAATTAATTGGCGGTATTTACCAATTACAATTTTATAAACTGCCGGCTGAAAATGTTATCACTCTGTTTTATTACAATATTATATAGCCCTGGTGGATAATCGCTAAGATTATAGATTATACGGTAGTTTCTTACCGACAAATCCGAAATGGTTTCGGAATACACTTTTGATCCCAGCGAATTGTAAATCTCGATATCAAACGAATTCCCATTGGTTTTATAAATATCAAGGTAGAGAATTTGATTAACAGGGTTCGGGTATGGCATTGATACAATCATGTTTTCCGACTCCGATTGACACAAAATCTGGTTTTCGGGGTTTATATCGGCATATTCAGGGTATTCGGTAACCACTCCTTCGATGCAGAAATAATCAGGCATAATGTCGCTGTTTAAATAGATTTTGGTTGCTAATGTGAACTGGGTAACAGAGCCCGGATTGAAAATACCTGAAACAGTTTCGCGATAGCTGCGGTTTTGTGGCATGTGAATTATTAAGTCGATTTCCGTCAGGGGTAGTGTGCCGGCATTTATAATATCGACCGAGGTAATCAGGTAATCGTTTTCGATTTGGGTTTCCAAATTGAGCAGTACCAGGTCTAAAATAGGAACAATCACATTTATTGAAGATCGCATGGTGTCGGTGCAGCCATGCTCCGAAACCGCAATAAGTTCGACATGATACACTCCCGAATCTGCAAATGTATGTGTTGGTTCAGCAATATCGCTTTGCCCAGTATCACCAAAACGCCATTCATAATCTACCGCGCCAATACTTTGATTTGAGAATGCTACTTCGAGAGGAACAGCACCCCAATCAACGTCGGAAGTGAACAATGCCGTCGGCAGCGGATATACCGAAACCGTTTTGGTTTCAGAATCGGTGCATCCTGCATTGGTTGTAACTGTAAGGGTTACAGGATAATCGCCAACATTTGGAAAACTGACTTCCGGATTTGGTATATTGTAAGTTCCTATCCAGAAAACTTCATATTCCCAACTTTCGATATTGCCCGATTCCACACTGCTGTTGTCGGTTAATTGCTGTGAACGGTTTAAACAAAATTCCGGAATATTAAAATCGGCCACAGGTAACGGATTTACAGTCAGTATTTCTGAAATGGTATCGCTACATCCGTTAAGCGCCTTTACCCATAAGGTAACTTCGTATTGCCCGGCTTCGGGATATTCGTAACCGGGGTTTGAAACCGCCGAGGAATTTCCGTCGCCAAATAGCCAGTTATAATTTGTAATTTCCCAGGGGAACGGTGAAGTCGATTGATTGATGAAATATACCAAATCGCCTTCGCATGCTGGTGTACTGGTAAAAGCTGCAACAGGAGAAGGCAATACCTCTACAAACAAGGTCAGAGAATCGGTACATCCAATACTGTTTTCAACGGTAATAGTAACCGGTATTTCACCGGAATCAACAAATTCGTGTAACACCTGCGTCCCTTCAATATTATATGTGCCATCGAAATTCCACCATACCGAAGTAATTACACCCTCGGAAGAGATGCTATTGTCGGTGAAAACAATCAGGTTTCCGCTGCAAGCAATATCTGGCGAAAAATCCGGAACTGGCAGACCATGAATTAGCAATGCTTCATTGAATGAATTTGAACACCCGTCGCTGTTTTCAACAATAAGCCCAATAAGATAGTTACCTGCTGAATCAAAGACGTGAGTAAAGTCTTGATTATTTGAGACAATTTCTCCATTAATACTCCATTCCCATTG
>ENA-UOWO01005514-UOWO01005514.1-activated-sludge-metagenome-genome-assembly--contig:-NODE-5514-length-13393-cov-5.681586_pt1 | contig 13393 bp, 9 predicted proteins | sample MGYA00238148_ERZ761564 | MGnify/ENA primary metagenome ERZ761564 (study PRJEB28885, sample SAMN05720194) | activated sludge metagenome | isolation source: Anaerobic digester | place: USA...
AACTTCATTTGGTTCAGCAATTGAATCACCAACTATCGTTATTTGCTCATCTTTGATTTCACCAACATTCCTAAAAATAGAATTTTTATTTTGCGTCTTTGTACGTTCAGCACTTAAGGTTAATGTCGTCGTATATGTCCCGCCAAATGTAAATCTGTTTTCAATTCCTTTTATGTAATAAAAAGCATCTCTAGAAGGAATAAACACTGGATAACCGAGTCTTAATTCTGGTCTTCCAAGAATTGTAACAGAACCTTGACGAACTAGTGCATTTTGTCTTGCGAGTTCTGCTTTTGCCCAAAAATTACATTGTTCTTTTGTATGCAACCATGGCATAGATCGTTGTATCATACGTTCGCCAAATTGTAATGATAAACGAGAATCTCTAGCTATACCATTTGAGAGTTCTGTATAATTTGATACATCAGTAAGCGAGCCTGTAACATCTACTCTTGTTATAACTTCAGATTCACTTTGAATAAAATTCCAATTAATAATATCAACATCATGTAATATAGATGCTATATTGTCCCTAACATCCATGTTGTAAAAAGGAAGTTTGAAAGTAATTTCCCCATTTACATCCATAAAAAATTCATAATGTAATGCTTCCTTTAATTCATTTGCTATATCTAGTTGACTTTTTCTGTCGCTTTTTGCAATTGATGGAGCTGTAGGTGTGCTTTGATAAACTATAGTTGTTATCTCGTTTGATGCTTCAGGAGTAATAAGTTTTTTTCGATCAATTTCAAGTTTATCTTCTCTTAAAGCATAGATTTTTAAATTTGTACCTACATTGTTCAATCTTTCTACCCAATAATTCATCATATCTTTAGTTACAGCTTTTTCTCTATCTTCATCTTTTATCGATACAGTTTTATATGAAAAATCTAAATAATCATTGATAGGCGCTAATTGCAACAGAGATACTGTAGAAAGTTGTTTTAAAATTTCTGGGATTGTCATACCAGAAAAAATATTCCCTGTGATTGATAGAGGTCTTCCATTCAATTTTACTGTCTTGCCATTCAAAAACGAATTAATATCTTTTTCACTCATTCCCATTTCTTTTAAAAAAGCAGGAAGGTTATCTTGAGTAGATAAAATTGAGGGATTTATCACAGCATTTGCGATTTGCCACCAGCGCAAAATGTCAGCACATGAAACAGAAATTGTATGAACACCATCACTATAATTCTCTGTTAATGCTGTTATTACGCCCCAAAAAGCTTTATAATAAGGGTATTTATCTTCTCCAGTAGCAGCATCAGTTTTTTGATATCTACCTCTAAAGAAAAACTCAACTTCAGACATTATTTTTAAATTTGAATATCTTGACATTCCAGAAGCTAATGTACTAAATCTTCCACCTTGATGCTCAGGATATGAAATTGTAAAACTTGCTGTTCCCGGAACTGTATCTACAGACAAACTTGTATTTATTTCAGTGATATCTTGACGCATATCAAACTTATTACCATTAGGATCAGTCAACATATTCGATCCATTTATAAATACTAAAGCATCAGGAGCGAGTTGCACTGTCTCAGGTTGTCTGTACATATTGTTTAGTGGATTTTGAGAACTCATTGTCCAGCTATCCTTTGCAAAACACTATTACCATTTACTTCATCAACATTAAAAGTTTTTGTCACTTTAAACTCAAAACTAAAATCCATATTAAACTGCATCGAATCGTTCTCAGAAATGGAAAAAGATATAAAATGACCTCTATAAATAAATCCATTGTAACTTAAGATAACTCTGCCTACAGACTCTATCGTACAAGGGTTTACTTTCCCATTTGGTTTTGTATTTCGATTTGTACCATTATTTCTATATATAGCCAAAAGTCTTGCTATATTTTCATAACCTGCTGTTTGTCTTCTCTCAACTCTTGTCAAACCTTTTTCATCAGAAATAAACATAGCAGATTTACCAGATGCTGACAATACATCAAGTTCATCATGTTGTCCATGAAAAATATAAGGAATGTTACTTCCCACCCATCTCACACGTTGTTCAGCAATTTTCGGTACATATCTTGTCTCAAGAGAAGTTGGATTTATCAAAAGAACTAAAGGTTGAGGTGGATTTTTGATTTCTAACTCAAAAACCATTTGTTTTACGTTATCATTACGTTTTACAGTAGTCTTTTTATAAATAGCCATTTTTTGTCACCGTAAGTTGTCCCAAGATCTTCACAGCTTTAAAACTTAAAGAATATTCAAGATTAAAGGGCATACTTGCATCTTCTGTATAAGTAAAAGACTCGAAAAAACCATCATATTGAGTTCCATCATAGTACATCTGAACAATACCAAGACTTTGTAATTTCGAGGGATTCGCATTTGCTGCTGTAGATTCAAAAGTTTTGAAATAACCTTTACCATTATTCTTGTAAATATTAAGTAAAGTCATGAAATATTGATATGATTCAGTAGATCTAGATTTTTTATTTGTTAAACCTTCTTCACTATCAATAAACATTGCTGTTTTCCCAGTTGCAGCTAATGTTGTTAGTTGCTCACCCCAATACTCGTGAGCAAATCCACCAAGTGTTCTTGTTTCAGTGATCAAAGGCGTATAAGAAATATCTAGATTAGCAGGATTGATAAGCATAGTTAAAGATGGTACTTTTGCATCACCTTTAATACTCCAAGAAATTGGTACTGGTACTTGTCTTGCTGTTCTCATTTTATCTTATCTGAATAAAGTGCATTAAGTACAATTTGTTCAACTTGTCTTCTATCATTTTGGTTGACATAAATGTTTATTGTTCTATTATCATTAACTGTCCCACCTACTGAACCACTTCCTGTAGATAGATTTTGCCAAGTATTTTTAGGTAACACTAATTCACCAGAATTCAGAGCGCTCAAAATCTTATCACCTTTAAAGCTCAAACCAGGGACAACACCACCTGCTGCCATTTTTCTACCCGCTAAACCCTGCTCTGACGTCATTTTATTTTTTTTGTCTTTTGCTAAAGCTCCACCTATACCTCCATAAGTTGTCATACCTTGGTTTGAAAAGTTATCGGGTAATTCTACAGTAGAAAAACTCGCATTACCTGCAAGAGAACCTGCATGATACATAGTTTGCGAACTTAATTCGTCAGCAGCGGAAACTAAACGTCTTAATTCTGGAGTTATTTTTCCTCCAGATTTGTCCATTTCTTTGCGTTGTGCTTCATAGTTTTCAATAAGAGGAGTTAATTTTGACGATGCTTTTTCTAATCTTGCTTGTTCGTCAGTTATAGCTTGCTTTTCTTCAGGTGTTGTAGCATCAGCAGCTTTTTGTTCTAATTCTCTTTGTCTTGACACTATTTTAGCTTTTAGATCTTGTGCAGTATTCGCATTTTCTGCTAATGAAGTATTTAACTCATCAAAAATTTTACTTTTATTTGCAAACAAAGGAGAAGACACAATAATACTAACAAGTTTTTCAAGAGTAGTAAATATTTTTCTCAACCAAGTGCCTACAACATTATTTAAAGAATCTTCAGTTGATTTTGTCTGTCTCAATGCTGCAAGTCCTTCAGCTTTTGCTTTTCTTTTTTCTTCATCTTTTGTTATTTTTGATTGTTCATCAGTCATAGCTTTGAAATTAACATCTAAATTAGAAAGGATTTTTGCTAAACCTTCAGGAGTTGAGGCACCCTCATTTGATAATTGTGTAGCAAGTTCAGGAAATTGCTTTTTTAAAGTCTCTTTTACTTCATCAAGTTTAACACCTTTTTTTTCTAATTTTTCCAAATTTTGCGTAAGTGCTGCTGTTCTTTCTGCTACACTATTTGAATTTGATAAAACATTGATCATTTCTTGCGCATTATCTTTTCCTTCTTTATCTTTCCCAAATGCAGCTCTTAGATTTTTTGAATTATTAGCAAGATTTGATGCCATTGTTCTCATTGTCTCTACAACTTCTCTATCAATCCCAAATTCTGCTCCAACAACTTTCATTCTAAGAACATTATCTTCGATTGCTTTTTGAACTTGTTCAATAGAACCACCAATATTAACTCCTGCAGCTTTCTTAGTCAAAAATCCCATTTGCATTAAAAATTGTCCCATTGTATCAGTCATGAGACCTTTTTCCATTTCAGCATTAACACCTTGCATTGCATTAGTATTATCTAGAGTTCTTTTTCTTGTCTCTAACATTGCTCTTTGTTTTCTTACTTCTTCTAACTCTGCTGCTTTAGCTGCATCACCTTTTACTGCTTCAAGATTCTGTTCTTGCTTTATAAGACTTTGAATTTGCCCATCAATCTCTTTTGTTTGTTTTTGATAAGATTTTTTCCAAACTTCAGCACCGCCACCAAGTCTGTAAATTGTTATCTGTGCTTCATTTGAAAGATCTTTAAAACTTCCAACAATTTTTCCAGCTGCACTTGTTGCTGCAGCTTCTGGAAGTTTCATGTTTTTTACAAGACCACTAAACATATTACTGACTTCATCAATTCTCTTTCCATACAAACCTAGACCAGTTGCTGCATTAATCACTTTATCGAAGAAAATTGTTGTTGTTATGCCTGCTGTCTTTGCATTTTTTTGCATTTCTACAAAACTAGTTCCAATATCAGAAAGGCTCATACCAAATTCAGAACGCAAATTGCCAGCACTAGAAGAAAGTTCTCCAACTTCCATTCCCAAAGACGCTGCAATACCCATCATATCTTCTAAATTAGAAAGTGATCTTGCAGCTGTAAAACCTGCTTTTGCAAAATCTCCCATATACCCAATAGCTTGATCCATAGAAACACCAAGATCCCAAGACCATTGCTCTGTCTTTTCTCTCATCTTTTCAATACTTGTATCAGCTAATTGACCACCTTGTCTTATACTATCAAATGCTGCACCTGCATTATGTGTATTCGCAGCCATCATCATTATCTGTTTTCTTGCACCTTTTACTTGTTTCTCTAATTCGAACGCCATTTTTATAGCACCAACTACAGAAAATGCACCAGCAAGTGGTGCAAGTACAGCACCTAATAACTTAAATGCTCCTGTCATTGCTTTTGCAGCTACAACACCGTTTTCTCCAAAAGTTGCCATTGCTTGATTGGGAATATTTTGTTTGAAGACTTTAAATGCGTCAACAGTGCCAGCAATACCGCGTCTTTGTTCTTTTATTTGTTTTATATAAGCTTGGTTTATTTTGTTTTGTTCTCTTGCTCTTTCAACAGTTTTTGAAATTGATTGTTCATCTAACTTTTTGATCTCTTCTTGTTGTGCAACAATTTTATGAAGTTTGTCGCCTTCTTCTTTTAAAAGACCAATTTTTTCACGAATTACTTTGTTTGAAGATTTTCCATCAAGTATTGTCTCTTCTAAATCAGCTCGCATTGCTTTTATCTTATCAGCAACTTTTGAATATTTATCTGCTAACTCTGTATTGTAATCCTTTAAAACTGCAGTTTCTTCAGCAATTTCATTTATTAAACGTGAAGAAATTGCTATTGCATCATTTCTTGTTTTTGTTTCAGCTGTTAAACGTTCCTCTACGTCAGCAGCTTGATTCATTTTTTCTACATGAGCAACAAGTTGCTGTTTTATTTGTTCAAATTTATCGTTCAATTGATCGCTTGAAAAAACTGTATCTCCAAGAAGATTTTCAAACTCTTCTCTCAAATTTTCAATATCGTCGACTGTATTTTTAAAACTTGTTTGAGCTATAGTATTTTTCATTGATTTTGAAATATTGTCAGTATCTGAAAGTACTTTTTTAAAATCTGAAAACAAACTTTCAATATTTTTGTTCATCGTATCATAACTGTTATTTAATCCAGAAACCTCGCCTCTTATAGATTCTAGTTTGTTTTCATAATCTGAAAGTGATTTTACAGACAATGTACCTTGCTCTTTTGCTTTCTCAAGTTCTGTACTAAGCGTCGAAACTTTTCGAATAATCTTTGTATAAGAACTTGCAATATCATCAGTAGAATTTTTGAACTTGTCTGAATTTCCTCTTAACATCTTTTGAATTCTAAGTGTTTCAGTCACAAGTTTATTATAATCATCAGCTCTTTCAAGAACTTTACCTTGACTTGTCTCTAAATTTGACAATTCAGCGACAACATTCTCAAATTCACTTACAAGTTTTTTAACTTCACCTGAATCAAATGTTGCTTTCCCTTGTAGACCTTTAGCAACACTTTCTATAAGCTGAACTGTATTTGAAAGTTTCTCTAGTTCTTTCTTAGGTACAAGCTCGATTTTTGAAAGCTCAGACAATTTTTTCATTGTTTTAGGAATGGTAGACATCATCTTGAAGAAATTATCTTCTAACTGAGCATTTTTCTTTAAAGATTTATTAAATTCATCAACAGCTCTTGGCATCTTTGAAAATTCAACATAATATTTTTCAAGCTGTTTTAGAGCTTCATCAACATTAGATTGAATTTCAAATTCACTTACATACTTTCTCTTGTCTGCCATTCCTTAAACCCCTTATACCAACAAACCTTTTTCTTTCAAATCAGCATCAGCTTCTTTTGTCAATTCCATCCATTTAGAATACAAGAAAGAAATAATATTTTCATCCCAAGTCTTAATGATTTTTTCTAATTTTTCTAAAGTCTCATTCTTAACTCTCATCTTTACTTCCAAGTCAACAAAACTTTCATAATCATCAAGTCTTTGTTCATTGACAGCTCTTATTGCGTACTTTAAAGTCTCAGATTTCATTTTCAGAAAATAAGCATTACCCGATAATTCAGCACATGCAATAAAAACAAGTCCTTCTTGTTCAGAATCTAATGTACTTAAAAGTAATTTCAAGTCACCTACGTCAACAATTTTTGTCTTTTTACCAAGTTTCGCAAGTTCACCTAAAGCTGCAAATGCATCCATTTTTAATCTCCCTTAATCTTTCTGATTAATTTCAACTTGAAAAAAATTCTTCTCTGCTTCTTCTGCTGTAGGAATACCTGTTTTATCTTGGTAGTCATAAATAGATTGTAAAGCAGCATCACGTTCGCTCAATACAGATTTCATTCTATTTTTTGTAACATCTTCAGGTTCACTTTTTTTCTTTTCACCAATTTTTTCACGTAAAATCTTTGCTTGTAACTCTAGTTCCATAAAAACTCCTTTAGTTAATTTAATCTTCAAACTTCATTACATCTAAGTTTGAGTCTTGTTCTAGTTCAATATTTCTTCTATTAATAGCACTTGTTACTCTTCTTATTTTTTCTCTTCTTTGTTCTATCAAATCAACACCTTTAATATCAACATTCATTTTAGCAGCTTTCTCAGCTGCATTCCTTGTCAATGTTGTTAGTTCATCACTTTGATCAGTCTCGCCTTGTATAGCAACATCGTGTTGTTCGTCAATAGTATTATGTTCAGTTTTTTCTAAAACCTTATCGTCATTATTACTCTGACCAGATAAACTTTTTAGAAAACTATCTATTTCGCTTTCAATATCTATTTCTTCACTCATTACTTCGTCAAAAGCTTTTTCTTTTTCTTTTTTTGTTACAGCTGCAAAATCTTTCATTTTTATAATCTCTAAATAACTAAAATTATCATGAAAGAATCCTTTCAATTTATCTTCTTCAAGTTGAATTTGCATTGCTTCATTTTCAATAATAGACATATCAGAAAACTCAATTCCTCGACGAGTATAAAGTTCCCTCTCGATTAACACTTGCTTTCTTTTTTCTCTTAGATATTCTTTTAAAGACTTTATTTCGCTTTCTCTAACTAAAGTGTCATGTTCATCTACAAGTTCACCATTTAAAGTTTTTTCCATTAAAATATTAATGCGAGCTTCATATTGCTCATCGCTCTCTTCTTGCTGTCTTTCCATTGAAGAAAATACATCGTTTGACTCTACAACTTCTTGAACAATTCCTGACTCTATTTCTTCTGCAACTATTTTCTTTTCTTTATCTTCTCTTTGTTCAAGTTGTTCCACAATTCCCGTACCAGTTTTTGCTTTTTTGAAACCTTTAGGGTTTATGAAAGAACAAATAGAATTTGTCATGTATTCAACTTTGCTCCAAGACTTTTTTTCAACTTCAAATGCATCTTTATAGACATTTGTTAAAATCCAATAAAACTGATATTGATTTAACATTCTTATAGCAAAAGGATCCTCTATCCTGCTACAAGTCTTAAAAACAGCCCACATATTTCTTGATTCTTTTGTTTCTAAAAAATAATCAATAAACTTAGAAGACTCTAAAATTTCAGCATCTATTGTTTGATACACTTCGTAAAGTTTAAAAACCAGTTTTGAATTGAATTTTCGTAAAACATTTCCATGTTTTTGTTTTTCAAAATCTAAACCATCAATAAACATTATCGAACTACACAAGATATCAAGAACTAACATAATATTATAATTGTTTGAAAGATACTTGTATTTTCTTGGAATATCTTCTCTTTCTTTAGTTGTCAAAGAACGTAATACAAAATGATGATTTGCTATCTCAAACTCACGTGTTATAAATGACTTAAACACAAGGTCTGAAAGCAATTCAAAATCCTGCTTGGTTACTTTTCTAGCAGTGCTCACTAGCATATCTCCTGATTTAGAAAACTAAAGAATAATTCTGCGACACTCTCCTCTGAACTGCAACAGAGTCAATGAGTACCTAGAAGAAAGCAGTTTGAAGGAGGGAGTGATTGATTCACTCCCTTATATCAGAACTTAAACAACATTACCAGTAGCAAAACCTCTTAAAGTACCTTTGTTACTATTGTAATAGTCATCAGATTTCAAAGAGTCTTTGTTTGCATAGACATCAGAAATCTGACATGTCATATCTTGTGTAACTGAAGTTGCACCAATGTCAAATGTTTTTGCAAAATCTGACATCCAACAACCTTCATACCAAGTTTTAACTACTTTAACAGCACCATCGTCTACAGCACCACCTTTTGCCTGACCTTTGATATAATCAGGAATCAGGATAGTTTCATAAACATCAAATGGCCACTGATGATGTTTCAAAGAACGAATCAATCCAGAGCTTCCAGCTTTATAACCAAAAAGCTGCTGAATATCTCTTAAATACATCATCATAACAGTTGCCGTAGCTGAAAGATCTGTGACACCGACAGCAAGTTCTGCAACCTGGTCACCAAAACCAATTCCACGTACAGGCTCAATAGCTCTTGTGTCTGTAGGATTCCATGTTTGAATAAGACCTATAGGTTGAAATGCTGTATCTTCTGCATCAATGCTAAATACACGTACTCTTTGAGGATTAAGAAGACGAGTATTTGGCGACACACCTTCTCTATAGATATACGCTTGTCTTGCCATACTTTTATACTCCTTGGATTAAAATTTCTACTATTTCTTAACAAATAAACACTTTATTAAATTGGGACACTTGTTTAAGGTGTCCACAATTTAAGGTTTTAGAATCTTACACGAATCTGGTATTCAACATCAACCCAGTTTAAACCCATGATCGGAATGTAGAAAGCTGTTACTTTGATAAAGTCTGGTTGGACTGTATCTCTTACAGCTGTAACACCCTTATAATCAACGATTATTTGAGAGTCAACTGCTGAAGCTAACATAGATCCAAGTGTAGCAGCAATTTCACCAGCAAGATTAGCAGTCATCTTTCTTCCAATAAAAGGCTCTATTGCTCTACGTGTTTCCTGCTGAATGAAGTCTCTTATTGTTATGATCATGACTTCTCTTGTAAGAGCACTTGCCATATTTGTTGTTAAAGCATGTCGAATAACAAATGTTTGACTTACTTTCATGATAACAGTCAAACCTCTAGTAGCAACCAAGTCCATTGTAGTTTCATCCAAAGAACGTACAAGCTGTTTGAAACCAAGCAATGTCTTCCTTGTCATAGGTGTTGCAACATCATAAATCGGGCTAACATTTAAACCACAAAGAGCTGCAGCTAAAAATGTTCCATCAATAACGTGTTCGCTTACACTTCCATCAGCTTCTACCATTTCAATAACAGCACCGTCAGGATAAACACCAGTCATACGCTCTGTGTTTAAAGCAAGAGCGTAATTTCCAGCTTCCATAGGTTCTGTACCAACTGCAAAGCCAAAGAAACTTATTCTCTCTCTTCTATTTCTCTTTGAAGATTGTGTTGCACAATGTGCTGCTGTTGTATTAATAACTGATGCTGATGTAGTGACTGGGAAAATCACAGCTGGATTTATACCATCAACGTCCTGTTCAAGTCTTTTCAAAACATCAAAGTATGACTGATCAGCTGCAAGATCACTTCCCTCTGCCTTCATAACTTGACAAAGAATAAGAGCTGTAGCTCCATTCAAAAACATCAAGTAAGAAGCAAGTACTAAAGGATTTGAAACTGATAAATCACCAAATTCAGTTGTGATATCTTTGAATTTAGTGTAAAGTGCACAATCATAATTATCTTTCTCGTAATAATAAGACACATAATAAACATCACCAACTGCAGGTTCTCTTCCCGACTTATCAAAAGCTATAAGATCAGTAATATCTCCTGTTGTTACATCAGTTGTGTTGTTTACATTCAAAGAAAGACCTGGGATACTAGAAACAGGAATTGTGCTTGTTACAAATGTTGCTTCTGCAACAACATCTATTTCAAGTGTATCAAGTGCTGCATACAAAGGATCAGCAGCTATAGTTAAAATCAATCCTGTTCGTGCATCTACATAAGTTGTTCCTGTTCTTCCAAAACCTGAAGAACCATTGATAGGATCTGTTGATGTTACAGCGAAATGTGTTGACGAAGTAAATGTCAATGTTACTGTCTCATCGACTGTATAGCCTTTTGAAACCATAGGACCTGTCAAATATACAGCTCCTGTGAATGAAGGATTAGCAACAGTTTCAGTTCCTGGAACAGCTACACCAAGACGTCCATCCTCAAGAGAAGAAATTGTATAAGTACCTACACCTACACCACCAGATGTTACAACTTCAAGACTGTAAGTGTCATCTTCCATACGTGAACGGAAATAAGTTACCATAACTGTACTTAAAGCTGCAGGTGCAAGTTCTAAATAAACAGTTCCTGTCTCACCTTCAACTCTAGTTACTACAACTTCAATCCCATTCACTGTAACAATAACGTGTGAAGGGTCATTTGTAACGATGTCTCTTCCAGTACCATCAACTATAGGAAGAAATCTTACTGTAAAAGAAGTCATACCTGCAGTAATAAACTGACTTGAAACATCTTCATTGTAGATAGTGTCGTCAATAAGTGTTGCTTGAATTTGATTGTCATCAAAAAACTCTCCACCTGTTGTATGGATAATTTGTGACAACTTATAACCAGTACCCCATTGAATCTGATTACCAATAATTGCATAATCAATATTTTCAACAAAATCTGATGTTTCAGGTGACACACCAACTCTAATCATCCTTGTAAGACCTGTGTAAGGAAGATCATCAGCTGTATTCATATGTGTATTGTAATAATATGTAACAGTGAGTGTATCACCCTCTTCAGGAGGTTCTGTAAGTGTGAAAGATCCAGCAACACCGTCTAAATGCGAAACTTCAACAATAACATTATTAACTTTGACAGTAATCAAAGAAGTATTTGTTGTAGCTTTTCCAGCATTTGTACCATCAACAATAGGTTTGTGACGTGTGAAAAATGTAACAGCGCTTCCATCAACCTGTGTTGTTAGATTTTCATCAACAACTCTTGTGTCAGTCTTTTTGTAAAAATAAGTTACTGTTACTTCATCGCTATCTTTAGGTGCTAAAGCAAGATAAATTCTTCCATTTGCACCTTCAACTTTTGCAACAATAACTTTTGAACCGTTGACTTTCACTTCAACATCATTTGTGTTATTTGTTACATGTCCAAGCCCATCACCAACTACAATAGGATAGTTAAGGACAGTAAAATCACGATTTGTTCCAGTAAGTTGAGCTGAAACATCTTCATTCACTTTTTTGTTATCAAGATTCGGACTTGATCCACGAACAAGTTCATATCCTTCGACTTTTTTAATCTCCTCAGCAGTTCCGATAAGTGCTGGTATTCTTTGGTTAGCAAGTAAACCTCCTACTGCTGAATCCAAAGTTGTCGATGTGTATACAGAGGGCGGTGCATAACCTTGAAAAGGTCCAGCCATAATAAGCTCCTTATGAATTATTGTTGATAATCTTTTGAACTAGCAGGTAAGTTTAGTATAATTTCAAATTACAAATTCCACATAAATCTGAAATTAATAAAAGCATTAGAAAAACAAGCAAGGTGAGAAAACAGCGACACTCTATAACAAGTGTCGCCAAAACAAAATTTAAGCTGTTTGTTCGCTCATTTTCTTTCTTGCTTCTTCTTCAATTTGTGCTTTAATTGCTTTTTCTTTATGTATCAAAACTATTTGTTGTACATTCTGATCGTAAATGAAACACATTTTTTCTTTTTTCAAAGTTGCAACAACTAATTCAGCTTCTGCAATTTTTTTATCGAACTCTTGCATTTTAAGCGAAAACGCTGTTCCTGGATCAATAGTGATTTGTGTTTCTGGCGCTTTAGTTTCTTCTTGTACTTTTACTTCTTCTGACATAAAAACTCCTTTAATAATTATTTAATCTTAGTCTTTCGACTATTACAAACGAACTTCAATTACACCAACTTCATCAGAATTATAACTTTGTCGTGCAATTGCAAAAGCATTAATAAGTTCAGATTTTGCAGCCATTCTTGCAACACCCGGTATTTCAGAAAGAACAAGTTTACTTCCTCGTTTTATCTGACCTACAACTTTGCAAAGAACATGTCCTGTCATTGCTACACGTTTCGCATTATGTTTTTTCTCAAACTGTTCTGTTGACAGATTTTGAAAATCTTCTTTTATCAACTCACGTTCAACTTGAGAAACAGTTAAACCTCCACAAAATGCAGCTCTATCAGTTATAATACCATAAACTATCTCTGGATTTTCAGCGATTTCAACAACCATATCGTCAGTTTCTGATTGTTGAATTACTGTTCCTACTTCATATTTCGAGATATCATCTTTTACAGCAGTCCATTCAGCAAGGTCAGCAGGTGATATTATTGTAGTTCCTGCATCAGAATAATACTGACCTGTTGCATCAATTCTTGCTACAGTTGCACCACCATTCCTAAAAGTCCATTGATTACCATGTGCATCTAAAATCAAGTCGCCATTATGAGAATGAAGTGTGAGTTGACCATTTGATCCTGATGATACATCAGTGTCACCACTTGCACCATTTCCATAAACTGAAACATATCCACCACTATATTGCGTGGGTGTTGCATATGAACCTTCACCATGACAAATATGAATAGCACCATCATCAGAACCTCTAGTAGTTTCAAAATAAGTGTTTTGAATGTAAGAAACTTGTCTAAAATATGCAGAAGGAGAAGAATTTATTGCAATACCATCTATAGATGTCA
>ENA-UOWO01005516-UOWO01005516.1-activated-sludge-metagenome-genome-assembly--contig:-NODE-5516-length-13385-cov-11.534734_pt1 | contig 13385 bp, 8 predicted proteins | sample MGYA00238148_ERZ761564 | MGnify/ENA primary metagenome ERZ761564 (study PRJEB28885, sample SAMN05720194) | activated sludge metagenome | isolation source: Anaerobic digester | place: USA...
AGTAGTTGAATATCAATTAACATACCTTTGTGCGCCTTTGTGAATTCCTTGGTGTTCCTTTGTGGTTTAATCCTTTTGAGACAGACTCATTATATTTTAAATTATGGAAAAATGAAAAAAGTAATAGCTGTCTTCATTTGGTTTACAATTTTTCCCAATTTATATTCCCAATCTACCTTTGAATACAAATATACAAGCCCATTACATGAAGTGTCAAGGAGTATGATTGAAGACGGGGAAGGCAATATCTATTTTCCGGTTGAAAACTTTCAATATGCATTAATTATTAAACTGAGCAGCGAAGGAATTTTCAGGGATTCCATTCATCTTATTAATCCTTACGGCTCTTGCAATATTGGAGAACTGATTAATTATGATGAGGATCACTTTATAGCATTAGGGAATTGGTCTTCGGATTCCACTTCGGAATTATGGTACATATTATTTGATAATAATCTGCAGGTGATTGAAGATAATAAATTAGATTCGGAAGGCGGATTAGTCCATGATTTTAAGCATATAATAAATCATAATCAAAATATCGTGTTTATGGCTCACTATCTTTCCCCGGCAATTTCATCATTTGATATTTGTTTGTATGAGATCACCTTTGCCGGTACAATTATTCGGAAAGTATTTTTTGGTACACAAACGCTATTTAATCAGGGATTTACTTTACTGGAAAATTCATATGATAATTCTTATAAAATCTTTACTCGACTTCCCCTTCCTTTTCCTATCAGGGCTTCTTGTGCCCTGAATTATGTTGATTCAAATTTCGATGTAATAGACACTGCTAGCTACTTTGATGATTTTATTTATACTCAAAATACAGCAAAGTGGATTAATGATTCAATTTACCTAGTTACCGGAAAAAGATTAATTATCGAACCGGAAGAGTGGGATATTGGGATACATAAGATGTCTATATCAGACTCAATTATATCGTCCCGGTATTTCGGTGAAGCGGACACGGTGGAATGGCCGGGGTTATACAAAAACCTGGATTTCATTTCGACCGATAATATCTTTTTTGCCGGTACAAAGAATTCATGGTTCTTTCCTTTCCAGCAAGAGCCTTCATGGATCATGTTAAATATACTTGATTCCGACCTGAACCTTAAACATCAGCAATTCTATGGCGGGGATGCCTATTACCTGGTCAATGCCATTCTGGCTACCCAGGACAGCGGGTGTGTAATGGCTTGTTCCCGTTATGATTATCTTACACAGGACGAAGAGTTTGATGTTTATATCCTGAAAGTGAACAAAGACGGGCTGCTGGTCGGTACACCGGAAACAGAAAGTGAAATCGAAAATCTATGCCGGCTTTACCCCAATCCGGGTGGCGAAACCCTTACCATCGACATCCCGAAGTCGGGCTTACGGCTGACAATGTCCGATATCTCCGGTATCGTCAGGTTCAGCCGGAACCTGGAGAACAGGCACAATATTTTACCGGTTTCTGCTCTTCCAACCGGAATGTACTTTTACCGGATCGTTAATGAAAAGAATGAGGCTATTAGCGTAGGAAAGTGGATTAAACTTTAGCTAATATATACTTTAAAAGCCTAAAGTACCAAAGGCACAAAGGGCTTCAAGTCATAGGCTTATTATTAGAATTAACTGCTTTGTTATATTATAAGTATTCATTTGATTAAGAAAATAAGAAGGTTGGAAACCCATTTACAGTTGGACAGTTGGGCAGTTGGACAGTTGGGCAGTTGGACAGTTGGACAATGCCATTACGCGATTCGGCATTCGGCATGGCGCATTCTCGATTTAGTTTGGTAGTCCGACGGGTAAATCCCCAAATCCCCATATTTCTCCCGCCAGGGAGAACAGTATGGTAGCCAGGGAATAAAAGGCGCAATTCCGATTATGAGTTCCGTCAGGAACGACACGGATTTAATTGAAATATTATGGAAAATGTTTCCGCGAGCTGGCGGACCGAATCGGTTAATTCTTCGAGACTCCATCTGCCCGATGTGAGATGGAGTCTCATTGACAAATAATCTAATATATAATTGGAACCGACGGATTCACCCGTCAGACTGCAAACTTATTGCGGATTCCCCCGTCAGACAAAAAAAAGAGGCTGCTCAAACTATTGATGCAACCTCATGATTTATTCGTTCGCAATCCCTTTAAGCAATTTTAAAGATACCTACAACTTCACCCCCAGCGTCAGCAATATGTTGTGGTTAACGGTGGTGTTAGCCACGGCGCCGGAACTGATCCCTTCCGTATTATAGAAATAATAATCATCCTTCATGCTGTTGTAAGCGTAGGCCAGGTCCATAAAAAACCATTCGGTCTTGAGGCCGAGCCCGCCTGAGAAGCCCAGCCGGCTGCCGTCGTTAAGGTCGTTCTGGTAAGGCGAAGTAAAGTACTTCGCGCCGGCCCGGAAGCTGAAAATATTGTACCTCCACTCGGTTCCGATCCGCACGTGATGTGTTAAAGCATAACTGTTGCGGATCGAGGAGTTTTCGCCGTTAAAACTGTAATCATACGCATCGAACCGGGCCCCGGAATAATCAGCCAGTTCGTAATCGGCGCTGACAAGCCCCACATTGCCTATGATAAATGCCAGGTTTCCCTGCACCCGGTAAGGGGTTTGCAGGCTGTATTCGTAATAACCCGATGGCGAGGTGCGGCTGTAGATTGTTTCGCCATCGAGGTCAGGTGTGTTGAATTCCGACGTCATCGTCACCTGCCAGTAATCGCGCATATTGCCGTACCACGTTGGGGTGTGAAACGCTGCGCCGACGCGGAGCCAGTCGCTCGCCCGGTAGATCGCCCCCACCTTCAGGTTGAACCCGCTCCCCCGGGTCTCAAGCTCCTCATAGCGCCGGAAATTCTTCAGGTCGCTGCTTTGGATGTCCGATTCGGTGTACACAGTCGATTCAAAATAACGGATGGAAGGAATGCCCAGGGTGAGGCCGAGATAAAGCCTGTTGTTGTAGTTGCTCCCGATGCTGAAAACATATTCGTTCATCGAACCCCTGGAGTTGATGGTTTTCGTCTGCAACTTATCCACCCCTGTCGGGATTGGCGTGACGTACGAGGACGAGTCGGGATCACCCGGCTTCAGGTCGAGCAGCCAGTCCCACCAGGCCAGGTTGAGATCATAGGCAAAACTGCCATCGGGGTCCTGTTCGATCTCGGTGTATTTGATCTTGTCGGCATCCTGAGCATAGACGTCCAGCAATGAATTGGTGAAATTTGTGCCGGTCATTTCATATCGGTAGTTGAAATCATTCAGCCGGTTCAGGCCGGTAGCGAACGTAACATATTTCCAACCCGGGCGATTGGGTTTCGACTGGACTTTGGATGTCAGCACCAAACCGAGGTTTCCGAGGTAGAAATTGGTCCGCATATCCGAACCGGAGGTACCGTTGAAAGAAGATGCCACGCTTCCCGTGTGCACAGCCGGCGTTATCGAAAACTCAGAGGTCTTGAAAAGCCCGAGCCCTGCCGGGTTGGTGCCGGCGGTAGTAAAATCGGCCCCCAGGGCGCCGAAAGCGCCGCTGAGGCCCATGTAGCGGGCGGTCCCGCCTATATCGGTCCGGGAATACCGGAAGGCTTCGGTGGAGGTCTGAGACAGAGTTGTAGTGGCGGCGGCCAGGATAAGCGCCGAAATCATCCATAACTTTTTCATACTGGTGCTTTTTTAGAGGTTATCTTCTCCCTGTGCGTGAGCTTCCGCTGCTGGATCCGCTGCTGGATCCGCTGCTGCTGCCGCTGCTCCGGGTACTGCTTCCTCCGCTGTAGCTTCCGGAGGAGGAACGGGTCGAGGTCCCTGAATTATACGACGGTGAACTGTTCGATCTGGACGGGGTGGAATAGCTCCTGGGCTGTGTACCGGAAGGCGAGGTGTAGGTCGACCGGGAATTTGTCCGCGCAGGGGTGGAATAGTTCTGCGACGGGTTGGTATTGACCGGGTTCACCTTGCGTTCCGGGGTTGTGGTGTAGACCTTGCGGGTGCTTTCACCGTCCTGTCCACCGCTGTATGTCCTGGAATCCCTGGTGCTCGGGCTGCTGTATTCCTGTTTTGAAGGAGTGGTGCGGGCAGCCGGCGGGGTGTATGTCTTGGGCTTTTCGTATTTCACTTCGGGCTCGACGCGGCGGCTCGGTGAAACAGAGGTGCCTTCGGTACGGGTTGCAGTGCCTCCGGTTGAGGCCGGGCGTTCGACTGCCGGTTTGTTATAGACCGGTTTCTCGGCCGGTGTTTCGGTGCGGGTAGCAGGCTGTACCTCTTTACGGGTTGCGTTTCCGCCATCGGGATTCACTTCGTTGCGGGTAGCTGTGCCGCCGGTCGAAGGAGTGACATCGGTGCGCACTGCGTTGCCGCCGCCGGTAGTCACTTCACTGCGTGTGGCCGTACCGGAAGGGATGGCTGAAGTATTGGGATCGCGTTTGGCGTCTCCGCCTGCCGGATCGGAAGATTTCAGGTCGTTGCCGGTGCGGTCGGAGCCACGGTCGGCGAGGCCGGTGCGGTTCGACCCGTCGGTGGAGCCGGTTCGGCTTCCGCGGTGGCCATAATATCCGCCATCGGGAGTCGGTTCAGGATAGATCGGGTAATATCCCCCATAATAACCATCCCAGTAGCCATCCCAGTAGCCGTTGTTATAACCGGCCCAGTAAGAGCCGCCCCAGTAGCCGGGATAACCGTATCCCCATCCGTAATAATAAGGATTATACCATGGATCCCAGTAGCTGTAATAGGGCCTGTAGTGATAATAAGGATAACCGTAATATCCCCAGCTCGGTCCGAAGCTCAGGGAGAAGCTGGGCCCGCAGCATCCGTATCCGCTGTAGATCGAACTTCCCATGTAGTAAGGATCGTAGCTGTAATAATAATTATCGGTGTAATAGTTGTTGTAATAGTCAAATCCGGGGTTATCGCTGTGGAACCGTTTGATCCGGGAAGAATATTCGTAATCGTAATATTCATCCGAACTGAATTCCCCCTCTTCATATCCGGGAGAATAATAATCCCCCTCGTATGCGGTGGTCGATTCTACGGGTTCCGACTGAACGGTAACGTCTTTGCTGTTGCTGACCGTATTCGACGGCTTGTCGGATGTAGCGTAAACTTCATCGTACGGGGCCGACGCATTGTAGGTCGAAGAACAGGACGCCAGGAACAGGGCGGCGAGAACGGTTAATACGGCTAAATTTTTCATGGTTGTATCCTCCAGTATTTTAATTGCCTTGTGGCACCTGTCAAAGATCTTATTTGATTATTTTTGTGCCACATTTCACCTGAAAAAAGCAAATACTATACCAAAATAAGAAATGGCTAAAGATTTTTCTACAAGGGAAGATAATTACGCGCAGTGGTACAACGACCTGGTGATCAAAGCCGACCTGGCCGAAAACTCCGCTGTAAGGGGCTGTATGATCATCAAACCCTATGGATACGCGATCTGGGAGATGATGCAATCATCGCTCGACAAGATGTTCAAGGATACGGGGCACGTGAATGCCTATTTTCCGCTGTTCATCCCGAAATCTTTCTTCAGCAAGGAGGCCTCGCATGTAGAAGGTTTTGCCAAGGAGTGCGCCGTGGTGACCCATTACCGGCTGAAAAACTCGCCCGATGGCAAAGGGGTTGTGGTGGATCCCGAGGCGAAGCTGGAAGAAGAGCTGATCATCCGTCCCACCTCCGAAACGATCATCTGGGACACCTACCGCAACTGGATCCAGTCGTACCGCGACCTGCCCATCCTGGTCAACCAGTGGGCGAACGTGGTCAGGTGGGAGATGCGCACGCGGTTGTTCCTGCGTACCGCCGAATTCCTCTGGCAGGAAGGGCACACCGCGCACGCTACCGAGGCCGAAGCTGTCGAAGAAGCGTTGAAGATACTGGACGTTTACACCCGTTTTGCCGAAGAGTTCCTGGCCATGCCGGTACTGCGCGGGGTGAAATCGCCGAATGAGCGGTTTGCCGGAGCCGTAGAGACCTACTGCATCGAAGGATTGATGCAGGACGGCAAAGCGTTGCAGGCGGGAACGAGCCATTTCCTGGGGCAGAATTTTGCCCGGGCATTCGACGTGAAGTTTTTAAGCAGGGAAAATAAGCTCGAGCATGTCTGGGCGACCTCGTGGGGCGTTTCAACCCGCCTGATCGGAGCGTTGATCATGACCCACAGCGACGACCACGGGCTGGTGCTTCCGCCTAAGCTGGCGCCGCACCAGGTGGTGATCGTACCTATCTATAAGACTGCCGAGCAGCTTGCCATGATCACCGAAAAGGCGAACAGTATCAAAAAAGACCTGGAATCCAAGGGGATCAGGGTGAAGTACGACGGGCGCGACACGCAGAAACCGGGCTGGAAGTTCAACGAATACGAGTTCAAAGGCGTTCCGGTGCGCATCGCCATTGGCCCGAGAGACCTGGAGAACAATACGGTGGAGGTGGCCCGGCGCGACACACTCGAAAAAGAGACGCTGCAGGCCGACCACCTTGGCACCAAGATAGAGCACCTGCTCCAGCAGATCCAGAAGAACCTCTACCAGAAAGCGCTGAATTACAGGGAGAACAATACGTTCAAGGTCGATTCATGGACTGAATTCAAAGAAAAGATTGAAGAAGGCGGATTCCTGCTGGCCCACTGGGACGGGACCACGGAAACCGAAGAGAAGATCAAGGATGAGACCAAAGCCACGATCCGCACGATCCCGCTCGACGGGCCGAAAGAAAGCGGTAAATGTGTTTACTCCGGGAAACCCTCAGCTCAAAGAGTGGTGTTTGCCAGGGCGTATTGAGGGGTCATTAGCTCGCTGCGTTCGCGTCATTGGCTCACTTTGTTCGCGTCAAAAGCTCGCTGCGCGAGCGTCATAAAGTAGTCATTAAGTAGTCATTTGGTAGTAATAAGGTTGTTATTTGGAATCTGGAACCTTCACCGCAGGTGATCCGATATTGAGGCAGATTATATTTCAAACCGCTTGCTTTTCCCTCCGGAATAACATATCTTTATTCCGTTAATTCATCACTCTGCATAAGAATGTATTTATTTGTAAGAAAATGAAATACTTAGTTTTAATTCTGGCCCTAATAATACCTTCCGGAATTTTAGCTCAGGAATTTGCACCGACCGGCGCCATCTGGCATAACTCCCAGTCAGACTGGATTAATCCCTATTTAATCACCTACAAGACTATCGAATCAGTATCGGATACCATAATAAACGGGAAATCATGTAAGGTCCTGATTGAAGTGGAAAGATCATATTCCGATACAGCAGCAACGTTCACCCATTACATGTATTCTGAAAACGATAGCGTATTCTTTTACAAAGACAATGCTTTTCATTTATTATATGATTTTGGGGCCAATGCAGGGGATACGGTGGTGCTCGACTATTTCCTGACTGGTGAAGGCATGCCTCTCCTTATGATTATTGACTCTACAGGAATCATTAATATTAATGGGGATGAGAGAAAGGTTCAATACATCTCCTGTGGAGACGGATTAGTTATTGAATTTGGAGGTCCGGTAATCGAAGGAATCGGCAGTTCCTATTTCCTTTTTCCAACATATGACGGGACCGTTAACGGCCCGCTCAGATGTTATCAGGATGATGCTATCGGGTTATATATCAACTATTTCTATCCCAATTATGGATGGAATTATGAAGACTGTAATCAAATTATTACCGGTATTGAAGAATCCGAATCTATTACCTCCTTCGCCATTTATCCAAATCCATCGTCTCATCAAATTTTTATAAAAAGTGATAATCCGCAAACAAAATATAAGATACTTGATACACAAGGGAACCTTGTCAAACAGGGTCTAACCGACATATCTGTCGGGATCAATATCGAAGAACTTTGGAATGGTTTATATTTCATTCAGTTAATAGCTGATAACCAGGTCAAAATCAAGAAATTTATCAAGAATTGACACATAATTATTATTGCACATTGCCCGGGATGATCACCGATGTCCTGGTTGCCAATCCCCAATCCGCTAAGTCCGATAAAATAATGAACACGGTCGATGAACGCAGCAATCCCTTAACGGATGATCAAATGGCTGATATCGGCCAGGGGCGTTTTATCACCGGGGCCAAAGAATCGCTTGAATCCAAGCACACCGCATATCTTTTTGCCAGGGATCTGTCGAAAAGCAAAATAATCCGGTCTTTTAAAACCGATACGCTTTGTGAATCGCCATCCGACAGCATCATCAATATCTTGAATTATCAGCCAGTACTTTCTGATGAATACCGAAAAGCGTTCGAATATTTTGCAAAGGGAGATTCGTTGAATTTCATCCTTAATAAATATTCATCATTAATAATATTTGCACTTGCATTCTGGTTATTGCCATTTAGTTGCGTCATCGCGCAAGATTTTCAGTATTTCAATAGCCGGTTGGATTTAAATGGTTTAGATGAAATTGACCGCAGCTATAATATAATAACGAAAGACGATGGATATGTTATTGCCGGGAACTCAATAGTATACGGGGAAACCATTTATTGGTGGGAGAAAATATTAGCTAAAATTGATTTTACCGGACAAGTGGAGTCAATTAAACACATTGAAGAAGATTCAGTCGAGTACTTTTTCTCTTATACACCGGATTATTTGATAAAGGTAGAATCAAGTTATTATGCAGTCGGAATCAGAAGAGAACCCTCTTCAGACTGGGTACATCAGGAAGGAACTCTAATGCAATTGGATGAAAACCTTGATACGATGTGGATGAAAAGGTTTGGTGAAAATCTATCACCTTTTGATACAGCCTTTTCTTTTACGTCAATAATAAAAATCAATAACAATGCTTTAATAATTGCTGGAGGATGGAAACCTCAGGGATTGCCTACACAGGTCTATTTAATAAAGACTGATTTTATGGGAAATAAAATATGGGCTCAGTCATTTAGTTACATAAATTTTTACATTGAGGGATATAGTGTAGCTCAAACCGATGATTCTGGATTTATTATCGGATGTTTCAAACAAACTCCAGGAGACCCCTCGACTGTTGATCCTGTTATTATTAAAACGGATAGCATGGGTATTGAAGAATGGACTAAAAATTTAGGTGGTCCTTATAAAGATTTTACTCCAATGGTAGCAAAATCTGATGCGGGTAATATTATTGTTGGTACTAGTTATGCCGACAGCATGCTAACACCTGATGTACCAATGTCAAGAATAAATATTATTAAATTAAATAACAGTGGTACAATTATATGGAACAAGAAATTTGGTCAAAGTAAACCAAATAACCTCTTGAGAAAAATAAGAATCCTGGATGATGGTTCCATTATTGCTGTTGGAGCAACCAATAAATATGATCCGGAGCCAGATCGGATTGGCTGGATTTTTAAAACTTCTGCACAAGGAGATAGCATATGGTATAGAGAATATGTGCATCTTTCAGGATATGAAAGTAGAAATTATTTATACGATGTCATCCCCACCAGCGATAACGGCCTGATCGCCTGCGGGTACGTTGATCCGTATCCACCCGATACCGGCAGCACCGATACGTGGGTAATAAAACTTGACAGCATCGGGTGTGAGTTTGCCGGATGCGATACGACGGTGGGGATCAAAGATGACGATAAGAATGTAAGACTATATGATGTCGATAAAAGCAATTTGGATATCTGGCCGAACCCGGCGTCAGGGATTGTCGATTGTCGATTGCCGATTGTCGATTTACGAGGGGATTGGACATTGATGATTTACGATATTTTCGGGCGGACAGCCCCCATCCCCGGCCCTTTCCGCCAGTTGGCGGAGAAGGGAGAGGTGCGTTGGTCTTTTGATGTTTCGGGCCTGCCGACTGGCATTTACTTTATCTCAATTTTGCAGGACGGGCGGCGGGTAAAAGGAGGAAAGTTCATGGTAAGCAGGTGATTATACGATTCGTAGTCAACACTTCACCAATCCTTAAACCCTTAAAACCCATAAAACCTTAAACCCTTATAACCTACAACTCTAATTCCCGACATTCAAGCTCCCCATCGGGAACATGATCGATATCTTCAGTGCGATATTATCCTTAAACAAAGGATAACTGTAGGGTCCCCAGCGGTAGCTGGCGCCAATGCCGAGTGAATAGACCTGCAGGTTCAGCAGGTTGTTCACCAGGAATCCGCTCTCGTAATAACCTCTTTCCATCGTCTTATAATTGATCCCCAGATGGTTATCATTATGCTTCAGCCAGCCGAACGCCGCATTGGTGGTGATGACAAATTCGGGCTGGAACTTCTCCCAGCGCTTCAGCAATTTCCCGAAATTATGCGTAAAATACAGTGCGACATAACGATCCGACAGGAACTCGTTCATCCGCATCGTCCCGAAACTGTTGTCGGCGAAAATGGTCAGGAACCGGTAGCTGCCGTTACCGTTGAAAAGATCGGTAGCCGGAATGCCACGGTCGATGTACCCCGCCCTTAGCAGCAGCGAGGTCTTTCCTATATATTTTGTATAGAACGATTTCCCGATCTTCGCGTCGAGCCGGTTGTATGCAAACTCGCCGTCGAGTAGCCCGTTGATCCCGCGGGTGTACTCCAGCCACAGCACCGGGTACTTTGTTCCGAGCGACATCCGCGCCCGCTTGGTCACGATGAACTGCTCCCGGAAGGCGAACCGGAACCCTGCCGTCACCTGCGTAAACCGGAATTCATCGAGCGAAACGGTTGTCCCCTCTCCCTCGGCAATCCGGTAGCGGTACCCGTCGGATGCCTCCTTCGTGATCATCCTGAAACCCAGGCCGAATTTGAAGTCTCTCAATAATCTGAATCCCAGCGTCGTTCCCAGGTTTCTGACCGGGTTCTCGCGGTTGACAAGGAAGTTCCGCCAGTTTTCTCCCGTCAGGAAATTGTCGGTATCATCAAAAAACCTCACTCCCCCGCTCTCTGCAAGGTCATAGGTATATTGCGCCCCCCAGGTGACCTCATGCCGGCGGTTCAGCACCACGCTCACATCGCCTCCGTATTTGGCCGATTTATCTTTGAAACCGTACCCCCAATACCCTCCGATCTTAAAATAGCGGCTCACTTTATCGTTGGTGTGCGCACCCAGCCCCAGGTAAATCCCCTGGTAATCGTTGTATTTGATGATCCGGTCGAGGTCGATGTCGATGATCTTCCAGGGAATGCGTCCGCTCATCAGCGTCTCGAAGCTCTGCGCAATCCGGTCGAAATTGGCCTCCTTGCCAATGCTGTCAAGGAATTCGTAAGTCCTTCGATCGCGGTCGGTCAGGGTATCGATCCGGTAAGCATTCCAGTAGTCATCCGGTTTTTCGTGCGAATCGGGATCCACATCCACACCCAGCGTGGCAAACTGCCGCCTGACCAGCTCGGGATTGATCACAATGTCGCGGATGTAGCTCTTGCCGATACCCACCAACAGTGCCCGCGCTTCGCCTGCCGCAACCTGCATCCGGGCAAAGGTCACATCGGTGTTCAACTGCACCGGGAACCATTGCGTGTCGTCGATCAGATCGTACTTCTGCTGGATCTTGATACTGAACCCCTCCTGCCTTGCCGGCCGGGCAATAGCATTCTGGATCGCCCACTTGTAAGAATTGATATACAAAACCCCTTCCATCCCGTCGAAATTCGTGTTAGGTTTTGGTCGATAGGATATAATAAAGACGGTGTCTGATCTTTCTGTATAAAGCGTATCTTCAATAATAAAGATGTATTTATTCTTGCTGCCGTCACTTATTGGGTTAATATAGCTCTTACTCAGGATATTAAAGAATTCTTTGTAAAATGATGTCGACTGTATCTGGGATACCAGGAAGACGAAGATCGGATCCTGGAAACCGGACACCCGGTTCGCCTTAACATTCTCATAGTTGCGGTCGGGTGCCAAGAATTTGCGTTCCACCACCGATTCCATGATGGCAATATCCTGTTTGTCGAAAAACTCCTTCATCTCGGCCAGCGCCGTGTCAGAAAGAGTCGTGTCGGTCATCATCACTGCCGTGTCGGGCTCCATGATCAGCGTATCGGAGTACCAGTTGCCGGTGCTGTCTTTGCCCACCCGCATCATCGTATCCAGTTTTGCTGTCAGGATGGTTTTTTCATAAGATGTGTAAGAAAAGGATGCCAGTTTTTCGGGATCGTTCCGGTAACGGTTGGCCAGCACGCTGTCGATGATCCGGTGCGCCGGATTAGCCGTGGGCAGAATAACGACTTCATTGAGATCGAAAGTCTTACGCTGCAATTTAATCAAAATCTTATCCACTTCCCCGTAGGGGATGGAATACTGTAGCGGGAAATAACCGACATACGTCAGCCATATCGCATCGATCGGGCGGTCGGATTTCAGGGTAAATTTGCCGTCGATATCGGTGGAAATACCGGTTTTGGTTCCGGTCTGGATGATGTTGACAAAAGCCAGCGGTTCGCGGGTTTCGGCGTCAATCACCCAGCCGGAAACGGAGTAAGGGTGCTGTGGCATGGCATCCGGCTGGAATGCCAGCAAAAAAGAGATAAGCAGCAGTGATTTCAGTAAAATATTGCGCATGCTGCAAAAATAGGCAATTCCTCAGACCGAGAAATAATTCCGAAGCTCTTTAAGGGTGTTCTCTTCGGTCTGCAGGTCTTTCACGATGATCCCCTTTTCCAGGATGGCGATCCGGCTGCAGACCTCGGTCACGTGGTTGAGATCATGGCTGGAGATGAGCAGTGTTGTCCTTTTGTTTTCCTTCAACCTGTTCAGTATATTGATCAGCCTTATCTGTGATGACGGATCAAGGCCGTTGAAAGGTTCATCGAGGATGATGACTTCCGGATCGGCCATGAATGCTGCGGCCACGCCGATCTTTTGCTGGTTTCCTTTGGAAAGGTCGCGGATGAATTTCTTTTTCCCGAGGATCTCGTCATTAAAAAACTCCGTCATCGATTCCAGGAAACCTTGCAGATCTTCCGGCGACATCCCGTGGATACGGGCATTGAAATCAAAATACTCTTCCGGCGTAAGGAAATCGATCAGGAAATTCCGGTCGAGGTAAGAACCGGTGTAAAGTTTCCAGTTCTCCGACCGCGATACATCCTGTTCTTTGGAAGTGACAAAACCGGTCTGAGGCCGGATAAGGTCGAGGATCAGGCGGAAAAGGGTTGTTTTACCCGCACCGTTATTCCCGACAAGGCCGAAACTCTCACCGGCTTTGATCTCCAGCGAATCGATATTCAGGACGGTGACGCCAGAGTAGATTTTTGACAGATTGGATACTCCGATCATATGATTACTATTTTTTTAAGATTGCAGTCCGAAGGTATTTTTTAAGATTGCAGTCCGACGGGTAAACCCATCGGTTCAAGGTAACCTCCCCAGAACCGACGGCTTTAGTCGTCGGAGCACATTATCAGCAACCGACGGCTTTAGTCGTCGGAGCA